>JAEEGJ010002231.1_pt1 | contig 118184 bp, 101 predicted proteins | sample 8958761 | NCBI WGS metagenome assembly JAEEGJ01 (sample SAMN16246546, study PRJNA631951) | gut metagenome | biome: gut microbiome; feature: rumen; material: RS-attached | host: Bos | place: Iran: Karaj | collected 2018-10 | reverse complement strand
CGCTTTTTGTGAAGTTTTGGCACAGGCACCAAATTCGCCTTTTTTCCAATTTGGGGACAGGCACCAAATTAGCCTTTTTTCCAATTTGGGGACAGGTCTAAAAATGTTTGACTTTTATGAGCGCCTATGATACTATTTTCCTATAGTTAGAACCGTTAAGGGGAGTAGCTTAAAAGTGACAGTTTCGTCAGTACGGCGCGTTCGCCCGGAACTGTACTCCATTACATTGGAAAGCAAGACCTTGATGTTTACGTTTAAAGTAAACTCAGGGTTTTTTCTATGTACATAGTTATTGCACACAGAAATGAGAATGTAGAAAATGTAATGGAAAGGAAGGAAAAAAATATGGATAAAGCAATTACGGATTCATTTAAAAAAGTAGGACTTATGATTCTGCTTGCGTTGTGCTTAAACGGCGTGATATTCCTGTTGAAAGGACAGGAGCTGGGACTGCAGTTCCTTGCAGGCTATCTGATTGAGCTCTCACTTTCAATCGACAACCTGTTCGTGTTTATAATGATTTTCACAAGCTTCGGGCTTACGGAGCATGCGCAGCACAGAGTGCTCGGCTGGGGCATTATCGGTGCAATCGTGCTGAGGTTCCTGTTTATCTTCTTTGGAATAAAGCTTGTTGAGATGTTCCACTGGCTGCTGTATATATTTGGCGCAATTCTGATTTGGCAGGGCATAAAGATGTATAGGAGCAAGGAGGAGGAGACGGTCGACCCGCATGACAAGTTCGTTGTCCGTCTGACAGCAAAGATTCTGCCTATGAAGCAGGAATTCGTCGGCGACAGGTTCGCAATTCGTGAAAACGGCAAGCTGCTGTTTACACCGCTTATTGCAGTATTGGTACTGATTGAGTCTTCTGACATAATCTTCGCACTGGATTCTGTACCGGCAGTGTTCTCGGTTTCAACCGACTTGCTTGTCGTGTACACTTCGAACATCTGCGCGATACTTGGCCTTCGTCAGCTCTACTTCGTGCTGGAGCATCTGCAGGAGCGCTTTAAGTACGTGAAGTATGGTGTGGCGACGCTGTTGTGCTTCACCGGCGTGAAGATGCTGCTTGGCGTAGTGGGACTTGCAATAAGCACGGCAATTTCGATTGGCATCATACTGCTGGTGCTTTCGGGCTCTATCATCATCTCGATTCTGCTTTCGGGCAAAGAAGCTAAAAAGACCGAGCCGGTTCAAATCGAAGGAGACGAAAATGGCGTAGAATAACGGCGCAATTTCCGCAGCAGAGAATGCTGCAAATAATTAAAAAAGGATTATATGTGGACAGAGCATTGTTAAGCCGATCAGCGAAAAGTGCTCTGTCCCCTTTTTGACTTTACAATGTAAATATTTGGATGATATAATAAATAATGTAAATAATTTGTGGCTGTCATAATTGTATCGCTAATTTTAACATGCAATTTGAATAGTAGCGGGTCGCCTTCTTTTTGGCTCCCCGGGTCTGCTGAACCGAGTGTGCAGGCCTCATAGCTGCCGGCAGAGCTATGAAAGGCTCGCCGGGCAGCGCCGCACCCTCGGAGCAGACCGAAATAGAGGGGAAATGCATTTATGCTCCGCAGAGGCATAAGTGCTGGAACGGAGCATAAAAATACCACGTTTTCCTTGAAAACGGACACTAATTGGGAATGATTATAATTAGGTTATGCTCCGATAGGCCCAAAGTATGAAGACGGAGTATAAAAAATTTAGTTTTTTATAATAATTGAAGATACGGAAAGGCATATGGTTAGTTGATGTATGCTCCGATAGGCCAAAAGTATGAGGATGGGGCATAAATTTAATAGATTATCGCATTGTAGGACTTAAATAGAGGTACAGGCTATGCTCCGCAGAGGCATAAGTGCTGGAACGGAGCATAAAAATAATTATTTTGGTTAGGGGGTAACAGTGGGATGGAAAAAATATTACGGAGTATTACGGAACGCGAGGAAGTATTAGATCGCGGGATAACAGAAGCTGAAAGAGATGCAGACAGGTTACCTGCGGGAAAACTACGGGTTTCAACATCAAGAAAGCAGCGCAGGTTTTATTGTGTTATTGAGCCGCCCAATGAACCGGCAAGGAAATCCGCAAATGATCGCATTGTGACATACAAATATATTCCGATTAGTGAGACAAAGTTGCCTCGTTTGCTGGCGCAGAAGGATTATGGTAAGCAGTTCTTAATAGCAGCACGTCGTGAACTGGATAATTTGGAAAGGGTAAAAGCGTTGTTGCTAAAAGATAACGCAGATAAAGCCTTTGAGAGCCTTTCAGATTGCAGGAAGGAATTGGTTCGGCCGTATATCTTGTCTGATGAGGATTATGCAAAGGTTTGGCAGGAGCAGAAGATTGAGGTACTTTCGTTCAGGCAGGAAGAAAAGAAGTATGATACAAATCGTGGGGACAGGGTCAGATCAAAGTCCGAAGCACTACTTGCGAATCTTTTGTTTGATTTAGGCATCCCGTATCATTATGAGAAGGCCTTAAAACTGCAAAATGGACGTGTTAGGTATCCGGATTTTACGTTGCTTGATGTGCGACAGAGGAAGGAGATTTATTGGGAACATCTCGGCTTGATTGATGATGATATGTACAGGTGGGAAAATCTTGAAAAGATTAATGAGTACAGAAGAAATGGAATTTATGGATTGAAGAATTTGATTGTGACTTATGAGTCGGAGCAGAATCCGCTGGATATTGCAGGGATAAAGAGTATGCTTAAGGAAGTTTTTTGTAATGATAATTGACAATATCACGAAATCGTGATATTGTAGAAAGGGGAATGAGGCGTAATGCCCGTAATAAGCAGATTTAGAGGGATAGTGATTAAAATGTATTTTCAGCAGGCGGAACATAATCCGCCACATGTTCATGTTCAGTATGGAGGATACACGGCAGCTGTCAACATTCATACAAAGCAGATACTTTCGGGTAGTCTGCCTTCCAAGGTATTTGAGATGGTTGCTAACTGGATTACAGTAAATGAGAACAAGCTATTGGGAATGTGGGAAACGCAAGAGTTTCTCCAACTCCCACCGCTTGAGTAAGGAGGGTGCTATGTTTCATAAGGTGAAGACCGTGAGTGCATTATCGAATTATAAGCTTAATGTGCAGTTTGCGGAAGGTTTGATAAAAGTGTATGATGTTAAGCCTCTTTTTAAGAAGTGGGAGCAATTTAAGGCGCTGGAAGAGGTTCCGGGAAAGTTTGAATCCGTAAAGGTTGATCAGGGAGGTTACGGCATATCTTGGGATGATGAGATTGATCTGTCCTGTGATGAGTTGTTTGCAAATGGCGAAGCAGTGTCAACTCCATTTGACGGGCTTATCGCGTTCACTGATGCGACGGAGCTATGGGGGCTTAACGAAAGCACTTTAAGAAAAGCAATCTCCTATGGTAAGTTGGCAAAAGGTATAGATGCTTGTAAGTACGGGAATCAGTGGATTGTCTCTGTCGCAGCCATGAAGAGGGAATATGGGGAGCCGGTTTGATAACCGGCTTTTTATTTATACTTGAAATCGGTGAGATAAGGGTATATAATAGCATTAGTTAGCAAAGGCTAACAAAGGCCAACAAAACTTCATTTAATTAGACTTATAATGATGTAGCATCTTCAATGCTGTTATCTATGGTAAATATCAGATTGGTTAAATATAATTGAGGTGTGTGATATGACGGATAAGGATTACAAAAAGCTATCCATTTCAGAGTTCTCAAAGGCCGCAGAGCAGTATGAAACAAATCAAGCCGGGGTTTACAAAATGTGCAAAAAGGATTATCCCGATGTTCTGACAGAACTTGAGAAAGAGGAATTTACGGATTTGCTGGACTGCGGTTGTGGCACCGCTCCTATAATATCTCTTCTGAAAGAAAAGTATCCTGACAAGCATTACACAGGAATAGATCTCACGCCCAAAATGATTGAGGTCGCAAAGGCAAAGGGAATGGAGGGCGTCAATCTGGTTGTGGGAGATTGTGAAAGGCTGCCGTTTGCGGACAATTCCTTTGACGTGGTGATATGTTGCCAAAGCTTTCACCATTATCCCAACGTCCAGGACTTCTTTGACAGTGTCTGCAGAGTGCTTCGTCCGGGTGGCAGGCTGGTGCTGAGGGATATGACGTCAAACTCCGCATTGGTGCGGTGGTTCATGAATAGAGTGGAGCTGCCTATTGTCAATCTTACAGGCCATGGCGATGTTCATGTCTACGGCAAGGAGGAGGTCAGGAGGCTGTGCGCGGTGGCCGGGCTTCAGATGGAGTTGTTTGAGGAACGCGGCTTTTTCCGAATGCATTGCGTTGCGCGGAAACCGGAATAAAAAAAGATGATACTATACATACAATATAGTGGGGAAAACGTGTCGAACGTTCGGCGGTCTCGCGACCAAAGAACGTTCGCTTTTTTACGTAAAAATTGGGGAAATTTGGGAGGAAAATCGCAAAAAGACCGAAAAATGACGAACATTTTTGTATATCGCCTTGACATCGTTCGCACCGTTTGTTAGGATGAAAGTACAGTGGGAAATCATTTTCAAACTGAAACTCTGTAGGAGGTAACAGCAATGAGAAAAGTGGCTGTCATCATGGGAAGCGAGAGTGACCTGCCTATCGTGAAGAAGGCTGTGGACACGCTAGAGGAACTGAGCATCCCATATGAAGTTCATGTATATTCTGCTCACCGCACTCCTGAGGAAGCGAGAGAATTTGCCCTCAGTGCCGAAGGAAGCGGCTTTGGAGTAATAATAGCTGCAGCAGGCATGGCTGCGCACTTGGCAGGTGCAATCGCTGCGGCGACAACATTACCGGTAATAGGCATTCCGTGTGCCTCCGGCAAATTGCAAGGCATTGACGCACTTCTTGCGACTGTTCAGATGCCATCGGGAATCCCCGTGGCTACAGTTGCACTTGACGGTGGGGTCAATGCTGCTTTACTTTCGGCGCAGATTTTGGCACTCGGGGAACCTGAGCTTGCGAGAAAGCTGAAGGAAAAGCGCGAGGCTGCAAAGGAAAAAATCCTTGCTGCAGATAAAGACATTATTTCAAAATTATAATACACAAAGGAGATATTCAAATGAAACTTGTTTACACAGGAAAGACAAAGAACGTATTCGCACTCGAGAACGGTAACTACCTTCTGAAGTTCAAAGATGACTGCACCGGCAAGGATGGCGTTTTCGATCCGGGCGAAAATCAGGTAGGACTCACTATTGAGGGCGTAGGCGATGTAAACCTTCGCATGTCCATCTATTTCTTTGAAAAGATAAACGCTGCAGGTATCCGTACTCACTATGTTAGCGCTAATCTCGACGACACAACTATGGAAGTGCTTCCTGCAAAGGTATTCGGAAAGGGCCTTGAGGTAGTTTGCCGCCACAGAGCAGTCGGCAGCTTCTTCAAGCGCTACGGTCAGTACATCGAAGAGGGCGCACCTCTTCCTGAATATGTTGAAATGACATTCAAAAACGATGCACTCGGCGATCCGCTCGTTACAAAGGACGGCCTCGTTGTTCTTAACATCATGAACGAAAAGCAGTACGACGACATCAAGGTTATGACTCAGAAGATTACTCGCATCGTTGCTGACGAAATGAAGAAGCGCGGCCTCGAGCTCTACGACATCAAGTTCGAATTCGGTTATGACGACAAGGGCGAAGTAATGCTCATCGACGAAATCGCATCCGGCAACATGAGAGTTTACAAGGACGGAAAGTACATCGATCCAATGACACTTTCCAAGCTGTTCTTCGAAACAAAGTAGGTACGAAGGGAGAGAAGTACTAGAATGGGTGGTTTCTTCGGTATCACGTCGAAATCCGACTGCATGGCAGAGGTATTCTTTGGCGTTGATTACCATTCACATCTTGGAACAAGATACGGCGGAATGGCCGCATGGGACTCCGAGCAGGGGCTCCAGCGCGAGATTCACAACATCGGAAACTCGCCTTTCCGCACGAAATTTGAAAATATACTCGATGAGATGCGCGGCACATCGGCAATCGGCTGCATCAGCGACAGTGACCCGCAGCCGCTGCTGATTCGCTCAAACCTCGGCACTTACGCCATCTGCATCACGGGCATCATCAACAATGCAAGCGAGCTTATCGACCAATACCTCTCCTTCAGCGGCGGGCACTTCGACGCTATGGGCGGCGGCAGAGTCAACTCCAACGAGCTGGTGGCTGCGCTCATCAACCAGAAGAGCACGTTCGCGGAAGGCATCAAGTTCGCGCAGAAGCAGATCGACGGCACGGCAAGTGTGCTGATTCTGACAAGCAAAGGCCATCTCATCGCGGCCCGCGACTGCTGCGGCAGACTTCCTGTCCACATCGGCAAGAACGACGAGGGCTACGCGGTATCCTTCGAGTCCTTCGCTTACCAGAAGGTGGGCTATGAGGACGTGCGCGAGCTCGGTCCGGGAGAAGTGGTGGAGCTGTCACCGACTAAGATGACGGTTCTGGCACCGGCAGGCAAGCACAAAAAGATTTGCGCGTTCCTCTGGTCGTATTACGGCTATCCGAACTCGGATTACGAGGGCATCAACGTTGAGGCTATGCGCTATAGAAACGGCGCAATCATGGCTCAGAACGATGAAATGATACAAAGCGGAAATTGCAATATCGACTATGTCGGCGGTGTACCTGATTCGGGCACACCGCATGCCATAGGGTTCTCCAATGAGAGCCACCTGCCGTTTGCGCGTGCTTTCATAAAGTACACTCCGACCTGGGCAAGAAGCTTTATGCCGACCAGCCAGAAGGAGCGCAACAACGTGGCAAAGATGAAGCAGATCCCGGTAAAGGAGCTGATTCGCGACAAGGATCTGCTGTTTGTGGATGATTCAATCGTCAGAGGCACGCAGCTTAAGGAAACCGTTGAGTTTCTCTATGAAAACGGGGCAAAATCCGTGCATATGAGATCAGCTTGTCCACCGATTATGTACAGCTGCAAATACTTAAACTTCAGCCGCGCAAACAGCGAAATGGAGCTCCTGGCGCGCCGCATAATAATGGAGCTTGAGGGCGAAGATGGCTTTGAGCATCTCGAGGAATACAGCGACTCAAAGACCGAACGCGGACAGAACCTGCGCAAGGCAATTTGCGAAAAGTTTAATTTCACATCACTTGAGTTTCAGTCTCTGGAGGGCGTAATCGAGGCGATAGGTCTCGATCCTTGCGAGCTTTGCACTTACTGCTGGAACGGAAAGGGTTAACATGAACAATAATTCAAGATCCGACAGCTACGCAGCTGCGGGAGTAGATATCACTGCGGGCTATAAATCCGTAGAATTAATGAAAAAGCATATCGCAAGAACCTCTGTGCCGGGAGTAATCGGTGCAGTCGGAGGATTTGGCGGTCTTTTTGAGCCTGACCTTTCGGGTATCAAAAATCCCGTGCTTGTCAGCGGAACTGACGGCGTCGGCACAAAGCTAAAGCTTGCATTTATGCTTGATAAGCATGACACTGTCGGCATAGACTGTGTGGCAATGTGTGTTAACGATGTAATCTGTGTGGGAGCGAAACCGCTCTTCTTCCTTGATTACATTGCCTGCGGCAAGAATGTGCCCGAGAGGATCGAGCAGATTGTGGCAGGTGTGTGCGAGGGCTGCGTTCAGAGCGGCGCAGCGCTTATCGGTGGGGAAACGGCTGAAATGCCGGGCTTCTACCCTGAAAATGAATATGATCTGGCAGGTTATTGCACCGGAGTGGTGGACAAGGGCCGGATTATAGATAATTCCAAGATGCGTCCCGGGGACGTGATTATTGCACTGCCTTCATCGGGCGTGCATTCCAACGGCTTTTCCCTTGTGCGTAAGGTGTTTGACGTTGAGCACGAAGACCTTGGGACGCATCCCACTCAGCTTGGCGGCATGTCGCTCGGTGAATGTCTATTGACGCCGACGAAAATATATGTCCGCCCGGTATTAGCGCTTATCGAACAGGTAAAGGTCAGAGGTATTTCGCACATTACAGGCGGAGGCTTCTATGAGAACATTCCGCGCAGCATTCCTGAAGGCCTTTGTGCTGTGGTTGAAAGGAAGGATGTCCGCGTGCTTCCGATTTTCGATCTGATTGCGGAGCGCGGAAACATTTCCGAAAGAGACATGTTTAACACCTTTAACATGGGTGTCGGCATGAGCATCGTAGTACCGGAGGACGAGGCCGAAAAGGCGCTTGAAATCCTGAAGGCAAATGGCGAAGATGCTTATATTATCGGCCATATTGAAAGTATGGCGGGAAGTGATGAAAAAATCATACTCAGGTAATTAACTGAAGTAGGACGAGGTAGGATATGAAGAAAATTGCTGTGCTCGTATCGGGAGGAGGGACGAATCTCCAAGCCATACTGGATGCAGAAAAGAGCGGAATCATTAAAAGCGCAAAGGTTGTCACGGTAATTTCTGACAGCGAAGGGGCCTTTGCGCTTACCCGCGCTGAAAAGGCAGGGGTCGAAGCTGTTTGCATTCCGAAAAAATCAGCGGATTTCGAGGCAAGGCTGATTGGCCTGCTCGACGAGAAAGATGTTGATTTAATCGTGCTGGCGGGGTTCCTCAGCATATTAAGCTCCGAGTTTACGAGACATTTTGAGGGGAAAATTATTAACATTCATCCTTCGCTGATACCGTCGTTTTGCGGTAAAGGCTTTTACGGGCTTAGGGTGCATCAGGCGGCTCTTGCGCGCGGCGTAAAGCTCACCGGTGCAACGGTCCACTACGTGAATGAAATACCCGACGGGGGCCGAATAATCGCCCAAAAGGCGGTCAAGGTCCTGCCGGGAGATACGCCGGAAGCCTTGCAGCAGCGCGTTATGAAGGAAGCGGAGCATGTCATACTGCCCCGGGCGATAGAGGATATTTGCAGCGTAGATGCTGCAGAGTCCGAAGGTAGATAATAGGAGACGAGGGAAAATGAACATATATGAAACAAAGAATATCAGCGAGCTTTTGGCAGGGAACCCTTATGTGGGTCGCGGGCTGGTCGCAGGAATGAGCGGCAGCGGCGAGCATGCCGTAAGCGCGTATTTTATTATGGGCAGATCTGCAAACAGCAGAAACAGAGTGTTTGTGATGCGCGGAAGCGATATCTATACAGAGCCTTTCGAGCCTGAAAAGGTCGAAGATCCGAGCCTGATTATTTATCGTGCACTGACGCAGACAGGCCGCCACCTGATCTACACTAACGGCGACCAGACAGATACGATAAGCGAAGGTATGGCCGGCGGCAAAAGCTTTTCAGAGTCACTGCTTTCACGCACGTTCGAGCCGGACAGCCCTAACTGGACGCCGAGAATTTCTGCGGTTTGGAATTTGCCGGAGGGCGGAGAAAAGCCGGCTTACTCGATGAGCATACTAAAGAGTGCCGATGCTGCGGGCACGGCGACAAACAGATTTACATTTGATTATGCGCCGCTGCCGGGAGTAGGGCATTTTTTGCATACCTACATAACGGACGGTAAGCCGCTGCCGACATTTACGGGCGAGCCTGACAGAATCTGCATTCCTGATGATATTGATGAGTTTACGGACGAGATTTGGAACAGTCTGGATCCGGAAAACAAGATTTCTCTTTACGTGAGATACACTGCGCTTTCCAGCGGTGCTGTACAGGAAAAAATGATAAATAAATACAGAAAGTAAGTAATTTTGTTTGCCTTTTTAGGCCGGAGGTGTAAAAATGAAACAGTTTGAACTAAAATACGGATGTAATCCTAACCAAAAAAATGCTAAAATATATATGCAGGACGGAAGCGAGCTTCCGATCAGAATTTTAAACGGCAGACCGGGATATATCAATTTTCTGGATGCGTTCAATTCGTGGCAGCTGGTGAGAGAGCTGCGCGAGGCGACAAAGCTTCCTGCTGCGGCGAGCTTTAAGCATGTCAGCCCGAGCGGTGCGGCAGTAGGCGTAAAGCTTGGCGAAGACCTCAAGCGTGCTGTGGCGGTGGATGACATCCCCGGCCTCGACGATTCGCTGCTGGCATGTGCTTATGCAAGAGCTCGCGGCACGGACAGACTGTGCTCGTTTGGCGACTTCATCGCACTTTCGGATGTGTGCGACGTGACGACTGCGCTTATCGTAAAGCGTGAGGTTTCGGACGGAATCATCGCGCCGGGATACGAGCCGGAGGCGCTCGAGATTCTGAAGAGCAAGCGCAGCGGCGGCTACAATATCATCGAAATCGACCCGGGCTACAGGCCGGAGGTCACAGAGACAAAGCAGGTGTTCGGAATCACCTTTGAGCAGGAAAGAAACGAGAGCGAAATCGATGCGTCGATTCTGGGCAATGTGGTTGCGGGTCAGGCGCTTCCGCCGGAAGCTGTTCGCGACCTCATCGTAGCGCTGATTACGCTCAAATATACGCAGTCAAACTCGGTTTGCTATGCAACCGACGGCCAGGCAATCGGCGTCGGAGCGGGGCAGCAGTCGAGAATCCACTGCACCAGACTGGCGGGGAGCAAGGCTGATAACTGGCTGCTTCGTCAGGCAAAGTGCGTGCTGGAGCTGCCTTTCAGAGAGGATATAAAGCGTCCGATTATGGACAATGTGATAGATTCTTACATTAATGGTAATGAAGAGGATGTGTGTGCGGATGGCATCTGGGAAAACTACTTCACGGAAAAGCCGGCACCGTTTACAAAGGAGGAACAGACAAAGTATCTGCGCGAAGTGGGCGCAAGGTACAGTGTAAGTCTTGCATCCGATGCCTTTTTTCCATTCCCTGATAACGTTATCAGAGCGCTTAAATCAGGCGTAAAATATATAGCACAGCCGGGCGGCTCAATTCGAGACGACCTGGTTATCGAGACCTGTAAAAAGAATGGAATCAGCATGGCCTTTACCGGCCTGCGCCTGTTCCACCACTAGGCGAATTTGGGGACAGGCACCAAATTGGAATTTTTTCTAATTTGGGGACAGGCACCAAATTAGCCTTTTTGGAAGTTTGGAACACGTCCCTAAATTGGAATTTTGGGTAATTTGGGGACAGGTCAAACCAAAAAATTAGGAGGAATCGTATGAAAGTAATGGTTGTCGGCAGTGGTGGCCGCGAGCACGCAATCATCAGGAAAATCAAGGAAAACAAACAGGTAGATCGCATCTATGCCCTGCCAGGAAACGGTGGAATGGCAGGTGATGCAATACTTGTCGACATTCAGGCAAAGGACATTGCGGGCATAACCGCTTTCGCAAAGGAGAACGAAATCGACTATGCGATTGTTGCGCCCGACGATCCGCTGGTGCTGGGTTGCGTAGACAGTCTGGAAGCCGCCGGCATACCGTGCTTCGGCCCGAACAAGCGTGCGGCGATAATTGAAGGCAGCAAGGCCTTTGCGAAGGACCTCATGTATCGCTACAACATACCGACCGCTGCTTACGAAACCTTCACCGACATAGAGGCCGCGCTGCGGTACGTCAGGAAGGCGCCTGTGCCGACAGTCATCAAGGCTGACGGGCTTGCACTTGGAAAGGGCGTAGTGATTGCCGAGAGCAGAGTTGAGGCTGAGAAAGCAATCATTGCGATGATGGAGGAGAAAAAGTTCGGCGCCAGCGGCGACACAATCGTAATCGAGGAGTTCCTGAAGGGCCCGGAGGTCTCGGTTCTCGCGTTTACGGACGGGAATGTGATTGTGCCGATGGTTTCCTCAATGGACCACAAACGCATCGGAGACGGCGATACGGGGCTTAATACGGGAGGTATGGGAACTGTCGCGCCGAATCCTTATTATACGAAAGAAATCGCGGATGAGTGCATGGAAAAGATTTTCCTGCCGACCATGCGCGCTATGAACAGAGAAAACAGAAAGTTCAAGGGCTGCCTGTACTTCGGGCTGATGCTCACGCAGGACGGCCCGAAAGTGATTGAGTACAACTGCCGCTTCGGCGATCCGGAGACTCAGGTCGTGCTGCCGCTTCTGGCCAGCGACCTGCTCACGGTCATGCAAGCCGTCACAAACGAAAAGCTTGCGCAGACAAAGGTCGAGTTTCTGGACAGCCACGCCTGCTGCGTAATCTGCGCATCAAAGGGCTATCCGGAGAGCTATGAAAAGGGCAAAGAGCTGACGATCGACGAAGCCATAAGCAAGTATGTTTACGTGGCCGGCGCGAAGCTTAATTCCGACGGAAGGCTAGTGACAAACGGCGGCAGAGTCGCGGGCGTCACGGCTGTCGCCGCGTCGCTGGAAGCGGCCATTGACATGGCTTACGCCCGCGCATCGGGAGTTGCCTTCGAAGGCAAATACATGCGCAAAGACATCGGCACCAGAGCACTGAAGGCAATGAAATAGGCGAATTTGGGGACAGGCCCCAAATTGGAAAAAAAGCGAAATTAGGGACAGGTCGCCAGGCCAAACCTGTCCCCAAATTGGAAAAAAGGCTAATTTGGTGCCTGTCCCCAGATTAGAAAAAAGGCTAATTTGGGGCCTGTCCCCAAATTGGAGTGGAGGAATTATGGTTTATCGAATATATGTGGAAAAGATTGGCGAGTTCGCTGTTGAAAGCAAGGCCCTCGAGGGGGATATAAAGAACCTGCTCGGCATCGGCGAACTGGAAAGCCTTCGAATTATAAACAGATACGATGTTGAAAACATAGACAGCGAGCTCTTTGAAAGAGCAGTAGGAACGGTTTTCTCGGAGCCACAGATTGATGTTACCGGAAAGGAGCTTTCCGATTTCACGGGCGGCGATGACAGTCTCACCGTATTTGCAACGGAATATCTGCCGGGTCAGTTCGACCAGCGCGCAGACTCCGCAGCGCAGTGCATCCAGATTATCTCACAGGGCGAAAGGCCTGTCGTTCGCACGGCAAAAATCTATATTTTAAAGGCAAAAAAGGCAAATAGCGGAAAAATCGCTCCTGAATCGCTCGAAAAAATCAAAAAATATGTAATTAACCCGGTCGAAGCGCGTGAAGCTTCGCTCGAAATGCCTGAAACTCTCGAGGTAAAGTACAGCGTTCCCGAATCGGTCGAAACCCTCGAAGGCTTCACCTCCAAGGACGAAAAGGCTCTTGCAGAGTTTATAAAGGACCGGGGCCTGGCAATGGACCTCGATGATATAAAAATGGTGCGCGACTACTTCGCCGGCGAGCACCGCGAGCCGACCATCACGGAAATCAAGGTTCTCGACACCTACTGGTCCGACCACTGCAGGCACACCACCTTCGGAACCGTAATTGACGGCGTACGCTTCAAGGACATGCACCTTCAGTCCGCCTACGAGGACTACATTGCAGTCAGAAAGGAGCTCGGGCGCGACAAGCCGATCTGCCTCATGGACCTCGGCACAATCGCCGCAAAGTATTTAAGGGCAAACGGCGAGCTCGACAAGCTTGATCAGTCCGAAGAAATCAACGCCTGCACGGTACGTGTCGACGTTGAAACAGAGGGCCGCACAGAGCCTTGGCTGCTTCTTTTCAAAAACGAAACTCACAACCACCCGACAGAGATCGAGCCTTTCGGCGGCGCTGCAACATGTGTCGGCGGCGCAATCAGAGACCCGCTCTCGGGCAGGGCTTATGTTTACGGCGCAATGCGCGTTACCGGTGCGGCAGATCCTCTCACGCCAATCGAAAACACAATAGAGGGCAAGCTGCCTCAGCGCAAGATCGTTACAACTGCTGCGGCAGGCTACTCTTCCTATGGCAACCAGATCGGCCTTGCGACAGGCATTGTCGACGAAATCTATCACCCGGGCTACGCTGCAAAGCGCATGGAAATCGGCGCTGTTATCGCAGCCGCACCGGCGGAAAACGTACGCCGCGAAAGGCCTGCAGCCGGCGACAAGGTTATACTTCTCGGCGGAAGCACCGGACGTGACGGCATAGGCGGCGCAACAGGTGCAAGCAAGGCACACAACATCCACTCAGTCGAGACTTGTGGCGCAGAGGTACAAAAGGGCAACGCTCCGGAAGAGCGCAAGCTTCAGAGACTGTTTCGAAACGGCGAAGCTACGCGACTCATCAAGCGCTGCAACGACTTTGGAGCAGGCGGCGTTTCGGTCGCAATCGGCGAGCTTGCCGATGGGCTGCTTATCGACCTTGACCGTGTGCCAAAGAAGTACGAAGGCCTCGACGGTACAGAGCTTGCAATCAGTGAGTCTCAGGAAAGAATGGCAGTCGTGGTTGCGGCAGAGGATGCCGAAAAGTTTATGAAGCTTGCTGCCGCAGAGAACCTTCAGGCGGTAGTCGTAGCAACGGTGCAGGAGGAGCCACGCCTCGTTCTCACTTGGCGCGGAGAAAAGATTGTGGACCTGAGCCGTGCATTCCTTGACACAAACGGTGCGCCAAAGCATATATATGTGGATACGGAGCCGGGTGACAGCAGTGTGTGCGGGGGTTCGCTGATAGACACAGCAAAAATAACTACTCTCGCGGAAGGCATGAAGGAAGTGGCCGGGAATCTCAATACATGTTCAAAGCAGGGACTTTCGGAGAGGTTCGACTCAACAATCGGCGCAGGCAGCGTGCTGATGCCGTTTGGCGGCGTCAATCAGATTACGCCTGCCCAGGCGATGGTTCAAAAGCTGCCGGTTATGGGCGGAAAGACCAAAACCTGCTCACTGATGAGCTTTGGCTACAATCCGTTTATTACCGAGGCAAGCCCGTTCCACGGCGCATATCTGGCTGTGGTTGAATCGGTGTCAAAGCTGATTGCATGCGGTGCTTCGTTTGAGGATGTTTATCTCACCTTCCAGGAATATTTCGAAAAGCTCGGACGTGACAGCAAGCGCTGGGGGCAGCCGTTTGCAGCACTTCTGGGAGCATTCAAGGCACAGATGGATCTCAGAATAGCAGCCATCGGAGGCAAAGACTCAATGAGCGGTTCTTTCGAGGATTTGGACGTTCCGCCGACTTTGGTGTCGTTTGCGGTTACTACCGGGTCTGTGGACAAAATCATCAGTCCGGAGTTTAAGGCTGCAGGTCATCCGGTGCTGCTCATAAAGCCTGAAATCGGCATAAACGGACTACCGACGAGAAAATCGCTCCTGGAAGCGTTTGACATAATAAATGAAATGGTAAACTCAGGCCGTGCCGTTTCATGCTATACCCTCGGAATGGGCGGTGTAGCTGAGGCAATAATGAAGATGTGCTTTGGAAACAACCTCGGCTTTGCATTTAAATCAAGGTTTAACAATAATATTAAAGAATTATTTAGCTACAATTACGGTGCATTTGTGGTAGAGCTTTCCGGCAATATTCGTATTCAGAATATATTAAACCGCAGAAGCGGAATGGACCGCAGAGGCCCTGAAAGGGCTGAGCTCGGTCGCCGTTCCGGAAATGAGCGCCGCAAAGAGCTGCACTGCAGTGTGATTGAGCTCGGAAACGTTACTGCCGAACCTACTATCGTTTACGGCAGCGATGCGGTTTCTTTAAGCGAGCTGCTGGCGGCTTACAAAAACACGCTCGAGAGCGTATATCCTACAAAGCCTGCGGACGGTCAGAAGGAAAACTCGGCAGCAAAGACTTTTGCAAGATCAAAGTCAACAAATTCGGTAGCAAAGAGCGCAAACGTTAAAATTGCAAAGCCTCACGTGCTGATTCCGGCGTTCCCGGGAACAAACTGCGAATGGGACAGTGCCGCAGCTATAGAGCGTGCGGGCGGCGAGGCGGAAATCCTCGTCATAAACAACCTGAGCCCTGCGGGTATTTCGGACAGCATCGAGAGATTCGCAAAGAGCCTCGCAAAATCGCAGATGGTATTCATTCCGGGAGGATTCTCGGGCGGTGACGAGCCTGACGGCAGCGCAAAGTTCATCGCTGCATTCTTTAGAAACGCACGCATTCGCGACGGCGTGACAGAGCTGCTCGAGCAGAGAGACGGCTTGATGTGCGGCATTTGCAACGGCTTCCAGGCACTGATCAAGCTGGGGCTGGTACCTTACGGCAAGATTATGGACACTGATGCAAGCTGCCCGACGCTGACCTTTAACAAGATCGGACGCCACCAGTCGCGCATCGTCAGAACCCGCATAGTGAGCAACCGCTCACCGTGGCTCAGCCTCACAAACGAGACAGACATCTACAGTGTACCGATTTCTCACGGCGAAGGCCGCTTCATCGCATCACCGGAGCTGGTGAAGGAACTGTTTGCAAGCGGCAGAGTCGCAACTCAGTACGTCGATCTCGAAGGCAAGCCTAGTGACGATGTTCGCTACAACCCGAACGGCTCAATCTGCGCAATAGAAGGCATACTCTCGCCGGACGGCAGAGTCTTTGGCAAGATGGGCCACGCAGAGCGTATCGGCGAAGGCCTTTACAAAAACGTGCCGGGTAATTACGACATGAAGATGTTTGAATCCGCTGTGAAGTATTTCAAATAATGCTTGACAAAGGCTTTGCATTGTGCGAAAATAAGACAAATGTGAATAAATACAACGCAAATTGCAGTGCTGTATGGCACAGAAACGAGCGATGAAGGAGACAGTAGCCCCGCGTAATATCCTTACAGAGAGGCCGTGCCCCAACAGTTCCAGCCGCAAGCGAAGAACGAATGATTGGGTGAGCTGAGACACGGACCGGTGAGGCGGAAAGCGAAAATCACTCCGGAGCTTGGCCTTAATGAGTGGCAGGCGGTTGATGGACATGCTTGCAAATAGGGTGGTACCGCGGTTTTAATCAGAATGAGAATCGTCCCTAATTTTGTCGTGAGCGACAGAAATTAGGGACTCTTTTTATTTTATTTGCGATTGCTACGGAGAACGGCAACCGCTATAGGAGGTATTATGTTTAAGAATTTATCAGACAAGCCAATTGCCGAGGTTCAGAACGAACAGGTAAAACATTGGTACGACGAAGACTTACTCGGCAAATGTGTAAGCGAAAGAGAAGGCTGCCCTTCATTTGTTTGGTACGAAGGCCCGCCGACAGCAAACGGCCGCCCGGGCATTCACCACGTAATGGCCAGAGCCCTCAAGGACTCAATCTGCCGTTACAAGACAATGCAGGGTTTCCAGGTAAAGAGAAAAGCCGGATGGGATACTCACGGACTGCCGGTTGAAATCGAAGTTGAAAAGCAGCTCGGCTTCAACGGAAAGCAGGACATTGAAAAATACGGCATCAAGGAATTCAACGAAAAATGTAAGGAATCCGTATTCACATACACAGGTCTTTGGCGTGAAATGTCGGACCGCATGGGCTTCCTTTGCGACCTCGACCACCCATACATCACTCTCGACAATGACTACATCGAAACCTGCTGGTGGATCCTCGACTCCGCCTTCAAGAGAGGCCTGATTTACGAAGGCTTCAAGATCGTGCCTTACTGCCCGCGCTGCGGCACTGCGCTTGCCAGCCACGAAGTAGCACAGGGCTACAAGGACGTAAAGGTTATCACAATCACAGCCAAGTTTAAAAAGAAGGGCACTGAGAATGAATACTTCCTCGCCTGGACCACCACAGCATGGACACTGGCTGCAAACGTTGCGCTTACTGTCGGCGGAGACATCGACTACCTCAAGGTCCTGATGAAGGAAGGCGAGGAAAAGGGCAACATCTTCTATGTGGGCAAGGCTCTTGCCGACAAGGTCCTCGGCGCAGGCACCTACGAGATCCTCGAGGAAATGAAGGGTAAAGACCTCGAATACGTTGAGTACGAGCAGCTGATGCCGTTCTGCGAGGTTCATCCGAGACCTGACCAGACAGCATTTATCGTAACCTGCAACGACTACGTTTCCACCGAAGACGGTACAGGAATCGTTCATACGGCTCCTGCTTTTGGTGAAGACGACTACCAGACAGGCCGCAAGTACAACATCGTTTACTGCAACCCTGTTGACGAAGAAGGTAAATACACGACCACACCTTGGAAGGGCCGCTTCATCATGGAAGAAGGCCTCGATGTGGAAATCATAAAGTGGCTCGCTGACGAGCACAAAATCCTCGCAAAGGAAAAGATCAGCCACAACTATCCACACTGCTGGAGATGCGGCACACCGCTTGTTTACTACGCAAAGCCGAGCTGGTACATCGAGATGACAAAGCTCAGAGACGAGCTCGTGGCAAACAACAATACAGTAAACTGGTATCCTGAATATGTAGGCGAAAAGCGCTTCGGAAACTGGATTGCCGACGTAAAGGACTGGGCAATTTCACGTGACAGATACTGGGGTACACCTATTCCTATCTGGCGCTGCGAATGCGGACATCTCGAATCCGTAGGCTCCCGCAAGGAGCTTGTCGAAAAGGCAATAGAAAAAATCGATGAAAGCATCGAGCTGCATCGCCCGTATGTTGACGATGTGCACTTAAAGTGCCCACACTGCGGAAAGCCGATGACCAGAATTCCTGAGGTTATGGACTGCTGGTTCGACTCCGGTGCAATGCCGTTTGCACAGTGGCACTATCCGTTCGAAAACGCGGACAGATTCGACAAGGAACTCTTCCCTGCAGACTACATCTGCGAGGGTATCGATCAGACAAGAGGCTGGTTCTACTCACTGATGGCCGTTTCGACCATCGTAAAGGGCTGCTCACCTTACCGCAACGTACTGGTTAACGACCTGATCCTCGACAAGGACGGCAAGAAGATGAGTAAGCACGTCGGCAACACCGTCGACCCGTTCAACCTCTTTGACAAGTACGGCGCAGACGCAACACGCTGGTACATGCTTTCTGTATCGCCTGCATGGACGCCGACAAAGTTTGACGAAGACGGCCTCAAGGACGTAGTTTCCAAGTTCTTCGGAACCTTGAGGAACGTATACAACTTCTTCGTCCTCTACGCAAACCAGGACGGCACCGATCCAAAGAACATGGAAGTGCCTTACGCCGACAGACCGGAGCTCGACCGCTGGATACTCTCCAAGTACAACAAGCTCGTTCGCGACGTAAACGCTTCGATGGACGCTTACGACCACATGAAGACCGTTCACGCAATCACAGACTTCGTAACGGAAGACTTCTCGAACTGGTACATCCGCCGCGCACGCCGCAGATTCTACGCTGAGGGCCTGTCTGATGACAAGAAGAGCGTATACCGCACCACCTACGAAGTGCTGGTGGGCGTATGCAAGCTGATTGCGCCGAATGCTCCGTTTATCTCCGATGAGATGTACGTTAACCTTACCGGCGAAGATACAGTGCATGTGGCACACTTCCCAAAGCCTGACGAAAGTCTCATAGACGAGCACATCGAAGACAGAATGGACCTCGTACGTGCTATGGTAACGCTGGGCCGCGGAACTCGCGAAGCCGAGAAATTAAAGGTTCGCCAGCCGCTTAGCTCCATCAGAGTGGATGCAAAGCACGAAGCGTTAATTTCAGACTTAACACCACTTATCGAAGAAGAACTGAACGTAAAGAATGTAATCTTTGAAAAGGATCTGACATCATTCATGAACTTCAGCTTAAAGCCAAACTTCCGCGAAGCGGGCCCTGTATTCGGAAAGAATGTGGGAGCGTTCGGTCAGTATCTGGCAAAGGAAAACGCTGCGGAGCTTGCTGCAAAGCTGGAGTCCGGCGAAAAGCTTCAGGTGGAGATAGGTGGCGAAACATTTGAGGCGGGCAAAGAGCTTGTCGACATCAGAATTACCGGCAAGGAAGGCTTTGCGGTATCGATGGAAAACGGCTTATTTACAATCCTTGACTGCACGCTTACACCTGAGCTCATCGGCGAAGGCTATGCGAGAGAGATAATCTCGAAGGTTCAGCAGCTCAGAAAGCAGAATGACTTCGAGATGATGGACAACATCAACATCTATCTTAATGCTGACGACGAGATTAAGGCTGCAGTGGAAAAGCACAAGGACTATATCTGTTCAGAAACCCTCGCAAAGGCTGTAATTTCAAAGGATGGCCTGAACGAATACGACATCAACGGCCACAAAACAGGCATTGATGTGGAAAGATTATAATTGCCGAAGAAGCAGTTTCATGTTATAATGAACAAAAGCGGTAGCAGGGCGAAAGCGTTGCTATAAAATAGGCAATTTAGGGAGGGTACGGTTATGGTGCAATTATTAATCGGACACAAAGGAAGCGGCAAAACTAAGAGAATGTGCGACATGGCAAATGAGTTTGTCCAGACAGTTAACGGCAGCGTTGTCTTCCTGAGTAAAAACAACAGATTAACAACAGATCTTAAATACAATATCAGATTGATTTGTATGGAGGATTACAAGCATATAACTGACAGTGATGAATACATCGGATTCATCTACGGCATCATTGCATCAGATCACGATATAGAATATATCTTTATTGACAGTATTTTGAAGCATGCAGACTTTTCAATTTCAGATCTTCCTGAGTTTATTGACAGACTCAAGAGCATCACAGAAGATTACGGCCCTAAGTTTATCGTCAGCATCAGCTGCGAAAAGGACGAGATGGTCGGTGTGAATTTCGAAGGCTGCGAAATCTTGAACTAAGCTTTGAAATCGTAAAAAACTGAACCAAAAGGGGCTGCGGCTTACGCGGCCCCTTTTTTTAAGGCGAATCTGAAGGCGAATCTGGGGACAGGCACCAAATTAGCCTTTTGGCTAATTTGGTGCCTGTCCCCAGATTCGCCTCGCATTGAAAGGAAGAATATGGAAGGCAGAGATTACATTGATATTGTTGCTGCGAGCATAAACAAAAGTGAGAGAAAAATTATCGACTCGAAGCGTGACTTTGCGGTATTTATGCCGCTGGTGATGCACGAGCCGACGCTCGGAGGCGAGGCTGAGCCCTGCCTGCTACTCGAGCTTCGCGGCAAAAACATACATCGTCAGCCCGGCGAAATTTCATTTCCGGGCGGTGAGGTCGAAAAAGGCGAGACCTTCAAAGAGGCCGCAATTCGCGAAACCTGCGAGGAGCTTGGCATCGCAGAGTCCGACATCGAAGTGCTTGCCGAGTTTGACAGCCTTGTGAACTACAGCGGCTTCACCATTCACATCTACTACGGCACAATCGCCGAGGAAGCGCTTTCACGCCTTTCGCCAAGCAGCGTCGAGGTTGCGGAGATTTTCTATGTACCGGTAAGGCTGCTGCTTGCGGCAGAGGCAAACGCGGAGCCCGAATGGAACATCGAGGCGGGCCGCATTGACTACAGCCTCCCGCATGTGAAAATTGTTGTGCAGGTGCCGCAGGACTTCCCTTATGCACAGCTTGGACTGGATCACAGCTACGGCTGGAGAGTGGGGGACATGGCGATTCCCGTGTATCAGTACGGGCCTTACGGCATATGGGGAATTACCGGCAGAATTATTCAGGCGTTTCTGACTTATCTAAAATAGCCCAAATTACGACAATTACAACAAATTCTCTTTTATTTTTTGGCTCATTATTATATAATGATAAATGGATGTTAAAAGTTTTAACTTTAGGAGGACAAAAACAAAATGAAAAAGTTATTTGCTATTTTACTTTGCCTCGTTATGGTATTCAGCTTCGCTGCTTGCGGCGGCGGAAATGATGCTCCTGTTGACGATGGCAACACAGACGCAGTCGTATCCTATGATGACATTCCTGATAACTGTGAATCAGCAGACGGCACATATGCTGTAGCTATGGTAACAGACGTTGGACAGTTAAAGGACGGCTCCTTCAACCAGTTCACATGGAACGGTTGCAAGATGTACGCTTATCAGAATGGCCTTACTTACAAGTACTATCAGCCTGCAAACGGTTCTTCCGCTACAGATAACGATAGAATCAAGGCTATGACAGATGCTTGCGAAGCAGGTGCTCAGGTTTTAATCACACCGGGATTCCTTCAGGAAACAGCTCTTCTCGCTGTAGTTCCTCAGTATCCTGATGTACAGTTCGTATTCATCGACGGATGGGATATGGGATTCCCTAACCTCGTTGGTGTTTCCTATCAGGAAGAGCAGGCAGGTTACCTTGCAGGCTATGCAGCAGTAATGGAAGGCTACACAAAGCTCGGATTCTCCGGCGGTGGCGGCGGCACAAACCCTGCTTGCATCAGATACGGTTACGGATTCGCTCAGGGCGCAAATGACGCTGCAGGCGAAAAGGGCGAGACAGTTGAAATGAGATATTCTTGGGAATACGGTTCAAGCTTCTCCGCTTCTCCTGACCTCCAGGCTATGCTCTCCGGTTGGTACAATGACGGCACAGAAGTAGTATTCATGTGCGGTGGTACAATGTTCAACTCCGGCGCTGCTGCTGCAGAAGCTGCAGAAGCAAAGACTATCGGCGTAGACGTTGACCAGTCCAACCTCTCCGACACAGTAATCACTTCCGCTATGAAGGGACTCGCTGAATCCGTTCAGACAGCTCTGACCAAGTTCTACACTGACGGCGTATTCGGTGGTTCACTCGTTCTCGGCGCAAAGGACAATGCAGTAGGTCTCCCTGTTGATACATGGTCACTTGAAAACTGGACAGTAGAGGAATACAACGCTCTGTTCGAAAAGATCGTTAACGGTGACATCACTATCAGCAATGACTCCAGCGTAAGCGATCCAAGCCAGGCTGGTCTTGACAACATTACATTCATCAGATAATTACTGAAGAATGCCTTGTAATCGGTAATTAGAGGGGGAAAGATAATTTCCCCCTTTTTTTCAAAATTAAGGATTAAGGAAAAGGTCTTAATATGACATCGGAATTCGTAATTGAAATGAACCACATCCGGAAAGAATTCCCGGGTATCGTTGCAAACGATGACATAACATTGCAGCTGAGAAAGGGCGAAATCCACGCTCTGCTCGGCGAAAACGGCGCAGGAAAGTCCACGCTGATGAGCGTGCTTTTCGGACTTTACCAGCCGGAAGCCGGCACCATTAAAAAGGACGGTGTCGAAGTAAAAATAAACAACCCGAACGATGCAACCGCGCTCGGAATAGGTATGGTGCACCAGCACTTTAAGCTTATTGAAGTGTTCACGGTACTCGATAACATCATTCTCGGTGCCGAAACTACGGGAAAGCTGGGCTTTCTCAAAAAGAAAGAAGCCAGAGAAAAGGTACTGGCTCTGTCCGAAAAATACGGACTTAAGGTCGATGTCGATGCAAAGGTAGAAGACATCACAGTAGGTATGCAGCAGCGTGTGGAAATCCTCAAGATGCTTTATCGTGACAACGATATTTTAATCTTTGACGAGCCTACAGCCGTTCTGACACCTCAGGAAATTGATGAACTTATGGAAATAATGAGGGGCTTTGCCAAAGAAGGTAAATCCATCCTCTTCATCACTCATAAATTAAACGAAATCATGGCCGTAGCCGACCGCGTAACAGTCCTCAGGAAAGGAAAGGGCATCGGCACGGTTAATACGAGCGAAACAAACAAACAGGAGCTTTCCAACATGATGGTCGGCAGGCCCGTTCAGCTCGAAATCAAAAAGGAAGAAGCTCACCCGACAGACACGATTTTGAAGGTTTCAAACCTGTCTGTTCCAAGCAAGATTCACAAAAGCGACGCTGTAAAGAACGTCTCCTTTGAAGTGCGAAAGGGCGAAATCGTGTGCATCGCCGGCATCGACGGCAACGGCCAGACAGAGCTGATTCACGGCCTGACCGGACTCGAGAAAGCAAGCGGCGGCCACATTGAGCTCTGCGGCAAGGACATCAGCAGTGCAAGCATCAGAGCCCGCGCAGCTGCCGGAATGTCGCACATTCCTGAAGACAGGCACAAGCACGGCCTGGTTCTGGCTTATACGCTCGAGCAGAATCTGGTGCTCCAGCGCTACAAGGAACCTCAGTTCCAGCACCTCGGCTTCATAAAGTTCGACGAAGTTCGCAAGTACGCGAGCAGGCTGATTGACGAATACGACGTACGTTCCGGCCAGGGCCCGATTACGATAGCCCGCTCAATGTCCGGCGGAAATCAGCAAAAGGCAATAATCGCAAGAGAGCTCGACAGAGACGAGCCGCTGATTGTGGCTGTACAGCCGACCAGAGGCCTCGATGTCGGAGCGATAGAGCATATACATTCTCAGCTTGTTGCAGAAAGAGACAAGGGTAAGGCAGTGCTTCTGGTTTCACTCGAACTCGACGAAGTACTGGGTCTCTCCGACCGCATCCTCGTAATGTACGAGGGTGAGATAGTGGGCGAACTCAATCCAAAGGAAACTACTCCTGAAGAGCTCGGCCTCTACATGTCAGGCGCAAAGCGTCAGGGAAAGGAGGGCAGCTCTAATGCAAAGACTGGACAGTAATACGGGAAAGGTTAAATGGTATCGCACAGACGGGGTAACCACTGTAATATCCTCGATTCTGTCGATTATCATAGGCCTCGCGGTGGGTACATTAATTATCATCGCAGTAGGCTTTTCAAAGGATACAATTTCCACAAACGGTATAGTTGAGGGCATAAAGCTGGTATTCCTCGGAGTTTTCTCAACGGGAAGACAGGCCGGGCAGCTGACCTTTGGCTTTAACCCGGTAAACTTCGGTAACATGCTGTTCCGCGCGACGCCGCTGGTTATGACAGGACTTTCTGTTGCGGTAGCATTCAAGACAGGCCTCTTTAATATCGGAGCGGCAGGTCAGTACCTGATGGGAACTATGGGAACACTGACTGTGGGGCTTTCACTGGCTTGGACAGGCTGCCCTGCGTGGATTGTGTGGATAGCAGCGTTCCTGGCAGGTATAATTCTCGGTGGCCTTTGGGGCGCTATACCGGGAATTTTCAAGGCATACCTCAATATTAACGAAGTAATTACATGCATCATGACAAACTGGATTGCGGCAAATCTCGTAACCTGGTGGTTTGAAGCGCATGATATATTCAAAAATAGCGCCGAGGGCGGAAAGATCGGTTATATCATTCCTCTGAAAAATGTCGGAGTGGCTACTCCAAAATGGGGAATGGAGCTGCTCTTCCCGGGCTCGCAGGCTAACGGCGGATTCTGGATTGCCTGCCTGATTGCGGTCGGCATGTGGGTTGTAATGAGTAAAACCACATTCGGCTACGAATTAAAGGCCTGCGGTTCAAACAGACATGCCGCTAAATATGCGGGAATTAACGACAGGAGAAACATAGTTTTATCGATGGTGATTGCGGGAGCACTCGCTTCTGCGGGCGGATGCCTCTATTACCTTTCGGGAAACACGGAGTTCTTCTGGTCGACCTACATGACACTTCCAAACGATGGATTTAACGGTATCCCGGTAGCGCTGCTTGCAGCAAACAACCCAATAGGCGTAATCTTTGCGGGCGTATTCATGTCCATGCTCAATGTCGCGGGACTGCAGCTGAAATACCTGACTGCATACAATGAGTACATCGCAGATATCATTATCGCAACCATCGTTTACCTCTCCGCATTTGCTATGTTCTTCAAGCTGATGATAAAGGGCAGGAGAAAGGCAAACGAGGATGGCCAAAATGTAAATGCTGAGACAACCGAGGAAGGAGGAAATGCTTAATGGTATTCTTAATTCAACAGACAATGCTTTATGCGGTTCCTCTGATGCTCGTAGCGCTTGCAGGCGTCTGCGCCGAGCGTTCAGGCGTAATCAACCTCGCCCTCGAAGGTATTATGATCTTCGGAGCATTTATGGGCGTGGTTCTTTGCAGAGTATTTATCGGTGCCGGCTTTGAAACGGAGCAGGGCATGCTGATGATGCTGATAGTAATGATAATAGTCGGGCTTTGCGGAGCTGTGTTCTCGCTGCTTCTGGCCTTTTCGGCAATCAATTTGAGGGCCGATCAGACCATAGGCGGTACTGCGCTTAATCTGCTTGCTCCTGCACTGGTTCTGTTCTTCATCTACATGATTGCGCAGCAGAACACACTCGGCCTCACAAAGGGCGGTGCAGCCAGCTGGTTCATGCTTCGCCCGAGCACCTTCGGACTTCCGAAGGATTACAGCTGGGGACCGATTATCGATCTCTTTATAAACAAGGTATATCCTGCAACCTATGTTTGCATCCTGATATTCATACTGGTATCAATCTTCCTCTACAAGACCAGAACAGGACTTCGCATGCGCTCCTGCGGTGAAAACCCGCATGCTGCGGATTCCCTCGGTATCAATGTATTCAAGATGAGATACCTCGGCGTATGCCTTTCGGGATTCCTCGCAGGAATTGGCGGATTTACCTATTCAATGACCACTGCAAACTGCACCTCGACAGGTGAAGTTGCAGGCTACGGTTTCCTGGCACTGGCAGTAATGATCTTCGGTAACTGGACACCGCTCAACATCGCACTCGGATCGCTCCTCTTCGGACTTTTCAAGTGCATCGCGGCAATCTATGCGACCCTCGATCTTAACGGCGATGGCTCCTATCTGCTTTCGGATCTGGGCCTCAGCCCATACGTATATCGTATGCTGCCATACGTAATCACCCTGATAGTTCTCGCGTTCACATCAAAGAACTCGCGAGTTCCGAAGGCGGAGGGTATTCCTTACGACAAGAGCTCCAGGTAGTAGGCGGCTTGTTAAAATGTCCTACAGCTTTGTCAGGCTGTAAAACATTTTTCCTGCGCCGCAAGGGGTTGTATAATACTTTACAGCTTTGTCAGGCTGCGAAGCATTTTTCCTGCGCCGCGGGAGGTTACTTTTTATAAAATTTACTGATTTTGAGGGGAATTATGCGGAAATTACTAGTTGCACTACTTTGCATAACTATGATATTCGGCCTTGCCGCTTGCGGCGGGCAAAAGGATGCCATAGACCCGGATACGGTTGCGGAGTGTCTGATAGTTCTCGTGACGGACAAAAATCTGCTCGGGGACAATGGCCTCAACGACTCGTGCTGGGAGGGATTACAGCTCGCAGAAGCCGAGTTTGATGATTTGACGGTTAAATGCATTGAAAGTAAAGGAAACTACAACGAGAGCATCGAAGATGCGGTCGACCTCGACCCTGACCTTATTATCTGTCCTACGGCAGATATGGCTGAAGCGCTGAAAACGGATGCGCCGGGCTATGAAGGCAGTGTATTCGTGGTGTTCGATGCTGAGCTACCGGATCTTTTCAATGTAACTACCATATATTTTAACAAGGAGCAGACAGCGTTCCTCGCGGGCGTTGTTGCAGCGATGACTACAAAGAACAACGTAGTAGGATTTATCGGAGGCGAGCAGAGCGAAGGTGCGGCAAAGAGCCTGTACGGCTTTACCGCAGGCGTGGTGAGCACCAACAAAAAATGCTTTATCTCGACAAACTACATCGGAGCCAACGGTTCGGTGAGCCAGGCAAAGCAGACTGCCGTTGCTCAGTTCAAGCTGGGTGCCGATGTAATCTTTCAGGTGCTCGAAGCAAAGGGCACAGGCGTGATGAAGGCGGCCGGTGAGCGCGGCTTCAAGACGATTTCGCTCTATCCGAACTATGCAAAGCAGTATCCTGATTCATCGCTTTGCACGATTTCAAAGAACGGAAAGAGCATTTGCTATGACCTCGCATGCAGAATGATGCAGGGTACCTTTGACGGTCAGCCTATCACATACGGTCTGGCACAGGACGCTTTTTACGTCGACAATGCGGGCGGTTTTATTCCTGAAGAGGTTATGGCAAACATCGATGCATATATTGATGCCATAAAGGCGGGCGGATACGTTGTGCCTTATGACAATGCCACTTATCAGGACTTTGTATCAAAGAACCTGACGCCTGACGAAATAATTACCACGGATGAGGCGGTAACGGGAGGCGCAACGGAAAGCGATGTCCCGAGAGATAAAAACGGCGTTCCTATCGGACAGGAGATTACAAACGAAGAGGGCGCACATTAGATAATAAAGGGAACCGCCAATCAGGCGGCTCCCGTTTTCTCATTTTTGAAAGCAGGGCAGAATGGACCGAGGCAAAAGGGAAAAACTGAATAAAAACATAGCTGCGCGCAAGGCATTTTTACCTGTAAGCAGAGATGACATGATAGAAAGAGGCTGGGATGAATGTGACTTTGTCATTATAACGGGCGATGCTTATGTAGATCATCCTTCGTTTGGAACTGCAATCATTTCGCGCGTTCTCGAATCAAGGGGCTACAGGGTAGGCATTATTTCTCAGCCTGACTACACCGGGGTCGGAGATTTCAGGCGCCTCGGGAGACCCAGACTGGGCTTTCTGATAAATTCCGGAAATGTCGATTCCATGGTCAACCACTTTTCAGTAAGCAAGCGCCGGCGCTCAACCGACGAGTACTCACCGGGAGGACTTGCAGGCAGGCGCCCCGACAGAGCGGTTATTGTCTACGCAAACAGGGCCAGAGAAGCCTTTCCGGGCGTTCCCATTATCATCGGCGGACTCGAGGCATCGCTTCGCAGAATGGGCCACTACGATTACTGGGAGGACAAGGTCAGACGCTCAATCTTGCTCGACAGCAAGGCTGACCTGCTGATTTACGGCATGGGCGAAAGAGCTGTGGTCGAGATTGCGGAAGCGCTCGACGCAGGCATCAGCATCCACGACATACACTGGATCAGAGGCACGTGCTTCAGAGCAAAGAAAAGCGAAATAGAGGACGATATTGCCTCGGGCGATATTGAGATGCTGCCGGACTTTAGCGATATTGCATCTGACAAGCGTGTCTATGCAAAGAGCTTTGCGATGCAGTACAGAAACAACGACTGCATCAGCGGAAAGCGCCAGGCGGAGGGCTATGACGGCGGCTTTTATGTGGTACAGAATCTGCCGCAAAGTCCGCTCGAAAGGATGGAGCTTGACGATGTGTACGAGCTGCCCTATGCGGGAACATACCATCCCGACTACGAGGAAGCGGGCGGAGTGCCGGCAATAAAGGAAGTGGAGTTTTCCATCATATCCAGCCGTGGCTGCTTTGGCGGTTGCGCATTTTGCGCGCTTACCTATCATCAGGGCAGGGAAGTGCGCTCGCGCTCAAAGGAGTCAATTGTGCGGGAGGCTGAAAGGCTTACGAAAAAGCCGAACTTCAAAGGCTACATTCACGATGTGGGCGGGCCGACGGCAAACTTCAGGCAGCCTGCTTGTGAAAAGCAGCTGACAAAGGGTGTGTGCAAGAACAGAGAGTGCCTGTATCCGCATCCTTGTGCGAACATGAATGTGGATCACAGCGAATATATAGATGTGCTGCGTGCGGTCAGAAGCATCGACGGCGTAAAAAAAGTATTTATCAGATCGGGCATCAGATACGACTATGTTTTGGCGGACAAGGATGACGAATTCTTAAGAGAGCTTGTTAAGTATCATGTTAGCGGTACACTTAAGGTCGCACCTGAACACGTCTCGCCGAAGGTTCTCAAATACATGGGAAAGCCTGAAAGAGCAGTCTTTGACGCATTCTGCGCAAAGTACAAAGCGCTGAACGACAAATACGGACTGAGGCAGTACCTGATTCCGTATCTGATTTCGTCGCATCCGGGGAGCACCCTTGATGATGCGATAGAGCTGGCGCTGTATTTAAAGAAATTCGGCTTTGTCCCGGACCAGGTTCAGGATTTTTACCCGACGCCGGGAACGCTGGCAACATGCATGTATTATACGGAGCTGGATCCGTTCACAATGCGCCCTGTATATGTAGCAAAGCTGATGCGCGAAAAGCATATGCAAAGAGCGCTGATACATTTTAACAAACCGGAAAACAGAAAGCTGGTGCTCGAAGCACTTAGAAAGGCAAACAGGGAGGACTTAATCCCTGTGCTGCTGCCGACAGGAAAAGGAAAAGATGTCAACACTCACAGAACTGACTCAGGTGACAGAGGACGCCGCAAGGCTGTACAATCAAATAATCAGAGAAGCGGTGAAAGAAAACACCACGCTGCTAAAAACAACGGCAGAGGCGCAGACTCAAGGAAAGCTGGTCTTTGGAAATAACATTGACCTGATGCGCAGCCTTGAATGCGGAAAGGTTCAGCTGGTTTATATCGATCCTCCGTTCTTTTCGAATGCAAATTACAAATCAAAGCACGCAAAGACCGGAAAAATCGAGAGGCATGCCTACACCGACGAGTGGCCGGGTGGGATGAAGGAATATCTGACGATGCTGGCGGTGAGGTTTCACTTTATAAAGCATCTGCTCTCGGATACGGGCTCGGTTTGGGTGCATCTGGACTGGCACGCAGCGCATTATGTAAAAATCATAATGGATGAGATTTTCGGCGAAGAGAATTTCGTAAACGAGATAATTTGGAATTACAAATCAGGTGGCAGCACGAAAAGGCATTTTGCGCGCAAACACGACACGCTGCTGTTTTACTCAAAAACGGATAAATATTATCTGAACATCCCAAAGGAAAAAAGCTACAACAGAAAGTTAAAGCCATATAAATTCAAAGGTGTAGAGGAGTTCGAGGACGAGCTCGGCTGGTACACGCTGGTGAATATGAAGGATGTCTGGCAGATAGACATGGTGGGCCGCACCAGCGGCGAGCGCACCGGATATGCGACGCAAAAGCCGGAAGCACTGCTTTCGCGCATTATCGAAAGCTGCAGTCGTGAAGGCGATACGGTTTGCGACTTCTTTGGCGGCTCCGGCACACTGGCGGCAGCAGCATCAAAGCTGGGGCGAAGCTGGATAAGCTGCGACATCGGCGCATCTGCGATTTCTGCGGCAGAAAAGCGTTTGGCGGGCATCGGCGCGGGCTTTGAGCTTATCAAAATAGGCGAGGGGGCCGGCAGCTCCGCGTGCGATGGCTTTAGGCCAAAGGCAAGGCGTGCAGGCTCTTTAGCGGCACTGACAGGCTGCGAGCCGGGCGATGTCTCGGGTCTCAGGCTTGACGCAAAAAGCAGAAAGTATTATGAAAAACTTGCGGCGGAAAATCCGCTTGCTCTGATAGATTACTGGTGTGTGGATGAGGATTACGACGGAATTGTCTTCAGACCCTCGGCTTACATCTTGTCAAAGGGTGGCGAGGTGGAGAAAAGCGCAGAGCTGAAAAAGCCCGGCAAGCGGGTGGCAGTCAGAGCGGTGGACATTTTCGGAAGGACAGGTATGTACATTTTGGAGGCAGAGAAATGAAAAAGCTCGAAAAGGAAAAAGTGAAGAAGGTCTTGATAGATGTGGCGCTTATAGTAATCGCCTGCTTCATCGGTTCGTTTTCGACGGTGAGCATCATGATACCGAACGGGCTGACCAGCGGCGGCGTTACGGGCGTTGTCAGGATTATACAAAATTATGCTGACGTGAACTTTTCAATCATGTATTATGCGGGATCGCTCATCATTCTGGTGCTGTGCGCTATATTGCTGGGAATCAGGGAAGCGAGGAAAATCCTGCTTCTTTCGGTGGTTTATCCGGCGACGCTGTTTGTGTGGGAGCTGCTCGACATCAGGCTGATAGAGGGAAAGGATGTAATCCTTGCGGTTATTTACTGCGGCGTATTTTCAGGCATCTGCAACGGTATCGTTCAGTCGAGAGGTTATTCGTTCGGCGGCTCGGATACGGTTGCGAAAATCATAAAGGAAAAGTGTATGCCGCATGTGGCGCTTTCAAAGGTTATGCTCGGAGTGGATGCTGCGGTAATCATAGCTTCGGCGCTTGTTTACGGCAGAAACATTGCGATGTATGCTCTGGTGACATCGGTGCTGACGAGCAAGGTTATCGACTTTTACATGTACGGTATTTCGCCAAAGCTGGTGCGGATTGCGATTATATCGAATGCGCAGGGAGAGATTGCGGATTATATCATGAATACAGTAGGACGCGGCGTGACAATAGAAAATATCACCGGGGCTTACACCGGAGAGGAGAGAAAAAAGCTTGCTGTACTGTGTTCACCTCGCGAAGGCGTGCTCATCAGGAATTTTGTGGCGCAGTGCGACCCGAAGGCACTTTTGACGCTCACGGCTGTCGACTCCGTCTGGGGTGACGGCTCGGGATTCAAGCCTTTCGAAAGTTAAAAAAGTAAAAGCTAAGGTTTTTTGCCCGTTTTAGCCGTTTTCATTGATTTCGTTTTAAAATAGGTATATTATTAATTATACAGAATATTTAGGACTAATTACTTTTTATCGTCCGGTCGGAGAAAGCTATGAATGCAGGCATAAATATAGCATTAGAAGCACTTTGTATTGTTATTTGCCTTCTCATCATGTTCTTTTTCCTTTTGGAGAGGGGCAAGACCACGAGAATTGACAAATACTTTGTCGCTATGCTCACAATTAATATTGTTGCGCTCATATCGGATATGTCCTCGTTTACCTTCGAGGGAAATCCGAACGCAATTCAGATGCTGTATATCGTAAAGATGCTTTCGTATCTCGCAGGATATATGCTTTTTGGAATATATATCGAATATATTACCGAATACCTGAGCATATCCAGACCCGTGCCCAAAATCGTTCGCTATGTGGGAACAGGTCTTGCGTTATTATTTCAGGTTTTGGTATTCCTGCAGCTCTTTACGCACTACCTGTTTACGGTAGATGAAAACGGCTACTATGTCAGAAACAATCAGACATGGATTTGCGAAAGCGGAACGATGGTGCTGTTCCTGTTCCTGCTGTTTTTATCTGTTAAATACAGAAAGTATCTCGATGCCGGAATTACAGTATCGCTTCTTACTTTTGCACTGCTGCCTACTGCGGCTGCGGTAGCTCAGATTTTTACCAGAAACACTGCGTTTGTGTTTGTTTTTACCACACTCTCACTTTTGGTTGTTTATTCGACCATACACAAGGAAACGGTAAAAAGACTGCAGTCTACCGAGACGGAGCTGGCTGCGGCGAGACTGAGCTTGGTGATGAGCCAGATTCGGCCGCATTTTATGTACAATTCGCTTACTGCCATTGCACAGCTTTGCACTATAGATCCAAAGCGCGCGCAACAGGCTACAATAGATTTTTCAAATTATCTGCGCGGAAACCTCGATTCGGTGAACTACACCAGACCGATTCCGTTTACGCAGGAGCTGAAGCACCTAAAGACATATTTGGCACTTGAGCTGATGCGCTTTGAGGATAGTCTGAATGTTGAGTATGATATCGCTACAGAGGATTTTCTGGTGCCTGCGCTTTCCGTACAGCCGCTTGTCGAAAATGCCGTAAAGCATGGCATATGCAAGCGTAGAGACGGAGGCACAGTAAAAATTTCCACCAGAGAGACCGAAGACGCCTTCATAGTTGAGGTAAGAGACGATGGAGTGGGGTTTGATGTGAATGAGCCGCTTTCTGACGAAAGGTCGCACATCGGAGTGTCGAATGTGCGCAGCCGAGTTGAGTCGATGATGGGCGGCAGCCTCACGGTCGAGAGTGAGGTAGGCGTGGGCACAGTGTCGACGCTTACTGTACCAAAGAAATAAAGTAGGGTCAAAGCAGTGGTGGAGAAAGGAAATATCGATGAGAATTATAATTGCCGATGATGAAAAGCTTGCACGCGAAAGCATGCTGTCTGCACTTAAGGAAGTCGAGCCCGATGCCGAGCTGGTGCCGTTTCGCAGGCCTGAAGAGGTTCTTGAATATGTAAAGGAAAACACCTATGATGTGGCGTTTCTCGACATAGAAATGGGAACTATGAGCGGACTGGCGCTGGCAAAGCAGCTAAAGGAAATCAGGGCAGAGGGCGATATCGTGTTTGCAACGGGCTACAGCCAGTATGCAATCGAAGCCTTCAAACTGAGAGCTGCGGGCTATCTGATGAAGCCTGTGACGGCGGAGGATGTTAAGCGCGAGCTTGATCACATAAAGGAAAGAAAGGCAACTGTTGAAGAACATCCCGGCCTTTCGGCAAAATGCTTTGGCAAGTTTGAGATTTATTATGATGACAAACCGATAAAGTTCAGATACTCAAAGACAAAAGAGGTTCTGGCTTATCTCATCTGCAGAAAGGGCGCTTTCTGTCAGAACGGCGAGATTATGGCGGTTATCTGGGAGGATAAAGACGATACGCCATCGCTTTTCTCGAACCTGAGAAACCTGATTAGTGATGCTACAGGCACATTAAAGGAGCTCGGCTGCGGAGATGCGATAATAAAACGCAGAGGTATGGTTGCGATTGACCGTGCAAAGGTGAGCTGCGACTATTACAGATGGCTTTCGGGCGATATAGACGCGGTTAATGAATACAACGGTGACTTTATGCTGCCTTACGAATGGGCTGAATTTGTAATGGGCGGCTTTGATGACTACGATTACGAAGACTAAGGGGAATAGGGATATAAATGTCAGGGATTAAAAATATTAAATTGATTATTGCTATACTGACGGCGCTGCTTTGCTGTCAGTATAGTTTCTTAAATGCGGATTCTTCATACGCCGCTGTAATTACGGATGCCGACATAAAAGAGGGGCTTGCGTTTTGCGCGCAGTATCCGGTGTCGCTGAGCTATGAGGGCGAAAAGATAGAGTTCTCGGCAAAGGACGTGCCACCTGTAATCATTACGCCAAAGGGTGAAAAGAATGGCAGGACGCTGATCCCTGTCCGCGCGCTTCTCGAAAAAATGGGTGCTACGGTAACGTGGTACGAAGATACTCAGACAGTCGGAATTGAGCTCGATGACATGTCGGTTTTACTCACAATCGGCTCAGATGTGGCAAAGGTCGGGAATAATCAGATTGTTCTCGACGTGCCGGCGCTGATCATCGACCATGACGGCGATTATTACGGCAGCACCATGATTCCGGTGCGCTTCGTTGCCGAAAGTCTCGGCTGCGAGGTAGGCTTTGAGGAAGCAAGCCGCACTGTTACGGTAAAGGCGCCGATTAAGTCTGTGCCTGCTGCCACTGCCGGCGGAATCTTCCCGGACTATGAATATGCGCCACTTCCGAAGTTCACAAAGGCCGCGGCTGAAAAGCTTATCGCAATAGATGCGGGCCACGGCGGCAAGGATTCGGGGGCGGTAGGACACGCAAAAAAGGCAGATCAGCTCTATGAGAAAAAGGTGAACCTGGCTTGCGCGCTGAAGCTTCGCGACTATCTCGAGCAAGCGGGCGGCAAGACTTACATGCTGCGCACGACCGACAGCTCGATTTACATCTACGACAGGCCGGTAATGGCGAATGAGGCGGAGGCTGACTTTTTCGTGTCGGTACACAACAACTCCACCGAGAACGCAAAGACTAACGGCACGATGGTGATCTATGCCGACAAGCTGTACTACGGCATGAACGACGAAGGCAGGGCTATCACGCTCGAAAACCGCGCTTACGAGTGGGCTGTGAGCAATCCGGCAATAACGTTTGATTTGAATGGCAAGCCTGTCGGGACGAGTGAACTTGAGGATTACGGCATCACATCGGGTGAGGTTGCCGAAAAGATACTGAAGAATATGATGGAGGCGCTCGGCACTGCGAATGCGGGGCTAAAGAATAATAACTCCTATATAGTAATCAACTCGACGAGGATGCCGGCGATTATTATAGAGGGGGCGTACCTTTCGAATGAAGAGGATTTTGCAAAGCTTTCAGAGATTGAAGAATTTGCGAACAGATATGCTTATGCGGCGGCGCTGGGTATAATTGAGGCTTTTAACGAGAGGTGGCCGGACTAAAGTGGATGCAGAAAGGCTAGGAAGTAGGTAAATATGGGAATTATTGTATTGTATTTGGGTATGGTCGTTGTCGGTTATCCGATAGGGGCGATGCTTCGAAAGAAGAATATTGAGTTTAAGGGCGTTAATGCTGTGGAAATGGTGACAATTGCATTTCTGGTCTTTATGATGGGGGCCAGAATCGGCGCAAACGATGAGGTCATCAGATCGCTCGATACAATTGGCCTGGAGGCATTTGTGCTGGTTGTTCTCGCATTGGCAGGCAGTGTGACATGCGTTTTTGCCCTGAGAAATTTTTTTGGATTTGACAGGATGGGGGGAAAGAAGAATGACTAAAATTATCATTTCCTCCGTCGTAATCGGAATCCTTTCGGGATATTTCTGGCTGCCGGCGGGCTTTATAGCCGCTACAGAGACGCTTTTAAAGATATTCCTATGCATACTTTTAGTGTTTGTGGGAATTGATTTGGGAAAGGACGGCAGCGTTCTGAGCAATATCAAAACAGCGGGAGCCAGGCTGCTGCTTTTCCCTGTGGCTGTATTTGTGGGAACTTTGGCAGGCTGCGCCGTAGGGTCGCTTTTTTTGCCGATAAAGCTGATTGACTCGCTGATGGTCGGCTGCGGCTTTGGATGGTACACTCTTTCACCGATCATTCTGGCGGATTATTCGACCGAAATTGCCGCGGTTTCGTTTATGCATAACGTTTTCCGCGAGCTGCTCGGAATCATGCTGATTCCTGTAGTGGCGCGCTATATAGGTTATATCGAGTGTATGTCGCTGCCGGGAGCCGCAGCGATGGATGTGTGCCTTCCGATCGTGGACAAGGCTACGGAAGGCAAGGCTGTCGCTTACTCCTTTGTAACAGGCGTAGTGCTTTCAATCGCAGTTCCTGTGACAATCCCAATCCTGATCGGACTCGCCGGCTAATTTGCGGCGAATTTGGGGACAGGCACCAAAGTGGAAAAAAAGCGAATTTGGGGACAGGCACCAAAGTGGAAAAAAAGCGAATTTGGTGCCTGTCCCCAAATTCGCCTCGAAACTGAAAAAAATAATCCCTCCTGCACGGAGGGATTTTCTGTTTTTTTTGTCTGAGTGTATGCCTGTGAGTATTGTCGATTTGTGCCTTAGCTGAAATACCTGAATACGCCCTTTACGTGGCCCAAAATGCGTGCATCCTGCACGATAATAGGACTCATATTGTCGTTTTCCGGCTGGAGGCGGATATGACCGTCTTCTTTGTAAAAACGCTTTACGGTAGCTTCGGACTCAAAGCCGTCTACCATTGCTACAACGATATCACCGTTTGAAGCTGTTTCACGCTGCTCTACAAGGATGTAGTCGCCATCAAATATGCCCACATTAACCATACTGTCGCCATGTACAGTAAGCATGAAATTATTGGCTCCGCGGGAAACATACTGCGCCGGAACAGGGAAGGTCGATTCTATGTTCTGTTCGGCAAGTATCGGCGTTCCTGCCGCAACTCTGCCCACGACAGGTATATCAATTACATCCACACGTTCCGAGGTGGCAGCGCCGGAAGGAGCATCGCCTGTGCGCATGCTGTCCGGAAGGTTTTCTTCAACAATCATCAGAGCTCTGTTTTTGGCAGGGTCCTTTATCAGATAACCTGCGCGTTCGAGGTTTTCGATATCTTTATGTACAGTGCTGGTTGACTTAATGCCGAGAGCCGCGCAAATTTCACGGACTGTCGGTGGATAGCCCTTTGCTGCAATTTGCTGTTTCATATATCCGAGAATACGGATTTCACGTTCTTTTAAGTTACCAATAGCCATAATGCTACCTCCTTATACGAACATAATAACACAATCCCCGCCGAATGTAAACATTTGTTTAGAACTTTTTTTCTGTTCACTTTTTTAAAAAAAGTACTTGCCAAACTGTTTCTAAAGTAGTAAACTCTATTCAATAGTTAGATAATGTTCGTAAGAACAGATGCTGACTCTCTGGAGAGACTCCCCATCCAGGGGAGCGCCGAAGGTTTAAGCTAAAGATATTAAGCACATCTTTAGTGATATCTCAGGCAAAGAGGACAGAGCGTTTGGTTTATGCTTATGTATCTCTCCGGAAGTTGAGCATTTCAGCTCAACTTTTTTATTTTTATTGCTTAATTTTTTAGCTATGAAAAGGAGAAAAAATCAATGAATTTCACAGAATTAACAGTAGTAATTGACGATTTTGTCTGGGGCGTGCCTCTGCTGGTACTTCTCATCGGTGTGGGCCTTTACATCTCGTTTAGAGCGGGCTTTTCGCACTTCGCGCACTTCGGCAAGGGATTCCGCTACATGGTTAGCAAGGAACCGGGCGTTGAGGCCGGAGAGGTATCGGCATTCGGTGCATTCTGCACAGCAATGTCCGCAACGGTAGGTACAGGAAACATCGTCGGTGTAGCGACGGCCGTAGTAATCGGCGGCCCGGGAGCACTTTTCTGGATGGTGGTTGCAGCGCTTATCGGAATGGGCACAAAGTATGCGGAGTGCCTGCTTGCAGTCAAGTATCGCGAAGTCGATGCTGACGGGCACGTACTCGGCGGACCGTTCATGTATATCACAAAGGGCATGGGTACAAAGTGGAAGTGGCTTGCACAGATCTTCTCAGTCTTCGCAATCGGCGCAGCAATCCTCGGTATCGGTACGATGACTCAGGCAAACTCCATCGTATCCGCCGCAAACACATTCTTTGATCCTGACGCTGCTCACATCGCATTCGGTAGCGTCACATGGACCACAGTAATTGCAGCTCTGGTTGTAGCTGTTTGCGCAGCACTTGTTATCCTCGGCGGCATCAAGCGTATCGCAAGCTTCTCAAGCGCAGTTGTGCCGTTCATGGCAGTAATTTACGTGCTGGTCACCGGCGCTGTGCTTATCTTTAACGCATCGGAAATCCCTGCGGCAATCGGCGCAGTAATCAGCGGCGCATTCGGCGCAAAGGCAGCGGCAGGCGGCGCAGTCGGCGCAATGATGCTTGCTATGCAAAAAGGTGTGGCAAGAGGATGCTTCTCCAACGAAGCAGGTCTCGGCTCGGCACCGATTGCAGTTGCGGCAGCACAGGCAAAGGAACCTGTTCGCCAGGGTCTCCTGAACGCAATGGGCGTATTCATCGATACAGTAATCATCTGTAACCTTACAGGTCTTTCAATCATCGTTACAGGATCGCACGAAATCGGTATGAAGGGTGCAGCGGTTACAACAAACGCAATCAGCACAGGACTTCCTTGGTCCTACAGCACAGGCGCATTCATATTGATGATCTGTCTCGCTTTCTTTGCTTTTACAACGATCCTCGGATGGTCGTATTACAGCGAAAGAGCTCTTGAGTTCCTCGCAGGATCGCAGCACAAGGGAGCGCTCACTGTTTACAGATGGCTGTACATCGTGATGATCTTTATCGGACCGTTCATCAGCCTCGAAGCCGTATGGAACATCGCAGACATCTTTAACGGCCTCATAGCTATTCCGAACCTGATCGCACTCCTTGCACTCGGCGGAGTGGTAAGCGCAGAGACAAAGAGCTATTTCAGCCGCTTAAAGTCAGGCGAGATTACGGATAGGATAAAGTAGCAGATTAAATAATAAAGCAAAATAATAAATACAAAAAAGCTTGACATACCCCAAAGCTCCATGTTATACTACTCAAGTATGAAGTAGAAGTTATCCGCTTCTCACCTCACCGGTATAGCCGGCAGGGGTTAATATTTCAGTACTTGCAGCCGGGGCACGGAGCCTTTGGCGCGCACGACCGAGAATCACAGCGGATATCTTCGATATCCGCTATTTTAATGCTTAAGGAGGTGTATACCATTAGTAAGGAAGCACTCATCAACGAAGAAATTCGTGATAATGAACTCAGAGTTATCGACAATGAAGGTAATATGCTCGGTATCATGAGCCGCGAAGAGGCACTTAACCTGGCTGCCGAAAAGAATCTCGATTTGGTGAATATTTCGCCGAATGCGAATCCGCCTGTCTGCAAAATCCTCGATTACGGAAAGTATCGCTATGATATGCAGAAAAAGGAAAAGGATGCGAAGAAAAAGCAAAAGCAGACTCAGGTAAAGGAAATCAGGCTGTCCACATTTATTGAGGAGCATGATATCTCTGTAAAGGCTAAAACGGGGGCAAAGTTCCTTGCCGACGGCGACAAGGTAAAGGTTTCCCTGCGCTTCAGAGGCCGCGAAAAGGATTACGCCAGCACAGGTATGGCAGTAATGAACAAGTTCGCGGAGTTTGTCAGCGAAGTCGGTACAGTTGAAAAGAAGCCTGAGTTTGAAGGACGAAGCCTTATAATGGTTGTTGCACCGAAATCAGATAAATAGTTAATACAAACAGATCACATAGGAGGATTGATTCACATGGCAAAGAACAAGATGAAGTCTCACAGAGGCGCGTGCAAGAGAATGAAATTAACCGGTTCCGGTAAATTAAAGAGAAACAAGGCCTACAAGAGCCATATTCTTACAAAGAAGACCGCAAAGAGAAAGAGAGGCCTCAGAAAGGCTACTACTCTCACCAGCGCAGACTTAAAGAGAATGTTAAGATCAATGGGTAAATAGGAGGTAATGAATAATGGCAAGAGTAAAGAAGGGCTTGAACGCTCACAAGAGACATAAGAAAATATTAAAGTTAGCAAAGGGCTTTTACGGCTCAAAGCACACTATATTCAAAGCAGCTAACCCTGCAGTAATGAGATCCTTAAGATCCGCATACGTTGGCCGCAAATTAAAGAAGAGACAGTTCAGACAGATGTGGATTGCTCGTATTAACGCAGCAGCAAGAATGAACGACCTTTCCTACAGCAGACTCATCGACGGCCTCAACAAGGCAGGCATCGAAATCAACAGAAAGATGCTTTCCGAAATGGCTATCTACGATGCAGCAGGCTTCACAGCACTCTGCGAAAAGGCAAAGGCAGCATTAAAGTAAATAGATTATTTTGACCTCCTCAGGTGGCAAGCCCGAGGAGGTTTTGACAATATGGAGGGAAATAAGTTTATGAGAAAGAAGATATTAGTCAGCCTACTCGCACTTTGCACGCTGATGGTCTTTTGCCTGACAGGCTGCGGCAAATCCGGCAGCGACGGGATTTACGATTACGACCTTTCAAACTACATCGTACCCGCAAACTACACAGGCGTTACGATAAGCCCAATTGATGTAAGCGTCACAGCTGACGACATCAAGGCAGAGATTGACTCCCGCCGCGAAGCTGCTGCAGAGACTGAGACTGTCACTACAGGCACCGTTGCAAGCGGAGATGCCATAAACATCGACTATGTCGGCACAATTGACGGCGAAGAGTTCGCAGGCGGCAACAGCCAGAACAAAGGCGTAGACATCATAGTCGGCAGCGCAGGCTACATTGACGGCTTCGAAGCAGGCCTCGTGGGCGCACAGGTGGGCAGCACCGTTGTGCTTGATTTACGCTTCCCTGACAATTACGGCAGCACAGACCTTGCAGGCAAGGACTGTCAATTCACGGTTACAATTCACACAAAGGAATTAAAGCACATCCCTGATTACGATCTCGATTGGGTGAAGTCCGTCAGCAGCTGCGAAAGCTTGAACGACTATGAGGCTACCGTTTATGACGAGCTTCTTAAAGATGCGACAGAGAAGGCAGAGCACGACAGAAACAATGCAATCTGGCAGCAGCTTGTGGAAAAGAGCGATGCTCTTGACTATCCTGCAAAGGAATTAAAGGAAGAAATGGATCGTTATCGCCAGTACATTTCAAACTATGCATCTCAGTTCGGCTACACATTAAATGATTATATGAGCATTATGGGGATGGATGAGGCAAAGCTGAACGAAGAAATCGAAAACTATGCAAAGGAAGTCGTTAAAAACGAGATGCTGCTCTTTTACATAGCTCGTGAGCAGGGCATGACCGTTTCCGATGAGGAATACAGCAAGGCAATCGATGATATTATCAAAGAGCAGGGCTTTGAATCCGAGCAGGAGTTTGAGAATCAGTACAAGATGACAGTTGAGGAATTATACTCCAAAAAGTACATAATTACAGATATCTACCTCGAAAAGGTAATGGATTATATAATTGAGAATGGAAAGATACAGTAATTTCTGAATATTTTGTTGAAATCGCGGAAAATCCGTGATACTATATTCGTGTAATCATTTGATACGTATATTTTGATGTGCGGAGGATATTATGAGAGTCATCGCAGTTGACGACGAGCCCATTTCGTTAGATTATTTAACCTTAATCCTGAGCGACACGCCGGAAATTGATGAAGTTGTACCCTTCAAAAGTTCAAAAGAAGCGCTTTCCTGGTTAAAGGACAATCACGCGGATATTGCATTTTTGGATATCCTGATGAGTTACATGGACGGATTAAAGCTGGCAGAGGAAATATCGAATTTGCAGGAGGATTGCCATGTGGTTTTCGTAACAGGTTCGACCGAGTTTGCACTGGATGCGTTCAAAGTCCATGCTGCAGGTTATATTCTAAAGCCTGCATCAGTGGAGTCTGTCAGGAAAGAAATTGCACACATAGAAAAGCTGAGCTCAAAAGCAAAACACGGCTCAAAGCCGCTCAGGGCACAGTGCTTTGGCAATTTCGACATATTCTACAAGGATGTTCCTTTGAAGTTTAAATACTCAAAATCAAAGGAGCTGCTCGCCTACCTGATTCACAGACGCGGTGTGGCGGTTACGGTCAGAGAACTCGTTGCAGTGCTTTATGAGGACCGCAAAGATAGCGAGTCTCTTCAAAGCCAGCTCAGGACTCTGGTTTCGGATCTTTCGCACACCCTTAATGAAGTAGGGTGCGGAGATGTCCTTTCCAAAGCCCGTGGGACCATTGCAGTTGTTCCGGACAAGTTATCCTGTGACTATTTTGACTATATGGCAGGCAGCGAGGAAGCAGCCAGGACCTATATGGGCGAATACATGGCGCAGTATGTTTGGGCTGATTATATGGCAGGGCGTTTTGATATGAAAAAAAATAACATTTAATGCACTTTCGGTGCACTTTTAATGCGGTTCTAATGCGGTTGCTTTTGTATAATGCATATTGTAGGAGGAAGCGTTATGACTGTGTCCGTCAGAGAATGTTACGACAAGCTGGGAGGCGACTACGACGACGTCTATTCCAGGCTGCTCACCGAAGACAGAATAATCAAGTTCATACTGAGGTTTCTGGACGATGACAGCTATAAGAAAATATGTGAATCCTTAAACGCAGGTGACCATGACAACGCTTTCAGAGCGGCACATACTCTAAAGGGCATTGCGCAGAATTTCAGCTTTACCCGGCTTTATGAATCGACCAGTCTTTTGACTGATGCGCTTCGTCCGGGCAAGGAGCCGACTCCGCAGCATGAAATAGAGGCTCTGACAAAAAAGGTAGGCACCGATTACGGGAAGGTTGTTGACGCAATAACCCTTTTCAAGGAAAGCATATAAAGCAAATAAAGCATATAAAGTATATAAAACTGTAAAATAGTGTTAGTGGGGAAACAGCAAATTGTAATGTATTGAAAGCGTTGCGATGAGCAGGTACGCCTGTGGGCCGTCCGCAGGCGTACCGGATTCCCGATGTTTACACTTTATATTACCTTCTAAGAAAGATCCGAGCCCACTCGGGTCTTTTTCCTTTGAAATTTCAACATTTCTGCCAAAACACAATAAAATCTTTTATTTTGACGGAATACACAATATGTAGTATAATATCTCTGCCAAGTATTACTGTTAACAAAGGAGGAATATGAATGAAGTGCCCGTTTTGTGAAAATGAGGATACAAAGGTAATCGATTCGAGACATACCGAAGAAGGCCATGCAATCAGGCGCCGCAGAGAATGTGATGTATGCGGGAAAAGATTCACCACTTACGAGAAAATCGAAGAGATGGTACTCATGGTGGTTAAAAAGGACGGCAGTCGCGAAGCCTTTGACAGAAACAAGGTTATGAACGGTATCATAAAGGCCTGCGAAAAGCGACCTGTTACCGCTGATGAAATAGACCACATTGTATCGGAAATAGAACGTGGTCTGAACAATATGATGGAAAAGGAAGTTCCGTCGACATTCATAGGAGAGCTTATTATGGAACAGCTCCAGCGCGTCGATGAGGTTGCGTATGTTCGCTTTGCGTCGGTTTACAGACAGTTTACCGATGTCAGCACATTTGTGGCTGAAATCGAAAAGCTGCTCGGAAACAAGAAAAAGACCGGCAAAACCGATAATAAGTAGAGACAGGAAAAATGAAAAAAATATATCAGATAGCAATAGACGGACCTGCAGGAAGCGGTAAATCAACAATAGCAAAGGCCCTGGCAAAGGAGCTTGGCATCGACTACATTGACACAGGCGCAATGTACAGAGCCTTTGGCTACAAGATTCGCGAAAAGGGCATCGACATGCACGATCCTGCGCAGCTTGATGCGCTTCTTTGCAGCACGGAAATAGATTTTGACAGAGGAAAGACCTTGCTAGACGGCAGTGATGTCAGCTCTGTCATTCGCACGCCCGAAATCAGCATGCTTGCCAGCGACTGCTCGGCAATAGCGGAGGTCAGAAAAAAGCTTGTCGCACTGCAGCAAGCCATGGGCGAGAGCAAATCTGTCGTGATGGACGGCAGAGACATAGGTACGGTAGTGTTCCCAAAGGCGAAGTATAAATTCTTCCTTACGGCGAGCAGCGAGGAGAGGGCGAAAAGAAGATTCGCCGAGCTTACCGCAAAGGGAGAAAAGACGACCTTCGAGCAGGTTCTCGAGGAGATGAACCAAAGGGATCATAACGATACAACCAGAAAAGTAACACCTCTTCGCAGGGCTGACGACGCCCTCGAGGTTGATACGACGAAAATGAGTATCGAAGAGGTTACGGAGTTTATTATCAGCAAAATTACGGAGGAAAATTGAGATGTCGATAGTAAGACCATTCAGAGCTGTCAGACCGGCAGCAAAGTACGCAGACAAGGTTATTTCTCTGCCGTACGATGTAATGAACAGAGAAGAAGCAAAAGAGATGGCAAAGGGCAATCCTTACAGCTTTCTGCACATCTGCAGGGCAGAAATCGACCTGCCTGATGATGTGGATGCTTACGATAAAAGCGTTTATGAAAAGGCAAAGAGCAATATTGCAAAGAATCTCGAAGACGGCGTTTTCATCAGAGAAGACAGACCAAAGCTTTACATATACAAGCAGGTTATGGACGGACGCGTTCAGACGGGAATCGTCGGCTGCGTATCCGTTGATGAATACCAGAACAACTTAATCAAAAAGCATGAAAAGACCAGAGTTGAAAAGGAAATTGACAGAATCAACCATTTCGACATCTGCAACGCCGACACGGAGCCGGTATTCCTGACCTACAGGGACGACAAGCGTATCCGCACTCTCGTTGAGGGCTACATGAATGCAAACTCTCCGGAGTACGACGCAAAGACAAGCGACGGAATCTCCCACACCCTCTGGGTTATCGAAGACGATGCGCTCGTAAAGAACCTGAGTGACCTCTTTGCCGAGGTGCCCGCACTCTACATCGCAGACGGCCACCACAGATCAGCATCGGCGTGCAAGGTAGGCATGAAGAGAAGAGAGGAAAATCCGAATTACAGCGGCGATGAAGAATTCAACTATTTCATGGCTGTAATCTTCCCGGATAATGACCTCAAGATTTTTGACTACAACAGAGTATTAAAGGATTTAAACGGACTTGGAAAGGAAGAATTCCTGAAGGCAACCGAAAAGGCAGGCTTTAAGGTAACAGATATGGGTACGGAAACATACCGCCCTGAAGCAAAGCACATTTTTTCAATGTATTTGGACGGCCACTGGTACAAGCTCGAAGCTGCGCCTTCAATCATCCCCGATGATGCAATCGGCAGCCTCGACGTATCCATTCTGCAGGAAAATCTGCTCGCACCGGTGCTCGGAATCGCAGACCCGCGTACGGACAAGAGAATTGACTTTGTAGGCGGAATCAGAGGGCTCGGCGAATTAAAGCGTAGAGCGGAAAGCGACATGCAGCTCGCATTCGCGGTTTATCCTGTGGACATTTCGGATCTTCTGAGCGTTGCAGACAACGGCATGGTTATGCCGCCAAAGTCAACCTGGTTTGAGCCTAAACTTGGTTCGGGACTCTTTATGCACGAGCTCTAAATCGGGGGCTTGCAAAACGACAGAGTTAATACTAGGAAAGGTTACTTATTATTAAATGGCTTCACGACAAGAAGAAATAAACCGCCGAAGAATTTTCGGCATCATCTCACATCCTGACGCAGGAAAGACGACACTTACGGAAAAGCTGCTCCTTCACGGAGGCGCCATCAGAGAAGCGGGTACCGTAAAGGCACGCCGCAACGCAAAGTTCGCCACATCCGACTGGATGGAAATAGAAAAGCAGAGAGGCATTTCCGTAACATCTTCGGTAATGCATTTCGAATACGAAGGCAAGGTTATATCCATCATGGACACACCGGGCCATAACGATTTCGGTGAGGATACATACCGGATACTCACATCCGTTGACAGCGCGGTAATGGTTATCGACGGTGCGAAGGGTATCGAGGCTCAGACCAAAAAACTCTTCAAGGTCTGCAGCATGAGGGGAATCCCAATCTTCACCTTTATGAACAAGTTTGACAGAGAGGCACAAAACCCGCTAGACCTCATGCAGGAGCTCGAGGATGTACTCGGGCTTCCAAGCGCAGCGGTAACCTGGCCGATAGGCAGCGGACTCAATTTTCACGGCATCTATGACAGACTTAAAAATACTGTATATCTCTACAAGCAGAACGTGACGCTGCAGCTTGGAAAAGACGGTGTCTTTGGCAGTGAGCTCGAGGAATATCTCAGCCCCGCAACGCTTGCTGAGCTGCGCGATGAAATCGAGCTGGTGGACGGCGCGGGAAACGAGCTTGACATGGAAAAGGTTGCGGCAGGCAAGCTGTCGCCGGTCTTCTTTGGCTCAGCGCTTGCTGACTTTGGCGTAACGCCTTTCCTGACACACTTCCTCGAAATGTCGCCGCCGCCGGGCGCACGCAAGACCACGACGGGCGAAGTTCTGCCGACGGAGGATTTCTTTAGCGGCTTCATTTTCAAGATTCAGGCAAACATGAATCCGGCGCACAGAGACAGGCTCGCCTTTTTCAGAATCTGCTCCGGCACATTCACGCGCGGAATGAGCGCAACTCTTTCGCGTACCGGCAAGGAAGTGAAGATCGCCCAGTCCATCATGCTGATGGCAAACGAACGCGAGAACGTCGACACCGCTTTTGCGGGCGACATCATCGGAATATACGATACGGGAAACTATCAGGTGGGCGACACACTGACCACTACGCGCGAGCCGCTTTTCTTTGAGCCGCTTCCGACATTCCCGCCGGAGCTTTTCGCGATGGTTTCGCCAAAGGATACGATGAAGGTAAAGCAGTTCCAAAAGGGTGTGGAGCAGCTGGCCCAGGAGGGTGCGGTCCAGGTTTACCACAATGCGTACAACGAGATAATAATCGGTGCGGTGGGACAGCTTCAGTTTGAGGTTTTCGAATACAGGCTGAAAAACGAATACAATGCGGAAATACGCATGAACCCGCTTGATTTCAGACTGGCCAGATGGGTAGATTCGGAGCAGGAGGCACTCGTAAAGGATGCAATCGACAGCCGCTGCATGCTGGCTTACGACCGTTTTGAGCGACCTATCATTCTGTTTGCAAATGATTTCACGCTGAATTATTTTATGGAAAGACATAAGGAAATAAAGCTGACCGAGGCACTTGATGTAACAAACAGCCTATAAGCAATTGCAAAAGGGATAATATAATGCTATAATAATAGCTCGGGTTGGGTACATAACTTATTATAATTATGAAAAATTGGAGGCAAACTATATGTTTTTTGGATTTACAAAGGACATGGGTATAGATTTGGGCACAGCTAATACGCTCATCTATATTGTAGACAAGGGAATTGTAGTAAATGAGCCGTCGGTAATTGCGAGAGACAATTACTCCGGCAAAATCATAGCAGTCGGAGTACCTGCAAAGCAGATGCTCGGAAAGGCGCCTGACAGCATCACTGTTGTCAGACCGCTTCAGGACGGAGTAATTTCCGATTTCGATATGACCGCAGAGATGCTCAAGGAGTTTATCGCAAGAGCTCTCTCGAAAAATAGAAGCACAAAACTCAGAGTAGTGGTAGGCGTACCGAGCGGCGTTACAGAAGTAGAAAAGCGTGCGGTAGAAGAAGTAGTCAGAGCTATGGGAGCCAGAGAGGTATATATACTCGAAGAGCCTATGGCAGCGGCAATCGGCTGCGGACTGCCTATTGATGAGCCTATGGGCTGCATGGTTGTGGACATTGGCGGCGGCACCACCGACATCGCTATTATCGCGCTTGGCGGCATCGTTGCTTCGACTTCAATCCGTCACGCCGGTGACAAATTCAATGAGGCGATCGTGGCTTACATGAGAAAGGCTTACGGTCTGCTGATCGGCGAGAGAACTGCGGAGGAGCTGAAGATCAACATCGGCTGCGCTATGGTGCCACACGACTCCGAGGGTGGCGAGATGCTCGAAACTATGGAAGCCAGAGGCAGAGATCTGGCGACAGGCCTGCCGAAGGTCATTCAGGTTTCCAGCCGCGACCTTTTCTATGCTCTACAGGAATCGGTCGATATTGTTGTTGACGGAATAAAGTCCACACTTGAAAAGGCACCTCCTGAAATCGCAGCGGACATCACATTAAACGGTCTGGTGCTTTCGGGTGGCGGCGGTATGATCAAAGGCCTTGACGCTCTGATTGAAGAGCAGACCGGCATGCATGTTGAGCTTGCTGAAAACGCATTCGAAGCAGTGGCACTCGGAACAGGCATCAGCCTGAAGGATGTTGAAAAGCTAAAGAGATATGCCAGCAACAAGCTTCAGCAAAAGTACAGATAGAAAAGATGTTAAATTGGTTTAGAAATCACAAACTCCTGATGATAGTCGCATCAGTGATTTTAGTGTTTTGTATAATAATTTTAATATCGTATACGAGGGGCAATCTGGGCATCGTGAGCAGCGGTGTTCAGACTGCTAATTCTGTTGTCCAAAAACCTTTAACGCAGGTTGTCGGCAGATTCCAAAAGGACGCCGAGGGCTTGATCGGATTCAGGTCCGTAGTGAAGGAAAACGAAGAGCTGCGCGGTGAAATAGCAAAGCTTAAAAATGAAAACATCAGATTAAAGCTGCAGCAGGAGGAGCTGGAAGAGCTGAGAAATCTCTATGCTGCGCTCAATTACGTTCCGAGCGGCTCCGATTATACCGGCGTTGCCGCAAACATTATAGCTATTGACGGCTCCCACTATTTCAATATCTTTACGATTGACAGGGGTACCGAAAGCGGTATCGAAAAGGATGCGATAGTACTAAGCGGCGAGGGGCTGGTTGGAAAGGTAATCGATTCGGGAAATGGTTTTTCAAAGGTTGTATCCATAATCGATACCGACAGTAACGTGGCCTTCATGGTCCTCAGGGATATGAATGTAATGGGTATAGTTTCAGGTAACGGAAACGGAATGATGTCAGGCTACACCTTTGAGGGCGATGCCGAAATTAACGAGGGCGATACGCTGATAACTTCGGGAATCGGTCTTTACCCGGTAGGCATAGAAATCGGAACTGTCAGAAGCATCAACTTTAACAAGGATACACAGCTGAAAACCATTGAAGTTGAGCCTCTTGTGGTATTCAACAGTCTGAAGAAAGTAATGGTGCTGCTATGAACTACAGACTTGCAACACTGATTTTTTTCCTGGCTTTTCTTTGCCAGGCCAGTCTGCTGAATCTGGTAGCAATATTAGGAACTACTCCTAACATGATACTTTGCCTCGTTATTGTCTTTGCGTTTCTTTACGATCAGGACAATTTCGGCATTGTTCTGGGAGTAGTTTTTGGACTGTTATACGATATTTGTTATATGCCTTATGTCGGCATATCGGCGATGTGGTATTTTGTGCTTGCGCTCTGCGTTATGTTTTCGCGCGAAATCCTCAATAAAGAAAACATCGGAACAGTGCTCATGATGACGGTGTTCGGCACCTTTGGATTTAATTTCCTCACATGGTGCTCATACTGGCTGCTCGGCGATAAAACGTCCATTATGACCATGCTTAAATGCCAGCCGCTCGAAATTGCGTGGAACGCCGTTTTTGTCAGCATCCTCTACGCTGTAGTAATTCGCAGGGTTATTAAACACAGAAGGGACAGATTTTATCAATGAAGAATATCCTAAACTCGAGATATTATCAAATGGTAACAATCATGATTATCCTGATGGCAGTGCTTGCTATCAGGTTATTTGTACTTTCTGTGGTAGAAAACGAGGAATGGGAGACCTATGCCACCCAGATTTCCGAAAAGAGCATATACACATCCGCTCCGAGAGGTGAAATCCTCGACAGATACGGCAGGGTAATTGCGGGAAACATGCAGACCTTTGCCGTTACATTTGACGCATCAAACCTCAAAAACGATGAAATCAACCGTATTGCTCACGAGACCATAAAAATTATGGAAGCAAACGGAGATACATATTATGATGAATTTCCGATTATTATCACGGGAAACAGGTACGAATATACCTATCAGAGACAGATAAACGAATGGCTGACTCAGCAGGGTATTCCGACCTATTATACCGCCGAGCAGGCGTTCAATTTCCTGCGCAAAAAGTATGAAATAGATGAAGGTCTTTCGAAGTACGATGCCCAGGCGGAAATGCAGACGGTTTACGGTTTTTATCCTCCGATTTCCGTCAAAAACATGAAATACACCTACGATCTTGATAAAGAAAGCTTTCTGGGAAAGTTCCACCTCGACTACGAAATGTCTGCCGAGGAGGCTTTCAATGCGCTCTGCGAAAAATACGAGGTTTCAGACGATTATTCCATCGATGAAAAGCGTAAAATCCTCGTTGTCCGCAATGAAATCGCATCGCTCGGATACAGTAAGTACCTGCCTGCGACAATTGCGACCGATGTTTCCGACAGAACCATCATAATGCTCGAAGAAATGAGCGATTCGCTGCCGGGGGTAGAAGCCGTATCGGATACCATCAGGTACTATCCAAACGGCAATGCAGCGTCCCATATAGTAGGTTACCTCGGCAAAATCAGTGAGCGCGACAAGGCCCACTACGTCGACGAGCTGGGCTACAACAGTAATGACCTCGTCGGGCAGGACGGTATTGAGAGCGTGTTCGAATCGACGCTGAAGGGCAGCGACGGCGTGCGCGTGGTACAGGTCAACGCCTATGGCGAGTTTGTTCGTGAAGTCAGCTATTCAGAGCCGAAAAAGGGCGACAACGTATATCTCACCATCGACCTCGACTTGCAGCAGACTGCCGAAGATGCGCTTGAGCGCCAGCTTAACGCAATACAGACTGCGGGCACGTTCACAAGTGAGTACGGCAGCTACAAGTATGGCACGGCTTACAAAAATGCAAATGTGGGCGCTATCGTGGCGGTGGAGGTTGAGACGGGCGATGTGCTTGCTATGGCCAGCTATCCCGACTACGACCCGAATCTGTTCGCGACCGGCATCAGCAGTGCCGACTGGGCAACGCTGCAGCGCAAAAATCTGCGCGATGCTCTTTCGCCTGCGCCTCTTTACAATATTGCTTGTCGTACTGCGGTGCAGCCGGGTTCGACGTTCAAGCCGGTTACGGCAACAGCTGCGCTTGCGGCAGGGCTCGATCCTTCAAAGAAGCTCTATGACGGCGGCTACATTCAGGTCGGAAACAGGACCTACGGCTGTCTGATTTGGAACCGCAGCCGCGGCAGTCACGGCTACCTCGATCTTGCGCATGCTCTCGAGGTTTCGTGCAATTATTATTTCTACGATGTTGCGACCGGAAAGGACCACTATACAGGCAAATCGCTCGGATATGAAATGAACATCGACAAGATCATGGAATATGCGCAGCAGTACGGTCTGGGTCTTAATACCGGAATTGAGATTACGGAGACAATTACCAGCGTTCCGTCGGCTGAAAAGAAGATGGAGCGCACAAAGGCGGCCCTCAAGAATGTTCTGGTCTGGAATGCCGCGGACTATTTCAAGCCTGAGGTCTGCAAAGACAAGACTCTTTTGAACGATTATGCGACGGAAATCGTCAACTGGGCGGAGGAGAATCCTTCGCGTACGGAAATCATCGAAAGACTTCCGGCGTGCGGTATCATGGACAGCGAAGTCGAAAAGGTTGCGGATCTTTGCAAGTTCAGTTATTTCAACCAGGCGCAGTGGACTCTCGGTGATGAGCTGAATATCGCTATCGGGCAGGGTGAAAACTCCTATACGCCGCTTCAGATGGCAAACTATGCCGCTACAATCGGTAACGGCGGCCTGCGAAATCAGGTTTCCGTAGTTAAAAGTATAGAAGGCAAGGGCCACACTCAGAAAGGCGAACCTGTTCAGGTCGACATTTCCGAGGAGCATTTAAATGACATAATCGAAGGGATGAAGCTCGTAGCAACAGGCAGCAAGGGTTCGCTTCGCGGCGTGTTCGGCGGCTTCCCTGTCAGCGTTGCGGCAAAGACGGGAACGGCCGAAAAGTCGGGCGTAATTCAGCCGGCTGACGAGACAGTGTATATTCAGGAGCATCTGAAGCAGCTGAACAGCTCGCTTACATGGGATATGGTCGAGGACGAGATGAAGCGTCTGATGACCGAGGAAGCGGACAGATATTCAAACCGTAACGCAGCGGTCGACCAGGCTGTTATCAACCTTTCCGGCGGCAGTGTGAACCAGGCCAGAATCAATCAGTGGAAATCGGAATATGACAACTTTGCGTGGGTAATCGCCCTCGCACCTGCCGAGGATCCGAAAATCGCCGTTGCCTGCCTGGTGTTCCAGGGCGGTACCGCAGGCTACGCAGCACCTGCAGTGCGCGAAGTAATCGGCAAATACCTTCAGCTCAATAAAAGTTATACCGACTTCGCACTAACCACCCAGCTCAGGTGAATTTGGGGACAGGCACCAAATTGGAATTTTTTCTAATTTGGGGACAGGTCCGAAAAAAAACAGGTTAAATTTGCGCGAGCTATGGTATAATGTTAGCATTGAAAAAATAGTTCAGGAGAAATCTTATGGGTAAAGTAATCGTGATAGCTTCAGGAAAGGGTGGCACGGGGAAAAGCGTCTTCGTGACCAATCTCGGCGCCGTTCTGGCACTTCGGGGCTACAGCGTAGCTTTAATAGACATGGATATGGGCGTTCGAAATCTCGATCTGTATCTCGGCCTCGAAAACAACGTGGTCTACGACGTTTCCGACGCAGTAAGCGGAGTGTGCCGGATCAAGCAGTCTCTGATCAGAGACAAGCGCTTCGACAACCTCTATCTGATGCCTTCACCGCCACACCGCGACGACGGCAACATCACGCCGCTCCACATGCAAGTTCTGTGCGACAAGCTGAAGGCAAGCTTCGACTATGTGCTGATAGACTCACCGTCCGGCATAGACGACGGCTTCGTGCTTGCTGCAGCGGGTGCAGACAGTGCGGTGCTTGTGACAGTGCCGGAGTACGCAGCCTTACGCGATGCTGATATGGCTGACTCAGCCCTTGCTCAGCTGGGCATTACGGAGCGCGGCTATGTGGTGAACAAGGTGATTGGCGAAGTAATGAGCGCCGGTTTGGCACCGACGGTGAGCGAAATAAACGAGATGATAAAGTCCGAGCTTTACGGATTCATTCAGTACGACGAGAATATTATGATCGCTGCCAACAACGGTGTGCCGATTGTTTGCAAGAGCGACAGCTATATTACCGAGAATTTCAACAATATAGCGGATAGAATTATAAAATAGAGATGTTTTTAGCCGACGCAGGAGTTTGCGCCGGTTTTTTTTATGCGGGTTTGGTTGTGGGTTTGGCTGTGGGTTCGACTATGGAAAAAAATGTAAAAAACAGTTGACGAAATCTGGAAATAAATGTAAAATAAGAATGCAACTGGTAAATTAAGGTAAGAAATAATTTCAAAAGGAGGATATTATGCCAAGGTTACCGAGAAAATACAGCAAAGCAGAGTTTAGCCACGTAATGATCAAAGGAAATGGCGGGCAGATTGTATTCGAGGATATCAGAGATAAGTTGAAGTTTATTGATATGCTTGCGGAGTGTGTTGGGAAGTTTGACGTGCAGCTGCATGCTTACTGTTTGATGACAAACCACGTTCATCTGCTGGTGAAGGATGAAGGAAACTGCCTTAGCGAGTTTATGCACAAGCTTACGGCGGGCTATGCGGCCTACTTTAATTTTAAATATGAGCGCAGTGGGTCGCTCTTTCAGGGAAGATTCAAAAGTGAGGCAATTTACGATCAAAGCTATTACTTGAGCGTGCTCAGGTACATCCATAGAAACCCCGACAATGCCCATATTACGCGTTTTGACGTTTATGCCTGGAGCAGCTTTGATGATTACAGGGAAAGCGCGCAGGGAAAGAAAAGTTTTGTCGAAACCGGGTATGCATTGGAAATTCTGGGCGGATTTAATGCCTTTTATGAGTTTCTGAGCTGTGAAGACGATATTATAGGAATGGATGTTGACACATGCCTTCGGGGCAGCGATGAGCGTGTAGCACAGTTCCTGTGCAATAAGTTCAATCTGTCTTCGCCGACAATTATCAGGGAAATGAGCATAAAAAAAAGAAATGATTACATCAGAGAGATGAGAGACCTGGGAATTACCGCTTCGCAAATAGAAAGGCTCACCGGAGTGAGCCGCACCATAATATATAAAGTTAATATTTGAGACCTGTCCCCAAATTGGAAAAAAGGCGAATTTGGTGCCTGTCCCCAAATTAGAAGTTTATGGATTTGGAGCGCATGCCCACCGAGAGGACCAGCCCCAGGCCTATCAGCGATGACAGTATGGAAGAGCCTCCGGAGGAAATGAACGGGAGGGTTATGCCCGTAACAGGCATTATTCCCATTGACATTGCGATGTTTTCAAAAATTTGAAAGCCAAAGCTGCCGATAAAGCCTACAGCAATCAGTGCGCCGTAAAGGTCTATTGAGTTTTTGGCAATAACAGCCATACGATAGAGGAATATCGTAAAGAGTATAATCAGAATCAGTCCGCCTATCAGGCCGAGCTCTTCGCAGATAACCGAAAAGATGAAGTCGGATTTTTGAACCGGCAGGAAGTCGAGGCCTTTTTGCGTTCCCTGGAAAAGCCCCTTACCAAAGAGACCGCCGGAACCGATTGCAATTTTGCTCTGGAAAACCTGATAATTCCCCGGAAGGGACAGGTTGTCAGGATGCATAAAAGCATCTATACGGTCTTTCTGGTGCGAAGCCATAAATCTGTAAGCGAGTGGAATCATCAGAATAAAAATAGCTGCAAGCTTTGCAAAAAGCTTGTAGTCAATGCCTGCAAAGAAGACCATGCAGACCCATATTACACAGAATACAATTGCAGAGCCCAGGTCTTCCTTCAGGACGATTACTATAAAAGGCGCGCCGAAAAGCGCGGCTTTTATTATGCCCCATAGTGTGTTCAGTGTATCGCGGTATTTCGAAAGGTACACAGCCATCAGAATGATGAACGTGATTTTTACAAACTCACTCGGCTGCAGGGTGGTAACCTTCAGGTCAATCCAGGAACGCGCTCCGAACTGTTCGAGACCGAGTCCCGGGATATAAACAGTCAGCAGAAATGCGATTGAAATACCGTAGATCCATTTATATATGTGCTCATAGGTTTTATAATCTATCATTATGACAAAAAGCAGGCAGATAAACCCGAGACCGTAGGCAACAGCCTGAACGATTACGTCTCTGGTAAAGATAAAACCGTTATCGTACGCCGTCGAGCCAATCATAACAATGCTGATTATTGCAAATGCAACAACCAGTATAATGAGTGCTTTGTCTAAGTTTTTCAATAAATTGATAAAATACTTCATGGTTTGCCCTTCACATGCTTGACATACTGTCCGCCCAAATATTATAATATAGGTTGTATGAGTATATCAAGATTAAATTAATTTTGCGTAATATAAAATACAAAAAAATAAAGTGAGAAGGAGGTGCTTGATGCCAGTATTAGCAACAGTCTTGATTGCAATTGTCACCTTAGTCATAGGACTCTTGGTTGGATATATAATCAGAAAAAATACTGCTGAAAAAACTATCGGTTCCGCCGAAGTTAAGGCCAGAAATCTGATACAAGATGCTGAAAACAAAGCAGAGTCAATAAAAAAGGAAATTACAATTGAAGCAAAAGAAGAAGCTCACAGAATTCGCAGCGAGGCGGATCGTGATGTAAAGGAAAGAAGAGCTGAAATTCAGCGTTCCGAAAAGAGGCTCATCCAAAAGGAGGAGTCAATCGACCGCAAGCTCGAAAACATTGAGCGCAAAGAAGAAAACATCGCAAACAAAGAGCAGGCCATCGTAGAAAAGAACAAAGAAATAGAAAAGGTTCTTGAAAAGCAGATGGAAGAGCTCGAACGCATCAGCGGCTACTCGGTCGAGGATGCAAAGCAGATTCTCCTTTCAAACTGCGAAAAGGAAGTTCGTTACGAGGCAGGCATGATGACAAAGGAAATCATCGCCAAAGCCAAGGAAGAAGCCGACAAGCAGGCAAAGGAAATCATTACGGGAGCTATCCAGAGATGCGCTGCAGACCATGTGGCGGAATCCACAGTTTCGGTAGTTCCGCTGCCTAACGACGAAATGAAGGGCAGAATCATCGGTCGTGAGGGTCGAAACATCAGAGCAATCGAAACAATGACAGGAGTTGAGCTTATCATAGACGATACTCCTGAAGCAGTCATCCTTTCAGGCTTTGATCCTGTCAGGAGAGAAATTGCAAGACTTGCTCTCGAAAAGCTCATCGTGGACGGTCGTATTCATCCGGCCAGAATCGAGGAGATGGTCGAAAAAGCCGAAAAAGAGGTTAACAACATTATCAAGGAAGAGGGCGAACAGGCCACATTCGAATGTGGTATTCACAACCTTCATCCTGAGCTTGTTAAGCTCCTCGGTCGCCTGAAGTACAGAACTTCATACGGTCAGAATGTGTTAAAGCATTCCATTGAAGTTTCACATCTGGCGGGCCTCATGGCAGGCGAACTTGGTATGGATGTAAAGCTTGCAAAGCGCGCAGGTCTCCTGCACGACATCGGCAAGGCTCTTGACCACGAAGTTGAGGGAACGCACGTTGACATAGGTATAGATGTACTCAAGAAGTACAAGGAATCCGAAGCCGTAATCAACGCAATGGCTGCACACCACGGCGACTACGAGCCAAAGAGCATGGAAGCGGTACTCATTGCCGCAGCAGATGCACTTTCGGCGGCAAGACCGGGCGCACGCCGCGAGACGCTTGACACGTATATCAAGAGACTCCAAAAGCTCGAAGAGATTGCAAATACTACTCCGGGCGTTGATAAATCATTTGCGATTCAGGCGGGCCGCGAGATTAGAGTTATCGCAAAGCCTGAAGAAATGAACGACGAGGAAATCGTTATTTTGGCACGCGAGATTTCAAAGAAAATCGAAAGCGAACTGGAATATCCGGGACAGATTAAAGTCAATGTCATCAGAGAAACCAGAGCCATCGACTACGCTAAATAATTTAATAATCGAGATATGCATTGCCCGGCAAAAACTTGCCGGGCGATTTTTAGAAAAACAAAGTAGGAAAACAAAACAGCAAAACAGTCAAAACAAAAAAGTCAAAAGGTGTATTATGGGTGAAAGATTACCTCTTAGCATAAATGCCGAACGAAAGTATTTCTTTGGCAAATCAATATTTATCGCCTTACCTGTCATGCTGCAGAATCTGATAGCCGTCGGACTTAACATAATCGATTCGATTATGATAGGAGGCCTCGGCGAAGCGGCAATGGCGGGAGTGGGTGCAGCGAATCAAATTTACATGATTTATTCCGAGGTTTGCTTTGGCACATTCAGTGGTGCTGCAGTCTATGTTTCACAGTTTTGGGGAATTCGCGACCGCAGTACCGTACGCAAGGTGCTCGGAATAGATTTTTCTGTCGCAATTGTTTCAGCCGCCGTTTTCGTTTTGGGCATTCAGTTTACTGCGCCGCATTTGATCTGGCTCTTTTCGCAAGATGCAAATGTAATAGATCTGGGAACGCAGTACATTCAGGTTGCAAAATATTCATATATTCTGGTGGGAATCACGTTCTGCCTCAATTATAACTGCAGAATCGTTCAAAAGCTGGTACTCCCGACGATTATTTCCGCATCGGCGCTGGGCGTAAACACGCTCTTTAACTGGTTACTTATCTACGGAAAGTGCGGATTCCCGGAGCTCGGCGTGCAGGGAGCAGGCTATGCTACAATCATCGCGAGAGTCCTGGAGCTCATCGGCATGTTTGCCTGCGTTTACCTGCAAATGGATCACCCTCTGCGCGCTTCAATAAAGGAGCTGCTCAGCTTTGACAGAAAGCTTTTCGGCGACGTAATCCGCCTGGCACTTCCTGCCTGCGGCACCGAGGTGGGCTGGGCAGTGTGCGTGTCGTTTGTGTACATGGCTTACGGCAAAATCAGCGCTGAGTCACTTGCGGTAGTCAGCGTAACAGAAGTCGTGGCGTGCTTCTTCCAGTGCATATTCTTTGGACTTGGCAACGCAACGGGCTTTATCATAGGCGACTGTCTCGGGCGCGGCGAAACCGAAAGATCGTACTATTTCGCGCGGCTTTCACTAAAAATAACATGGCTTTTAAATGTGCTGATGACGGTGGCGATGCTGCTGATTCGGCCGTTCATTATACAGTTTTACAACTTTACGCCGGAAACAATTGACCTCCTCTACGTGGCACTTGCGGTCTGGGCATTCACAATTACTCCGAAAATGCTCGGATATGTAATGATTTGCGGGTTCCTGCGTACCGGCGGCGATACTCTTTTCGCATTCAAAATCGATTTCAGCATGAATATACTTCAGGTAGGGCTCGCATTTTTCGGCGTGCTCGTAATGCACTGGAGCCTGCCTGCAATCGTTGCATTTACTTGCCTCTCGGAGGTCGGCAAATGCATAATGGGCTATATGCGCCTTTACAGCAGAAAATGGATAAACATTGTGACCGACGCGGCATAAACCGAAGCGGCCCATAATTAAAGGAGAAAGCTTTGATATATCTTGATAACAGCGCGACAACGCGCCAATATGACGAAGTAAACAGCGCGATGCTTTCCGCAATGACAGACACTTTCGGAAATCCATCATCGCTCCACAGATTAGGACTCGCAAGCGAAAAGGCCGTGAAAGCGGCACGTGCCGACATTGCAGAGGCTATTGGTGTAAGCCCTGCAGAAGTCTACTTCACCGCATGCGGCACAGAATCCGACAACACCGCACTGTTTGGCACAGCAAGGGCCAAGCGCCGCACGGGCAAGCGCATCATCACCACAAAGGTTGAGCATCCGGCAATTCTTGAGCCGTGCAAGCGTCTTGAGGGCGAAGGCTATGACATAGTCCGCCTCGACGTTGACGGCGAAGGCTTTGTTTCAGCAGATGCGGTAGCTGACGCTCTGACGGAGGATACTGTTCTGGTCAGCATTATGGCGGTAAACAACGAGTCGGGATGTATTATGCCGATTGAGGAAATAGGCAGACGCATCAGGGCTTACAATAAAGATCACGGAACCGGAATACTGTTCCATTCGGACATGGTTCAGTCCTTCGGAAAGGTCAGATTCAACATGGATCTCATTGACATGGCTTCCTTCTCGGCTCACAAGATTCACGGGCCAAAGGGGATAGGTGCTCTTTATGTTAAAAAGGGTGTTAATATTGAGCCATTTCTGCTCGGAGGAGGACAGGAACAGCATTTCCGCTCCGGAACCGAAAATGTACCTTCTATTATCGGCTTTGGTACAGCTGCCAAAAAAAGCAGCTCAGAGTTCGAAAGGCGCACAAAAGCCATGGAGAACGCAAAACAGAGGCTCTTATCGGGTATCAAAGACAGGGTGGATAATATCAGAGTGAATACTCCGGAGCATGACAGTGCCTGCTCGGTTCTGAACATATCCTTTATAGGAACTCGCGGAGAGGTGATTCTCCACACACTTGAGCAGAGCGAGATTTATGTTTCGACAGGCTCTGCTTGTTCATCGAATCACTCATCAAAGGGCGGCAGTCATGTGCTGCGTGCAATGGGGTTAAAGCCGAATGAAGTCGAGGGAGCAATCAGATTTTCCTTTAGTGAGTTCAATACGGTAGAGGAAATGGACACTGTGATTGAGGCAGTGGCTGCAGCCGTTGAAAAATTCAGAAAGCTGGGCAGTTTTAGGTAATATTTAATAGCATAATTCAGCAAAAAATTAACATAAAAATGCTTTAAAACGGGAGCAAACGAAAAACAAATGAACGAAGGACTTAATACAAAACATATATTTATAGTGCGCTGCGGAGAGGTCGCGCTGAAGGGACAGAACAAGCCTTATTTTGAGCGCATGCTCGTGGAGCGCATCAGAAAAAGATTAAAGAAAATCGAGCAGCCGGGCATGGGAATCGAAACGGTCAGAAACGAAGGCCTGATTTTCGTAAGAGCCGACAAAGAATACGACAAACAGCAAATAATCGGCGAGATTTCAAAGGTTTTCGGCGTAGCGAGCATCAGCCCCGCGCTGGAGGCTGAGGAAAACATCGAAGCAATCGGTGCGATTGCCGTTGAGTATATGATGAATCTCATAAAGGAAAAGGGAATTAAGACGTTCAAGGTCGACACAAAGCGTGCCGACAAAAACTTCCCTATCAAGTCGCCTGACATTAGCCGCACTATCGGCGCTATTGTGCTGAAGGGCTGCAAGGTGCTGTCGGTAGATGTCCACAACCCTGACTGCGAGCTTTTCGTAGATGTCCGCCGCGATGTAGCCTATGTCTTTGACAAGAAAATTTCCGGCTTTGGAGGGCTTCCGCTGGGAACAAACGGCAAGGGAATGGTGCTGCTTTCGGGCGGCATAGATTCGCCGGTGGCAGCGTGGATGATGGCAAAGCGCGGGATGCTTGTCGATGCGGTGCACTTCCACAGCTATCCGTATACGTCCGAGAGGGCGCAGGAAAAGGTGGAGGAGCTGGCAGGGCTTGTTGCGGGCTATGTGGGCCGCTTTAATATGTATGTGATTAATCTGCTGCCGATTCAGGAGCAGATTGTGCAGAATTGTCCGGAGGAGGAGACGACCATTTTGGTGCGTCGCTTCATGATGCGAATAGCCGAAAAGGTGGCGCAGGAAAAGGGCGCGACGATGCTGATTACGGGCGAAAATCTCGGTCAGGTAGCAAGCCAGACAGCAGAAGCACTGGTTGTAACCGACGCTTCCGTGCAGATGCCGGTCATGAGACCGCTGATTGCAATGGACAAAGTTGATATAATGGAAAAGGCAAAGGAAATCGGCACCTACGAAAAGTCGATTGAGCCGTACGAGGACTGCTGTACGGTCTTCCTGCCAAAGCATCCGACCACAAAGCCAAAGCTCGAGAAAATCCTTGAGTCCGAGTCAAAGCTCGATGTCGAGGGTCTGATTGCATCCGCAGTAGCATCTAAAGAAACCGTAGTTATTCGCCCTTAGGCGAATCTGGGGACAGGCACCAAATTGGCCAAAAGGCTAATTTAGGGACAGGCCTGACCTGTCCCTAAATTAGAAAAAAAGCCAATTTGGTGCCTGTCCCCAGATTAGAACGATGAGAAAAGTTGAATTTTTTGTAGCAAATCCCGCGGGAAATATCACGATTTTTGTGACGAGCCCGGCGGAGCGCAGTGAATATCAGGAAATCGCAAAAAGGCTTCTCGAAATGGAGGAGCTGGGCGGAGAGCAGGTGGCCTTCATAAAGGAGGGCAACCGCATGGAAATGTGCGGGCTGGAGTTTTGCGGCAATGCGTCGCGCAGCTTTGCACTTTGGTATGCAAAAAACCGCTTAAAGCTCGAAGGCGATGCAAAGGTGACCGTTGATGTCAGCGGCACCGAGCATCCGATTGATGTTGAGATAAATACAAAAACCAATTATACTAAAATTGAGATGCCAAAGCCGAAAAGCGTCCGTAACTGGCGTGAAATCGGAAACGACGGCGCGGAAGGTGTATTGGTGGACCTGGGGGGCATAATGCATCTGGTGCTTTGGAATGTCCCTGCGAGCGCTGAGACATTTGAGGAGTACAAAAAAGCAGTCTGTGCGAAGTATGACCCGCCGGCAATGGGCGTGATGTTCATAGAAAAAGAGACGCTCAGCATGGTGCCTGTTGTCTATGTGCGCGATGTCGACACGACATATTTCGAAGGCAGCTGCGGTTCGGGCTCTGTTGCGGCGGCAGTAGCACTGGCGTGCGATAAGCCGGCAGGCAGCTACAGCTTTGAGCTTTCGCAACCTGCGGGGAAGATAGTTGCTTCCGTTATCAGAGGCATAGAGAGCCCTGAAAGTGCGGCAGTAATCGAAAAGGTCTTCATCGAAGGCCCGGTAGAGCTGGGAACTCCGGCGATACTTAATTTCTGACAGGAGATTCATATGATTGATCGAAACATATTCATTTTGAACCCTTGCGCCGGACAGGGCGCTGCCAACGACGAGCTCGTTACGGACATCAAGGAAGCAGCAGCAAGACTCGAGATTGACGTCGAAATACACAAGACCTCCGAACCCGGCGAAGCAACACACTACGTAAACCGTATACTTTCCGAAACTCCCGAGACTGTCAGGTTTTTCGCATGTGGCGGCGACGGAACTCTGAACGAAGTCATAAGCGGAGCAGCGGGGCATACAAACGCTATTGTCGGCTGTGTGCCGCTGGGAACGGGTAATGACTTTGTAAGGAACTTTCCTTTTGCAGGCAGCTTCACCGACATCAGGGCGCAGCTTCTCGGCGAGGAGACGACTATAGATTTGATGGAGTACCAGGGTGTGCTGAAGCAGCCCGGTGACTTGGAGGATGACATATATTCGGGATATTGTGCGAATATGTTCAATATAGGCTTTGACTGCAATGTAGTCGATATGGCCGCAAAATTAAAGCAGCTGCCGCTGATTTCGGGCTCTCTGGCCTACATAATCGGCGTGGCAATAATATTAATCAAAAAGAAGGGTGCTAACCTGAGAATTGAATTCGACGGGGAAGAGGTGCACAAAGGAAAGCTTTTACTGATTTCCATCGCTAATGGGTGCTTTTGCGGTGGCGGCGTGATGAGCAATCCTCTGGCCAGACTTGATGACGGGCTTTTTGACGCGCAGCTTGTGCGAAATATTTCAAGAGCAAAGTTCATCAGTCTTTTCCCGAAGTACAGCAAGGGAACCCACCTTCAGGAGAAAGGAGTTGATCGGATCATATCATACAAGACTGTGCACAATGTGCGCATAAGTTCACTTTCCGAGCCTTTCAGGGTGTCTATCGACGGTGAAATCATTTCGCTCGACAGACTCATGATAGGCATACAGGAACAGTGTATGAGATTCTCTGTCCCTGTAAAATTCTAATATTTAATCATTGGGTAGAAAGGTAAACATAACTAAAAAAATGGAAAAGTTTAAAGCGTTCCTTAAGCGTAAGGACATTGTTGTATCGTGGAAAAGGTACGGACTGGAAGCGTTATCAGCTATGGCACAGGGCCTTTTCTGTTCTCTTCTTATTGGAACGATAATCAAAACGGTCGGAACTCAGTGCGGGATTGAATGGCTCGCGGAGATGGGTGGCTTTGCAATGGCAATGAGCGGCCCTGCGATGGCAGTTGCAATCGGCTATGCACTACACAGTCCGAACCTGGTTCTTTTTTCACTTGCGGCAGTAGGTTATGCCGCTAACAGCCTTGGCGGCGCAGGCGGTCCGCTTGCAGTTCTTTTCATAGCAATCATAGCTGCCGAAGTCGGCAAAATGGTTTCAAAGGAAACAAAGGTTGATATGATAGTTACGCCGCTTGTTACTATCTTTGTCGGAGTGGGAGTTGCTTATCTGATCGCTCCACCTATCGGTGCGGGCGCATCTTGGCTGGGCAATCTCATAATGTGGGCAACGGAGCTGAGACCGTTCCTGATGGGAGTAATCGTCTCTGCAATCGTGGGTATTTTCCTGACACTGCCGATTTCTTCCGCAGCAATTTGTGCGGCACTTTCCCTGACGGGACTTGCGGGTGGCGCTGCTGTTGCGGGCTGCTGTGCGCAGATGGTCGGCTTTGCGGTAATGAGCTTCCGCGAGAACAAGTGGGGCGGCCTGATTTCGCAGGGAATCGGCACCAGCATGCTCCAGATGCCGAACATCCTCAGAAACGGCAGGATATGGATTCCGCCGATTCTCGCTTCTATGATAACAGGACCGATTGCAACTTGCGTGTTCAAGCTTCAGATGAACGGCGCGGCAATCAATTCAGGCATGGGAACATGCGGCTTGTGCGGCCCTATAGGGGTTATCACAGGCTGGCTGGAGCCTTCAGAAGCTGCTGCAGCGGCAGGCGCTGTTGCAATCAGCCCGACAGGCTTTGACTGGCTCGGTCTGATTTTAATCTGCATCGTGCTGCCCGGAGTTTTAACCTGGATATTCGGCAATGTTGCCAGAAAGATTGGCTGGATAAAGGCAGGAGACCTGAACCTGGAATAAAGCTTTTCGTAGAAATATAAAGACAATTAAATATCAAAAAAAAATAAAGCAGAAGGGAGACACATCCTTCTGCTTTTTTGCGTTCACCTCTACGAGGCACTCACATTGCCTATTTAACTTATAGGCCGGTGGGGACGGGTGAGATTTAGAATGCTTTGTTGAATCTCTTTGTTAATCTGGAAACCTTTCTGGAAGCAGCGTTCTTGTGAACAGTGCCCTTTGCAGCTGCCTGCATGAGCTTCTTTTCTGCCAGCTGGAGCTTTTCCTTTGCGAGATCCTTGTTGCCTGCTTCGATAGCAAGGTCAAAGTTCTTCAGGATAGTCTTCAGATGATTCTTGATACGTCTGTTTCTGGAAGTCTTTCTGTCAATAACGGAAATTCTTTTCTTTGCGGATTTGATGTTTGCCATGGTTTAATTCACCCCACATTCTTATTAAATTTTTTAAATAGCAAATCTATTCGCAACTTCCATTCTACAATCAATCAATTAAGATTGCAAGTCTTTTTTCTTGAATGCTCCAATTCCTTTTACGAGGAGGAATATTACAACCAGACTGCCTATGCCGAGCAGGTCTGTAAGCGTGCCCGGTACGCAGAGGCAAAGACCTCCGGCAATCAGAATTACTCTGAACAGCGGATTTATGTTTGCGAAGTAATATCCTCTAACGCCCGAAGCCACACCGAACATGCCGAGCAAGCATGTGATTACGGCAAGTACGCATTCCAGACTGAACGTGAGCGGTGTATTCGTGGCCGGATCGACCAGTATCAGCGAGGCGTTAAAGCCAAAGCAGTACGGTACGATGTAGGCCGCTGTGGCGATGGTGGTCGCCGTCAGTGCCGTCTTCATCGGCTTGGAAGCGGCAATTGCAGAGCCTGCGAATGCAGCAAGTGCAACCGGAGGTGTGATGTCTGCAACGATACCGAAGTAGAATACAAAGAAGTGTGCCGCGAGTGTCGGCATACCCATGCTGATCAGAATTGGCGCGCAGGTTGTGGCCATGATTACGTAGTTGGCAGTTGTAGGAACACCCATGCCGAGTACGATGCAGGTAAGCATTGTCAGTACCATAGCGATGAAGATGTTGCCGTTAGCTGCTCCGACGATGGCTGTGATGAGCTTTGCGCCGATGCCTGTTGTTGTGATTACGCAGGCGATGATGCCGGCTACCGCGCAGGCAGCGCCGACTGTGAGTGTCGACTTTGTGCCGGCTTCGAGAGCGTCGATGAATGTGTTAAAGTTCATTCGAGTCTCTTTTCTGAACATGGAAACGATGATGGCTACGATTGTTGCAACGATTGCAGCGAGTGCCATGGTGGTCTTCATAATCAGAATTACGAGAACTACGAGAGGCAGCAGCAGGTAGCCCTTGCTGATGAAGAGCTTGCCGAACTTTGGCAGGTCTTCTTTCTTCAGCCCCTCAAGGCCGTTACGCTTTGCTTCGAGGTGTACTGCCATGAATACGCCCGAGAAGTACAGCAGTGCAGGGATGCAAGCTGTAAGCGCGATTGTGCCATAGTCGATGTTTGCATACTCAACCATCAGGAATGCTGCTGCACCCATGATAGGCGGCATGATCTGTCCGCCGGTCGATGAAGATGCCTCAACGGCGCCCGCAAACTCAGGGCGGAAGCCGTTCTTTTTCATCAGTGGGATTGTTACCGCACCGGTGGTTACAGTATTACCTACGGATGAGCCGGAAACCATACCGCAGAGGCAGGAAGCGATTACAGACACCTTTGCGGGACCGCCGCATGACGAGCCGGCAATAGAGTTCGCAAGCTCGATGAAAAAGTCTGCAATACCTGTTTTTCCGAGGAATGCTCCAAAGAGTACGAAGAGTACGATGAATGTGGAGCAGGCTCTGGTCGGCGTACCGATTACACCGTCTGTGGTATAGAAAAGGTTGTATATGTTCAGCAAGACTGATTTCTGCGTCAGGGCATATATTATGAAGCATGACGATACGATAACTATAGGAAGCCCTACAGCTCTGCGGCAGGCTTCAAGTGTTACGAGTATGCCGACAACGCCCAGAATTACCTCAAACTGGCTGAGCATTATACCATGGTTGATGATAGTGGTGCAGTTTGCTACAAAATAGAAATAGCTGAATGCGCCTGCTATTGCGAGTATTACATCATACCAAGGTATATAGTTTTCTTTTTTATTTCTTTTTTTGCTGGCAGGGAAAACCAGGAAAACCATAAATACAATGGCGCCTACGAATGAAGCGCGTTCGATTCTTGTTTCCCAGTTAAATGAGAAATTGAGAAGTACGCAGTAAATCGCAAATGCAGCAAGCAGATAACGAATACACTGGCGTGGTATGCCTTTCCATTTGCGCACATTGGATTCGGTGTCGTATTTCTCCATAATCTTTTGTAATTCCTCATCGGACATTACTTCGATTTCCTCACCGTTTACAACTTCTGTGTGTGTTTTAGCTAAATTATCCAAAACGCATCCTCCTAAGATATATGTACAAAATTTCTAACCAAAAGAAATCATGTCGGGATCAGCGGACAGCGAAAGTGACAGAACTGTTTTTTCCGCATAAATCTCTGAGACTGATTTCTTCACCGTTTATGGTGAGAACATGGTCCGAGACCGTTCCTACTACATAAACCAAATTTGGGATCAAAAGATCCATATCGGAGATAATCATTTCTCCGTTTTCACCGTAAGTGAGAGTCTGTTTTCCTTCAAGCTCGGTCGGCACCCCTGCACCGAACCCGTAATAAATTGTACCGGTCATATATATGTCGCCGTTTTTCACCTCGTAAACATCCGTAACCGGAGATTTGTTCACAGAGTGAACAAAGGTAACGGAAAAGGTGTTTTCTTTTAAGCGATATGTGCCGTATATTTCACCGGTTTTTGTATCTTTTAAAATCAGCTGCTGAAGATTCATCATATTCAGCATTATAATCATAAGCGCAACGACAATTGCCGCTGCGCTTATGATAGAAGCATATAGCTTTATCTTTTGTTTCAATTTTTAGAGAGCTCCAACTTCTTCGTAGTACTTCTTTGCACCTGGGTGGAACGGAATATTGATACCGGAAACAGCTGTTTCGATGTCAATGAGTTCGCCCTTTGCGTTACCTGCTGCGATTGCATCCTTGTTTTCGATGATAGCCTTTACAAATGCATATACAACATCCTCGGAGAGGTCGTTTGATGCGATGTAAGTAGCCATTACGGAAACTGTCTGAACAGGGTCAGCAACCGGACCGTATGTACCGCCAGGAATCTCTGTTACTGTGTAGAACGGATAATCAGCCTGGAGCTGTGCAGCGTGCTCGGTATCAACTGCGAGAATGTTGAAATCATAAGTTGAAGCGAGCTCAACTACTGCTGTTGTAGGAGCGCCTGCTACTACGAATGCAGCGTCGATTGTGCCGTTCTTGAGTGAGTCAGCCGAGTCTGCGAAGGACTGGTTGTTCTTTACGATATCGCTGTTGATGTCAATTCCGTATGCAGCGAGAATCTGAGTTGCGTTGAACTCTACGCCGGAGCCTGCATCACCAACGGAAACCTTCTTGCCTGCAAGCTGGTCGATTGATGTAATGCTCTTGTTAGCAATGATCTGAACTGTCTCAGGATACATTGTCATAACAGCGGAGAAGTTTGTAATCGCACCGTCTTCGCTGAAAAGGTCAGTACCGTTATATGCATAGGTCATAACGTCATTCTGAACGATAGCGATCTGGTCCTGGCCGGCAGCTACGAGCTGAATGTTAGCCTTTGAAGCGCCTGTGGACTCAACGGAGATGTTGAGAACGTCGCCGATCTTTTCGTTAAGAACCTGAGCAACTATGCTTGAGAAGCCATAGTAAGTACCGGATGTTCCGCCTGTAGCCATAGCGATGTTAGTAGGGCCTGCAGCAGCATCACCACCGCCGTTATCGCCGGAACCACATGCACAGAGAGCCGTAGCGATAATCATTACCACTACGAGTAAAAGGCTTAGTTTTTTCATAACTATTTCCTCCATTCAAATTATAAAGTATAAATATTTCTAACAGTCTGCTCTCACAAACTTAGCTTTATTTTAATTGAAAACGGAGGCTCATTCAAGCAAAAACTTGTAACGAAAATCGACAAATGGGCGAATGTTTCTTATTTATAAATATTTTATAAATATAAACAAAATATAAACAAAAAATATTCAGAAATTTGAGCACTAATTTGCACTAAAGGGGTAAAGAATAGCAAATTTATACTAAAAGTATGGAAATGTTCACATTTTATCGACAAAAAGTGACAATTCCGCCCACAAGATTGTAAAAAATGGAATTTCACTCATTTGAGGGCGGCGAGGGACATACATAGCGGTGTTTTAGGAATCCGTATTAATATTACTATGAATGTAAAAATATAAAGGATACTTTTTAGCCCGTTTGTACAAATTCCGTGCCTTTCAATACAGTGTGCTTTACTGTGACAGATTTGAGCTGCTGTGAGATTTCAATTGAAATATCACCTTTTTTTTATTACAATATAATATGTAAATTTGTATACAGGAAAGGTTAACATAAATGAGCGATTACCAAAAGTATATCAGGAACTTCAGCATCATAGCGCACATCGACCACGGCAAGTCGACGCTGGCGGACCGTCTCATCGAAAAGACGGGACTTGTAGCGGAGCGTGACATGAAGGAGCAGTTCCTTGACAATATGGATCTTGAGCGAGAGCGCGGTATTACGATAAAGCTGCAGACTACACGGCTTGTCTACAAGGCGCGCGACGGGGAGGAGTACATCTTCAACCTTATCGATACGCCGGGCCACGTAGACTTTACGTATGAGGTTTCGAGAAGCCTTGCGGCCTGCGAAGGTGCGATCCTTATCGTAGACTCGACGCAGGGGGTGGAGGCGCAGACTCTCGCGAATGTCTATCTGGCGCTCGACGAGAATCTCGAAATTCTGCCGGTCTTGAACAAGATAGACCTTGCCAGCGCACGCCCGGATGAAGTAAAGGCGGAGGTGGAGGACATCATCGGCATAGATGCGAGCCAGGCGCCGCTTATTTCGGCGAAGGAAGGAATCGGCATCGAAGATGTGCTCGAGGATGTTGTGAAAAACGTGCCTGCACCGACAGGCGACGTGAACGGCAAGCTCAAGGCGCTGATTTTCGACTCCTACTACGACTCCTACAAGGGCGTCATCATCTATACGCGCCTGTTTGACGGCCGCGTGAAAAAGGGCGACATCATTCGCATGATGAACACAAAGACGCGCTACGAGGTCACCGAGGTCGGCTATTACAGCCCGGGGCCTGTGCCTGCGAAGGAGCTTCGCGCCGGCGAAGTAGGCTACATCTGCGCATCGATCAAGCAGGTTTCGGACGCCAGAGTCGGCGACACCATCACGCTCGACAATGACCCGACAGATACGCCTTGTCCGGGCTACAAGGAGCCGCAGAGCATGGTTTACTGCGGTATTTATCCGGCAGAGGGCGAAAAGTACGAAACGGTAAAGGATGCGCTTGAAAAGTTGCAGGTAAACGATGCGGCGTTCCATTTTGAGCCGGAGACATCGACTGCGCTGGGCTTTGGCTTCAGATGTGGATTTTTAGGGCTTCTGCACATGGAAATCATTGTGGAAAGACTGGAGAGAGAGTTCGATTTGGCGGTTATAACGACTTCGCCGAGCGTTATTTATAAAGTAGTAATGAATGATGGCGAGGTCAGGATGATTCAGAATCCGACGAATCTGCCGAGCCCTATCGAAATTAATCACATAGAGGAGCCGATAGTAAAGGCGGATATCATGATTCCGAACGATTATGTCGGGGCAATCATGGACCTTTGCCAGACTCGCCGCGGAAAGATGATTCATATGGAATACATCACCGAGACACGTGTACAGCTCCACTACGAGATGCCGCTTAACGAAGTAATTTACGATTTCTTTGATGCGCTGAAGAGCAAGACGCGTGGCTACGGCTCGCTCGACTATGAGTTCCTGCGCTACGAAAAATCAAATGTGGTAAAGCTCGATGTGCTGCTGAATAAGGAGCTTGTCGATGCGTTCTCTATGATTGTGCACGAATCGGAGGCTCAGGCGAGAGGCCGTTTTGTGTGCGAAAAGCTAAAGGAAATCATTCCGATGCATCAGTTCGAAGTGCCGATTCAGGCGGCTATCGGGCAGAAGGTTATTGCGCGCGAGACAGTAAAGGCTTACCGCAAGGATGTAATCGCAAAGTGCTACGGCGGCGATATTTCGAGAAAGAAAAAGCTGCTCGAAAAGCAGAAGGAAGGCAAGAAGCGTATGCGCCAGTTTGGTACGGTAGAGGTGCCGCAGGAGGCGTTTACGGCGGTTCTGAAGTATGACGATAATAAATAGCCTGAGCGCAGACGAGCAGAGAAGTGCAGAGAAGTGTAGAGAAGTGTAGATATGCGTAAACTGGGAATATACATTCATATACCGTTTTGTGAGAGGAAGTGCGATTATTGCGGCTTCCTTTCATTTTCGGGATGTGACGATGAAGTGAAAAATGAATACATGGAGGCTCTCGGAAATGAGCTTAAGTACAGGCTGGAGCTCGTCGGGGCAAGCAGCTTAAAAGGCGAAGCAGAGAACGACGGTTATGAGATTGACACCGTCTTTATCGGCGGCGGCACCCCCTCCGTGGCGAATTTGGGGACAGGCACCAAATTCGCCTTTTCGGAAATTTGGGGACAGGTCCTAATGCCTTTGCTCACAAAAGACTGCGAAATTACAATAGAAGCAAACCCCGGGACTTTGACACGCGAAAAGCTCGAGAATTACAGAAAGATGGGAATTAACAGGCTTTCGATGGGCGTTCAGAGCTTTGATGATGAAATGTTGAAGAAGCTCGGGCGTATCCATAACGTAAAGCAGGTTTACGAAAATTTTGAGCTTGCCAGGGAGTGTGGGTTTGAAAATATAAACCTGGATTTGATGTTTGCACTCCCGGGTCAGACGCTTGAAAACTGGGAAAAATCACTTAACGAAGCTATTAAATTAAATACTGAACACATATCCTTTTACAGCCTTCAGCTGGAGGAAAACACGCCATTTTTCAAGGCTTTTCAGGAAGGAAAGCTCCGGCTTGCGAGCGATGAACTTGACAGAAGCATGTATCACAGGGCTGTCAAACTGCTAAAAGAGGCGGGTTACAAGCATTACGAGATAAGTAATGCTGCTGCCCCAAGTAATGATGCTTTACATAACTATCGTATATGTAAACATAACTACAAGTACTGGAGCATGGATGAATATATCGGCGTGGGGCTGGGCGCCAGCTCTTTCTACGGTGGCGCGAGGTTTATGAACATTGCGGACCTGAGGGAATACATAAATTTGTGGTCTGAGCCGCAAAATGTGCCGGTTGCAGAGGGCTTGGCCGACGGCGAAGCTATGAAAAAGGGCACAGCGGAGTGGCACGACAACAAGCTTCACGACTTTGCGAGTGAGTTTGTCTTTACAGGCCTTCGCAAGACTGCCGGCATCGATCTGGCAGAGTTTGAGGCGCGCTACGGCGTGGGCTTTTTCGAATACTTTGAGGGGCAGGAGCCTTACGTCAGGTTCTGCATTTCGCAGGGGCTGATGGCTGAGAGTGAGGACGGCAGATATCTGCGACTCACCGAAAAGGGAATAGACACCAGCAATTCGATAATGGTTGAGTTTGTGTAGAGACAGGAGAGGCAGTATAGACTGTAGAGACAGGAGAGGGAAATGGACAAAGAAAATAAATCAAGTAAGTACATAATGGCGCTCGATCAGGGCACGACCAGCTCGCGGTGCATCATTTATGACCATGCGGGCAACATAATCAGCTCGGCGCAAAAGGAATTTACGCAGATTTTCCCAAAACCCGGGTGGGTGGAGCACGACCCGATGGAAATCTGGTCGACTCAGATCGGCGTTGCGCAGGAGGCACTTCTGAAAATCAACGCGACATACGAAAACATTGAAGCCATCGGAATCACAAACCAGCGTGAAACGACGATTGTCTGGGAAAAGGCAACCGGGAAACCGATATATAACGCTATCGTTTGGCAGTGCCGCAGAACGGCGGAAATTTGCGACAAGCTGGCAGCGGCAGGGCACAAAGACATGATTCGCGAGCGCACAGGCCTGCTGCTCGACGCTTATTTTTCGGGCACAAAGCTGAAATGGATACTCGACAACGTTCCGGGCGCGCGCAAAAAGGCAGAGGCAGGTGAGCTGGCTTTCGGTACCGTTGAAACATGGCTCATCTGGAAGCTGACCGGTGGCAAAGTCCACATCACCGACTATTCGAATGCTTCTCGCACGATGCTTTTCAACATCCACAAGCTCGAGTGGGATGATGACATACTGGCGCTTTTAGACATTCCAAAGACTGTTCTGCCGGCACCGATGCCGTCGAGCGAGGTCTACGGCGAGAGCATTCCGACGCTCTTTGGCGGTCCGATTCGCATAGCGGGAGCCGCAGGCGACCAGCAAGCCGCGCTTTTCGGGCAGGGCTGCTTTGCAAAGGGCGATGCGAAGAATACTTACGGCACAGGCGGGTTCCTGCTAATGAACACGGGAAGTGAGCCTGTAAGCAGCAAAAACGGCCTTCTGACGACTATTGCGTGGGGAATAGACGGCGAAGTCAGCTACGCTCTCGAAGGCTCTGTCTTCGTTGAAGGCGCAGCGATTCAGTGGCTCCGCGACGAGCTTAGAATAATCGATTCCGCACCGGCATCCGAAGCGCTTGCAGAAAGTGTTGCGGACACCGGCGGCGTCTACGTCGTGCCTGCATTTGTCGGGCTGGGCGCACCTTACTGGGATCCTTATGCAAGAGGCATAATTTACGGCATCACGCGCGGCACCGGCAGGGCTCACATCACCAGGGCCACGCTGGAGTCGATGGCTTATCAGATATGCGACCTGGTGGGCGCCATGGAAGCAGATGCCGGCACCAAGCTTTCCAAGCTTCGCGTTGACGGCGGGGCTTCGGCGAACAACTTTCTGATGCAGTTCCAGTCAGATGTTCTGGCAGCAGCAGTGCAACGCCCGGTATGCGTTGAAACGACCAGCATGGGTGCGGCTTATCTCGCAGGGCTTGCGACAGGCTTTTGGAAGGACAAGGCGGACATCATTGCGAACTGGCAGGAAGACAGACTCTTTACTCCGGCGATGGACGAGGCAGAGCGCGAAAAGCTCCTGACCGGCTGGCACGATGCCGTCCGCCGCTGCCGAGGCTAATCTGGGGCGAATTTGGGGACAGGCACCAAATTGGAAAAAAGGCGAAAATGGGGACAGGTTCAACCGACGAACCTGTCCCCATTTTAGAAAAAAGGCCAGTTTGGTGCCTGTCCCCAAATTGGAAAAAAGGCTAATCTGGGGCCTGTCCCCAGATTAGCCTTTTTTTAATCAAAACCGCGGAGAGCTTATTAAATTAGAACAGCACACCGCCGGAGGCGCCGAGAAGTCTTGCGAAGTAACCCGCAAATATAACGGATGTAATAGTTACAGTTACGAATCCGCCGACTACCATTGAAGGGAACATCTTGCTCATCAGGTAACCTCTTTCGTCAGGATCCTTAGTGAGTGAATTGCAAGTGTTCTCTGTGATGATTGCATCGCATGGGAAGCCATAGAGAGCTGTCAGTCCGTTTGCAAATGCAAGAGGGAAATCCATCTTGAGGATCTTTGCGATGATGAATGCAAAGATACCCATACCAATAACACCGATAACTACCATGATGAGCATTGGACCGATGAGGGTCTTCAGCATAGCAGGTGAGCAGTCCTTCAGACCTGCGAATACGCTGAGCATTGCTGCGAACATGAAGATTGTGTAGGTGTTAGCTCTGGTAAGTGAGCTTGTATCGAGGAATCCGATTCTTGTCAGAATTACAGAGATAATCAGGCACCATACGATTGTAGGGATTGCCGTGATAACCTGACCAACAAGAGTTGAAACCCATACGCTGAATGCAACCTTTGCGATGATGAATACCGGAGTATTAAATCTTGGCGACAGAGGCGGGATTAACTTCTTTACGTCGCTGTCGTCGCCGATTGTAGTCAGGCCGATAGTCTTCATCCTGTCGATTTCTTCCTGAGAGATAGTTTCCTTGATGGAGCTCCAGTCTTTGATAAGCTTCTTTCCTTCTGCGTGGAGGCAAAGAGCAGTGATAGGATATCCTGCAAGGCCCTGAACGCTGTACATTGCGATAGCAAATACCGCTGCTTCTTCAAGACCAACCGACTGAGCAGCACCTTGCATTGTGAGTGCAGCTACGATACCGCCTGTGAGTGGTGGAAGACCCGCAATAACGAGAGTCTTGTCCATAACCAGTGGGCAGATGAACCAGCAAAGAACTACCATACCGAGGAGTCCTGTCAGACAGATTAAAACTGTCTTCCACTGCTGGACTAGCTGTTTTAGGCTGATAACTGTGCCTATATGAGTAATAAACATGAGTACGCCAATCTTACCTGCAAAAGCAGCAAGACCGGAATCATCGGAAATAGTTTCAGGGAATACAGTCCAGTAACCAATTAAGAAAATAATTGCAGTAACCAGTACTGAAGGAACCCAAGCATGAGTAATATCCGATACCCATTCACCGATGACATAGGCAATCGCAACGATAACAACTGCCAAGAATGCATTATAGAGTGTCATACTTCTCCTCCTTTACTTATATTACCTATCTATTACCAAGCAACATCAATGCCGAGCTTACCATAGTCGTCATTCCGTATGGCATCGCATCTTCATTGAATGTAACCTGCGCATTGTGTAACGGCTGAACACCGTTCAAATTACCTGCTTCCATAAGCAAGAAGAGAGCAGGCACCCCTGTAAGTGTTGAATAAAAGCTGAAATCTTCACTAAAGGCCATAGGCTCTGCGAAAATCTCGACCTTTTCCTCGCCGAGGACTTTCTTTAAATTAGGAAGTACCGACGAGTATAATCCCGGATCGTTAAAGCAAGGATCATAACCAAAGGTTGCATTGACCTGTACCTTACAACCGCTAATCTCTTCAACCCCTCGAGCTACCTTGTATACAGTCTCCTCAATGATTTTGCGGACTTCAGCTTTGTATGCTCTCGCATTACCGACCATTGTGACCTTGTCGGCAATTATATTGGGAGCATGGCCGCCCTGAATCTTGTTCATCATGATGATCGAAGCATCCAGAGGAGGAACGGCCCTCGCCTGAACCTGCTGAAGCATCACAATGATTTCGGCAGCCGCCAGAATCGGGTCGGGCACCTTGTTAGGCATCGACCCGTGGCCGCCGGGACCTGTTACCACAAATTCATATTCATCAGCCGATGTGGTAATTGGTCCATCCTTGATTCCAATTGTTCCGCATTTTTCATTTTCGGAGGAAATTACATGCAAACCGAGTATAGCATCTACCCCTTTCATAACACCTTCAGCAACAAGCTCTCTCGAGCCGCCGGGGAAGGTGTCCTCACTATGCTGGAAAATCAGCTTTACCGTGCCGCCAAATTGATCACGCATCGAAGTGAGGAGCTTTGCGTTTCCCAGCATCATTGCACAGTGCATATCATGTCCGCAAGCATGCATCATGTTCGGGACAGTGCTGGCAAAATCAAGTCCGGTTTCTTCCTGAATTCCCAGTGCGTCAATATCCGTACGCAGGGCTACACATTTCAAGCCGTCGCCTTTAGCTGCCTTACCGGTAATGGTGGCAACAACCGAGGTGGGCGTCGGAGTCTCGATTTTGTCAACGCCATATTTCTGAAGAGTTTCAGCTATCAGCTTTGAGGTGCGCACTTCCTGATGACCCATTTCAGGATGAGCATGTATGTCGCGTCTGATGGCAACTATCTCTTCTTGTATGGCCTTGGCCCTGTCAAGTATATTGTCCATGACTTTACTCCTTTCCGTTGTAAATATACAACGATTATAATATATATCAATTATCTCAACATCATAATAAAAGAATTTTCTCAAAAAGGGAAAGAACTTGTGGTTATGCTTGCTATGAATAAAAAGAATATATCTTTAAAATTAAAAATATGGTAAAATATCTAAAATTGTTAAAGTGTTTAATGATGGAGGGCTATCCATGGAACTGAGACAGATATACTACGTTTTAGAAATAGCCAAGCACAAGAACTTCACAAAGGCCGCCGAAGCTCTTTACACCACACAGCCGAATCTGTCCAAACAGATCAATGCGCTCGAGCAAGAGCTCCGCACCAAGCTGTTTTTCCGCAGCCAGCACAGTGTCGTTCTGACCAGAGACGGCGAAAGGTTCTGCAGGCACGCCGAGAAGGTTGTCGAAGAGATGGACAACCTGATGAGCGCATTCAACCAGAACACCGAAGGCGAAAAGGCAGTGCTTAACATTGCTGTGTTCCCATTCTTCCAGAAGGTGGGCTATGCCAACGTGCTGCGAAATTTCTACCGGGAACATGCTAACGTGCTCGGCACACTGCGCCTGACTGACAACTTCGAGGCTTACAAGTCAATGGACTGTGGCGACATAGACTTCTCGATACTCAAGCTGCGCCCCGAAGACAAGCTGCCGAGATTCACCTATATACTGCTTATGGAAGAAGAACTGATGGGCATGGTAAGCCCAAACAGCTCGCTGGCAGGCAACGAAAAGCTCTCCGCAGACGACCTGCGTGACACTCTCGTCCTCACCGGCGAGGAAGGCTCCCACCTCTATGAAGAGATGGCAAACATCTACAAGGAGCGCGACATTCCGTACAACGTGGCTTACAAAAACACCTTCAACATCGATTTCCTGATCGATATGCTTTCAGATATAGACGGCATCACCTTCATCACCGAGTCCGCCGCAAAGAGCGCCGGCGAAGTTGCCGTTATTCCGCTTGACCCGCCGGTTAATTACTACACCTACCTCGTCTATCCGAAGGAGCGCGATTACACCGGCATCTACAAGAGCTTCATTGACTACATAGTCGACGAGTTCGAGATTTACCGAAAGGCCAACTTTTAGGCGAATTTGGGGACAGGCACCAAACTTCCAAAAAAGCTAAAAAAGGGACAGGTTCAACCATTGAACCTGTCCCTTTTTTACCGAAAATGTCAGTTTGGTGCCTGTCCCCAAATTGGAAAAAAGGCTAATTTGGTGCCTGTCCCCAAATTAGCCGACTTTTGTATCAATATATTTTGGTTCGATTTTGGAGTAGAGAATCTTTTGCTCGCTGTAGAGGCCGACATAGCCGGAGAGCATATAAGAAACCGCAACCGCCAGCAGAAACACCGGCAGGTACTTCGCACCGAAAAGCTCAATTGCAATCAGAAGCGCCGCAACCGGGCAGTTCGTAACCCCGCAAAAGAGGCACGTCAGTCCAAGCGCCGCCCCAAATGAGCAGTCAAGCCCAAACAGAGGCCCAATAAAGCTGCCAAAGGTCGCGCCCACATAAAAGACCGGCAGTATCTCGCCGCCCTTGAAGCCCGCACCCAGCGTAAGCGCTGTAAATAGCAGCTTCAGCGCAAATCCGAATCCGCTTGCCGGTGTCACAAATGCGCGGGCGATTACTTCGCTGCCTCCGCCGTTATAGTCGTATGTGCCGACGATAAATGTCAGCCCGATCACGAGCAGGCTGCCGACCACCGCCTTCAAGTAAGGATTTTTAATGTAGCGGCTGTAAAGCTTGCCCGACTCGCGCAGCACATAGCAAAACACCATCGCAAGCAGCCCGCAAAGCAAGGCAATTACGACCACTTTTACGTACAAAGCCCAATCAGCCTCACCCGCAACAATCACGGGCGACATTTTGGCCACCCCGAGCCGTGAAGATACCGCAAAGCCGACAAGCGACGAAATCACGCAAGGCACCAGCGCCGAGTAGTGCATGATGCCCACACTGATGACCTCCATCGAAAACAGTGCCGCCGCAACGGGCGTCCCGAAGAGCGCCGCAAAGCCCGCACTCATGCCGCACATCGTGATAAGCCTGTGACTTTGCACATCCATGCCCAGCCATATGCCTATCTGAGAGCCGACACTACCTCCAATCTGAAGCGCTGCACCTTCCCGACCGGCCGAACCGCCGCCGAAGTGTGTAAGCAGCGTGCCGGCAAAGATGCTTACCGTATTTCGCCAGTTCATCTCATCGCCGTCGCGAACCGAAGTGATGACGAGGTTGGTCCCCTTGTCGCTTCTGATGCCGAGCAGGTGATACACTCCCACCGTGGCCAGCCCGCAAAGCGGCAGGGCAAATATCAGATAAGGGCAGGCTGTTCGCAGCCTAAAGCACATCTCAAGCCCGTAATTCAGGGCTGCGTCGATCAGGCCTACGACAGCTCCGATTGCGGAAGCTACAACTATCCAGCAAGCAAAGCTTTTGTAAGTTTCCCTGAACCAGTGCTTTGACTTCGCAATTCTGCGAAGGAAGAAAAACTTCAATTTAAGCTGCCTCCTTTGGCGGGAATATTTTATGCCATACGAACATTATGCCCGCATCAAGCTTGTCGAATACCCAGTCGTAAGCCTTTGCAACAGGCGGACATGAGAATACGAGTACGCAAAGCGATGCAAAACCGAAAATGCATACATAATAGATAACCTGATTTGAATAAGGCAGACCGTAATCCTTGATGATGTATCTGATGAACAGATGGAAGATGTATATCGGCATAGTGTTCATGCCTACGTAAGTCAGGTATGTCTTTTTGTTTGGAATGATATTTACCATCAGAATAATCCAAAGGCACGCAACGATGTAAATCATTATGCGCATGATCATGTCGGTGTACCAAGGAATACCGATTTCGGCAGCAGTGGTCTTTAAGAGATACCAGCCTACAGGAACCTTTACCCTGAAGGCGAGGAAGCAAGACCATCCAATCAGCACAATTCCCAGAATTGCGCATTGCCAGCCCTTCAGACTCTGGAGCTTTTTAAGTTGATCGCTCGAGCAGTAATAACCGATCAGAAAGAACGGGAAGTAGGAAACCGTACGTCCCAGCGCCAGGAAATCGTCAAAGAACGGAACCTGACCGGCTACCAGGAACAGAAGACTGAACCATAAAAGCGCGTATGGAATCTTTACGATATCCTTGAGGAAGAACCTGTAAAAGAATACCGAGAACAGGAACCAGAGCGCAAAAGGCGGCGTCAGGAAATCCAGGTTTGCATTTCCGAAATAGAAAAGTCTGAACAGGTAAAATACAAAGGTAAATACCAGGTAAGGCAGCATGAATGTCTTAAATGCGCTCTGACGCGCACGATCCGGCTTTTTCGAGAAATACCCGGAAAGGAACATAAATGCCTGCATTACAAACACATTGATTGTGATATACACGATTCCCGAAAGAGAAGCAGCTGCAAAGTGTCCGCCCACACGCGTAAAGTGCGAAATAGGGATGGACCAGATCAGCAGACCTCTGAAGGAGTCGAACATGTAATTTCTTTCTTTTGCCATGTAGATAGCCTTCTTTCTTCAAAAACAAATCAAACGGATCACAAAAAATCCTTTCAATATATTAATATAACAGCTCCTTATATTATAGCTTTCCAAAAGCAATAATAATGCAATCCTTTGAATTATAACATTTTTTGAAAAATTAACAAATAGAAAACAGAAAAAAATATTAAAAGAAATGTTGACATTATGCGGACAGAGTGGTACATTATAAATGTAGTTAGCACTCATACATAGTGAGTGCTAACAATATGAAGAAGTGAGGAGAGTAGGATAATGGATATCAGCGAAAGACAATTACGTATATTGCAGGCTATTATATCAGACTTTATCAGTACAGGCGAACCTGTAGGCTCGAGATCACTTTCAAAAAACCATGACATTAACGTCAGCCCTGCAACAATCAGAAATGAGATGAGCGACCTCGAAGAGATGGGTTATCTCACTCATCCGCACACATCCGCAGGCAGAGTCCCAAGCGACAAGGCTTACAGACTCTATGTTGACGGCATGATGCAAAAGTACGAGCTTCCTGAGGAAGAAAAGAAAATCATCACTGCCAGATTAAACGATGATTTCAACGAGTTTGAAAAGACCATCAAAAAGGCGGCGAGCCTCCTTTCGGAGATTACAAACCTGACATCCTTTGCAATCACACCGTCACAGAACGCAGATGTATTAAAGTACATCAATGTGCTGCCTGTTGACGAGGAAACCGTGGTTCTGATGGTAGTTGCCAGCAGCGGCAGAGTAACAAACACCGCATTAAAGCTGACCTGCCCGTACAACGAGGAAAATCTTGCGGTTCTTTCAAAGAACCTGACTTACACATATAAAGGAAAGACAATCAGCGAAGCACTGACGATTGACATTATCAACAATCTTCAGACTGATATGAAGGCTATGAGCTCACTGGCAGAAAACATCATGCCAAACTTCATGAAGACGCTTGAAAACATGCTCGATGTCAACCTCTACATGGACGGACTGACGAATATCTTTAATATTCCTGAGTTCAACGACATCGACAGGGCAAAAACCTTCCTTGAAATGCTGAACAACAAAGAAGACCTCACAAAGGTACTCATAAACAGGGAAAACGGAACGATTATCACAATCGGAAACGAAAACTCAAAGGACATCATGCCGGACTGCAGTATGATCACCGCCACCTACGAAATTGACGGCAAGCTCATCGGAAAAATCGGCGTTATCGGCCCTACGAGAATGAAGTACGATGAAGTAACTTCCGTAATCGAGTACATGACAGAGAATTTAAACAACACATTCAAATTAACCGGAGGAGAGTAAAATGGCGAGAAAGAAAGCAAGCCCTGCAAAGGCACAGGCAAAAGGGGAGCCGATTGTAGGAGCAGGCGACACTATCGAAAGACGCATAGATTTCGGTGAATCCGAAGGCAGCAAGGCTGCAGCGGCAAACGAAGCTGACTGGAGCGAGGACCTCGGGCCGGAAGTAAAGGAAGCGCCGGCGGCAGAGGGCACAGACGAGGCGGCAGAAAGCGCCGAGCAAGCAAGCAGCGCCGAGGCTACAGCTGTCGACAGCGAGAAATACTTACGCCTGATGGCAGAGTTTCAGAACTACAAGCGCCGCACAGAGAAAGAAAAGGGCGAACTTTTCAAATACGCCTCGGAAAAGCTTGTCGTGCAGCTTGTCGAGATTCTCGACAACTTCGACCGTGCGCTTAATCAAAGCGCCGGTGGCGGAGAAGCCTTTGCGGCAGGCATGGAGCTGATATTCAAACAGCTGACGGACGTTCTCGAGAAAAACGGCGTCGAGGAAATAAAAGCCCTCGGCGAGGATTTCGACCCGAACTTCCACAACGCTGTTATGATGGAGGATACGACGGAGTACGAAAGCGGAAAGGTCAGTGATGTCCTCCAAAAGGGATATACATTAAACGGCAAGGTCGTAAGACCGAGCATGGTGAAGGTTGCGAACTAAAGGGGAAAGGGATTAACCTAAACCGTAAAAAACGCAAAATGTTTAGATAAAGAAAGGACAAAGACAATGGGAAAGATTATAGGTATTGACTTAGGTACAACCAACAGCTGCGTTTCCGTATACGAAGGCGGCGAGCCTGTAGTTATTACTAACGCAGAAGGTAACAGAACAACTCCTTCCGTAGTAGGTTTTACAAAGAACGGAGAGAGACTGGTAGGTGAAACTGCAAAGAGACAGGCAATCACCAACCCTGACAGAACAATTGCTTCTATCAAAAGACACATGGGTTCAACTTACACAGTTGAAATCGATGGCAAAAAGTACACACCACAGGACATTTCAGCAATGATCCTTGCAAAGTTAAAGGCTGATGCTGAGGCATATCTCGGTGAAAAGGTTACAGAAGCTGTTATCACAGTTCCTGCTTACTTCTCCGATGCTCAGAAGCAGGCTACAAAGGATGCCGGCAAGATTGCAGGCCTTGATGTAAAGAGAATCATCAACGAGCCTACAGCTGCATCACTTGCTTACGGACTTGACAAGGACGAAAGCTCACACAAGATTCTGGTTTACGACCTCGGCGGCGGTACATTCGATGTATCCGTACTCGAGCTCGGCGACGGTGTATTTGAAGTACTCGCAACAAACGGCGATACAAAGCTCGGCGGCGATGACTTTGATGAAGTGCTGATGAACTTCATGGCCGATTCCTTCCAGAAGGAAAACGGTATCGACCTGCGCAAGGACAACATGGCTATGCAGAGATTAAAGGAAGCTGCAGAAAAGGCAAAGAAAGAGCTTTCCTCCGCTCAGACCACAAATGTTAATCTGCCTTTCATCACTGTAAACGAAGCAGGTCCGCTCCATATGAACATGGACATCACCAGAGCAAAGTTTGACCAGCTCACTGCTCACCTTGTTGAAAGAACAATTGAGCCTATGAAGAAGGCTATGGCAGACGCAGGTGTAACAAACAGCGATATTGCAAAGGTTATCCTTGTCGGCGGCTCCACAAGAATCCCTGCAGTTCAGGAAGCTGTAAAGAAGATTACAGGCAAGGATCCGTTCAAGGGCATCAACCCTGATGAATGCGTATCCGTAGGTGCTGCAATTCAGGGCGCAGTACTTGGCGGCGACGAAGAATTAAACGTTCTGCTGCTCGATGTTACTCCGCTTTCACTTTCAATCGAAACTCTCGGCGGCGTTGCTACAAAGCTGATCGAAAGAAATACCACAATTCCTACAAAGAAGAGCCAGGTATTCTCAACAGCTGCAGACAACCAGACCGCAGTAGATATTCACGTAATGCAGGGTGAAAGAGAAATGGCTGCAGGCAACATTACGCTCGGCCGCTTCCAGTTAACGGGTATTCCACCTGCACCACGCGGAGTTCCGCAGATTGAGGTTACATTCGATATCGATGCAAACGGTATCGTAAACGTATCCGCAAAGGATCTGGGAACAGGCAAGAGCCAGAACATCACAATCACCGGCAACACTCACCTTTCCGAAGACGAAATCAACGCAAAGGTAAAGGAAGCTGAACAGTACGCGGCAGAAGACAAAAAGAACAAGGAAAGCGTAGAAATTCGCAATAGAGCAGAGACTCTGATTTACGAGACCGAAAAGTCGCTCAAGGAGCTCGATACCGCTCTTACAGATGACGAAAAGGCTCGCATCAACGGCAGCAAGGACGAGCTTTCCGCAGCTCTTCAGTCAGGCGACACAGACATCATCAAGGAAAAGACCGAAAAGCTCACCGAAGAGTTCCACACTATTTCAGAAAAGCTCTACCAGAAGGCTCAGCAGGCACAGGCAAGCGCAGGCGCAGGCATGGGCGGCATGGGAGACATGGGCGCAGGCGCAGGCGCAGCTGAAGGCGGCGCTGCAGCAGGTCCTGATAATGTAGTTGATGCCGACTTTGAAGTAGTGGACGACGACGAAAACAAGTAGTTTTAGGCAAAAATTTGACAGAAAGTTAGACTGAATCCCCCGTTGCGTGTGCACCGGGGGATTTGGAGGTATAAAAATGGCAGAAAACAAAAGGGATTATTATGAAGTCCTTGGGCTGCAAAAGGGCGCAAGCGAGGATGAAATTAAAAAAGCCTTCAGAAAGATGGCTATGAAATATCATCCTGACAAAAACCCCGGAGACAAGGAAGCTGAAGAAAAGTTCAAAGAGGTAAACGAAGCTTACAGCGTCCTGTCCGACCCTGACAAAAAGGACAAATATGATCGCTTCGGTTTTGCGGGAGTCGATCCGAATGCGGGCTTTGGCGGAGGTAATCCGTTCAGCGGCGGCTTTGGCGGCTTCGAAGACATCTTTGATATGTTTGGCGGCATGTTCGGTGGAGGTGGCGGTGCTTACTCTTCACGCAGGCGTAACGGTCCGATGAAGGGCAGAGACCTGCAGAAGGCTATCGAAATCACATTCGAAGAGGCGGCCTTTGGCGCGAAAAAGAAGATAAAAATGAACAAGTACGTGGAGTGCGAAGACTGTCACGGCAGTGGTGCGGCTCCGGGTACCGAAAAGAAGACTTGTCCTAATTGTAACGGCACAGGTCAGACCACAACCACACAAAAGACACCGTTTGGTGCTTTCAAAAGCGTTCAGCCGTGTGAAAGATGCGGCGGTACAGGAAAGATTATTGAGCATCCTTGCAGCAAGTGCGGCGGCACAGGCAAGGTTAAAAAGGAAGTCATTATATCCGTGGATATTCCTGCAGGTGTAGATAACGACAGTGTTATTTCGCTGAAAGGACAGGGCGGACCGGGTTCAAACGGCGGTCCTGCGGGCGACCTTTATATAGTAATCAGCGTAAGACCTCACAAGATATTCAAAAGACGCGATCAGGACCTCTATCTCGAGATTCCTATCAGCTTTGCCCAGGCAGCGCTCGGCGATGAAATCGTAGTACCGACGCTTACCGAAAAGGTATCCTACAAGGTGCCTGCGGGCACCCAGCCGGGTACAACCTTCAGACTGAAGGGGAAAGGCATTGTGGGCGTTAATACGGGGCGCATGGGCGATTTGTATGTGACGGTGAACGTTGAAATACCGACAAAGCTCAATTCAAAGCAAAAGAAGGCAATCGAAAACATGAACAAAGAAGTCGATATCGACTGCTACCAGAAAAAGAAGTCATTTTCGGATATGATAAAGGATCTTTTCAAATAGATGAGTTCGGATGCTTGTTTATCCACTTTGGGAAAGTATACCCAAAGTGGATTTTTTATTATAAATGTGTTAAAATAATCTGAGAATTTATTGAAAGGCGGAAATGTGTATTGAGATTTGCATGGTATCTTGAAGTATGTTCAATCAGCTTTGCTCTGCTGATTTTGATCATACACAGAATATTGACAAATTCAAAGGAATACAAGGACAGGCTTTATATGTATGCCTGCCTCTACACAATTATTATGGCGTTTGGCGATCTGTACTGGATTATGGTCGATTTGGACTATTTTAATTCCCATGTTGTGGGGCATCAGTATGCGGCCAATATCATCTGGAATCTTGGAATGGATTTTGCGGCATTCTTCTGGTTCCTGTTTTGCGAGACGCTGTATTCGAGAAAGTGGGCTGCTCATAAAAGGTTTATCTTTGTATCGATGCTCCCTGCACTCATTAACGTAATCGTTGCGGTTTCCAGCGTAAAGACAGGCTGGCTCTTTGTCATTACAGAGGATGGCGATTACTCCAGAGGGCCGTATATGTATGTCAGCATGGCTATTTGCTTTGGATATCTGATTTATCCTTCTCTTGATGGGCTGGCTGCCTTTCTAAAGGAAAAATCCTACAGAAAGAGACAATATATCAGCGCCACTTTATTCTTTCCTCTGGTGCCGGTTGCAGCGGGTATTATTCAGGCAATCTATCCTCAGGTTCCTTTGATTACGATAGGCTGTACTTATTCGCTGCTGGTATCACATACGCAGCTTCGTACAAACGATGTTGAAACCGATGCACTGACAGGCGTGAAAAACAAGAATGGTCTGATGTATTGGTTAGAGAATGAAATCTACAATCTGAAATACAGCGATGATTATACAGCAAAGCAGCTGGGACTGATTATAGTGGACATAAACGGACTGGGCGGGATTAATAACGAGTTCGGACGTAAAGAGGGCGATAAAACTCTGGTTATGGTCAAAGAACTGATTGAAGAAGCGTGCAGGGATTACAACTGTACAATTGCAAGGTTCAGAGGCGACCAGTTCGCTGTGGCAACCGGGATTAATTTCAACAGCGAGCTTTCGAATATTGAAAAGAATATAGAATTAAAGCTCAGCGAGCATAACAATCAACCGAACCTGAGGTATTTAATCAGCATTACCATAGGCCATGCGGTTTATACGGCTGATATGAAAGGCAATCCTGTCAGCCTGCTTGGCGCTGCCGAAGAAGATCTTGAGACAAACAAGGATTATGAAAGGCAGCACATAAGGAGGGGAGGGATAGCATGACGAGATTTGCATGGAATCTGGAAATTGATATGATCGTCATATTGATTTTGGCGTTCATCATTGTAAAGAGCATCAGAAGCAACAATATCTATTCTCTCGACATTATGTTCAGAGTAACCTTGTACTGTGATATTCTGCTCGCTATTATGGATGCCGTTTGGGCGGCAATTACAAACGGCATAATCTCTGTGCCGCTTTGGGTTGCGTACGCTGTCAATATAATCTATCTTTGGGACCTGGCCCTGATCGGCTATTTCTGGTTCATTTATTCTGAATCTCTGATGAACATGAAATGGACCAAGATCACAAAGATGTATTTCATATTCGCTATTCCTGAGCTGATACTCCTGATACTGCTGATGACATCCTATTGGAACGGTATCATTTTCAGTGTAACACCTGATTTTATCTACAACAGAGGACCGCTTTTGCCGCTTGCATCAGCAATAGATATCGTTTATCCGACGATTACGTGTTTTAGGTCACTTTCGCGGTCATTTAAGAAGAAATACTATGTAAACAGTGAGGAATACAGAAACATGGCCGGCTTTATTATATTTCCGGCTATAGGTACCGGCCTGGTTATTATGGATGCAAATGCTCCTTATCTGGCCAGCGGCATTATGCTGGCACTCGTATTTACATTCTTTAGTATAGAAAATACGATTATCCAGACCGACCCGCTGACAAACCTGCCAAACCGCAGAAAGCTCTATCCTTATGTGGACACTATAATCGAGAAGCACAACGATTTCTCGTTAAAGGATTTCTATTTTATCCTCGTTGAGATTACAAACCTGAAGACGATTAATGAGCAATACGGCAACAAAGAGGGCGACCATGCCCTGATAATGCTCGCAGATGTAATAAAACGGGTTTGCAGAGATTACAGCGCATACGGCGCCAGATATTCCGACAATCGTTTCTGCGTGGCTCTCGAAACCGAAGAACCGGACGAGATTAATCACGTAATGGCGGAAATAGAAAAAATGCTTTCCGATGTGGAAAGCACAAATTACAAAATAGATTTTAAATATGCATATGCGAGATATGACACTGTTACGATGGACTGCGTAAAGGCCATTGTGGAGGTTGCGGAAGAGCGAATTAAAGATCGCGAACGTGATCTAAATCCATAAAGAGACCGCTTTTGATGTAGTCAAAGGATTCCTGACTTTCAGGGCTGAGCAGCAAATATCTGCCGTGGTTGTCCCCGATGAAATAGTGGACCAGATAGCAGGGTTTTACGGTAAATTTCTTGTCGGTGACAGTGTGAAAGAAGGGCTTTTGCGATGGTGGCTCCAGAACAAATTCACGGTAGTCCTGTCCTTCGAGTGAACGCACTCTTCCATAGGTGTAGTCTTCGAATATGTCGCCGAACTGCGCCTGAACAGTGACTTCGTCTATTATCGTCATGTCGAGCCAGCCGCTCGAGCCATCCTTTAGGGATTCGATGAATTTCTTGTATTCGCCTGCGTATCCCAGGGCAGGACGCACGCTTTCCGCAACGGCAATCTGCTCGTCGCTGAACTTCCAGAACTCAATTTCGGTCACGGAAGGAAGCCTTTTACGGGCATTGCGGTTTGCCTTGTTTTCATCGATTTCAGCCTTACCGACACCGGTCAGGTTAAATAATGCATTGTCAAATCTATCAAAAATACTCATAATGAAAGTATAACACAACAGGGGAGAAAAAGGGACATGGAAGAAAAATTTGCAAGATTACTTCTGAAAATATACGACAAAAAGATGATGAACGGCGAAATCACATTTTCGAGGAGCGGCATCACCAAAGAGGATTTTACAAATCTTTGCATGAACGGCGATTTTGTGCTCAGCTACGAAAAGACTGAGCACATTTGTGACTGCATGAACATAGTCGGTGAAGAGAGGGCGAAACTTCTCAGCTTTTGTGATGAACAGTGAGGAGGTAGTTTATGGAAAAAATGAGGATGAGAGCGGAAATCTGCGACATTACGCAGCTAAAGGTGGATGCTATAGTAAATGCCGCAAACAGGAGCTTACTCGGCGGAGGAGGTGTGGACGGTGCCATTCATCGTGAGGCCGGTCCGAAGCTTCTCGAGGTGTGCAGAACGCTTGGCGGATGTGAAACCGGTGAAGCAAAGATAACTGAGGGCTTTGAGCTTGCCGCAAAATATGTGATTCACACCGTAGGCCCCGTGTATTCCGGCAAGGAAAAGGATGCGGTGCTGCTGGCAAACTGCTACCGCAATTCGCTGGAGCTGGCAAAGGCAAACGACATTCATACGATAGCATTTTCGGCGATTTCAACCGGCGTATACGGCTATCCGCTGGCGGATGCCACGAAGGTTGCGGTCAACACGGTTGAAAAATGGCTCTGTGAAAATGAGGACTATGATATAGAAGTGATTTTTTCGTGCTTCAGCCCAAAGGCGCTGGCTGTTTACGAGGAAAATTTGCGTGCGCTTCAATGCTGAAAGGAGATAAACGGAAATAATGATTGATTTTGACAAGATTAAACTGACGGAGCTGCCTGAGTTCAAGGGCGGCACCGGTGTGACCAGGGCAAATATGTTTGTGGACGACAGGATAAAGATTTGCAGGATGATATTCCATCCGGGCGATTCGACGGCGGAGCATCTGCACGATACGAGCTCCGAGATTATTTACGTGCTTTCGGGCAGGGCAAAGTGTACGCTTGACGGAGAGGTTGAATTTTTGTCTGCCGGGCAGTGTCATTACTGCCCAAAGGGGCATACTCATTCGATAACCTGTGAGGGGGAATTCCCGCTGACGGTGTTTGCGATTATACCTGAGCAATAGGATATATATTCGGAAAAATCTGAAAGAATATGTTAAAAAATGGACGAGGCAGAAAAACTCGTTCTTTTTTTGATAATTTTTTGATTTTAGCCCAAATTTGTATTGATTTATTCTCAAAAATAAGGTTTAATAGATATGTATGTTGTTATATTGTTAACAAATTCAAGTTTCATTAAAATCACTACAAAATTGGATTTAAGGAGGCATTTACATGAACTTTCAGCTCACGAAAGAACAAGAATTCGTAAGAAAGATGGTAAGAGAGTTTGCCAAGAATGAAGTTGAGCCGCTCGCAGCTGACATCGACAAGGAACACAGATTCCCTGAAGAGACAGTTAAGAAGATGGCTCAGTACGGTCTTATGGGCGTTCCATTCCCAACTGAGTTTGGCGGAGCAGGCGGAGACCACATTTCTTACGCAATCACAGTAGAAGAATTATCAAGAGTATGCGCATCAACAGGCGTTATCTGCTCAGCACACACTTCACTTTGCTGCTGGCCTATTTTCAACTATGGTACAGACGAGCAGAAAAAGAAGTACTTACCTGACCTTCTTTCAGGCAAGAAGCTCGGAGCATTCGGACTCACAGAACCTAACGCAGGAACAGACGCATCCGGTCAGCAGACAAAGGCTGAAGACTGCGGCGACCACTGGCTCCTCAACGGTGCAAAGTGCTTCATCACAAACGGTGGATATGCAGACGTATTCGTAGTTATGGCTATGACTGACAAGTCAAAGGGTAACCACGGCATTTCTTCCTTTATCGTAGAAAAGGGCGACCCTGGATTCTCAATCGGTAAGACTGAGGACAAGATGGGTATCTGCGCATCCTCCACTACTGAACTTATTTTCCAGAACTGCAAGATTCCAAAGGACAGACTCCTCGGCGAAATCGGCCAGGGCTTCAAGGTAGCAATGTCCACACTCGATGGTGGTCGTATCGGTATCGCTTCCCAGGCTCTCGGTATTGCACAGGGTGCATTCGACGTAACAGTTGAATACATGAAGGCAAGAAAGCAGTTCGGTAAGAAGCTTTCACAGTTCCAGGCACTCGCATTTGAGATGGCTGAAATGAAGACTAGAATCGAAGCTGCAAGACTCCTCATCTACAAGGCTGCATTCTTCAAGGATGCTCATGGCCCTTACGGTGAAATGGCTGCTATGGCAAAGCTGTATGCTGCTGAGACTGCAATGTACGTTACTACAAAGTGCGTTCAGTTCCACGGTGGTTACGGTTATACAAAGGATTATCCGGTAGAAAGAATGATGAGAGACGCAAAGATTACAGAAATCTACGAAGGTACATCCGAAGTTCAGAAGTTAGTAATCTCTGCTAACATCTTTAAGTAGAAAGAGGAGGAACAATAAATGGCATTTAATATTATCGTATGTGCAAAGCAGGTTCCTGATACAAACGTTATCAAAATTAACCCAAAGACAGGAACACTTATCAGAGATGGCGTTCCAAGCATTCTGAATCCAGACGATGCTAACGCTCTCGAACTCGCATTACAGATCAAGGACAAGTACAAGGATGTCACAGTTACTGTAGTATCCATGGGACCTCCACAGGCTAAGGACCTCCTTATGGAATGTATCGCTATGGGCGCTGACAGAGGCGTACTTATCTCCGACAGAGCTGTTGGTGGTTCCGATACATGGGCTACTTCCAACGCTATCGAAGCTACAATCAACAAGGTTGGTCACTTTGATCTCATCCTTGCAGGTCGTCAGGCTATCGATGGAGATACAGCTCAGGTTGGTCCACAGATCGCTGAAAAGCTGAATCTGCCACAGGTTACATATGTAGAAGAATTCGAAATGTCAAAGGACATGAAGGAAATCACAGTTCACAGACAGCTCGAAGACGGCTACGAACTCATCAAGATCAAGACTCCTTGCATGCTCACTTGCATCAAGGAACTCAACACTCCAAGATACATGACTATCCCTGGAATCTTCGGTGCTAAGGACAAGCCAATGGATATCTGGAACGCAAAGGACGTTAACGTTGACCTCGCTACAGTAGGTCTCGAAGCTTCTCCTACAAACGTATACAGATCATTCACACCTGCTCCAAAGGGCAAGGGCGTTACAATCGAAGGCGACAGCGAAAAGGATCAGGCAAAGAACTTACTTATCGCTCTCAAGGGCAAGCACGCTATCTAATATAAGGAGGAATTTAAAATGGCAGTAGAAATTTTAAAAGATAAATGTATTGGTTGCGGACTGTGCCTCAAGGCATGCCCTTATGACGGCCTCGATATGGTTGAATACAAAGGCAACAAATCCGGTAAGGTTGCACAGTTAAACGCAAAGTGCTCCAACTGTAATCAGTGCCTTACAGCCTGCAAGGTTGGCGCAATCAAGGAAAAGACAAAGGGTGGAGTTGACCCACGCTTTGCTGATTACAAGAATATCTGGGTTTACACAGAGCAGAGAGCAGGCAAGCTCCAGGGCGTAGCACTCGAGCTTCTCGGTGAAGCAAAGAGACTCGCAAAGGAAATCTCCGACGTTCGCGGCGAAGAATCCAAGGTAGTTGCTCTCTTAATCGGCGGACCAAAGGTAAAGGATCTCGCACAGGAATGCTTCGAATACGGTGCTGACGAAGCTCTCGTACTTTCCGACAAGCTCCTCGAGAACTACACAACTGACGGTTACACAAAGGTTATCTGCGACAACATCGACGTTGAAAAGCCTGAAATCATTCTCTTCGGCGCAACTCACATCGGTCGTGACCTCGCTCCACGTGTAGCAGCAAGAAAGAACTGCGGTCTTACAGCTGACTGTACTCGTCTGGATATCAAGGTTTCTTCCTACATCGATTTCAACAAGAAGAACACAACTCTTGATACTTCCACACTCGACCCTAACGATGACAACACAGGACTCAAGCAGACTCGTCCTGCATTCGGTGGTAACCTCATGGCTACAATCGTTTGCCCTAACACAAGACCTCAGATGTCCACAGTTCGCCCTGGCGTAATGCAGAAGTGCGAACCTGTCAAGGGCGCAAAGGGTACTGTTCGTGAAGGTAAGGTAGACCTCAAGGCTTCCGATATCAGAATCGAAATCAAGGACATCGTTAAGTCCGCAAAGGAACTCGTTTCCCTGACAGACGCAAAGATCATCTGCTCCGGCGGTCGTGGTCTCGGTGGTCCTGAAGGCTTCAAGCTCATCAAGGAATTCGCTGACAAGGTTGGCGGAGTTGTAGGTTCATCCCGTGCTGCAGTAGATGCAGGCTGGATTGATCACTCACACCAGGTAGGTCAGACAGGTACTACTGTAAAGCCTCAGATCTACTTCGCTTGCGGTATCTCCGGCGCTATCCAGCACCTCGCAGGTATGCAGAACTCAGATCTTATCGTTGCTATCAACAAGGATCCTGATGCTCCTATCTTTGAAGTTGCTGACTTCGGTATCGTTGGCGACCTCTACAAGGTTGTTCCTGAAATCATCAAGGAATGGGATAATGCAGAGGCTCTGTTCGATGCAAGCTTAAAGTAATTGCTGAATTAAGTTCAATATAAGCATACATAAATAATAATAAACAGCATTTCCAATTGGACATGCTGTTTATTTTTTTGTGTTTTTATTTAAATACATATTGCGCAAGTGTTGCATTAGATTTATTATAATTATAAATTGTTAGGTGTTGAATCTATGGAAAAGACAGGAGGTTAAATATGCTAAAGAACATGACTATCAAAACCAAGCTGACAATGTATGGAATAATAGCCCTGGTTGCCATGCTTGTCGTAGGACTGGTAGGCTTTGGCGGAATTAAGCGTCAGGCCAGCATCCAGTCTGTAATAACAAAGAATTATACGACTTCGCAGATAAATATGGGAATTCTGCTCGATAATATTGACTATATAGGAGCTGCATATTTGACACTTCTTGTAGGTAAGGATGACTCAAAGTTTGACGATACGTTTGCATATGTTGCAGATATTTGGGTCGAATCCTATGAGCTGATTGCAGCATTTGAAGCACTTGAGGGAATGGATAATCAGGCTGCAATTCTGGCAGAGCTAAAGACAAATACCGACGGGTTCAAAGCAGTCAGTGACAATATGGAGGCGGCGATATCTGCAAAGAATTACAGTAAGGCGATGACCTATTACCAAGAGTTTGATGCTTATCGCATAGCGGCGGGCGACTCTGCAAATGCGCTGGTTAAGTCCTTGAAAGAGGACGCAGGCGGAGTCAGAGCGCAGCGTGACAAAACCTCCGCATTTATGAGCACCATGATTTTCGTAATCATTGTAATCGCAGCGATTATACTGATTGCGCTTAATCTGATTATTTCAGGCGGGATTAAAAAAGGCCTCAAAAAGGCTGTTGATGTTGCAGATGAGCTTGCACAGGGCAAGGTTAACGTGGATATAGACAGAAGCAGCCTGCCGCGCGATGAGGTGGGGCATCTGCTTTCATCCTTTGCCGATACAATTGACAGCTTTAAAACTCAGGCAAATGTTCTGGAACAGATTGCTGCAGGAAACACTGCAGTAGATATAAATGTCAGATCCGAAGAAGATGTCCTGAATCTGTCAATGCAGAAGGTACGCGATACATTAAAGGATCTGGTTACAACCATCGACGAGCTTGCGGATCATTTCAAAAAAGGCGATACCAAGTTCAGAAACAATCCTGATAAATTCAAGGGCGGCTACAAAGAAATCATCGAGGGCACGAACGATGTTACCGAAATCATCATGGAGCAGGTTGACTACCTCGCAGGCGCTATAATGATGCTCGGCGCAGGTGAGCTCCCTATGATTGAAAATGACAAGCCGGGCGATTTTGCTTTAATTATCGAGCAGCTCGAAGAGGCTGTAAACAGCATCGGAAACCTGGTAGACGATACAAAGAAGATGGCAGAGGCAGCTCTTGCTGAGAATTACAATGTCAGAGCAGATGTTGAAAAGTATAATGGCGAATATCGCAATGTAATCGACGGAATTAACAAGACCCTGGATATGGTTGTGAACAAGACCAACTGGTATGTTAACATCATTGATGCGGTTCCTATCGCAATTCAAGCCATGGACGCAAACGGCAACTGGACTCTCGTTAACGACCGTTTTGCAAGCATTCTGAAGGCTGAAGGCGTTGCAAACAGAAAGGAAGACGTAGTCGGCAAGCCTTGCAGAATGGGCGAGATAGATATCGACGGCATTTCCAGATTCAAGCGCGGTGAAGAAACCTACAACTTCGACTATCACGGCGGCGTAGTTCAGCAGTCCACTGCAGAGCTTAAAGATGCAAGCGGCAAACTGATCGGCTATGTCGGCGCTTTACAGAATCTGTCCTCTATTATCAAGGTTGCAGAGTACACCGACAAGGCCGTTGAAAGACTCCAGTACAATCTTTCGAACCTCGCAAAGGGCGTATTCGAATTCAGAAATAACGACATCGAGTCAAACGAATATACAAAGGAAATCGAAGCTAAGTTCGCAACTATCGATGAAGCTGTGGAACAGGTAAGAAGCGCAGTAGGGGCACTTGTCAGCGACAGCCTGAAGCTTGCAAATGCTGCAGTTGATGGCAGTCTCGACACCAGAGCGGATATGTCGCTTTACAGCGGCGAGTATGCAAAGGTAATGAAGGGGCTCAACGACACGATGGATGCAATGCTTGCTCCAGTAAACGCAACAGTGGAGATTCTCGAAGAAGTGGCACGCGGCAGGCTTGACAGAGAGGTAGTGGGCGATTTCAAGGGCGACCACATCAAATCCAAAGAAGCTCTCAACACCACAATCCGCCAGCTGCGTTCGATCATTACCGAGATTTCGACTATCCTTACCGCACTCGGAAACGGCGATTTGACGGTAAAGGTCAGCGACAACTATGTCGGCGACTTTGTTGAAATCAAGAACGCTATAAACGGCATTCTCACGAATATGACTGACGTAATGAGCAAGATCAAGGAGGCCTCCGAGCAGGTTGCAAGCGGTTCACGCCAGCTCTCCGAGGGCGCTCAGATGCTCGCAGACGGCTCCACCAAGCAGGCATCGGCTGTCCAGCAGCTGTCGGCAACTACCGGCCACGTTGCGGATCAGGCTATGCAGAACACAGAGCATGCGAACGAGGCTAATACGCTTACAAAAGAAGTTATGGCGATGGCGGAACGCGGCAACAATCAGATGAAGGACATGCTGCGCTCCATGGACGACATCAACGAGTCCAGCGCGAACATTTCAAAGATCATCAAGGTTATCGACGATATAGCATTCCAGACGAACATTCTGGCGCTGAACGCCGCAGTAGAGGCTGCTCGCGCAGGGGTACACGGCAAGGGCTTCGCAGTTGTAGCTGACGAGGTAAGAAGCCTGGCTGCAAAATCCGCAGCTGCTGCAAGCGAGACTACCACTCTGATTGAAGGCTCAATTTCAAAGGTTGCAGCCGGAACAGAAATCGCAAACAACACGGCAGAGGCACTTGCAAAGATTGTTGAAGGTATCAGCGATGCCGCAAATATCTGCGAAAAGATTGCGACAGTTTCCGAAAATCAGAAGAAGGGCGTTGCAGAGGTTAACACCGGCATTGAGGAAGTAAACCAGGTAGTACAGAGTAATTCCGCTACCGCACAGCAGTCGGCGGCATCATCCGAAGAACTCTTCGGACAGGCTGATGAATTAAAGAATCTCGTATCAAGATTCAAGTTCAACACCACATCCGGCGACGCACCTACAATGCTCCTTCTCAACTAGTTTCCAATCTGGGGACAGGCACCAAATTCGCTTTTTCGGCAAAATAGGGACAGGTTTAAGCGTTAAACCTGTCCCTAAATTTGCTTTTTTGGAAGTTTGGTGCCTGTCCCCAAATTAGCTTTGGAGGTCGCGGAGGTAGAACGTCATGCGGTTGAGGGCGTTCAGCCTGTGCGCCACATTGTAGGTGTTCTCCTCGCGGTAGAGCAGAATCGACTCGAGCGTTTTGTAGAGATTGTCGCAAAGCTCATCGACCTTGGCGAGGAACGTTGGCTTGTCCATCTGTGCCATTCCGGCCGGCAGAGTGTCGATTTCGTAGCTGTACTCCATGCCGAAAAGCTCCATAACCTTGTCGGAAAGCGCCAGTCGGATGATGTTCAGGTGAACTTCAAAGCCAAATTCCTGTGCCGCCGCGTAAGCTTTTTGCTCGGTTAGGAACTCGCTGACGGCTTTGAACTGCTTGTCGAGGTCCTCAAGGCGCATGTTCATCGCCTTCCAGTAGAAGCGCAGCTGGCGCACCGTGCTGTCGATGATGTCGTCAAGCTTCTTTACGGCGGAAGCCTCCATAATCTCGCGCGCAGTCTCACGCGAATCCCTAAGGACCGCCGCCTTCAGCTCTTCAACGCCTTCTCCGCTGACTGCGGAAACCGGAAACAGCCTGATCTCCGGGCAAGCAGTGTCGCCCGCCGCCGCTGTGCCGCCCCCGATAAGCTGGCTTATCAGCTGTCTGCAGTAGTTCGTGTAAGCCTCAAGATCCTGACGGCTTACTGTATCTATCTTGTTCACGGCGAAGTAGAACTTGCCGACATATTCTTTTGTGTTCTTTAAGAACTCGATTTCGATTTGGTTTATCGGGCTGTCGACCGAGAGCAGAAAGATGACGCCGTCGCTCTCCTTCAGATAGTCATAAGCCGTCTTTGTGTTGTTTTGGTGGTACGAGCCCACGCCCGGCGTGTCGACGAAGGTAATGCCGCCCTTAAGAAATTCACTCGGTGCATGAATGATGACCTCGTCGACGCCGAGTGCATTGTTCGAGTTTTCCTGTTCGCTCACAAAGGAAGGCAGCTCGGCAAGCTCGATTTCTCTGCAAATGCCATTTTTAAAGCGAACCTCACACTTTTTGTCTTCTCCGTAAACCACGCGTGTAACGGCGCTTGTGATTGGAACAATTCCGACCGGGAAAAAATCGTCCCCAAGCATTTTATTGGCAAGGCTCGACTTGCCGCGCTTGAACTGGCCGATAATTGAAATATTTATATTGCCTGATTCAAGCCTTTCTAAAAGCTTGCCCGCAGCATGCGCCTGTGCCGTCGTCGCTTCATCGCGAGAGAGCAGCTCGTGAGCCTTTCTCACTTTATCTGTAATTGTTTGCATATTTTCTCCTTGAATTTAGTTACCGATATTCGGCTATTCGGCGTGCCGATATCTCGGCATCCTATATGATTTTATTTCAAAATCAAAGTTTTAGCAAGACCTGTCCCCAAACTTCCCAAAAGGCGAATTTAGGGACTGGCACCAAACTTCCAAAAAGGCGAATTTGGTGCCTGTCCCCAAATTAGAAAAAAGGCGAATTTGGTGCCTGTCCCCAAAGTGGAATTGAAAAGAATTAAGGAATATTATATAATTGAAGTGCTGAGACTGAAAAATCAGAAAAAGGACAAAAACATGGACATGACAGGAATAACAGGAATGAATTTAGTTCTGGCGAGCTCGTCTCCGCGCAGAATTGAAATGTTTGAAGAGCATGGCATAAAGCCGACCATCATCAAGCCGCAGTGTGACGAGACCCTGCCGGACAGCATAGGCATGGAGGATGCGGTAATGCTGCTTTCACTGCGCAAGGCCCTCGAGGTCGAGAATATACTGCGCAAAGCAGCGGACTCTCCTGAGGGCACATCGGACGTACCCGCAGATCTGTACGAAAAGGCGCCCGTTATCGTCGCCGCAGACACAATCGTCTACCACGGCAAAATCATCGGCAAGCCGACTGACCGCGCCGATGCCGAAGCAATCCTTATGGAGCTTTCCGGCAATGTCCACTATGTAGTCACAGGCGTAAGCATACTGCGGGCGGGCTGCACCCAAAGGCGCACTTTTGCTGAAGTAAGCGAGGTGCATTTCAAGACCTACACTGCCGCCGAGCTGCAGGACTATCTCGACACCGACGAGCCTTACGACAAGGCGGGGGCTTACGCGATTCAGGGCACATTCGAAAAGTACATCGAATGCGTTACCGGCGATTACAACAATATAGTAGGATTCCCTTGGAACCGCTTTACAGCGGAACTTGAAATATTCAGTAAGCTATAAAAAAACGTTAAAAAATTTCAAAAAACGGAGGAAAGAGCATGTTTACAAACGACCGAATCTGGATGGGCAAAAATGATGAAAAACGCATAGAACTGCTGCTTAACAAAGCAAACAGACACGGCCTGATTACCGGCGCAAGCGGCACAGGAAAGACCTGGACACTGCGCGCCATGGCAGAGGGCTTTTCTGCAGCCGGAGTTCCGGTATTCCTTGCCGACATAAAGGGCGACCTTTCCGGCCTTTGCAAGAAAGGTGAAGCAAACGAAAATATCGACGGCAGAGTCACCAAATTCGGTATCGAAAACTGGGAGTACACCGCTTTTCCTTCAGCCTTTTGGGATGTTTACGGCGAAAACGGTCTCCAGGTGCGCGCAACTATTTCCGACATGGGGCCGCTGCTTTTATCGCGTCTCATGAACCTTTCCGAGGTTCAGCAGGAGGTTATGAACGTCGTTTTCAAAATAGCAGACGATAACGGCCTGCTCCTAGTGGACACAAAGGATTTAAAGGCTATGCTAAGCTATGTAGCAGACCACAGCGCAGATTTTAAAGCCGAATACGGCAATCTCTCGCCGCAGAGCATAGCAAGCATCCAACGAAACGTTGTATCCCTCGAAACACAGGGCGCAGACGTATTTTTCAGCGAGCCTATGCTCGACATAAACGATCTTTTCAGAACCGATGCAGACGGGCGCGGAGTCATTAACATTCTCCACAGCGTGCGCCTGGCGCAGAACAAAACACTTTACGCGACATTCATGCTCTGGCTTATGAGCGAAATATACGAAAATCTGCCTGAAGTCGGCGACCTCGACAAGCCAAAGGCAGTCTTCTTCATCGACGAAGCACATCTGCTGTTCACCGATGCACCGAAGGTACTGCTCGAAAAGATTGAGCAGGTAGTAAGACTCGTGCGCTCGAAGGGCGTAGGCATCTATTTCTGCACGCAGAGCCCTGCCGACATTCCCGACAATGTCCTCGGCCAGCTCGGAAACAAGGTGCAGCATGCACTGAGGGCTTACACGCCAAAGGACCAGAAAGCAATCCGCGCCGCAGCCGAAAGCTATCGCCCGAACCCGGCTTTCTCGACAGAGGCGGCGATTACAGAGCTTGCGACAGGCGAAGCATTGGTGTCCTTCCTCGACGAAGGCGGTGCGCCAAGCATAGTTGAACGCTGTTTCATACTGCCACCGCAGTCAAAGACAGGCACGCTTGATGCATCTGACCGCAAGGTGGAAATCGAGGGCTGCCCGCTGAAATCAAAGTACAGCGAGCTTGTGGACAACGAAAGCGCTTATGAGGTTTTGAGCGGCAGAAAAGAAGAGGAGCTTGCGGGAGCGCAGGCAGCAAAGGATGCTGCTGCAGCTGAAAAGCTGGCCGCAAAAGAAGCAGCCGCAGCCGAAAAAGCGGCCGCAAAGGAAGCAGAAAAGAAGGCAAAGACCGTTCAGCGAATTGCCGGAAATACAAGCGCAGCAGCAGGCCGCGCAGTGGCGCGCAGCGTAACAAAGAGCGTATTCGGGTCATCATCCGGGGTTGCCGGCAGCGTAGCGCAGACAATGCTCGGCTCCATCGGAAAGGAAATGGGCGGCTCAATCATAAGAGGACTGTTTGGGACAAAGAAATAGATTAACCGATAAAAATAGTGAGGTGTTAATATGGTTGGGAATAAGGAAAAAGCTCCCAAAACTTATGTGACAGATTCGCTTACAGGAATTAATAACAGAAATGTACTAAAAGATGTTACACATGTTGAAAATGTAAAGCTTGCAGATGATGGGCGCAGCATTGTGATTCTCGACCAGAGTGCATTGCCGAACAGGACGGAATATCTGACGCTTCAGACGCTGCCGGAGTTTTACGACGCAATTTTCACATTAAAGGTGCGCGGAGCGCCGTGCATCGGAATCTTTGCGGGCTACGCGATGTCGGTTCTGGCTCGGCAAATCGCAGGTGAGCTGGAGCTTTCAGGCGCAGTAAGCAGTGAAAAGTGGCGCAGCTTCATAAATCGACTTTCAGAGCTTGGCGGGGAGCTCAATTCTTCGCGGCCGACGGCAGTGAACCTGAGCTATGCAATAAAACGCATGCTGGCGAAGGCCGAGAGCTTGGTGGCGGAAAATCAAGGCAGTGCGGAGAGTCTTCTTGATGAGCTTCAGCGCGAAGCCACAGCCATCCACGAGGAGGACATAGAAATGTGCCGAAAAATCGCGGAAGCGGGGCTTACACTAATAAAGGACGGCGACGGCATACTTACGCACTGTAACGCGGGGCCGCTTGCGACATCGCGCTATGGGACGGCGCTTGGTCCGATTCTTCTCGGAAAAGAGAGAGGCCTGGAGTTTCACGTGTTTGCGGACGAGACGAGGCCGCTTCTCCAGGGAGCGAGGCTCACAAGCTATGAGCTTTCAAAGGCGGGCGTTGATGTGACGCTGATTTGCGACAATATGGCGTCCATTGTGATGAAGAGCGGAAAGGTGCAGGCTTGCTTTGTCGGGTGCGATCGTGTGGCGGCAAACGGCGATGCAGCGAACAAAATCGGCACAAGCGGAGTCGCAATCCTTGCAAAGCATTACGGAATACCGTTTTATGTGCTCGGGCCGAGCAGCACGATTGATATGGCAACTGCGACGGGCGCGGATATTGTTATCGAAGAGCGCGACCCGGACGAGATAAAAAATAAATTTTACGCCGAGCCGATGGCACTGCCGGAGGTAAAATGCTACAATCCCGCATTTGATGTGACGGATCATGAGCTTATCACCGCGATTGTGACCGAAAAGGGCGTAATCAGACCACCGTATAAAGAGGCTTTCACACGCCTTTTTAAATAATTCCAATCTGGGGACAGGCACCAAATTGGAAAAAATTCTAAAATGGGGACAGGTCAAACTGCCCACCAAAAAAATACAAGTGAGGTAGACATGAAAAAGAGATTAAGTTTAGTTTTAGCAGTTATTATGATTTTTGCGCTTTGCTTTACCGGCTGCACAAGCAGCAGTGATCCTGCGGATGAGCCTGCTGACACAGCGGTAAGCATTGACGAGCTCGATGGGCCGGATCTGCATTTCACAACAGACGACTGGCCGGTAATTGACGGAGCGACGGCGCTTGCTCCTTACTATGAGGCTATGGCGGCAGAGCTTCTCGATATGAGCATTGACGAAGCAAAGGGCTATGTGCTTTGCAACCGCACTGACGGCGCTTACGAGAATTTGCTAAATGGCGATGCAGACATGATTTTCTGCTCGTTGCCAAGTGAGTACTACGAGGAAAGAGCCGCTGAAATCGGTTTTGAATATGAAATGACACCGTTCTTAAACGGCGGATTTGTATTTTTCGTGAACAAGTCAAATCCTGTCGACAGCATCACAATCAAGCAGGCGCACGATATCTATGCCGGCAAGATTACGAACTGGAAGGAGCTCGGCGGCAATGACGAGCCAATCGTTGCTTTCCAGAGACCGGATAATTCAGGCAGCCAGACAGGACTTTATGAATATATCATAAGCCCGGACGAACTGATGGAGGCACCTTCAGAGGAAGTTTTCGGCGCAATGGACGAAATCGTTGACGCAGTCAGCTCTTATGACAACGGAAAGGGTTCAATCGGTTATTCGTATTACTATTACGTAACAAATATGCATTATCAGGAAGATATAAAGCTTCTGGCAATCGATGGTATTATGCCAAGCGATGAAACTATTGCAGACGGTACCTATCCGATTATCAACCCGAGCTACGCTATTATCAGTGCCGATACACCTGAGGACAGCACGCTTCGCGATATCCTCGCATGGATCGTGTCCGAAAAGGGACAGTATGTCGGAAAACAGCAGGGCTACGTCCCAAGGCTAATTTAGGGACAGGCACCAAAGTTGCCAAAAGGCGAATTCAGGGACAGGTCCAAACAACAGACCTGTCCCCAGATTAGAAAAAATTCCAATTTGGGGCCTGTCCCCAAATTAGAATAGAAAGGGATAATATGAGAAGGAAATTAAGTATATTGCTGATTCTGTGCATGCTGATGGTGTGTGCAGCAGGCTGCGGCGAGGCAAAGCCAAATCCGGCACCTGACTCGGATTATGCGAAAGCACTCGCGATGATGGCAGAAATGCCGCTCCATGGAAAGAGTGTAAAAAAAATAGAGTCTTCAAACTCTTACCTGGAAAACAATATCAATATTGAGGATGTTTACGTCGAAAACGATAATATCGACGAATACAGCCACTATATTGAAATCTCAGGGCTTAAGGACAAAGAAGTTCAGGCAAAAATCAACAAAATAATCGAAGACACATTCTATGAAATGGGAAATGATTTGTCGCTTCCGAATATTCTCGGCATAAAGATTAAAGAAAAGAAATATGCCGAAGAAAATGCCGTTTACAAGAACAGCGTTTCGGCTTATGCAAGATACAATTACAACAACGTTCTCGGCGTAATGATCAGCAAGAGCACGACGGTTGTATGCCCTGACACCAACGACTATTACTACAGCGCAAGGGAGCTCAATTTCGACCTTGCAACCGGCGAAGAGCTGACACTGGGCGACTGCTTCGCCGACGGATTTGACTATGTCACATTCTTGAACGAAAAACTCATCGAATACGCAGAAAACAACGAGTTTGACGACCCCGTTTACAATCCGCTGACCTACAATTACCTCAGCATCGGCAAGGATTTCGAAACCATCTGGCCGGACATGCAGTTCTACCCGGTGGAGTGGAGCAACACCCTCACACTGATTTTCGACAGCAGCATCCCGGGCTTTGAAAGCCTCACCTCGCCTGAATACTTCGAGGTCAAGCTTGATCAGGGCACTGCCATCAAGCAGAGATTTGCTACAGACGAGTCTCTTTTCGTAGACGAAACCTTGAACTACGGCCTCGCTTACGCCGAGACTTCGCCAAGACTTGCCGACTACTACAGAGTCGAAGAGACCAAGCCGCTCTCCGATATCACAGGAAATCCAAACGAAGAAGAATCAATCTATCTGAGCGCAAAGTGCCCGCTTTCTGCTCCGAAGGCGGTTCTCGATGAGGTGCAAAAGACTGTCCTCGGCTATGACGAGTACGCCGCCGAAGCAAAAGCCTTTTACGAAAAAACTGTAGAGGATGCAGGGTACTTCGGATACAGCAAAGATGACATTATCACCTGGGGCCGCCAGAGCACATTCGTAACCGAGCTTTGCGATTACTACACAATAGATGTTTACAGAAATCTCTCGACCTACAGCTCGAATTTTGATTTCAACAGAGATTACAACACTACGATTTACAAGACATTTGACAAAAAAGGCAAAGAGATGAGACTTTCGGATGTCTTCAAAGCCGATGTAAACTTCAAGGATTTGCTTGTAGACAAGATATACGAAAGCTTCAGAGATGACGCAATCGAAACGTATGAAAATTACGGAGAGAGCACAATTACCTATATCTATGACTGCTACGGCGAAGAACTGAGAGACCTGGCCGAGACGCTCTACGAGCACATCAACGGAATCGGCCTGACATCATCGATGCTCGAGCTGTCCTATGACGACAAGGAAAAGGTTATCGCCGACTGGATAGGCGACATTGCCTACGAAGACGGCGGCGAGAGAGTCAGATATCTCTGCAATTTCTTTGGGCAAAGCCTGTTTTACAGAGAGATCGGCTGCGAAAATCTGGCTATTTTTTAGGCATTTTAGGTCGCTTGGGCGGTTTGAAGCTGCCGAAATGACCGACGGAATCGTTTCCGTACTTATCGCGAATCTGAGCGAGCGCGTTTTCGAGCGCCTCGCTCTTTTCTTTTCTCTTTATTTTGTCCTCAGGCTTTTCGATTTCGGGCGCAGCCACCGCCTGCGAGTCCACCACCGCCTTTACAGGACTGTACGCAGGCCCCAGAAACGACAGCTGCTCGGAAGCTTCCGTCACCAAGCCGCCAAGCGACACACCCACCAGCCTCAGCGGATCCTCATGCCACCCCTCATTAAAGATTTTCTTTGCATAAGCATACACTTCATCGACCGTCTGCACCGCGCCGCTCACCTTCATCTGATGCGAGTAAGACACAAAGTCCGAGTTCCTGAACTGCACCGTGATGACGCTCGCCATAAAGCCGGCCTTTCTCATGCGATGCACCGTCTTCTCACAGAGCCACAGCAGGATCGGATAAGCCTCCTCAGGCGCAGTCAGATCGCTCTTTGTGGTTATTGAATTACCGACAGACTTCTCCTTCACATCATCGTTTACCGAAACCGGCGAGTCATCGATACCGTTCGCATATTCCCACAGCATGCGGCCGTGAGATTTGAACATCCCAAGCAGCATTTCCAAATCCGCATGTGCCAGCTCGCCGATTGTGTTTATGTTTATGCTGTGAAGCTTTTTTGCCGAAGACCTGCCGCACATAAAAAGCTCGTCCACAGGCAGAGGCCACATCTTTTTCTCGATTTCATCAGGGAACAGGGTATGAACCTTGTCGGGCTTTTCGAAATCCGAAGCCATCTTTGCAAGCAGTCTGTTCGGGCCGACTCCCACATTTACGGTAAAGCCGAGCTCTTCACGGATGCGGCGGTTAATTTCATGGGCAACACAAAGAGGCTCTCCGAAGAGAGCCTCACAGCCTGTATAATCGATGAAACATTCGTCTATGCTATATCTTTCAATTACAGGTGAATACTCGCTGAGAAGTTCAAACATGCGGTCTGAATGAAACTTGAAAAGCTCGAAATCCGGCAGAAAAGAAACCAGATTCGGACAAGCCTTTCTCGCAGAAAACATTGTGTCTGCGGTTTTTATCCCATACCGTTTTGCGGGCACGGATTTCGCCAGAACGATTGCATGTCTCGACCCGTCATCACCCGCAGCGATGACGCTTGGAATTTCCCTGATGTCGACAGGATAACCTTCGGACAGCAGCTTTACAGCCGTCCAGCTAAGGAACGCCGAGTTTACATCAACATGAAGTATAGTCATAGCAAAGTTTAATATATCACATTATTTAATTATTCAGGAGCCAGTCAGGCGGCGCAGATTCGGACGAACCGCCTGAGCCACTGTCTGTACCCTGAGCAGGAGCAGGATCCGGCGCAGGTGCCGGTTCAGGGGTGGTTTCACCCGTATTTATCCAGCCCGGAGTCTGCGTTTCGCCAGCCGAATGATCTCCGTGATCGGAAGTGTCCGATGTGCCCGGTGTGCCAGTGCTGTCAGGCATTGCCGGAGTGTAAGCCCCGGTAGGATCGTAGCCCGAATCCGCTGTAGGATACTTGCTCGGATCAGGATTGTGAACAGGGCAGTAGTAGTGCGGAACCTCGTATTCGAGATCGCCCACATCAGGGCTGACGAGGTATGGCCTCCTTACGCCAAACTTCCAGGAAGTGTTGGTGCAGTAAGGCGTTGCCAGAAGGCCTGTGTCGTTACAAATCTGAACGTAGGTATGGACATCGTCGTGCGTCGTCGGCTCGGTGCCCTTGATGAAGTATTCGCTGCGAACAGTGCCGCGATAGTCGTAGCTGCTTTCAGCTGTCGGCAGCTTGCCCGACTTTGTGTCAATGCTGACTGAGATTACATCCGCCGGCTGAGATTTGAACGAGCCCGCAGGAACACCCTCGAGCGCGCGCTTCATAACCTTGCTCCAAAGCTTTGCAGCTGCGGCGGAGCCTTCGGAAAGCTCGATATTGATGTCGTTTCCGATCCAGCACGCAGCGGAGTACTGCGGTGTGAAGCCCACAAACCAAGCGTCATAGTTGTCAGAAGTAGTACCGGTCTTGCCGGCTACAGGCTGGCTGCCGATTGCCGCACGGCCTGCGATACCGTTTGAAACAGTGGTTCTGAGTATGTCGGTCATGATAAAGGCCACGCCCTCATCACAAGCCTGCTTGCTATAGACGCTGTTTTCGAGAATGACCTCGCCGCGCTTGTTCGTAACTGTCGTGTAGCAGATAGGGGACATGTAGAGTCCGCCGTTTGCGTAAGTGCCGTAAGCGCTCGCCATTTCGAGAGGGGACTCACCGTTTGTCATACCGCCGAGGGCCAGTGCAGCAGGGTTCATGTCGTTATTCTCACCTTTTTCCACGATGTGAGTAAGCCCGAAGCCCTTCGCATAGTCGGCCGCATATTCAGCGCCCACCTGGAGAAATACCTTTACGGCGCAGACGTTCACCGACTGTTCCACAGCTGTTCTGAGCGTGTAAAGGCCGCGATAGCCGCTGTACCAGTTCTTTGGCCAGCGCTTGCCGTCTACGATCATCGGCGCATCGTCGATAACCGAGGCTGCAGTCATGTAAGTGCCGTAAAGATTTGCAACGGAATTGCCGTTATTGTCGTAGGTTTCGAAAACAGGCGTCGAGCCGCCGTTCATGGTGTCTACGCTCTTTTGCAGGGCAGCACCGTAAACGCAGATAGGCTTGATTGAGGAGCCCGGCTGACGGGTTGCCGTCGCACGGTTAAACAGGAGTCTGCCGACAGTGTTTCTGCCGCCGACCATAGCCTGAACCTGACCTGTCTTGTAGTCTGTGATTACCATAGCCGACTGAGGCTGGATAACCTTTTGCTTTATTGTGTAATGCTTGCTGTCAACATAGAGGCCTGTCTTTCCGTTTGAGGACTTTATATACTGCTGGTCGTCCTTGAAGAAAGAGGAGTCTATGATACAGTCGCCGTCGTCGTTCTTTTTCTTGAAGCCCTGAGGAATCAGGATGTTGCCGCCGCCAATGGAGTAGAATACACCGTCTTCGATGACATACATGTTTTTGAACTCGATGGATACGTCGCTTTCGCCGTTAACCTGAGTCTTGTAGAAGTTCAGGCGCTTGCCCTTTAAAAGCTTCAGGCTGCCGTCGGCCATCCATTCATATTCGTCATTTGCGAGATAGAAATTGCCGTCGCCCGAAATGATGTTGCCGTAGTCGTAGAGCAGAATCTTTCCGCCGGAGCTGACAACGTTTCCCGCACCGTCCTTTTTAACATGGGCAACGTTTGGGAAGTTTGCAGGGTCGCTGTATTCCTGCTCGAGCACCTTCTGAATGTCTGAATTCATAGTGGTATGAATCTGCAGACCGCTGTTGTAAACGATTTCATAGGCTTCGGAATAATCGATGTTTCTGTCAGCCATCAGGTCCTTTATTACTTCCTCGACAGTGTAGTCTGCGAAGTAGGATGAAATTTCTGTCAGACTCGACATGTTCGGACGCAGGTGGTCGAGGAGGTTTTCAGCCTTTGCGGCATCACATTCCTCCTGTGTGATCAGGCCCTGGTCAACCATGTTGTTTAAAGTCTGCAGGCGGCGGTTTTCAGAGATATCGCCGTTGTATACATAGGTGTAATCCGCAGATTCATAGATGATGACGTCATTTTCAGGGTCAACATCCTCCGGATTCAGTCTCTTTATCAGTGCGTACTTGCTCGGTGCCTTTGGCAGTGCGGCAAGCGATGCACATTCGATCAGGTCGAGCTCGTCGGCATCCTTGCTGAAATAAGCCTGTGCCGCAGCCTGAACACCGTGCGAGCCAAAGCCCAGGTCAATTGTGTTCAGATAAGCCTCGATAATCTTTTCCTTGCTGAGCTTGTCCTCAATCTTTACGCTGTAGTAAGCCTCAGCAATCTTTCTTGAAATTGAACGGTCTGACATGACATCCGTCAGGAAGACGTTTCTCGCCAGCTGCTGAGTGATGGTGGAGGTACCGCCGATGTGGCCTCCTTCGAAAACAGCTTCTTTGATGGCACCAAAGATACGGATGATGTTAAATCCGTGGTGCGTCCAGAAGGTCTTGTCCTCGATTGCAATGAAGGCATTGCAGAGGTTTTCGGGCAGGTCGGCGTATTCGATGATGGATCGGTTTTCATAGCTCGAGCCCACCATTGAGATGACGTTGCCCTCAGAATCGTAGAGAACGCTCGATTGTGCGAGCATGCTGTAGATATTGTCAGGATCGATTTCCGGTGCCTTTGAAATGATGACACCGGCATAGATGCCTACGCCCAGACAAACAGCGAGAAATACGCAAACAGCCAGCTTTATCAGCTGCTTGATGTTAATCTTGTATTTCTTTTTGTTCTTTTTCTTTTTGTGCTTTGTTCTACCCATTCCCACGCTCACCTTGGCAAGTTTTTCAACGTCTTCAACAGGCATTACCGTTTCATCGGTTTCGCCTGCTGTTTCATTCCCCCTGGAGAAATCATCACTGATCTTGTCAAATTGCGCGAAAAAGTCTTCAATTTCTTTCTGTTTAGTTTTTTCGTATTCGCTTTCGAAATCTTTATTGTCCATAATTTCACCTTTCGGGTTTTAATCTCCAATCATATTAACCCATTAAAATATAATACCATATATTAATTGAAAAATAAAGAAAAATGCCATATAATAATGGTATATTAGTTATAAGGAAAGTTTGTGACACGGAAGGATGGTAGTGCATGGTAATGAAAGAGAACGATACCGGCAGTGTTGATGTCGCAAGAGCTGCTATCAGCCTGGCAATTACTCCGAGCAGAGGCGACGAGGAAAAGCTGATTGCAGAATTAAAGGAAAAGGGGATTCTGGGCGCCGCTTTGGATGTGGGCGGTGACATTATGGAGCAGACCCACGTTATAATCGAGCGTGCTATTTTGGCTGCTCGCAAAAACGGACTGATAAACGATTCGACTTCTTCCGACGGCGCTGTCGCAGGCGCTGCGAGAGAAGCTCAGTCTCAGGTTATGCAAAAGGCCCTGGGCTTTAACGGCGGCGGAAAGGTCGCTGTCTGCCGCGAAGGCAAGCATCTTTCTGTCTGCATTTTCATGAGTGTGGGCATGATGTACCTGAACGAAGTGGTTGTTGGCCTCGGACACAGAGTTATAACAGAGGATTATTAATTGGGAGGGTAATTTGAGAAGACCGATTTTGCCACTCTTTATAGGATTGGCGCTCGGCATTTACCTGGCGCAAACAAAGGAAGCTATGATGATTGCAATTTGCATCGTCACAGCTTCCATTTTTGTTATGCGAGGAAAAATTGGAAATGCGGAGCAAAGGAGGCTTGCTGCTGCAGCGCTTGCTTTTGCGGTTTTTGGGGCGGCTCTGTCGATGCTTGCGGAGCTTAGGCTCGATAGAGACCTGCAAAGCCTTCTCTCTGAGGGCACCGGCAGCATAAGCGGCATCATCACAGATGTAAGCATAAACAGCGGCTACACGGGCTTTACGCTAAAGACAGACAGCGGTGCAAGGGTGCAGGTCTTGCTCTATGACAAAGAGACCAAGCCGGCGGCTGCGGCTTTCGAGGCACTTCGCTACGAGGGCTGCCGCGCTGTGTTCGACGGCAGGGCAGAAGTGCCGAAGGGCGCAAGGAATCCGCACTGCTTTGACTACCGCCGCCACCTTGCAAGCAGGGGGATATGTGCTTACGCTACGGCGAAGAGCTTTGAGGCGGGCGAAATTTCAAGCCCTGTGCTGCACACAGCCGCCTTGTGGAAGTTGAAATTTGCGGAGAAGATGGCACGTTATGCCGACAGTGGCAGTGTTTCGCTTGTCGTAGGAATGCTGTTTGGCGACAAGGGAATGATTGATGATGAAGTTTACGAGACCTTCCAAAAGAACGGTACGGCGCATGTGCTCGCAGTCAGCGGGCTTCACATAGGTATCGTCTATGCCTTTGCCTGCCGGCTGACGCGCGGACGCAGGACGAGGAAGGCCAGAGTGTTTACGGCGCTTTTTGTGATAGTCTACATTGTGGTTGCGGGCTTTGCGCCGGGAACGACCAGAGCAGGAGCGATGATTCTCCTTCATATACTTTCAAAGGAGCTTCGCATGCGCTACGATATGCTGTCCGCGGCGGCGGCTGTGGGGATTGCAAATATGGTCATAAACCCTTTGGCAATCTGGAATACAGGGTTTCAGATGTCTTATCTGGCGATATTTACGATCTGTTTTGTAACGCAGAGAATAGGCAGGGGGAAGTATGCGCTGCTTACGGGCAGCTTTGCGATTCAGCTGGGGCTGGCGCCTTATACGGCGTTTGTGTTCAATTATTTTTCGATTGTCTCGGTGTTTGTGAATATTCCTGTGGTTTATCTGGCGTCTTTGATGGTCCCGATTGCGATTGTAATGCTGTATTTGTCGCTGTTTGCCGGGCTGGTGGGCGGCTTTTCGGGCGGCGCGCTTGAGGGAGTGTTTGAGGGAGTGTTTGAGTTTTTGAGCTTTACGATTGTTAAGTTATGTAAAGGACTTTGCGCTCTCAATGAGATGGCTTTTATGGGCGGAAACAGCAGTTTTTCATGTGTTTCGCCTCCTGTGTGGGGAGTGGTGCTGTATTACGGCCTCCTGTTTTACGCCTGCAGTGAAGCAGGATATATTGATTTTGCAAGGCGGAGGGCAGGAAAGGCTCTGGCAGCTTTGGCAGCTGTGGCTGTGCTTGCTTTAGGCTGTAATGCGATATATACAGGGCCGTTTGACAAGGCGGGAATGATATTTGTGGATGTGGGGCAGGGTGACTGCCTGCACATCAGGACGGAAAACGGGCAGAATGTGCTGATAGACAGCGGTGGCAGCTACTATACTTCGGTCGGGGAGAAGACGCTAAAGCCTTATCTTTTAAAAAATGGGTGCGGAAAGCTCGATATGGTGGTTCTGACACATCTTCATACGGATCACTGCGCGGCAATTAACGAGATTTGCGATGACGTGAAGATCGGAAAGCTTTGCGTCTTTGAAGGGTACAGCCTCGCAGATGTCAGAAATGAGCTGCCGGAGTATGAAGGAGAGGTTGCGTTTTTAAAGAAAGGCGATGTTTTAAGACTGTCTGAGGGTGTAAATATTGAAATTCTGGCGCCTGAGAGGCTGGGCGATTCGGAGAAGGGAAGGCTGGGAAATACTTCTGATGAGAATGCGATCAGTCTGATTGCGCGGGTAAGCTATAACGGGGTATCTGCGATGATAACCGCAGATATTGATTCAGCGGGTGAGCTGCGGCTGGCTAGAAGCGTGAGCCCTGATAAGCTCAAATGCGATATATTAAAGGTCGCACATCATGGGAGTAAGTATTCGAGCTGCGAGGAATTCTTGAAGGCTGTATCGCCTGATGCAGCCGTGATTCAGGTCGGTAAAAACAATTACGGCCATCCGGCGGAGGAAACGCTGGAAAGACTGAAAAATGAAGGCGCAGCCGTTTACCGTACAGACCTGACCGGCGCCGTGGGCGTACTAATAACAAAAACTTCTTATAAAATTCTAATCTGGGGACAGGCACCAAATTAGCCAAAATTCCAATTTGGGGACAGGTCCTGCGGCCTGACCTGTCCCCAAATTGGAAAAAAGGCTAATTTGGTGCCTGTCCCTAAATTTGCATCTTAAATTGGATGTTTCAAATTTGGGAGTTTTTTTGTATAATCTATATATGTTTATATATATTATGCTCTATTAAAATAAGCGGTAAAATTCGTTAGAAAGCGGTAGAAAAAATTGGCAACAAAAAAGAAATTCGATAAAGCAAAAAATGACGGTTACAAAGGAATTGAGGATGGGTATAATCTGCTCAAAAATGATATCAAGTTAGGACAGGTGCCCAGCGTAATTTTACTTTGCGGAGATGAGCGATATCTTGTTCAGTGGTTTGTAAACACGATTATCAAGCGTTTTGTTAACGAAGCTACCGCAGCACTTGATTTTACTAGGCTTGACGAGAAAAAATTCGGCCTTTCAAACATAGTTGAGGCTTGTGATACAGTTTCCATGCTTTCAGAGAAAAGAGTGGTTCTGGTGGAGGACTTTTTCTATGCGGAGGGAGTCAAAAAAAAGAAAAAGGACGAAAAAAATGACGACGAACCTGCGGCAGGCTTTGACTCCGACGAAGAGATGAATGCCCTGTGCGATTACCTGCCTACAGTCCCCGAATCGACAATCCTGATCTTTACCTGCGGAATCCCGGATTCCCGGTCAAAATTCGTAAAGGCTGTCGAAAGTTCGGGAAAAATCTATGCAATGAAAAAACTGAAGGGCGCGGATCTGCGCCGCTTCATCGAAAAAAGGCTGAAAAATGCAGGAAAAGCAGCCAGACCTGAAATCTACGACGAAATAATCAGACTCAGCGGGTATGCCGACAAGGATTCGAGCTACACGCTTCTGAATCTTGAAAACGACATAAACAAAGTTATCGCACTTTCAAAAACCGAAAATATCAGCTCTGCGGATGTCGCAAGCGCAATTTCGGGAAACCGGGAAAACGATGTTTTCAAAATGCTTGATGCGATAACCACCGGCCGAAAGGACGACGCCTACAGGCTGATGTTCAACAGCCTCGCTTCAGACACAGGTGAGGGCGGCACCTTCGGAATCCTGGCCCTGATAATCCGAAACCTCGAAATGATGCTCTTTGTAAAGGAAATGCGCAGCGAAGGTATGAACCTCAGGGAATGTCAGGCAAACATATCCGCACACCCTTATCAGGTCGAAAAAGCATGGGGCTTTTCGGACAATTTCAACGTCAAACAGCTGAAAGCCATGTGCAAAACAGCTTACGAAATAGATGGAAACGTAAAAAAGGGACTGATCAGCGACACGCTGGCGCTCGAGATGTTTATCGCAAACGTCTAATCCCCAAACCGTACAAAAACCGACCCAAACCGTACAGAAAGGTAAGTTATGAAAAACAGTTTGAAAGCAGATATAGGGCTACTGATAGTAACCCTTTGCTGGGGCGTATCATACATCCTTATAGATGTTTGCCTTTCCGAAATGACAAATATGGGACTGAATGCCTTGAGATTCCTCGTCGCATTCGGCGTCGCCTATATCGCGGCCTTTAAGAAAATGCAGCACCCAAGCCGTGAAACACTGCGCTATGCCTTTTTCGTATCGATTGCGCTGACGATTGTATACATCACAGCCACATACGGCGTAATGTACACCAGCCTTTCAAACTGCGGCTTCTTAAATGCCCTTTCGACTGTATTCACGCCGATTCTGGGTTTTCTGGTGTTCAAAAAACGCCCCGAAAAGAAGATTATCCCCGTTGTGATCATCTGCATGGTTGGAATCGGCTTGATTTCGCTGGATTCGAGCTTTAAACCCGCTCTCGGTGACATTTTCTGCCTAGGCTGTGCGGTTTCATATGCATTCCACCTGCAAATCACAGACAACGCAGTAAAAAACGAGAAGGTCAACGCCTTTCAGCTGGGCGTATTTCAGCTGGGCCTGGTAGGAGTTTACATGCTGATTCTCGACCTTGCGCTGCACAAAACCCCTTCAATTCCGCAAAGCGGCAAGGTCTGGGCTGCCGCAATCTTTCTTGCAATCTTTTGCACCGGCCTGTCATTTATTGTGCAAGCCGTGGCGCAGCAGTACACTTCCCCGAACCATGTGGGCGTCATCTTCGCTCTCGAGCCTGTCTTTTCAGGCATCGCAGCTTACTTCATCGCCGGTGAAGTCTTGCTTCCGCGTGCATATGTCGGCGCAGTGCTGATGATTGGCAGCCTGTTTGTTATGGAAATAGATTTTGGCAAGAAAAAAGGAAAAGAGGGTTAATCAAATGAATACAACAATCACAGAACTCTTTAACAGAAAATCCGTAAGAGCTTACGAAGACCGCGCAATCGAGCCCGAAAAAATCGACCTGATTCTGCAGTCGGCTGCTCAGGCCCCGACCGCCGGCAACCAGCAGCTCTACACAATAATAAACGTCACCGACGAGGCCCTGAAGCAAGCCCTCGCCTCAGCCTGCGACCACCAGCCCTTCATCGCCACCGGCAAGCTGGTGCTGGTCTTTCTCGCAGACTGTCTCAAGTGGTACGAGGCTTACAAATCGGTGGGCTGTGCTCCGCGAGATCCCGCGGCAAGCGATCTGCTGCTTGCCATAGACGACGCCCTTATCGCCGCACAGAACTCTGTTGTGGCGGCTGAGAGTCTCGGCATCGGCTCTTGCTACATCGGCGACATTATGGAAAACTGCGAGCAGGTAAGGAAGCTTCTGGCCCTGCCCGAATACGTATTCCCGGCGGCACTGCTTGTTTTCGGCTATCCGACAGAGCAGCAGAAAAGCAGAAAAAAGCCGCAGCGCGTGGACATGAAGCACATCGTGCATGAAAACACCTATCGTCATATGGACGCAGCGGAGCTTAGGGAAATGCTTTCAGGCAAAAGCGGCGAGAAGACTTACGAAGACTGGCTGACGGCGTTTTGCAACAGAAAGTACAACTCAGATTTCTCAAATGAAATGAGCCGCTCCGTCACCGAATACCTGAAGCAATATATCTCAAAATAACCCATGAAAATTAACGGTTTGACGAATCCACCCGCCATCAGGCGGGCGTTTTTATTGACTCAAGTCTAAATATCTGCTATTATAGAAGCGCAAAAAATAAAACAACCGAAAAGAGGGGATTAAAATGAAAAAACTATTAGCAATTCTTTGCGTTATAGCCATGATGTTTGCAATATGCGCTTGCGGCGATAACGAGCCTGCACCTGCGCCTGCACCGGATCAGACTCCGGCGGCAGACACAAGCGATTATGCAGCGCAGGCACCTGCAACCGGCGTGAAAACCGACCTCGAAGATGGCTTTTATATGACTGTTCTCAATGACTCACCGCAAAGCGAAGACGACTACTACTTAAACGGCATCGAGTTCAGAGAAGACCGCATTATCCTTGAGTCATCATTTGTGAAGCTGAACGACGATTGGGAAGAGCTGGGCCGCATTGAGCACGGCATCTACACATTCGCTGTCAACGAAAACACCGAATACCGCACAGGCGGCAGTGACGGTGTGCGCGGTTCTATGACGCAGGCTGAATTCCAGGAATTCATGAGCGACCTGATGAACTCAGGCCTCGGCTTTGAAATCAAGGTGGAAAACGGCATCGCCGTAGAAGTTGGGGTTTATTCGTAATTTAGTGACTATGTGAATAATATGCACTACTTGCCGGTAAATTGGCAAAGTAGTGCATATTTTATTTCATTTTTGCTGACAAATATTCCCATAAATGCTAATAAGCATTAATAAAACCACAAATTTCGGCCTAAAACCCCTCATTTTTACTTCCAAATGAACGGATTTCCGATTTTTCTATGCACTACTATATGAAGAAGCAACCATTTAGTGCATAGTTTTGGATTTTCTGCGGTTCCGCCTGTCCCCAAGTTAGCCTTGACGCTAAAATATTCTATGGAATATAATGGAAACACAAGAACGAACTGGCAAAGCTATTAAAGTACAAATATTGCTTGCGATAGAGATTAAAAATTGTTAAGATGAAAGGAGAAGAAATCATGCAAAATCAAGAGGGATTAAAGGATTTCACATTCGCAAATGACTATGTTTTCTGCAGCATTCTGACAGAAAATCCTCACGTCTGCAAGAAAATCGCCGAACTTGCAATCGGCCGAAAAATCAAGAAAATTGTCAAAGTGCAGGCACAAAAGAGTGTCAAAGAAAGCGTTGACGGCAAAGGCGTGCGATTTGACGTAATTTTCGAGGACGATGAGAACTCTGTTTATGATGTTGAAATGCAGAGATACAGCAATGACAACTTCCCTAAAAGAGCCAGATACTATCAAAGTCTGCTAGACCTCGAAGCTCTTGGGCAGGGAACTTCATACGACAAACTAAAGGACGGATATATTATTTTCATTTGCACATTTGATCCGTTCGAAAAAGGCGACTATAGGTATATCGCAAAGACAAAGCTCGAAAATTACCCGGATTATGACTATGATGACGGCACCTTCAAAATCTTTCTTAATGCTGCATACAAGAAAGATGACATGGATCCGGAACTCAGAGCATTTCTCGACTATGTAAACAAAGGAACGGTGCAATCCGATTTCGTATCTGAGCTTGAAAAGCTTAAAAACAAGCTTATGAGCAGTGCCGAGAGGAGGGAAAGGTTTATGACATTACAAGAAAACTATAAAATGCATGAACAAATAGGCTTCGAAAAGGGCGTAACCCAGGGCATAACGCAGGGCATACAGCAGGGCATAACCCAAGGTGAGCTCAACAAGGTTCTATCCCTATTCCTCAAAAACAAACTATCCAAATCTGAGGCTATCGAAGAATCCGGCCTCACCGAAGCCGAGTTCGAAAAATATCTATCGGAACACACTGAAAACGAGGTATAACCCCATGAAAGGAGATACTAAATGAAAATCCTGGTATTAAACGGAAGCCCGAGAAAAACCGGCAACACCGCAGCACTTGTTGCCGCATTCAAGGAAGGCGCAGAAAGTACCGGCCACGAAGTCACAGTTTTTAACGTAGGCACCATGAAGATTAACGGCTGCCTCGCCTGCGAGTACTGCCACGGCGCAGGAGCGGGCAAGTGCGTGCAAAATGACGACATGCAAAAGCTCTACCCTGACATGGCATCTGCCGACATGGTCGTTCTGGCAAGCCCCGTACACTACTGGTCCTTCACCGGCCAGATGCAGAGCTGCATCACCAGATTTTACGCACCGGGCAAGCCTGCTGCGATGAAGTACGGCATGATTCTAAGCTCCGAGAGCCCGGGCGTGTACGATGCCATCATTTCACAGTACAAGTCATGCATCGGCTATTTCGGTGCCAAAGACATGGGCATCATCACAGTCCACGGCAGCGAAAACAAATCCGAGGCCGCACTTAAAAAGGCCCGCGATTTCGGCGCAAGCCTGTAAGGAAAACTTTATGACTTTCCCTATAGCTCCCCGCACCGAGCAAGCCGAAGGCGACGCCAAATCCACACGTTGCGCTGAGGGCCACAGACGAAAATGACACAAATGACACTAAGGACAGCCAGATCTGTCCTTTTTTATTGCTCGCAATCGGCTCCACTCCGCACTTTCCGCCTGTCCCCATGTTAGCCTTGACGCTAAAATAATATATGGAATATAATGGAAATACAAGAACGAACTGGATATTGTTTGAAGCTCTAATCTGCTACCTCAAACGTCTAGTGCGTATTGACAAAAGTATTACGGGAGGTTATACTATAATTGAAAACAATAGTAATCGGCACACTGGTTGAGTGGGATGATAAAAAAGACCAAATTAATCAGAAGAAACATGGCATAAGTTTTGAAACGGCAGCATTAGTATTTGCAGATAGGAATCGAGTAGAGTACTATGATAAGTTGCACAGTACCACAGAAGACAGATATATTGTCATTGGGTGCGTTCAAGGTATTTTATTTGTTGTATATACAATGCGTGGAGACTCTGCCCGGCTGATTTCAGCCCGTATGGCTACAGCCACAGAAAGGAAGGTATACTATGGAGAATGAAAAGATTGTACGCAAGATCGTTAGAGTAGGGCAAAAGCCTACGGAAGCGCAGATTGACGAAATAGAGAAAGCTGCATCAATGCCAATCATAATAGATGATGAAGCTCCTGAATTAACGCTGGAGCAGTATGCCGAAATGGCTGCAATTGCCAAGGAACGCAAAGCAAAGAACATTAAGCCTGTGATTGCACTGCGCATTTCACCTGAAACTCTGGAAAAAGCTAAAGCAACAGGCAAAGGTTACACCGGATTTCTAAGTCGTCTTTTAGACCGAGCAATCAATGATCCTGAAATGGTAGCAAAATGCCTTTAAACTCCACCCGTGTAAGCCGAAGGCGACGCCAAATCCACACGTTGCACCAAAGGCCACAGACGAAAAGGACACAAAGGACACAAAGGACAGCCACAGCTGTCCTTTTTTTATTGCTCGCAATCGGCTCCACTCCGCACATTCCACCTGTCCCCAAGTTAGCCTTGACGCTAAATTATTCTATGGAATATAATGGAAACAGAAGCGGGAACTGGATGGTGCTTGATATCACAAATTGCGCACTCAAGTATAATCATTATTTTATAACACTATTGACATATACTTAGGGGATAATTATAATATAATTATGAAAGAAATCAGATTCGAATGGGATGAAAATAAAGCAATATCAAACTTCCAGAAACATGGAATCTCGTTCGTAGAAGCCGCCACGGTATTTAGTGACATAAATGCTGTACTTTTTGATGATCCGGATCATTCTGAAGATGAAGAGCGGTTTATTCTTCTGGGATTGAGTACAAAGGCAAATCTTTTAATTGTTTGTCATTGTCTGCGGGCTTCAGAATCAATAATTCGCATCATTTCAGCGCGAAAAGCCACAAAGACTGAATCTGAAGATTATTTTGAGATATCAAATGGATGGTGAGTGTTATGAGAGACGAATATAATATCAAAAAATTAAACCCACGCAAGAACCCATATGCAGGGAAAATGAAGCAGCAAATTACCATGAATATGAACACAAGTACGGTTGAATATTTTAAGGCAATGTCTTCAGAATCCGGCATACCGTATCAGATACTTATTAATCTGTATCTCGATCAATGTGTTAAAGAAAAGAAAAAAGTTCAATTTCTATAGAACTTTTATGCTACATTCGTATCTGAGCTCGAAAAGCTTAAAAACAAGCTTATGAGCAGTGCCGAGAGGAGGGAAAGGTTTATGACATTACAAGAAAACTATAAAATGCATGAACAAATAGGCTTCGAAAAGGGTATCTGCATCCTCGCAGGCCTGGTCCACGACAATCTCATTACTGCAGCCGAAGCTGCAAAGCGTGCCGGCCTCACCGAAGCCGAGTTCGAAAAATACCTCAAAGAATACACCGAAAAAGCCGAACAAAAACCCCATTCCCTATAGCGCCCAGCCATCCGAGCAAGCCGAAGGCAACG
>JAEEGJ010002229.1_pt1 | contig 118289 bp, 85 predicted proteins | sample 8958761 | NCBI WGS metagenome assembly JAEEGJ01 (sample SAMN16246546, study PRJNA631951) | gut metagenome | biome: gut microbiome; feature: rumen; material: RS-attached | host: Bos | place: Iran: Karaj | collected 2018-10 | reverse complement strand
GACGCCCGCAAAGACCGCAACCGCACGTTCTGGGTCAACTGCTCGCTGAGTTCCATCCAGATGCTGCTCCGCGCCGACAGCTTGAAGGACGACTTCAACAAACTTCCTTAATCGCTTCGGGGTTCCTGCTGACTGCGGACTACGGCCTTCGGCCTATCCCTCCCGCAGCAAGCTGCGGGCCCCTCCCACTCACGGCTGCGTGGGCGCAGACGGTCCGCAGTCAGCAGGAGCCCCGAAGCGGCAATATCAAGTATTTTTGCTTTTCTGAAGAATTTCCGATATTTTTGTTTGTTACAATCATATCTGGTGTATGTACAAAAGAGTTCTTCTGAAACTTAGCGGCGAGAGCCTTGGCGGGCCCTCCGGCAAAGGCCTTGAGCCTGAGAGTCTGAATCGTTATGCCTCTGAAGTGGTGGCGGCCGTACGTGCCGGGCACCAAGTAGCAATAGTAAACGGCGGAGGCAACATATTCCGCGGCCTGCAAGGCGTAGGCAAAGGGTTCGACCGCGTGACCGGCGACCGTATGGGCATGCTGGCCACCATCATAAACTCCCTTGCCCTGGCCGGAGCCATCAAGAGCCAAGGCGTTAACGCCGAAGTGTTTACCGCCACTCCCCTGGAGCCCTATGCCCGCTATTACACCCGCGACAACGCCATCAAGGTGCTCGAAGAAGGCGGAGTAGCCCTCATTGCAGGAGGCACCGGCAACCCGTTCTTTACCACCGACTCGGGAGCCGCCCTGCGCGCCCTCGAACTCGGCGCCGACGCCCTTCTCAAGGGTACCCGCGTTGACGGCGTCTATACCGCCGACCCGGAAAAAGACCCCACCGCCACCCGCTACACTGAACTCACATTCACCAAAGCCCTTGCCGACCACCTGAAGGTAATGGACCAGACCGCCTATGCACTTTGCGAGCAAGGTCCCGTGCCCATCGTGGTCTTTGACGTCACCACTCCGGGCAATTTGGCCCGTCTGTTGCAAGGAGAGCCCATCGGAACAATAGTAAAAGCAGAATAATATGTTGAACGACAGAGCAAAAGAAATCGTCAGCGGCGCCGAGGCCAAGATGGCCGACGCCCTCAACTTCCTCGAGGAAGACCTCAAGACATACCGTGTCGGCAAGGCCAACCCCGCCATTTTCAACGGACTTATGGTTGATTACTATGGCAGTCCCACCCCTGTTCATCAGGTGTGCTCGATATCGGCTCCCGACGCTAAGACCCTGGCCCTCCAGCCTTGGGAGAAGAACATGATTCCCAAAATCGAAAAGGCCATCATGGACGCCAACCTTGGCTTCACTCCCCAGAACAACGGCGAGATTATCCGCTGCGTCGTGCCCGCCCTCACCGAAGAGAGGCGCAAAGACCTCATCAAGAAGGCCAAAGCTACCGGCGAGCAGACCAAGGTCACCGTACGTAACGCCCGCAGGGATGCTTTCGACACCCTCAAAAAGGCCCAGAAGAACGAGGGCCTCTCCGAGGACATAGAGAAAGAAGCCGAGGACGAGGTACAGAAACTCACCGACAAAAAAGTAAAGGCGGTCGACGAAATCGTGGCCGCCAAGGAAAAGGAAATCCTCACCGTTTAGCTTTACAGCACCGGCGAGAGCACCAAAGTAAACTCGTAAGTCCCTGCGTGGATCATATACTCATCTCTGGGCGTCTCGCCCCATGAGTTCACGCAGCCGAGACCCATCTGAACCAGGTCGCAGTTGACGGCAGTCAATCCAAGCGACCTGTTTTCTTTGTGCAGCAGGGGCAGCAGCTCGCGGCTGTGACGCCACTCTCCTACCGTAAGGTCAAGAGTCGAACGGGTGAAAGGCAGAGCCGATGCCGAGAATTCGGCAGGAGAGGTCAGTTCAAGGCCCTTGCCGTCGGCGGCGAGCAACTTGTAGCTCTTGATGCCGACGTTGGTCCCGTGCTCCTGGGGACGTGCGGCACTAAAGTCGTAACGCTCGGTCACATCCTGCACCCAATGGCCCAGGCGCGCAGCAGTACGGCGGTCGATGTAGGTGTCGAAGGGTCCCTCGCCGTAGAAATCGACGGTCGAGAACTCTCCCGGCATGGCGAACTCTACACCCACCCTGAACAGGTCCGGAGCCGTCTCTACGCCCCTGTTGAGCTTGATGTTCATATCAAGGGTGATAATGCCGCCGGGGGACACGCGGTAGCGCATCTGAACGTAGCTGTACTTCATCGGATAAATCATGTGCACCACGGCGTCTCCATCCTCCTCGAAGGCAAACAGGCCCACCGGATCGAAGTCGGGGTACAGCCAGCAGCTCATCTTCTTGTCCAGCTTGGCGCCCAGGTCGTTCTCGGTGACGGCCCTGCCGAAGCAAGGCATAAGCGGAATGGAAATGTGCTCGCGCCCGTTTACAATATAAGAGCACAGGCCGCCGCTGGTCTTGTCCCAGGCTGCCGACCAGCCTTCTCCCTCAACCTTCCACAGCTCTTCGGTCTCAATCAACTCAAGCCCGCCCTTGCCGGGCACGCCTTCCGCCTTGCATACAAGGCCGCGGCTTACGGCTATCTGGTCCGAAGCGACCTTGGTTCCGCGGGGCAGCACTCCGTCGTCACGGACGAGGAAGAAATCGAGCCACAGCGAAATGTCGTGTCCCTCCGTCTCCGGAAGAGCAAGACCGGCAATCTGCACACGGTCCATGGTCTGCGGTTCTACCGCGGGCATTGGCATATTGCCGCTGCGGATCACTTTGCCGTCCTGGACCAGCTGCCATTCGAGACGGTAGCGCTCAAGGGTGATGAAGAAATTCTCGTTGTAAACATTGATGTAGCCGTCACGTATATCATCCAGCGTGGCGCTGCACAGAATGTTGCGATACTGATAGCGCACCTCTTCGGCACCCGGATGCGGCACCCTGTCGGCCGACACTACACCGTTGCAGTTGAATGAGTTGTCCGTCGGGTCGTAGGTATTGAAGTCGCCGCCGAACACATAAATCCACGACGGTTTGTCTTCGAGGCGCGAGCCGGCGCCGCTCATATTGTACACCTTGCCCTGCTCGGGGTCGTAAGGCCAGCGGAGGGCCTGGTCTTCAAAGTCCCAGATACATCCGCCCTGAAATGCGGGATAGCGCCTCACCAGGTCCCAGTACTCTGCAAATCCGCCAAGGGAGTTACCCATTGCGTGGGCATACTCGCACTGGATAAGCGGCTTGGGAGGATTGTTGGAGACGTATTTTTCGCAGGCATCGTAACCTTCATACATGGGACAGTAGATGTCGGTGTGGTCGTTATGCTCGGCTCTCTCGTACTGCACGGGACGGGTAGTGTCGGCCTTCTTGGTCCAGGCGTAAGTCTTCTCGAAATTGGGACCGTCGCCGGCTTCGTTGCCAAGGCTCCACACTATGATGCTGGGATGGTTGCGGTCGCGCTGGACCATCCGCTGCATGCGAATCATATGGGCGGCGGCAAAATCGTCGCGCTTGGCAAGGGTGGCGGGACCGTAACCCATACCGTGCGACTCTATATTTGCCTCGTCGATGACATACAGGCCGTAGCGGTCGCAGAGTTCGTACCAGAACGGGTCGTTAGGATAGTGGCAGGTGCGTACTGTATTGATGTTCAGTTCCTTCATCACGCGCACATCGCGTAGCATCTCCTCGCGTGTGACGCAGTAGGCGCCGTCGGGGCTCATCTCGTGGCGGTTGACGCCCTTGATAAGCACCGGCTGTCCGTTTACAAGCAACTGGGAGTTCTTGATCTCAACGCTGCGGAAACCCACGTCGAGTGTGGCTTTTTCAATCTCTTTCTTGCCCTTGATGGTGGTTATGCGAAGGGTATAAAGATTGGGCGTCTCGGCGCTCCAGAGCTTGGGATCGGGCAGTTTGCCGTTCCAGCAGGCGCCGCCGTCGTAAGTCTTTTCCACCTGCACCTGGCGCTTGCCGTCGGGAGAAATGAGTTCGTAGCGTACCTGGTCGGCGCCGTTGGTCGCCACGTCAAAATCGAAAGCTCCGTACATATCGGCTTCTACCCTCACATCCACAAGGCCCCCTTTGCGCGGACGGAAGTCAAGGCTCACGCCGCGAGCTATGCCGCACAAGCGCCAGAAATCCTGGCACTCAAGGTAAGTTCCGTCGCACCAGCGCATTATCTCGAGGGCAATCACATTGTCTCCTTTCTTAACATAGGGAGTGATGTCGAAGGCCGCCTCGAGTTTGCTGTCCTCGCTGTAGCCTACGCTCTTGCCGTTAACCCACACGCGCACGTTGGAAGTCGCGCTGCCTATGCGCAGCACCACCTGGGAGCGGACTTGCGCCCTGGTGAGGGAGAAGTGGCGGCGGTACTGCCCCACGTGGTTGTGCTCTTCGGGCACGAAGGGGGGATTATTGTCAAAGTGTCCCGTCCAGGGATAGCCGTGATTAACATATACCGGGTCTCCGTAGCCGTTGAGCTCCCAAATCCCGGGAACCGGCATCGTGCCCCACGAAGAGTCGTCGAACTTTACCGCTTCGAAGCCTCCTTCTTTTTCATTGACGCTGTCGAACCAGCGGAATTTCCATACCCCGTTTAGTTGGAGGGTCGGGCAATCGGAATGCACGCTGGCGTGCATGGGAAGGCGGTTTGTCTCAAATACTGCGGGATCCTGCCAATCGGGCTGGGCGGCGGCGGGAATCATTGCGGCGCAAAAGAGCGCACAGATAAGAAAGCGTTTGATGGTTATCATAATGTGGTCAGTTTTTCGGCAAAGAGTTCCCTCTCCCGCTCGGAAAGAAAGTCAACGGATATGGGGAAGTAGAAAAGGCGCTCGAGCAATTCCCTGGGCATTTGAGGCAGGTCGCGGAGGCGCTGGGCGTCTTTTTCGGTGGTGGCGAATGCCGCCGTGGGGTTGTGCTTAATGGCTTTACGCAGGGCTCTCAGGTCAGCCTTGGTGTAGGCGTGATGGTCGGGGAAATGCAGATGCTCGACTATCTTATAACTGTCGGAAAGATAGTTACGGAGCGGCGTATCGTCGGCGATGCCGCTGAACAGGACTATCTTATGGGAATAGATATAGCGGCTGTCTGTCTGCTCGAAGACAGGCGTAGGGCGGTCGTAATTGATGCCGGTAAACAGCAGGAGGCAGGAGGCCATCTTGCCGGCCTTTCTGCCTGCACGCGAAGCGGAAGGGCGCGTGGCGATGCAGGTGTCGGGGTCGTAGGTATCGAAGCCCAAGGTGCGGGCCATGGCCGACTTGTCTTCCGGGTCGAGAACGTACGGACACTTGCTTACTATCACTATGTCGGCGTCGTACAGGCGCTTGGGCAGGTCACGAAGGCGGCCGAACGGAAGCAGCGAATCTTCACTCACCGGACGGTCATAAGGAGTAAGCACAATGTCGAGGTCGGCTTTGAGTTTGCGGTACTGGTAGGCGTCATCCAGCACTATAAGCTCGGCGCCGTCTTTTGCCAGGGCCTCGCAGCCCGCCACCCGGTCTTTGCACACCGCCGTCACCACGGGCGGGAATTTGCGCTTGATCTGCAGGGGCTCGTCCCCGAACATTGCGGCGGAGCCGTTGTAGAGCACTTCCTGGAAACCTTTGCTGCGTCGTTTATAGCCCCTCGACAGCAGGGCGATGTTGCGTGAGCCCCAGCGGGCGGAGTCGAGCAGGAGGCGCAGGATCATCTCGCAGTGGGGAGTCTTGCCCGTCCCGCCGACGGTAATGTTGCCTACGCAGATGGTCGGTACCGGCGCCTTTACGGAATGGCGTCCGCCCTTGTAGCGGGCATTGCGCAGGGAAAGAATCAGCCTATATATCATATACGTTCGAGGATTCCAGAGGCACATCGGCCCACTTGGTTGCTATGAAATCGAGGGTATCGAGTATCTCTTGCGGGTCGTTGGAAGTGACGAGTTTCATACGGGTGGGCTTGAACTCGGGCAGACCCTTGAAGTAGCAGCTCAGGTGGCGGCGCATCTCGTAAATTCCGCGCGGAGCGCCCTTGTAGCGCAGCGAAAGATTGAAATGGCGTTTGGCAAGGGCAACCCTTTGGGGTACGGCAAGAGGCGGGTGTTCCTCTCCGGTGTCGAGATAATGCCGTATCTCATTGAACACCCAGGGATGCCCGAAGGAGGCGCGGCCTATCATTATTGCATCGACACCGTAACGGTCGAAGGCTTCCTTGGCCTGGGGGCCGTTGGTAATGTCGCCGTTACCGATGATAGGGATATGCATACGGGGATTGTTCTTCACCTCCCCTATCAAGGTCCAGTCGGCGCTGCCCCGATACAGCTGGCAGCGGGTCCTGCCGTGGATGGTAAGGGCCTGGATGCCGACATCCTGCAGGCGCTCTGCAAGTTCTACTATTATCTTGCTGTCCTCGTCCCAGCCGAGGCGCGTTTTGACGGTAACGGGCTTATGTACGGCCTCGACCACCGCTTTGGTAATGGCCACCATCTTGTCGGGCTCGCGCATCATTCCGCTCCCGGCCCCGCGGGCAGCTATTTTTGATACAGGGCAGCCGAAGTTGATGTCGATGATATCGGCACCGTGGCCTCCTGCAAGCTCGGCGGCATGGTCGGCCATACGGGCGGCCTCCACCATATTCTCAAGTATGTGTCCGTAAATCTGGATGCCCACCGGAGCCTCCTCGGGGAGGGTGTGCATTTTGGCGATAGCCTTGTCGGCGTCGCGTATAAGGCCTTCGGAGGGAACGAATTCCGTGTAAACCATGGCCGCTCCCTGCTCCTTGCACAGGATGCGGAACGAGATGTCCGTAACATCCTCCATAGGCGCCAGGAACAAGGGTTTGGAGCCAAAACTCAAATCTCCGATGGTCATAGTGTACAAAATTAAAAAATATTTACGAACTTTGCACCCGGAGAGATGGCCGAGTGGTCTATGGCGGCGCACTCGAAATGCGCTAAGCGGGCATAACCTGCTTCGGGGGTTCGAATCCCTTTCTCTCCGCCGAAATTAAGCCCTAAGTTAATCACTTAGGGCTTTTTTATGGCGGTGGCGCCTAACCACTTCCATATCAGCTTCTTGCATTATTTGCCTGCATGATAATACGTGCAGGCAAAATCAGCAAGTTGCTAATAATAAGGATGTTGGCGGGCCCACAAGGGCACAAGCTACAGGACCCGGTGACCTGCCGGTTTTGATATTTGGAGGCGGATTTGTATCTTTGAGGATGTGATGAAAAAGCAGATACTGTTGCTACTGCTGGTTGTGGCAGCGTGCAAGCCCGAGGCCAGACCCGGGGGCGATTTCTTCGGCACGATTGCCGAAGAGAGCATCGCATCCGGCTGGGAGCAGGATGCCAGGATTTCCGTTTTTGACGGCAATTCCGGGAATTCCGAGTATGCCTACGCCGGAGAAGCGTCAGCCAGGAGCGGGAAGTTCACCGCGAAAGAACTAAGCACAGAAGGCATCGCACTGCCCGGACGCTACGGGGTTTACCCATATATGTCCTCGACCATGGCGACCAACGCCGGGCTGATTTATGTCGAACTGCCGCAAGTGCAGGAAGGCGTTCCGGGAAAGCCAGGCCGCGGAAGTGCGGTGATGGTCGCCAAAAGCAGCGATAACAATCTGGAATTCAAGGATATATGCGGAGCGCTGGTGCTTCGTTTCACCGGCGGAGAGGAGACAATATCCCGTGTGACGATAAGCGGCCTCGGCAATGAGGTCCTGACCGGGAAAGGGACGGTGAACATAGATGGTAACGGCATCCCGTCGTCAGAATTCACATCCGGCGGCAGCACCGTCAGTTTCAAATGCACTAACACTGTGGAAATCGGCGCAGGTAAGGAAATCTGGTTCATGGTGCCGCCCGTAACTTTCAGCAATGGCCTGAGCGTGAAGGTGGAAAACGGCAACGGAAAGGAGTGCGAACTGAACATCAGCACTCCGGTGAGCGTTGCCCGGGGCGAAATAAAACATATCACGGCCGGAAAAGTGGAGTACTCCTCCCCCGACAAGGTGAAAGTGGGCGAGCCGCTGCCCCTCTGGCAGGAAGGCTGGCTGGACATACACTCCATCAACGGCGGGCGCGGGGAATCGTTCTACTATATCTTCCCGGACGGCACGACCATGCTCGTGGATGCTGCCGGCGCCAATGACTTCGAAATCGAAGGCCCCGACGGTTCCGGCATATATTCGCGGCCATCGCAACAATACTCAAGCGGCAACGTCATCGTACGCTACCTTGGCCACTTCGCACCCGAAATCGCCGGCGGCAGGATCGATTACATGATGATTTCCCACTATCACAGCGACCATATGGGCGGTTACACCAGTAACTTCGCAAAGTACGGCTGGCGTGTAGTGGACAAGAACGGCACTATTACACCGGCCATCAATCTCAATGCCGGAGGCTTCCTGCTGAACGGACTTCCGGAAGTCGGCATATCCTGGCCCATAGTCAAACTCATCGACCGCGGTGACTGGAACAATCGCGCCTCTACAGTGTGGGAGAGCGGCAAGGGCCGGCGGCAGAACTACTACAACTTTATCGACTGGACCACCAGGGTCAACGGCACCGTACGCGAGAAACTGGCCGTCGGGCACACCGACCAGATAGTGCTAAAGCACGACACGGGGAGTTATCCCGGGTTCGAGGTTCGCGGAATTGCAGCCGGCGGCGACATCTGGACCGGCACAGGAACCAACGTCAACACCACCTACGTGCCTTCCGCGGCCGACTGTCTAGCAAATCTGAGCACATACGACATCAACGAGAACATCTTTTCCTGCGTGTTCACCCTCAAGTACGGCAAATTCGACTGGTTCGCAGGCGGCGACATCCAGTACAATGACTACAAAAAATACAGTTGGAAAGACATCGAGAAGCCCATTTCAAAGGTCGTCGGCAAAGTGGAGGCGATGAAAGCCAACCACCACTGCACCAACAACACCAACAGCACGGCCCTGGTCTCGGCGCTGAAACCCGACAATCTGATAGTCGGCGTGTGGACGCAGAACCACCCCACATCGGCCACGCTCAAGCGTTTCTTCACGGCAAGCCCCAACCTGCGCGTATTCACGACCAATATGTCGGAGAACCTCAAGACCACCCTCAAATACGACGGCTACTACCCGTCACGCTTCGACGCCACCGGCGGTCACATCGTGCTCCGGGTGCAGCCTGGCGGCGATTCTTACTGGATCTATGTGCTGGACGATTCCGATTTCGAATACCGAGTGGCGTCCATCCACGGGCCGTTCGAATGCAAGTGAGGTCTTGCGCATTCTATTTTTTGGAAAAATAATAGTATTTTTGAAATCGATTACAAAATGAAGATTATGAATCGTTTATTCGCCCTCGTTTGCTTTTGCATCGCCCCATTAGTCATTTCTTCCTGCCATATTGACCCGGATGCTCCGTATAGCGAGCCCTATGATGCCGGCGAGTTCGGGCGTCCAAAGTTCGAATCGGAAAGTGCCCTTTACAAAATATCCTCGGGCGAAAGCGACCTGTCGTCGATAGAACTCACCGCCTCCGGTTATTATATTGTGATTAAAAAGACCTCTCGCAAACTGTCTTCCGTCAACGGGTCAAGTGCAGGGCTATTCGATTCACGCTTCAGATCCATCAGCACCCGCTCCGCTAAAAGCATCATCTCTGGCACCTACAAAAAGACCGGTAATGGGGTCTATGTACTGGATGGGTTCGGCACCATCGTAATCAAAGGGGGAGACAACAATTCAATATCACTGGATATTACCACGAACAACGGCAACAAGGTTGAGGTTGGAGCCATGAAAGCCGACCAATACGAATCAAGCACGATGACAAACGCTCTCTGCCGCACGTGGGATCTTGGCAAGGTATTGGTACACAGCCCTTCCGGCGATTTGTCTTATGCCAATATGCTCGACTACCTTAAAGGAGAGAAGCATATAGAGGAAGAAGATGATTACCCCACGAATATTATCTTTACAAAGTCCGGCACATACGTAGTCCTCTATTCAAACAAAGAGCTGGCGGTTTCCACGTGGGCGTGGGAAAACGAAGCCACCGGTCGCGCCCGCTATTCGTGGGACTATAGCAACATCTACTCGGGAGATATTATAGACATCGTCTTCGAGGGCCGGCAAGCCCTTGTCACCGAGTACTTCAGTTCAACTAAATCAGTCACTTACTATTTGTCCGAAACGAAGTGATGCTCCATACCTGAAGCAGCTCTTTAATCGGAAGCCACGATGGCAAGGCCGGGGCCGATGGCCCTCTCGGTGCCGTCGGAGGGCATATTCTTGATAAGGAATTTGGCATTGAGGCCGTAACCCCCGCTCGAAGTGTCACGGACAATAAAGGTCGAAGATCCGCCGCCGTCGATATTGATGGAGTCGAAGCTTCCAAGGGCCTTCATTATCTTCTGCATGTCAGGATAATTCATCCCTACGGCAAGCACGCTGTTGCGGCCGTCCAGCACTACCAGGACCACTTTCTTGCCGCCTTCCTGCACGCCGAACATCGTTCTGGGATGCACCCCGTAGACACTGTCTGCCGTGATGGTCGAATACCCGCCGTTTACCACCAGGAATTGCCCGCCGCTGAAAGCCTCGCGTAAAGAGGTCGAGGCCTTGATTTGGGTGTAATACGAGCTGCTGGCAATGCGCACCGTCTCGTCGCCGTCCCAATACACAAAGCAGCGCGGCCTGTTGGTCTGCGAATTGAACGTATCTTTAATGCAGATGCCTTTGTGCCAGAAAATGCCCTGTGCCTGACCGGCGGTCGGGCCTGCATCGGTTATAAAAAAGTCGGTGTTTATGCCGCCTATCACCCTGCTGCCCTCGGCGTCGATACGGCGCAGCTGGGAGCTGAGTTTCTCTCTTCCGTCGGGCACCGTATTGGTCATGCTCACGGTGGGATCGGAAAGGTCAACCTGCATCACGAACACGGCCTGCGGCTGGGAGGCATAGTCGGTATAGCGAATCTCGGTAACATCAACGCTGCTATGGGGGCTGTAATGAATGCACGACTTAACGCGGCCTATCAACCCGGCCTCTTCAAATGCAGCCTGGACGTCAACCGGATATGATGGATTCCCGGGTTCCGGTTCGGGTTCCTGCGGCTGCTCTTGCGGCTCCTGCGGCTTGGGCTCGGGTATTGCCGAAGGAGTACATGATGCAACCCAAGCGGCCGTCAGAGCGGCGCAAACGCAAAAGAAAAATACCCTTTTCATCAGTTTCAGCGTAATTTTTATGCAAGATACGACTTTTATGCTACACTCCGATGCAAGATTTACTCTTTTCCTGTATTTATAGAGTGAATATTGGTTTAGCGCCGCACCTTGACTATGCAAGTGCTTCAAAAACAGAGAGCGACTGATGATCGACCATCAGTCGTTCTTTTTTTAAATATTTTTAAAATTCTTATATTTAAGCATTTGCGGCATTCTTGTAATAATTTTTAAGGCAAACGGCAAAATCTGATTACGATTTGCTCTTAAATTTTTTAATTATAGCCGCATTCTTTAAGTATCACACTGATTATCTTGCGTTTACACGTATTGCATTTAAAAATAATTCTTCATACTTTAGCGCTCAGTGTTTACTTTTAAAAGGTTAAGCGTATGAAAAAGAACTATCAAGAGCCCTCGGTACGCACCTATTGTATAAGCGTCGGGGGCATGATCTGCGTTTCCGGAGGGAAACCAGGCGGCAGCGGCCAGCCAGGGGCCAAATTCGACCCTGAAGAAGACATCTACGAAGGCGGGACTTTTTAGGAGGGCAAATCTATGAAAAGTACTGTTTATTCTTTAGCAATCCTGGCCATAGCTGGCATTGCAGTTCTGTCCTGCTCGAAAGAGCCAAAAATCGAGGACACCAACAAAGCGCCCCAGAGCATTACCGTCAAAGTAGTCTCGGCGGATGGCACTACCAAGACCCATATCGTAGATGGAGACGTCCCTACCGTAGAATGGTCTGCCGATGACAAAATCTACCTGTTTGAAGCAGTGGACGGCGAAATAAAGGGCAAGGCCGAATCGGAAAGCGCCGTCATCAGCGATGGCCTGGCAGGCTTCAGCACTACCATAGACTGGGCGGCCGAGGGAAGTTCATACCAATATTCGGCGGTATACCCCTCCAATAGTATTACTTCCTATAGTGGTAATTATTATATTATAATGCCGGAGGAGCAGGTCCTTAACGGAAACAACTTTTCGGTGGACTCCGATGTTCTCTTCTCAACGCCCCTCGACCATGGCGCCAGCCGCGTGGCCGACGGTGAGGAACTTATGTTCAGTTTCCGCCGCCTTGGTACTGTCGTCCGCCTCAATCTGGTAGGCGTGGCTACCGGGGAGAAGATCAAAGAGATTAAGGTGATTGCCCCTTCAAATATTGCAGGAGCCATCGTTTACGACCCAGTTACCAGCACGGTTGATCCTTCAAGCGCTTTTGAGGCTTATAGTTCAGACACTATTACCCTCTATATCAATGACGTCGAAGCTACTGAAAACGATGTTTTCTGGTTCAGGGTCATGGCTGAGAGCGACTGGGCCGTGGGGGACAAATTCACCATCAAAGTCACCACCGACCAAAACGTTTACAATAAAGAAGTTACCCTGCCGTCAGTTATCAAATTCAAGGACGGTGGCCTTACAAAGTTCGGTGTCAACCTCGCCTCCAGCGTAGTTCCGCCTATGGCTGTACCTTGCGCCTGGGATTTTGAAGACGGTGCCGAAGACTGGACCTTCATTGATAATGATGGAGATGGGTATAATTGGTTCCCTTATGAGGTCGGAAGTATCTCCGGTAACAATTCGCTTGTAAGCCAGTCTTATGCCAGCGGCGCATTGTATCCTGACAACTGGGCATTTTCGCCTGCCGTCCAACTGACGGAAGATAATTACCTGAGTTTCTGGGTCGCGGCCTACGATTCGGATTGGCCGGCTGAGCATTATGCCGTCTATATCGCGAAGAATTCTCCTTATGGTACCTTGACCGTCTTGATGCCGGAGACAATCTATCCCGGCGGCGATTATGCCGAGTTCAGCGAAGACGGTACTTGGCAGCGTTTTGTGTATCGTATTCCGGATGAATTCGCGAATCAGGTCGTCAGTTTCGGCTTCCGTCACTTCAACTGCACCGATCAATTAGCTCTTCTCTTGGATTATGTTGAGATTACCGTGGGCTCGCCTATCGAAGAGAGCACGATTCCCTACGCAGCTTATCTGGGAGAATGGGCCAGCAACGGAACGCTCTATTTTACCGTTTCGCCAAAGGAAGAAGGTGTCAGCTATTCCATCAGCGGTTTCCCCGGTCAGGGCGACTACGAACTGGAAGCCAAGTTTGAAAATCACCGGCTGGTCCTCTACGATCAGGTCGGCGCGGCCGACGGAGACGAGACGAACATCCTTCAGGGACTTTATGTGGACGAAGGGTACCTTGAGTGGTATGACTTCTATGGGGCGGATCCGAGAGTCCTGCTGCGTGCCACCTTTGACGAAGACAGCAATTCCTTACAGATTACCCCGGACAACGCATACGTCGGATACGTTTGGCTTACCTATACCAATCAAGTCGCCTCAGGTTACGGTTATTACACGAACACTCTTCCCAATGTATTGGAGCCGTATGTCCCGGATGAGACTGAGTATTTATATTCAGAGGGTTTCGAAGAAGGTGCCGAAGGCTGGTCGTTCTTTGATGCCGATGGTGATGGAAATAATTGGGAAATGTCGAATGACAATGGCGTCAAAGTCCATACGGGCACGGCTGTCCTGGCGAGCGCGTCTTATATCAATAATCAGGGCGCCCTTAATCCCGACAACTGGGCATTTACGCCTGCCGTCCAACTGACGCAGGACAATTACCTGAGTTTCTGGGTCACAGCGCAGGATCAAAGCTGGGCGGCTGAGCACTACGCTGTCTATATTACCGATGTCGCTCCCACTGCCGATAATCTTGGAGATTGCACGGTCCTTATTGCGGAAACGGAGTTCCCGAACGGAAATCCCGCCGAAACGGGCGCAAACAACTATCAGCGCTTTGTCGTCAAGATTCCTTCCTCATTCGAGGGCAAGACCGTCTACGTCGGCTTCCGCCATTTCAACTGCACCGATATGTTCCGGCTCAATTTGGACGATGTGGGCATCTCGAGCGGAGAGCCTGTCATCTCCACCAAGGCTGCGGCCGCTCCGGCACGGAAAGCCTCGGCCGTGAAGGTAATGAGAGGGAAGAAAGCCCCGATGGCTCCGAACCCGGCTTACAAGAGCAGCGGAGCTTACCGCAAATAAGCGGCTCTCCATTCACAACAACAAGAAGGCGACTCATAATGAGCCGCCTTCGTTATTATGTACTCCCGAACTTAATCGGGCCTGAATTCGAGTATGTCGCCGGGCTGACAGTCCAGGACAGTGCACAGCGCATCAAGCGTGGAGAAACGTATCGCCTTGGCTTTTCCGGTTTTAAGAATAGATATGTTGGCCGGCGAGATGCCCACTTTCTCCGAAAGCTCCCCGGAGGACATCTTCCTCCGGGCAAGCATCACGTCCAGGTTAACTATAATCATCTTATTCCTCCTCGGCTTTTGCTTCCTCCGGCTTGGACTCGCCCTTCAGGTAGTTGGGCAGTTCCATACCGGCCATCTTGAACAGGTCCTGCAGAGGAGGTACCGACTGCATCAGACCGGAGACGAAGTTGGCGGTAGCGGTCTTGCCGTTCTCGCCTTTTCCGCCGTCCCATACGGTCACCTTGTCGATGTTGATGCCCTTGACAGCCTCTACCTGGGTCTTCACCAGCTCGGGCAGTTTGTCGGCAATCATCATCAGCACAGCCTTCTGCGCATCGCCCTCGGCGGCACCGACCAACTGCTGGAAACCGGTCGCCTGCTTGGTGAGGATCTCCAGTACACCGCGTGCCTGGGCGTCCATCTTGGCATAGATTGCGTCGGCCTCACCCTTTGCCTTGCGGCGGATCTGCTCGGCCTCTGCTTCGGCGTCGATGATGGCCTTCTCCTTCTCGATCTGGGCAGGCACCACCACGTTAGCCTTACGGGTTGCCTCTTCCCTCTCGGCACGTGCAAGCTCAGCGTCGCGCTCACTCTTGTAAGCCTCCTCCAGAGCCTTAGCGGCCTGCACCTTCTCGGCTGCCACGGCTATACGGGCGGCCTCGGCCTCCTTCTCGCGGCGGGCGGCATCGGAATTGGCAATGGCTATCTTGGCGCTGTTCTCACCTTGCACGGCGAGGGCATTGGCGTCTGCGGTCTTGATACGGGTATCCCGGGTGGTCTCGGCGATACGGATATCCTTGTCCCTGTCGGCCTCGGCCTTACCGATTTCACCGTAACGGTTCTGCTCGGCAACGCTCTTCTTGGCATCGTTGATGGCCTTTGCGGCAGCTTCCTTACCCAGAGCCTCGATGTAGCCCGACTCGTCGCGGATATCGGTGACGTTCACGTTGATAAGCTTAAGGCCAATCTTGCGGAGCTCGGCCTCCACGTTGGTGGAAACGTTTGCAAGGAACTTGTCGCGGTCGGCGTTGATTTCCTCAATGTCCATGGTGGCGATGACCAGACGCAGCTGACCGAAGAGGATATCGGTTGCGATGTTGCGGATGTCCTCGGTGCTCAGGCCGAGCAGACGCTCGGCGGCGTTGGTCATGCTGTCCGGCTCGGTGCTGATACCGACGGTAAAGCGGCAGGGGACGTCAACGCGGATGTTCTGCTTACTCAGGGCGTTGGTAAGGTTGCACTCGATGCTGATAGGAGTCAGGTCCAGGAAAGAATAGCTCTGGAACACGGGCCAGATGAAAGATGCGCCTCCGTGGATACATTTGGCCGATGCATGGCGGCCGGTCTTACCGTAGATTACCAGAATCTTGTCGGAGGGGCAGCGTTTGTAGCGTGCAAGAATGGCGGCAAAGGTCACAAAAAGGACCACCACCAGAATAAGAATCAGATAAAGAGACATAGTATTATATAATTAGTGATTCAAGGGGTTCTACAAGAAGAGTATCCGCGCTGAGCACCTCCACCACCCTGATGGATGATCCGGTAGGTAGGGCGTCGCCGTCGGTGAGAGCCTCGTACTCGCGTACGGAATTGTTGATGGTAATCTGCACCTTGCCCGAGCCCTCGCGAGCGGCGGGGATGCGCAGATAAACCTTGCCTTCGCAGCCCGGAGCGGCCTTGAAGACGTCGATGTTGCCGGCCTGCTGCATGCTGCTAAGCCAGCGGAATAGCATCATCACCGCAAACACCAGGGCTACGCCCACGATGATGGAAACAATCATCAGGAGGCTCGTGGACTGGATGCTGTTCTTAAGCAGGATAGCCGACCAGCCGAAGCCCAGGAAGAAGTTGACGAAGTTGCGGAAAGTCAGCAGGCCCATACCGGTGCCGTGCACGGCGTTGCCGTCGATGGGGGCGGAGCCGTCATCGGGCAGGTCGCCCAGACCGCCGTCCGGGATGTCAGTGTCGGAGTTGATGTCGAAGTCCGAGCCGCCGTCGGCGCCAAGGAAAGTCATCACACTCTGGATAACGAAGATCAGCGAGGCCGAAAGGGTGATTGCCCAGAGGACCCGCATCATTACGCTAAGAGAATTCCACCATTCAATCATATCGTTTTTCGTATTAGTTTTTGCAAAAATAGTAAATATTTATTGAAAAACAATAATTTTTGAAAAATTTTTACTTGACCTCCAACACGTCTCCGGCGTCACGCGCGACGGCGGCTTTCCAGCGATCGGTGTAGCCGGGCTGTTTAAGGCCGGCGGGAACACCCTTATTGTACTCCGAGTGCAGGAATTCTCCCTTGTCGTCCTGTGCCTTGACGTTACCGTCGATAAATTTCACCGTGAGCATCTGCTCCATGGCAACCCAGCGGGAGAATTGCTCCTGGGCTGTAGCAATCGAGAACTTGGTAATTTCGCGCTTGATTTTACGTATTGCACCCTTGCTGCCGTTGCGTTTGTTGTAAATCTCCTGCAGACGGGCGTCCAGAGAGGGCACCGCATTGCCGATCATCTCGTTCTCGAAGAGGTCGATGGACTCGCGCACCACCGGTTCCATGGCGTCGTACATCCTGTAGCAAGAATTTGTGACCCGGTTGCAGATCCAGAACTGCGATGTGGGGCTGTAATGCAGCAGGTCGCCGTTGCCCTCGCGCACGCACTCGGGAACCTCTTTGATATTGGCGTAAATTGGTGTAAGGTACGAGGTTGCAGCATCGTCGCAGCCGAACCATACCAGGGCGCCAAGAACGTCGGGAAGCCAGCTGCGGGCCTGCGCCACGAACCAGAAACCGGTCTGCTGGGTGGCGATTGCCCTCTCGTTGACATAGGTCTTGCCTTCCCAGCTGAAATTCATAGGCCTCCAGCGGTAAGGGCAAGCGTTGCCGCCGGCGCCTATATCCATGCGCATATCCATGGGCGTACCCTCGTAGTGGTCGCGCATCACGTCGGCCACATCTTTAACACCGATCTTGCGGGCGGGCTTGACAAAGAGGGGCATCTCGCCGTCCAGTTTGTAGCCCATGGCGTAATCGAGCCAGTCGGAAGCGGGACGGGTCACCTCGTCGCCGTTCTCGTCGATATAGCAGAACTGCCCGTCGCAGAGAATGTTGAATGCCGACCAGGCACGGGCCTCGCATCCGCGGGCGCCGCCGAAGTCGAGCGGATTGTAAGCGTCACGGAAGCTGAAGTCCTCGTCGGAACCGCTGTACCAGCCCTTGCTGCGGGCGAATTCGGCCACGTCGGGCGCGTACAGGCAGTTGTCGGGATCGTCCCAGGGAAAACGGGTGATGCGGCACTGGTTGGCGTGCGAGCAGATGTATCCGTCCGGAATGCGGCGTGCCACCCACACTATGCCCTTGTTGTCTGAGCCCTTGCCCACCAGGTCCATGACCCAGGCCTCCTTGGGATCGGCTATGCTGAAACTCTCGCCCTCGGACGGGTAGCCGTACTCGTTGGCCAGGTCCACGATGGTCTGGATGGCCTCGCGCGCCGTGCGGGCCCGCTGGAGCGTAATGTATATGAGTGAGCCGTAGTCCATTATGCCGTTGGTATCTACCTGTTCTTCGCGTCCGCCCCAAGTGGTCTCGCCTATAATGAGCTGATGCTCGTTCATATTGCCTACCGTCTGGAAGGTATAAGGCACCTGGGCGATGCTGCCGAGAGGCTTGTAGGTGTCCCACTCAATTATGGAGAGCCTGGAGCCGGGTGCCCATTTTTGAGCCTTGCGGAAGTACAGCTCGCCGAAGAGCCAGTGGGAGTCCGCGGCATAGGATACCATTGAAGAGCCGTCGGCGCTGGCGCCGGGGGTAACGATTACATTTGTGCAGGCCTGAGCCCGGGGGTTTAATGCGGCCGCCGCTGCGGCGAGCGCAATAACAAGGAGAAAGCGTTTCATATTTACAAATCTAATGAATTTTTCTCAAATAATCGGCGGACGGCCTGCGGACGGCCCGTGGTTCTACATCCGCTCGATTTACGCGGCCTGCTTTTTGCGTTCAAGGGTTTTTTATTAACTTTGCAGTTTATGAAAAAGATATTAGTCACATTGCTCTTGTGCGCGGCTAGTTACATAGCTCTGGCGCAGGAGAACAAGACCCCGGAGCAACAGGAAAAAGAGTTCTACGAGGCCATAGAAAATCAGGTAACCCGCCTGACCGATATGCTGGAGCTGGATGACGCCCAGGTGTTCTATCTCGACAGCATCCTGACCCACGACTACAAGTGCATGCAGGACGAGTTCGGTGATATGTCCGCTGCAAAAGTATCCAATTCGGACCTCTTTTACGCCGTGCAGGACAAGTGGATGGAACAAATCTACCAGTCGGTCCACAAGATTCTCAGCGAGGAGCAGTGGAACAAATACCTTAAAGCAGGTGCCGCCCGTGACAAGAAAGCGCGCGAAAAGCGAGCAGCCAAAAAGAACAAGTAATTATGAAACAGCAAGATATCGACCGCATTGCAGCGTCGCTTGACGCTATGGAGTGCAAGACCCTCAAAGAAGTGGAAGAGGCACGTGTGCGCTTCCTCGGTAAAAAAGGTGAAATTACGGCGCTCTTCGAGGAGTTCCGCACCGTAGACAGGGACCAGAAAGCCATCTTCGGACGTATCCTCAACGAGCTCAAGCAGAAGGCCCAGGCCCGCATTGAGGAGCTCAAGGGCAAAGCTGCCGACGAGGGATCTTCCGACGGACCTAAAATCGACCTTTCGATGCCCGGAGATCCGTACGAGCTGGGCAGCCGTCACCCCGTAAGCATTGTGCGCCAGGAGATTGTCGATATTTTCCGCAAGTTCGGATACGACGTGGCCGAAGGGCCCGAGATTGAAGACGACTACCACGTGTTCGAGGCTCTCAACTTCCCGCCCAACCACCCCGCACGCGACATGCAGGACACATTCTTCGTGTCCACCGGGCACATCAACCCGCTGCTTCTCCGTACCCACACTTCAAGCGTACAGGTGCGCACAATGGAGAAAATGCCCGTGCCCATCCGCGTCATCTGCCCGGGCAGGGTATTCCGCAACGAGGCCATCAGCGCCCGCGCCCACTGCATTTTCCATCAGGTAGAAGGACTCTATATCGACGAGAACGTGAGCTTCGCTGACCTCAAGCAGGCCATACTGCTTTTCGCCCGCGAGATGTTCGGTCCCGACACCCAGATACGCATGCGTCCCAGCTACTTCCCCTTCACCGAGCCGTCGGCCGAGGTGGACGTAAGCTGCAACATCTGCCACGGAAAGGGATGCAACATCTGCAAGGGTACCGGCTGGCTGGAGATTCTGGGCTGCGGTATGGTTGACCCTAACGTGCTGGAAGCCAGCGGCATCGACTCCAAGCGCTACAGCGGCTTCGCCTTTGGTATGGGCCTCGAGCGCATAGCTATGCTTAAGTGGCGGGTCAACGACCTGCGCCATTACTTCGAGAACGACATGCGATTCCTGCGCGAGTTCGCAGCTGCTCCCGAAGTGTAATATGGCTCTTAAATATTGCCCGCCGGCCTTGGCCGAGGAGCAGATGCTCGAAGCTTACTCTCTGCTGGTTGCCAGCAATGAGGGCTACGAAATTGATCCTTTCGATCCTGATTTCACCACTCCGTAGCCGCCATGAAAAAGTGTTTGTTATTAGCAGTCCTGGCCGTTGCAGCAATGGCCTCCTGCACAAAAGAACTCGAGCAGGCGGCTCCTAAAGAGTACCAGACTTTAGTTATACAGGCCGGATTCGAGGCCGAAGACACCCGCACCTCGCTTGAAATGAACAGCGCCCAGACCCGGGCCGATGTGGTGTGGAATAGCGGCGACGAGATTCGGGTGCTGGTGGCAACAGGCGGAAATTCATATACTTACGCCGATTTTACCACTACCGCCGACGGGGTATCCGTGGGTGAATTCTCCTGCCACTCCTGGAATCCGGTGAGCAACTCCAAATATGCCGCCGTTTACCCGGCCGACAAGATGAAGGGCTACTCCTACAGCACCACCGGGGGCTACACCTTCGGGCTTGTGGTACCGCCGGTGCAGACCGCAGTCAAGGGCGGCGTGGAGCGTGGACTCATACGCTCCTTTGCCAGAGTCGGTGACAGCATGGCGCCGGATATCAAGTTCAAACACGCCCTCGCCCTGCTGCGGTTCCGCCTGGGCGGGAGCTCCGCCAACCAGGTGAAAAAGGTTAAGCTCGTTGCAAATGCCACGATTGCAGGAGACTGCATGATACATCTGCTTGACAACGGTGAGGTCTCCTACGATACCGACCGCTGGTATCTTCCGTTGGAATACGGACAGCTTAACGGCATCACCCTCGAAGGAAACTTCGAGAGCGGAGAGGATTATTACTTCGCCGCTCTCCCCTGCATCTCCGAAGGCTTTTCGCTGCTGTTTTTTGACGCTGCCGACCGTATCATCGCCCGCTATTCCAACAAAGCGCTTCCTTTGCGCCGGGCTCGGATTACCGATATCGGAACCGTAAACCTGAGCGAAAGTTTCGGGACACCCGATCCAAACGTCATAAAGTACATGGAGAGCAACGCCGGCTCCCGGCCGGTGACCATTGCAGTGGTGGCGGAAGGCTTTAGGGCCTCAGAGCAGGATAAGTTCGTATCCCTTGCCAAGGCGGCCGTGGACTTTGTGTTCAGCACGGAGCCCTTCAAGACGTACAAAGATTACTTCAACGTGTACATTATGAAGGCCGTCTCCAATGAGTCCGGGGCATCCATCACCAACGGCAACGGGACCATTACTACCAAGAAGGACACTTATTTCGGAGCCCGCTGGGGCGCAAGTTCATTTGGGGATATGACTTCCGACTTCGATAAAGTATGGGGATTCGTGAGCGCCCGGTGCCCGGAGATCCAGCGCGGCCTGCTCACTATCGACGAAGTGCCTGTGGGAATGATTATCAACGATAACCGCTTCGGCGGAAGATGCAATTTCACTTCAAGCGGACGATGCGTTGCGCACGCTCCTTACACATACGACGGCCGCGCCATTTCGTGGTCGTTCCCGGAGATTGTGGCGGATAACGACATTGATCAGTCGGGCGCACATTACACTACCGAAGCAGAATACGCCGAGGTCGGTCATTACATAGGAGACTGGCGCAATACCTTCCTGCACGAATTCTGCGGCCACGGCTTCGGCCGCCTTGCCGACGAATACTGGAGTGGTACTTCTTATTCAACCGGCACCTACATCAATGGGCAAGACTGGGAGTTGCCAGTTCACCTCAACATTTCCGGCACCTACGACAATGTGCCCTGGCAGGCCGACCTGCTGAACAACCGGGACGCCCTGATTGCACGCGACGCCCGCTATTCGCGCATCGGCCGTTTCCAGGGAGGCGGCGAGATGATTCTGAACCGCTGGCGCAGCGAGAAGATAAGCTGCATGATTGACAACCGCCAGTACTTCTCCACCTGGCAGAGAGAGCTGATTGTAAAGAGGATTATGAGCTTGGCGGGCAAGAGCTTCAGCCTGTCCGACTTCTTCAACCTCGACGTTACCCTGGACCCTGTGCGCGACTCCGGCGGGGCCGGCGCTCCGGAGCCCGACGGCTGGAAGAGCGAAGCTTGCGCCGAGTGCGGTCCGCTCGCTCCGCCTGAGCAAATAGATAAAAACGCCTGCGGCATTCCCCAGCCGGATTGCCGCCCCATGTAATAGATATGTTTAAACTTTTCCGGAAAATACTCCTCATGGCGGTATTGCTGCTGCCTGCAGGGTGCAATCTTTCCAAGCAAGGGCTGCTGTTCGATCAAGTAACGCCCTCCGGCTTGGTGAGTTTCGACTACCAGTCTTCTACAGTAATGACCATTGTCCTGCCCGGGCGGGGAGGAAGCGCCGACGTGTCGTTCAGCGCGTCCGGAGAGTGGGTCGCCCGCCTTGCCGACAAGAACTCCGATTGGTGCACGCTTTCGCCCGAGAGCGGGTCGGCAGCAGACAAACTCATCACCATCAACGCCCAGCCCAACGACAAGTATGAAGAGCGGAAATGTGTGGTTTCGCTGTTCTGCGACGGCAAAGGCGCCACGATTATCGTCAAGCAGTCCGAAAAAGAAGAGTTTTCTCTCGACCAGTCTTCGGTTGAAATTCCGGCCGAAGGCGGCACTCTCATGGTTACAGTCTCACACACTTGCGGCTACAGTGTGAGCGTATCTAAAGATGCCGCCGGGTGGATTATTCCACTGACCACAAAGGGCCCCGAAAAAGATGAAGTCGGCTTCGAGGTGCTCCTGAACCCTGAATCAACGCCCAGGGAAGGAAGCGTTACGTTCTCCAGCGAGTTGGGAGAAAAAACCGTGAAAGTAATCCAGAAAGGGATTTCTGAATGCATAATCGTCCCCAAAAAAGATATCGTTCTCGATCAGGGCGGCGGAAGCTTTACAGTAAGCGTCAGAAGCAATGTCGAATATGATGTCGCTATTACCGAAGGGGCTTCGTGGATAAGTGTCGCCGGCACCAAAGCCACCGTCTCCGACTCCGACCATACTTTTATCGCGGCGCTTAACCCCAAAGACGAGCCCCGCGAGGGAAAGATTGTATTTTCGAACAAAGCCCTGGGCCTCAGCGAGACTGTAACCGTCAAGCAAAAGCCCGTCCTGGTGTTCTCTCTCTCGCCCGACAAGGTGGAACTGGATTATACCGGCGGCGGTTTTGAAGTTCAAGTAACTTCATCATTCGATTATGAAATAAAGTCTCTCCCGAACTGGATCTCGCCAAGTTCGGCACCTACCAAGGCGCCGACAAAAACACATAGTTTCAGCGCCCGTCCAAACAATACTGAAGAGGCAAGGACGGGGAATATTGTATTCAGCAACAGTGAGGGCGGGAGCCTTATGGTAACGGTTACCCAGAAAGCTCGCGAAATTGCTGTCGATTGGGGCAAGGCGTTCTATCATCAGTCGCTGATTATGCGATTTACCGCCACATGGTGCGGCTTTTGTCCCATGATGCAGCGTGCTGTACTTATTGCCCAGGAACAATATCCCGACAAGCTTATTCACGTTGCCCTTCACGGAGGTGGAAGCGACCTGGAGTTCGGCGACGGATCTTTACTACAAAGCCTGTACAGAGTGAACGGTTTTCCCACCGGAATAGTTGACGGACGCATTAAAGTCTATAATAATGAAGAGAGTGTGACGGCGGGAACTATTATTGCCGCAGCCAAGCAAACCGAGACACTGTATGGCACCATGACCGGAGTATCGCTCTATTCCACCCTCTCCGGGAGAGATTTAACTATCGATCTTACAGTTTATGCTAAAAAGGCCGGGGCTTATATGATTAGCGTGTTTTTGCTGGAGGATGGTATTTTTAATGCCCAGTCTGGCTCCGCGAGCGGATTTGCCGTCCACAACGACGTTGCGAGGATTGCTGTAACCAAAAGTACCGGTGAAGCTTTCAACATCACAAAAGACTTCAGTTTCAAGGACTTCTCATATACCGTAAAGAATATCTCATCTAGCTATAAGCTTGAAAAGATGAAGATCCTGGTGTATGTGCAGAGCACGTTTAATCCCGGCAATGTTAATCAAAGCGAGAATTACGGTAATTACTACGTCGACAACTGCGTTACCGTACCGTTAGGGCAGACACTTAACCTTATGATGGCGGACATGGTTCAGGGAGAAGGGACAGAAGGTGTTAAAACGGGGAATGATATCTATATGTAAACCCCGCCGCCATGAGAACTCTTGCCAAATTTTGCTTCCTCTGCCTGCTGCCGGCAATCTCTGCCTGTGTAGCACTTCCTTCCGAGGGTGACGCTCCCGGAGGCGAGTGCGTCCTGACCGCAATCCTTGAGGGCGGGGAGCTAACCAAGACTCATTTTGCAGGTCCCGAAGAGGGTGTTTACTATCCATACTGGTCGGGGAACGAACTCATTGCCGTTTATTCCGATAATTCAAGCGATCCATCACGTTTTGCGCTCAAGTCCGGCCAAAACAGCCGTAAGGCCACCTTTGCCGGTCCCGTTTCCGGCCGAAGGTATATTGCCCTGTATCCTTTTGAGAACGGAGGGAAGCATAATGAAGGCTCTGTTTCTCTAACGCTTCCTGCCGTGCAGAATTACAAGAAGGGGTCATTTGGCGAGGGAGCATTCCCTATGCTCGCAGTCAGTTCAAGCAATTCTTTGTCTTTTAAGAATTTATGTGCGGTGCTTAAAGTGTCGGTGACGGGCAGATACACGGTACAGAGCATTACCTTCATTGCAAACGACGAGGGTATGGCGGTCAGCGGACAAGCCTCTGTGAGCACCTCGAATCCGGAAGCTCCCGCGCTTGTAATGGAGGGCGGCGGCTCGCCGAAAGTGCAGCTCGTAGTGCCCGAAGTTAAGCTCTCCGAACAAACAGCCACCGACTTTTACATAGTTGTCCCTCCCGGTACCTACAAAAGAGGCATAACCCTGAAGATCAAGACTTCGGAAGGTACCGTCATACGCTCTACCGATACAGACCTGGTGTTCAAGCGTTCCGAGCTGCGCGCCATTCCGGCTTTCGAGTGCAGCGGCGCCCAAGTCGATCCGACAGATCTGCCGGACAATACAATTTGGTATAAAACAGAAAACGGTCAGCCGATCAACATACGCACATACGCTTTTGCTTCCCCCATAGTATCCCATACATTCAAAGACGGTCGCGGCGAACTGGTTCTCCACGAAGGGATAAAAACTATTTCGGCCGGAGCCTTCTATAATCAACCTGTTACAGAGGTTATTGTTCCGTCATCCATCGAAATAATCGAAAGAAACGCCTTCGCACACAGCTCGTTGCGGTCATTCAAGGTGCCGGATAATCTTAGACAGGTCGACAGGGGTGCGTTTGCCTATTGCCCAAATCTTTCAGAATTTACCGGGCTCCATACTTTCGACCACGGCAATGCTATAGTACTGAACAATGAGATTGTTGCCTATATCGGTAACATCGGCTCCAAAATTGAAATCCCGGAGGGTGTTTACTCTATTGCTGCAACCAGCTTCAGGCTGGACGACAGCGTTGCTCCGCGACTTAAGGAGCTTGTTTTGCACGAAGGGCTTATCAGTGTTGCCAGCGACAATTTCTCCGGTTTGCCGAATCTGGAATACATTTATCTTCCTTCTACATTCAGCATCACCTGGCAGGGAACGTTTTCGCATTGCCCCAACCTTAAACAGTTCCGCGGGCCGTGTCCGCATATCTACGACAACGGCAAGCTGCTTATGTCCAGCGATGGACATGTAACCGATTTTGCCGGAGCCGGTATTACCGACTACGTTATGCCGGAAGGCGTTACCGCCATCGAGAGCTATGTATTCAGCAGAAAGCCTGCCCTGAAGAGTATTACGTTCCCGTCTTCCTTGAACAGAGTTTTCGAGTCGGCATTTGTGGAAGTTGAAAACCTGTGCTATTTTTATGGCAAAGGCGCTTCGGCTGACGCTCATTCGCTGGTCATAGGCGGATCTGTGGTGGCCATTCCCCCCGGAATCGAAGAATACACGTCTCCCCCCGATGCCACGGATTTCAATATGCAGGTTGATTTCCCGGTTAAGAAGATTACTTTTGACGACAACCTGAAAAGCATATGCGCCTTAGCATTTTGTTATGCTAGTGCCCTGGAGTCTCTTACTCTTCCGGCTTCCCTGCTTTCATTAGGTTACGATTGCTTCGGGAGAATGGATAATCTAAAAGAAATCTTCTTCCGGGGTGTGGATCCTCCTACCTGCGGAAACTCTTCCCGCGCCAGCTTCCCTTCCGGATTAACAGTTTATGTGCCGGAAGAGTCGCTGGAAAAGTACAAGCGGGAAGCATCACTCTCCTTCCTTGCGCCGTACATGAAAGCTTATACCCCTCAAAATATTTCTTCTGACCCGCGCGACGGAAAAGTAACGGTACTGCAAAAAGCCTCCGAGGGCAACGGAATCGATATAGTTGTAATGGGTGATGCCTTCAGCAAGAATCAGTTTGACAACGGTTCGTACGACCGGCTTATGCAGAAGATAACCGACGCGTTCTTTGAAGTTGAGCCATATAAGAGCTACCGTCATTTATTCAATGTTTACCAGGTAAATGTCGTGTCTCCTTACGACGGTTACTCCTCTTCATCCGGCTCTGCCCTCAAGACCTGGTTTGGAGAAGGGACCCAAGTGGGAGGAGATGATGATTTATGTGAAGCCTATGCCAAGAAGGCCTTACCGGAAGACCGTATTAATAACGCCTTGGTAATCATTGCTATGAACTCCCCACAATACGCAGGCACTTGTTATATGTATGTTACTTCTTCTATGCCTGGCGACTGGGGTAATGGCCCGGCGCATGCATACTTCTCACTTGGCGCTTCGGATGAAGTCCTCGCGCAATCCGTTCACCATGAGGCAGGCGGCCACGGGTTTGCCAAGCTCGCCGACGAATATACCTATGATTACAATGATACTGTGCCCCAGTCGGAAATCGATGATGTCAGGTCGCTGGAAAAGTGGGGATGGTACAAGAATATCGATTTTACTTCCGATCAGTCTGCTGTCAAGTGGAGCCATTTCCTCTCGGACGAAAGGTACAAATACGACGGTCTTGGAGTGTTCGAAGGTGCCATGTATTACCCTATAGGAGTCTACCGCCCCACCGAAAACAGCATCATGCGCTATAATACGGGCGGATTCAACGCCCCTTCCAGGGAGGCCATTTGGTACCGAATTCACAAACTTGCGTATGGCAAAGACTGGACTTACCGGTATGAAGATTTCGTCTCTTACGATGCCCGAAACCGTAAGACCTCGGCCTCTTCCAACGCTTTTGCCCCCGGGCCCCTCCCGATACCCCTTGCTCCACCGGTAATCAAAATGGCTCCGGCCGGGGACGATACTCGGCGTTAAGTCTTATATCTGACTTGACCGGCCTATCCTTTTACGGTTATTTCAAATGAACTGCTCAATTCATCCCAAGGGCAGTTCATTTTCAGTTTAACCCCTATTTTGGCCGTGCCGCTGAAGCCGCTCCCGGTATTATCGATTGAGATATTGGGTATCGAATCTACCATCTTAACAGAAGTTTTCCCTTTCAGGGCGTCAGGGACTGTTAAATCAACGGTGAACGCTGTTTTGGGATCGATGCCATAGGCTTCATATGCGCTTATTCCCTTGATGTAGCCGTTTCCGGACCCCGGGGTTGAAGAAGATTCGGAGCCACTCGCATTGCCGACCTCCCACTTGCCGTTCTTGATGACATAGAACGAAACGCCGTTCGGACGATTGTCCTTGAGTTCCTTGATAAGTGGCATATTGTTTTCTTTGCCCTTTGCCAGGCTCATCTCGATATCGGCATTCTCCATGGCCTTGAAGGGAGCCCACCCCACTATGGCAAAATCGGCGTAATACAATTCGACATCGGGATACTTTACCGATGCCTTGGGCCGGTCAAAACGAGTCGGTATCTCAAACTCAGCGTCTCCGGATTTGATGCTCATGATGCCCTTAACAGGGATGAATTCCTTACTGTTGGTCCGGTAGTAGAATACCGTATTGTCAATCCATAGATCATCGTAGGTTTTATACTTTGCGGTGACGTCTGCCGCCGGGAGGGCTTTGCCGCCCTGTTCCTTATCGGCATAAACAAATTTGACGGTAAGATTTGCTTTCGAGATGGCGGTTTCTTCCATTATATTATCCTCTCCGTCTACCACATTGAATGCCAGCTCTGTCAGGTTCAGGTAGCTGACGCCATAATCTGCCAATGCATAACGATTAGATATACGGTAGATATCATCGCCCTTGGTTATGTAATAGCTCGGATATACTTGCGACCACCACTCGACTGAACCGTCATTAGCTTCGAAACGTAGTTTGGTGATAAGATTTGAATGCTCAGTTTTGGTGTTGAACGTATAATATCGGAGATGCATAAAGTCGTATCCCGGGCCTTCTACCGACAGGGTTTGGGTGAATTTCACCGCTTGTCCGCAGTAAGTCGTCGCGCGGCAGATTATAGAACCACCGCTCTCCAGAGCGGCTTTAAGTTTTGAAGATGGCGAAAACGTTGTGGTGACGTATTTATTATCGAAGGAGAACGGCTTGGCGTCCCCTTCCACACTTATCTTTCCTTCTTTTGCAAAGAAGGCGTCCGCATTGGCAAAATCCGGCTTAGCAGGATCGGCATTTATTATTTTGCCCGCTTCAAAGGCCTTGAAAACCGCCTCGGAAAAATCTTGCTTGGATCCGGTGTAAGTATCGGTGCTTTTATTGTATCCGGGTCCGTTAAGCTTTACAACGTATTCAGGTAGTTCAATCTCTATTTCGTCCCGGTTGCGGTCAACTGTGGCTATGATGCCTTTTACACTTTTGCTGCCGAATTTGATGGAGATGTTGTAATTCACTCCCCATTTGAATCCGGAGAACAGGGCGATAACTTTATTGTCGGTTGATGTGCTGATGCCAACCGTAACGCCGGCTGTACTTTCTTTCGATTTGCTGATGCGGTTGTAAGCCGATGTGACATCGACCGAAAACGATGCGGCAGCCTTCAACTCATCAATCTTTTTCTTGCTGTTTTCGTTGATAGAAAGAGACATGTCGTCGCGAGAGTATTCTGCAGATGTTTTGGAAACAAGCAGCGCATGGTCGATGTCAGCATCTTTAGAATACGTCCAATCTATAACTGCCGCCAAATCATTATTCTTAAGCAACTCGTACAGGTCGATGGAATCCACAACCTCATCTTGGTTCTCGGGACTGTCTTTTTTGCAAGCCGTCAAACCCAATACTACAAGCATGGCAAGTACCGCAAAACCGCTCTTTATCATATTTATCATAATGATAGTTGTTTAAGAGATTAATACATACAAAGATAAAAGATTTTCGCTTCCTTCGCGCTCCAGCGGGCTCCGGCCGGGGATGCTACACGGCGTTAATTCAGCGCGAACAGATAAGAGGTGAGTGCTTCTGTCTCAGGAGTATTTTGTTTGTAATTCAGCAGTTTGCCGCAGACTACCACCGTATCGCCCTCCTGGATATCAGGCCCGCCGGTATATTTTTGATTCTTAAAATAGAGAATTCTGTAACAGAATAATACATAAGCCGGCGTTTCGTCAGATGCAATATAGAATGAGGCATTGCCGAATGAACCGCTTGCCTTAAAATTTCCAGAGTCAGCGACTTTGGTAATCTTGCCCCTGACATATACAACATCAGTGGTTTCGTATTCGGTATTGTTGGTCCAGGTGAGGTTGCTTACTGCCTTTACAGCTTCTTCGGTAGTATATGGCCTGGCAATAGAACCAGGTTTTACTTGACTGTCGTCTTTATTGCAAGACAGGGCACAAAACGCCAGAAGCGCAGCCATCGAGAGGTAAATCAATCTTTTCATATGCCGGGGACCATTGAGTTAACTCTGCAAGTTAGTCATTATTCCCGAATTCCGCAACCTTGACGGCTCCAGGGGTGCCGGAGGCTGACGCCGCTCGGGAAACCGTGGCCGCCCGTGGCCACGTGAACGGGAGGGGCCCACAAGCGGAGCGCAGTGGGAGGGATGAGCGAAGCGAAGTTTCCGAGCGTCGTCAGCCTCCGGAAACGGTCGTTGAGGCCGCGGGGCATCGTGCCGGCTGACTGCCAAACAAGAAAGCCACCAGAGGATCTCTGATGGCTAACCGCTTGATTTTCAAGCGTTTGGAGCGGAAAACGGGGCTCGGACCCGCGACGCAGCAAGCTGCGTCTTGCTACTACGTTACCCCCCGGTGGCTGATGCCACCTGCCCCCTCGGGGGGCTGTTGAGGTCGCGGGAATCAAACCTGCTACCTGTCAAACGAAAACGCCAACCACAAGGGCTGGCGTTTTGTTTGAGCGGAAAACGGGGCTCGGACCCGCGACCTCAACCTTGGCAAGGTTGCGCTCTACCAACTGAGCTATTTCCGCATTGGGACTGCAAATATAAGACGATTTTTGTGAACTGCAAAATTTTTTTCGTAATTTTGTGTGCTATGACTAATTCCCAAATTATCGACCTCATTAAAAAAGAAGTCGTGCCTGCAGTGGGCTGCACCGAGCCCGTAGCCGTCGCCCTTTGCACATCTTACGCCACAGAGGCCCTCGGCGTCCGCCCCGAAAAAATCAACGTCAAGCTCAGCGCCAATATGCTCAAGAACGCCATGGGCGTCGGAATTCCCGGCACCGGCATGTCCGGTCTCCCCATTGCCGTAGCCCTGGGCGCCCTCATTGGCAAAAGTTCCTACAAGCTTGAAGTCCTTAAAGACTGCACCCCCGAGGCGGTACAGGAGGGAAAGCGCTTCATAGCCGAAGGTCGCATCAAAATCGACCTGGCACCCGATAACGGCGAGCTGCTCTACATCGATGTTGAATGCTCCTCCCAAGAGGCTAAGTCACGCGCCGTCATAGCCCGCGAGCACACCGGCCTGGTGTTCCTCGACGGCCCGGCCGCCCCCCACAAGACAGACCTGCTGTCAACAATCGGGGCCGGAGCACCCAACATAGAAGCCCAGGAAGAGCTCACCCTCAAGCGCGTATTCAAATTCGCCACCACCGCCCCGCTCCAAGATTTAGAATTCATCAACGAGGCGCGCCGCCTCAACGAAGCCGCTGCCGAAAAGGCCCTGGAGGGCAATTACGGACACGAGCTCGGAAAGACCCTCGCGCGCCCCATGGGCAAGGGTATCTTCGGCGACACTATCTTCAGTCACATCCTGTGCGCCACCTCCAACGCCTGCGACGCCCGTATGGCCGGAGCGATGATACCCGTCATGAGCAATTCGGGCAGCGGCAACCAGGGCATAGCCGCCACCCTGCCGGTGGTTGTCTTCGCCCGCGAGAATCACAACACCGAGGAGGAACTTACCCGCGCGCTCGTGCTCAGCCACCTCACCGCCATCTACATCAAACAGAGCCTGGGACGCCTGAGCGCCCTGTGCGGATGCGTTGTGGCCTCGACCGGAAGCAGTTGCGGCCTCACCTATCTGATGGGCGGCGGTTATGAGCAAGTTGCCGCCAGCGTCAAGAACATGATTGCCAATCTGGCCGGAATGGTTTGCGACGGCGCCAAGCCAAGCTGCGCCCTAAAGGTTAGCAGCGGCGTATCCACGGCCGTACTGAGCGCAATGCTAGCCATCCAGAATCACACCGTCGGCAGCACCGAGGGCCTCATCGAAGAAGATGTTGACCGCACCATCCACAATATGACCCGCCTCGGATCGCTGGGAATGAAAGAAACGGACAAGATGGTGCTCGACATAATGACGCATAAAGCGGAAGTTTAATAATACAATATTAGGACTTTTTTATTCTAAACCACATTAATTATGAAACAACTATTATCAATTATGAAAAGAATATTTTTTATAATATGGAGCGTTCTTGCTGTTTCATGCTCTCAGCAGCAGGCCGACACCGACAATGCTGCCAATTGCATAGGCGGATGGTTCGGCCGGTACGTGGTAGAGAAAAGCTTCGAAGGATGGAATGAGCCGTTCCAGCCAAATATGTCGGTAGGGCTTACCTTGTACGATGATATGTCCTGCGATATTAATGTGGGACTGATGGCCTGGCCGTATAAAACAGAAACAGACTCATTCCACTATCATTATGGCATTATTCCAACCGGTCTGGTTTTATACGGAAGCGGCCCGGAAGACCCTCTTTTTACCGTAAGTTCCAATGACTTACACCCGGAGGTTAATCCCGAGGAATACCCTGACCTTTATCTTGGAGGATTGCCTCTGACCGTCAGCTGGAACAAAGGTCTTGGCAAAACCTGGGACAAATACGCCACCCTCGCCGGCTGGCCAAGAAGCATAACCGTACATTTTACCACCTTAGATTAAATCCGGACTGCGGAAAATTAGGTTTTCCGCCGCAGGTGTGCTTGCCTGCAGTCGGAGGAGCTTCCTCCGGCAGCAACCCGCAGCAACAGCGGGAGAAGCTATCTCCAATTTAGCAAAACCAAGCCAAAGAATCAGTTTTTCAATCTATTTTTATATATTTGCGAGTTAAAGTGTAAATACCAAAACCGCAAATGGAAAAATTATTGAACAAGACCTGCGCCAAATATACTTTGGCGGACGAGGTGAAAGCCAAGGGCGTGTACCCTTATTACCGTCCCATCTCTTCAGGTCAGGATCCCTTGGTCACAATGGCCGACGGGTCTAAAGTATTGATGTTCGGCTCCAACTCCTACCTCGGACTTTCCGACGATCCGCGCCTTAAAGAAGCCGCAATAGCAGCGGTCAAAAAATACGGTACGAGTTGCTCCGGCAGCCGTTTCCTCAACGGAACCCTTGATATTCACCAGGAGCTCGAAGAGAAGCTCGCCCGCTTCGTGGGCAAGCAGGAGGCCGTAACTTACAGCACCGGATTCCAGGTCAACCTCGGAGTTGTCGGCTGTCTGGGATTCAGGGGCGGATTCATCTTCCTGGACTCTCTTGACCACGCCTGTATTATCGACGGAAGCCGCCTGAGTTTCAGCGAGGTACGTAAATTCCGCCACAACGATATGGCCGACCTCGAGAAGAAGCTCTGGCTCACCCCCCGAGGCGCCAACAAACTTATAGTCGTCGACGGCGTCTATTCAATGGAAGGCGACCTTGCTCCCGTTCCCAAGCTTGTGGAACTCTGCGAGAAATACAACGCCTCCCTTATGATAGACGATGCCCACGGCCTTGGAGTGGTGGGCGAAAACGGCTCCGGCACCGCCAGCCATTTCGGCCTCACCGACAAAGTCGACCTCATAATGGGCACATTCTCAAAGAGTTTCGGCTCCCTGGGCGGCTTCATCGCCGGAGACCACGAGGTCATCAACTACCTCAAGCACAACTCCCGCACCCTCATATTCAGCGCCTCAATGACTCCCGCCGCCGTGGCCGCAGCCAGCAAGGCCCTGGACATAATGATAGAAGAGCCCGAGCGCAGAGAGCACCTCTGGGAGCTCACCAACCACGCCCACAAAGCCTTCAAGGATGCAGGTTTCGACATCGGCCACACCCAATCGCCCATCATCCCCCTGTTCGTAAGGGACACCATCAAGGCAATGACCATTGTCAAGCTGGCCTACGAGGCCGGAGTGTTCATCACTCCCGTCATTGCCCCGGCAGTGCCCGAGAAAGACGTGCTTATCCGCTTCGCCCTTATGGCAACCCATAGCATTGAGCAGGTGGACGAGGCCGTGGAGAAACTCACCAAGATATTCAAGCAGCTGGAAATCATATGATTATCCTCATCACCGGCATAACATCCGGATTCGGCAGGGCAATGGCCCAGAGGCTCAATGCCGACGGCCACACGGTGTATGGAACCCACCGCCGCGAGTGCGAACAACTCCCCGGTGTGCATTATATCAAGGCCGATGTAGCAAGCGAGCAGGACTGCCGGGCGGCCGTGCAGCAAGTGCTTGACGAGCAAGGCAGGATAGATGTTTTCATCAACAATGCCGGCATGGGCATAGGCGGTCCGCTGGAGTTCTGCACCCTCGAACAGGCGCAGAAGCAGATGGACACCAACTGGATGGGAATGGTGCGCTGCCTTCACTGGGTTCTTCCCGCCATGCGCAAGCAGGGCAGCGGCAAAATCATCTGCTTCAGCTCCATCGGCGGCCTTATGGGACTCCCCTTCCAGGGCCTCTATTCTGCCAGCAAATTTGCCATCGAAGGCTACTGCGAAGCCCTCAGGCTCGAAGTTAAGAAGCTGGGGATCAAGGTGGTAGTGATAGAGCCCGGCGACTTTGCCACATCTTTCACCGCCAGCCGCAACAGTGTCGACGACCCCGAGGCCCACAAGGCCTATCCTTCCTACGCCCGTTCGCTGCAGAGCATCGAAAAAGACGAGACGGGAGGCCTGAAGCCCGAGTATCTTGCCGGAAAGATAAGCCGCATCGTGCGCAAACGCAACCCAAACTACCACTATATAATATCCACCCTTGAGCAGCGCCTGTCGGTGTTCCTTAAGGCAATATTGCCGCCCAGCTGGTTTGCGGCCATACTTGGAAGTTATTACCATCTATAGTGAAAACCACATTTTCGATACACTACAACACCGTCTGGGGCGAGAGCCTCAGCCTGGTCCTTCAGGACAAGAAATACCCAATGACCTGGAACGAGGGCGGTCTGTGGACCGTTACCCTCAATGCTTCGGCGGCAGCGCTTAAAGACTACTTCTACGTCGTAATGCGCGACGGCCTCATCGCCCGCAGCGAGTGGGAGCACCACAGCGCGGCGCCCGCCCCCGCCATCAACGACCACTGGAACGACTGCCCCCTGCCGGGATGCCCCTTCGTGCGCAAGCACAGCGCGGCCGAATTCGACCGTCCGGGCTTCCGCGGAGCCGGCACCGCCATTCCGGTCTTCTCGCTCCGCAGCGAAGATGACTTCGGCATAGGTGATTTCAGGGATCTGCGGCCGCTTACCGACTGGGCCGCCGCCACGGGGCAAAGCATCATCCAGCTGCTCCCTGTGGGCGATACCACGCGCCGCGGCGAGTGGAAAGACTCCTACCCCTACAGCCCCATATCTTCCTTCGCCCTTCACCCCCTGTACCTGCGCCTGCAGGAAATTGGCGTGAAGCAGGACGCCGCGTTCAAAAAAGCACAGAAAGAGCTGAACGCCCTGCCCGAGCTGGACTACCCGAGGGTGTTCAAAGAGAAGATGAGCCGCATCCGCAAGGCCTGGGAGGAGCACGGAGCAAAAGACGCCGGAAAAGCCGCATACAAGCATTTCTGCAAGGCAAACGCTTACTGGCTTGACGAATATGCCGAGTTCTGCGCCCAGAGAGACTCCAACGAGCCCGACTACTGGCGCTGGATACAGTGGCAGCTCGACAAGCAATTTGCCGACGAGGCCAAGTATGCCCGCAGCAAGGGCGTACACTTCAAAGGCGACCTCCCCATCGGCGTGAGCTCCGACAGCGCCGACGCATTCTATCATCCCGAGCTGTTCAACCTCGACTCCAGCGCCGGCGCACCGCCGGACTTCTTCAGCGCCGAGGGCCAGAACTGGGGCTTCCCCACCTACAACTGGGACGAGATGGCACGCGACGGCTACGCCTGGTGGAAGAGCCGCCTAAGGAAGATGAGCGAATACTTCGACGCATTCCGCATCGACCATATACTGGGATTCTTCCGCATCTGGGAGATTCCCCTGCAGTACAGCAGCGGCTCCATGGGCCACTTCAACCCGGCACTCCCCTACACTAAAGAAGAAATCGCAGCCGCCGGCCTGCCGCTGGAGGGTCTGTTCCTTGACGACCCGCGCAACAGCGGTTGCGTCCAGCCCCGCATACTTCCCCAGACAGAAGGTCTTACGCCCGAGCAGAAAGAGCGCTTCGGGGCCATCTTCACCGACTTCTTCTATCATCGCAACGACGCTCTCTGGCGCCGGAACGCCGAGCGCAAGCTCCCCGAGCTCCTGGACGCCACCGGCATGCTCGCCTGCGGCGAAGACCTGGGTATGGTGCCCGACTGCGTGCCCGGCGTGATGGAGCACGAGAGCATCCTCTCGCTGGAGATGTCCAATATGGACAAGGGACGCCCCTGGCCAGCACTTGCCGTGTGCGCTTCCTCAAGCCACGATATGGCCACCCTGCGTATGCAGTTTGCCGAGGAACACGGGCGCGATATGGAGCCCTGGGAGGTGCGTCGCGCCCTTTGGGACCACTTGAATTCTGCCCCTATGCTCGCCATCTTCCCGCTGCAGGACTGGGTGGCGCTGGACGGAAAGCTCAGGCGCAAAGATTTTGAGAACGAACGTATCAACCAGCCGGCGGACCCCAACCACCACTGGCGCTGGCGTTTCCACCGCAACATGGCGGAGCTGAACGGCGCTACCGCCCTCAACACCGAAATTACCGGAATGCTTAAAGACTCGGGACGATATAATGGATAATGATACGCCGGTAGAGGCCCCCTCCGGGGGACATCAAACTTAGGAAAAAGTCCCCCGGAGGGGGCCTCTACCGGCAAAACAATAAACGATTATGACACAGGACGAACTTTTCAAAGTGCTTGTAGCACACTGCAAGGAGTACGGTTTTATTTTTCCTTCCAGCGAAATCTACGACGGACTCGCCGCCGTCTACGACTATGGCCAGATGGGCGTAGAGCTCAAAAACAACATAAAACAATACTGGTGGAACGCAATGACCCGCCTCAACGAAAACATCGTGGGCATTGACTCCTGCATCTTCATGCACCCCCGCATCTGGGAAGCCTCCGGCCACGTGAGCGCCTTCAACGACCCCCTCATCGACAACAAAGACTCCAAGAAGCGCTACCGTGCAGACGTACTCATCGAAGACTACCTTGCCAAGATCGAGGAAAAGATCAACAAGGAGGTCGAGAAGGGCCGCAAGCGCTTCGGCGAAGCGTTCAACGAAGAGCAGTTCCGCGCCACCAACCCCAACGTCCTGCGCGAAAAAGCCCGCTACGACGAGGTCCACGCCCGCTACGTAAAGGCCGAGAACGAGAACAACCTCGCAGAATACAAGCAGATAATCGTTGACTGCGGCATCGTGTGCCCCATCAGCGGCACCTGCAACTGGACCGACGTAAGGCAGTTCAACCTTATGTTCTCCACCTCCATGGGCAGCACCTCCGAAGGCGCCAACACCATCTACCTGCGTCCCGAGACCGCCCAGGGCATCTTTGTCAACTACCTCAACGTCCAGAAGACCGGACGCATGAAGATCCCCTTCGGTATCGCCCAGATAGGCAAGGCCTTCCGTAACGAGATCGTGGCCCGCCAGTTCATCTTCCGCATGAGGGAGTTCGAGCAGATGGAGATGCAGTTCTTCATCAAGCCCGGCACCGAGCTGGAATGGTTTGCCAAGTGGAAGGAACAGCGCATGAAATGGCACGTCAACATCGGCATGGGCGCCGAGAACTACCGCTTCCACGACCACGAGAAGCTCGCCCACTACGCCAACGCCGCCACCGACATCGAATTCAACTTCCCCTTCGGTTTCAAGGAGCTGGAAGGCATCCACAGCCGTACCAACTGGGACCTCGGCAACCACCAGAAGTTCTCCGGCCGCAAGATCGAGTACTTCGATCCCGAAGAAGGCGCCGCATACACCCCGTACGTGGTTGAGACCTCAATCGGCGTGGACCGTATGGTGCTCGCCGTGCTGAGCCACTCGCTCAAGGAAGAGAAACTCGACAACGGCGAGACCCGCGTGGTGCTAAGCATCCCCGCTCCCCTCGCCCCCGTCAAGGCTGCAGTGCTGCCTCTGGTCAAGAAGGACGGCCTGCCCGAACTGGCGCAGAAGGTGATGGACGAACTCAAATACGACTTCAACTGCCAGTACGAAGAGAAAGACTCCATCGGCAAGCGCTACCGCAGGCAGGATGCCATCGGTACTCCGTTCTGCATCACCGTTGACCACCAGAGCCTCGAGGACGGCTGCGTGACCGTACGCGAAAGGGACACCATGACCCAGGAGAGGGTAAAGATCGAAGACCTCCGCGCCCTCATCGACAAGCGGGTCAACCTCAATAACCTCCTGCGTAACCTGTAATTATGGATAATAAACGGCTCGCCAGCCTCGACGCCCTAAGGGGCTTCGACATGCTGTTTATCATCGGACTTTCCTCGTTGATAGTTGCCCTCTGCCGCCTGTTCCCCGGCGGAGAGGACTGCTGGCTGCTGCATCAGATGAGCCATGTGAGCTGGCATGGTCTGAGGCATCACGACACAATCTTCCCGCTCTTCCTTTTCATCGCCGGTATATCTTTCCCGTTTTCGTACGCGAAACAGCAGGCAAAGGGCGTGGCGCAATGGAAGATTTACAGGAAGATTTTCGTGCGCGGCCTGGTGCTGGTGCTGCTGGGCCTGGTGTGCAACGGATTGCTTAAGTTCCACTGGAGCGACTTGCGCATATGCAGCGTGCTGGGAAGGATTGGTCTTGCCTGGATGTTTGCAGCCCTGCTTTTCATCAACTTCAAGCCTTCCGTGAGAGCGGTGATAGCAGTGGTGCTGCTGGTCGGCTACTGGCTGCTGCTGCGCTTCGTGCCGGCGCCGGACGCACCCGCCGGTGCGGATCCCTTCTCGTTCGAGGGTAATCTGGTGGGATACATAGACCGCTGCGTACTCCCCGGACATCTCTACAAAGGAGACAAGGGCGTGTTTGACCCCGAGGGCCTGCTGAGCACCGTTCCCGCCGTGGTTACCGCCATGCTGGGCATGTTTACCGGAGAATGGGTACGTAAAGACGGCGTAAGCGGCGGCAAGAAGACCTTGTGGATGGTGGCCGCTGCCGCCGTGCTGCTTGTGCTCGGCCTCATCTGGTCTAAGTGGTTCCCTCTCAACAAGAAGCTCTGGACCAGCAGCTTCGTGCTGGTGGTGGGAGCTTATTCGCTGGCCATGTTCGCACTGTTCTACTGGCTGATAGACGTTAAGGGCTGGAAGAAATGGGCTTTTCCGCTGGTGGTAGTGGGCATGAACTCCATAGCCATTTTCATGATTCCCCGCATCATAGACTTTAAGTACGCCACAAACTTCTTCCTGGAGGGCCTGTGCGGATTGATGTCTCCCCTGTGGGGCAAAGTCGTATGGCAGCTGGGCTTTCTGCTCCTCGGCTGGCTCTTCCTCTATTTCCTTTACAAAAAGAAAGTTTTCCTTAAGGTATAGATTCCTTTACACTTATTTTTTTCTTTTTATATAAAAAATGCTACCTTTGCAAACTATTTTTGGATATTAATTATTATTAACCATAGTTATGCAAAGCAAAGGAGCAATCAGACTCGTAGCTATTCTGCTCGCAATTGCCTGCCTCTGGCAACTTTCCTTCACCGCTGTAACCAGCCTCCAGGAGAGGAAGGCCGCCAAGGCCGCAGCTGCCAAGGTCGACGCATTCAGCCAGAGTGCCGAATTCGCAAAAGTCGCAGCAGAAGATCAAGCTTTTTTCCTTGATTCACTGAGGAAAAACGAAGAAAAGAGGTACACCGATTCTATTTCTTCCCAGAAAGTTTATTTTGGAAACACATTTAAAGAAGTAAAGGCCAAGGAGATCAACCTCGGTCTGGACCTCAAGGGCGGTATGAACGTCATGCTGCAGGTTCAGCTGGAAGATCTCGTAAGAGCACTTTCGGGTAACAACCAGAGCCCCGAGTTCCAGCAGGCCATTTCTCTGGCAAAGCAGCGCATGGTGGGTTCGCAGAGCGACTTCATCACCCTCTTTGCCGAGGCTTGGAAGGAAGTCACCGGAGGCACCCGTCTATCGCAGGTGTTCGGCACATACGAAATGCGCGACCGCATCAAGCCCGAATCTACCGACGAGCAGGTAGTGTCCGTCATCAAGGAGGAGGCCGAGAGCGCCATTTCCAACTCCTTCAATGTGCTCCGTAACCGTATCGACCGTTTCGGCGTCACCCAGCCCAGCATCCAGAAGATCGGCAACACCGGCCGTATCCTCGTGGAGCTCCCTGGTGTAAAGGAGCCCGAGCGTGTGCGTAAGCTCCTCCAGGGCACCGCATCCCTCGAGTTCTGGACAACGTTCGACGCTGCCGAAATCACCCCTTACCTGCAGGAGGCAAATGCCCTGCTCGCTCAGTACGCCGCTACCGAGGCTGAGGCCGAGGAGCCCGCACAGACCGAGGAGGAGGATCTGGTAGCCGAGGAGCTCAAGGCCCAGAACGCCGAAGAGGAAAGCCTTTCCGCATACAAGAAGGCCAACCCTCTGTTCGCAGTGCTTCAGCCCACCAACTACCGTGGCAACGCCTGCATCGGTTTAGCAGCCGCAGCCGATACCGCAGCAGTCAACAAGTATCTCCGCATGCCCGAGATTGCCGACTTGTTCCCCGCCGAGTTCCGCCCCATGTGGAGCGTAAAGCCCTCGGAGTATGCAGGCACCGACAATATCTTCGAGCTCATCGCCATCAAGTCGAGCAGCCGTGACGGCAAGGCTCCCCTTGACGGTGGAGTAGTTACCGACGCCCGCGTCACCACCAACGACCGCCGCGGAGGCAGCCCTACCGTATCGATGACCATGAACGCAGAGGGCGCCAACATCTGGGCCCGTCTGACCAAAGAGAACATCGGCAAGCAGATCGCCATCGTTCTGGACGGTACCGTATATTCCTATCCTACCGTCAACGGTGAGATTTCCGGAGGTTCTTCCGAAATCAGCGGTAACTTCACCATGGAAGAGGCAACCGACCTTACCAACGTTCTGAAGTCCGGTAAGCTTCCCGCCCCCGCCACCATCGTGCAGGAGCAGGTCGTAGGTCCTTCACTGGGTGCAGAGTCCATCAGGGCCGGTCTCATCTCCTTCCTGGTGGCCTTCCTTCTCGTGCTCATTTACATGATCCTGTTCTACAAGGGCGCAGGTCTGGTAGCCGACATTGCTCTGCTCACCAACGTGCTGCTGCTCTTCGGAACCCTGGCTTCGTTCGGCGCCGTCCTTACCCTGCCCGGTATCGCCGGTTTGGTATTGACCCTGGGTATGGCAGTGGACGCCAACGTTATTATCTATGAGCGTATCAAGGAAGAGCTCAAGGCCGGCAAGGGTCTGGGCAAGGCCGTCCACGACGGTTATGCCAACGCTTACTCCGCCATTATCGACGGTCAGGTAACCACCCTCCTCACCGGTCTGGTGCTGTTCGCGTTCGGTTCCGGCCCCATCAAGGGCTTTGCTACCACCCTCATCATCGGTATCATCACCTCTGTGCTCACCAGCATCTTCATCACCCGTCTTATCATCGACGACCGCGTGAACAAGGGCAAGAGCGTCAGCTTCGAGTGGGAATGGTCAAAGAACTTCCTCAAGAACACCAATATCGACTTTATCGGTGGCCGCAAGTGGTCTTACATCATCTCCGGCGCCCTCATCCTTATCGCTATCGGTTCCATCGCATTCAAGGGCTTCACCTATGGTGTTGACTTCACCGGCGGCCGTACTTATGTAGTCCGCTTCGACCAGCCCGTCACCGCAGAGCAAGTGCGCTCCGCCGTCAGCGACGTGTTCACCGCAGCCGACGCCGAGTCTTCAGTGGAAGTCAAGCAGTTCGGTGGCGAGTCACAGATGAAGATCACCACATCCTACAAGGTTAAGGATGAGTCTTCTTCCGTTGATACCGAAATCGAAGGCATGCTATTCGAGTCATTGAAGGGCTTCTACAAAGAGGGCCTTACCCTGACCGACTTCACCTCCACTCTTGACAACCCCAACGGTATCATCTCCTCCGACAAGGTGGGCGCATCCATAGCAAGCGACATCAAGCGTTCGGCTATCATAAGCGTGCTCCTCGCACTCCTTATCATCTTCGCCTACATCGCATGGAGGTTCAAGGGATGGAGCTGGGGTCTCGGCGGCGTCGTGTCGCTGGCCCATACCGCCATCATCCTTATCGGTTTCTTCTCGTTGTTCAGCGGCATCCTGCCGTTCAACCTCGACGTGGACCAGACGTTCATTGCAGCTATCCTGACCATCATCGGTTACGCTATCAACGATAACGTGGTTATCTTCGACCGTATCCGTGAGAACCTCGGCCTGCACCCGAACGACAACTTCAAGGATATGGTCAACAAGTCGCTCAACCAGACCCTTACCCGTACGGTTAATACCTCAGTATCAACCTTGCTGCCTATGCTTGCAATTGCAATCTTCGGCGGTGAGAGCATCAGGGGTCTGTCGGTGGCTCTGTGCCTCGGTATCCTCGTGGGAACCTACGCTTCAATCATGATCGGTACTCCTATCATGTACGATACCACCCGCAGGATCGCCAAGAAAAGCGCAAAGAAATAATAGCTGATTGACAGCAAATTGTTCAGGTGGCCCGGAATAAAAATCCGGGTCACTTTTTTTACAATTATTTGTTATATTTGCAATATGCAGGATTTTGGTCAACTGGGCCGGCGCGAGGCTATAAGGCAGCTGTTCGAGGGTACGCCCTTCGAGCCTTTCCGCCCTGCGCTCACAGAAGGGGGGTCTCGGTGCCTAAACGCCTCCCGCCTACTGCTGGAAGGCATAGACTTCGACCTTATATATTTTCCCCTCAAGCACTTAGGATACAAGAGCGTGGCTGCCGTAACGGGCGAGCTGTATGCCGGCCTCGCCTCCCCCGCCACTCTCAAAATAGCTCTTGGCGTGTCGGCCAAACTTGGCTTCGACCGCATTAAGGAGCTGTGGAGCGGGGTTGTGAGCGCGGCTCAGGAGTTCGGCTACAAATCGCTCGGGCTTGAACTGCAGCCCTCCCTGAGCGGCCTTAGCATAAGCGTAAGCGCGACCGGAACTCTTAGCGGGAGCGAGCGTCCTGTCCCCGCCAGCAAAGACCTGCTGTGCGTCAGTGGCGCCCTCGGCGCGGCCTACCTGGGCCTGCAGGTGCTCGAAAGGGGCAAAGCGGCATTCGAAAAAGGGAGCGAGAACAAAGAAGAACTGGAGCGCTACCGCATGCTGGTGGGCTCTTACCTCAAGCCTGAGCTACCCGTGGGGCTGCCCGAGGCACTTGCAGAGGCCGGAATCAAGCCTTCGGCGGCATATTTTGTAGACCGGGGCCTTGCCGACGCCCTGCTGAAGCTGGTGGGCGACACTGGCCTGGGCGCCAAAGTTTATGCCGACCGCATCCCTTTCGAGGGCGGCAGCTTCGAGCTGGGCAAGACCCTTGATATCGACCCGGTATCGGCGGCCATGAACGGAGGCGAAGACTACAGGATCCTGCTCGCCGTGCCTATGAGCTGCTATGAGAGCTTCAGGCACGACTTCCAGACATTCGATATCATCGGCCATCTGGCACAGAGCGATGTAGGCGCCGTACTTGTATCGCCCGACGGCCTGGAGCATCCGGTATCGGCACCGGGATGGAGTACAACCGACAACCACTAATTCTTTATAAAAATGAAAAAAGTTATCGTTATCCTCAGTGCGCTTACCCTCTGCGCCACCGCAGCCAATGCCCAGGATTGGCTCAAAGACTTCCTTAAAGTGGCCACAGAAAAGGTCGGTGATGTAATTACCGGCACCTCCTCCGCCGCTGCATTCGACATCAAAGGCACCTGGAACTATCAGGGTGTAGCCATCGGCGCCGGCTCAGACAATGTTCTTACCAGCCTCGCAGCATCTGCCGGTACCGGCACCGTCGAAAAGAAGTGCGACGAGCTCCTTGCCAAGGCCGGCATCAAGCCCGGTGCAGCCAAGTTCAACTTCAAAGACGATGGTTCCTTTACCCTCAACGCCGGCAAGATCAACCTGCCCGGCACCTGGACAAAGGAAGGCGACAAGCTCACCATCAACTTTGCCAAGATCTTCACATTCAAGCTCGTAGGCACCATCAAGAAGACCAGCACCGGTTGCGAGATCCTCTTCGACTCCGGCAAGTTCGTAGATTTCATCAAGAAGGTTCTCGAGGTGGTAAACAAGGTGGCCAACAATTCGACCCTCACCGCCGTACAGAGCGCCCTTGCCAACGTCAACGACCTCAAACTCGGTTTCAAACTCAGCAAGTAAGCAAGGCTTTTTTACTTTAAGAGGCCGCACTCTCGGGTGCGGCCTCTTTTTATGCTGCCTTCTTTTTGAGACTGTAGTTCATGCCCAGATAGCGTGCGCGCTGCACAAACTCGCTGGTTACATTGACCATATATTTTTTGGAATGGAAGTCGAGGTTGTAGCCTGTGCCTTTGTCACGCAGCACCACCGACAGGGGGATCTTGCCGGTGTTGCTCTTAAGGAGCCCCACAAGGCCCTTTCGGAAATCGGGACAGAGAAGAGCGGTATCAATCTCAAGCGTTATGCCTGAAATAAACGTCTCGGCCACATTGCCCAAAAGAAGTATCTTCTTGATTTTGAATGTGTAAGGAGCCGTCTTTCCCTGAGCCCTCTCTTCGGGCTTAAGGAAGAAACGCTCGTCGATATCGCCCTGCAGATACAAATACTCATGGGGCTTCATGTACGCCATGTAAGCCTCGTAGTCCTTGCCGAAGAGGGCGAACTCATAATGGCCGTTGTAATCTTCTACCGTAACGCGGGCGCCGGGCGACCCGGTCTTTGTGGTGATGCTCTTGACATCGGTCACTATGCCCGCCATGGAGCAGCCCGCGGCCTTCTTGCCGGCCTTTTCGGCCTCCTGGATAGCGTCGCCCAGGCGCCCCACTGAAGTATTGGTAAAGTTCTCTATTTCAAATGAATAGCGGTCAAGCGGATGGGCGCTCAGATACATTCCCACGTAGTTCTTCTCTTCCTGAAGCATGGTCAGGGTCTCCTCGTCTTCCGGGGCGGGAGGCATGACTGGACGCTGCGGCTTAAGCTCCTCAACCTCACCGAAAAGCGACAGGGAGTTATCCATCTTGTCCGTCTTGTATAGCTCCATATAGCGGGTAAGGGCGTCCACGAAGCGTTCTCCGCCTTCGGGCTTGAAGAAGAACTGGCTGCGCCGTACCCCGAACGAGTCGAATGCTCCGGCATAGGCCAGGATTTCTATCGATTTGGCCGTAATTACCACGTTTTTGGAGTCTTTAGCGCTGCGCTCGGCCATTCTCTCAACAAAGTCGAATACGTCCTTAAAAAGGCCGTTTTCGGTCCTTTCGGCTATTATAGCATCCACAACCGTGGAGCTGAAGCTCTTGACGCCTCCCAGACCGAAGCGGATATTTCCCTCGCGGTTAACCGTAAAACGGGCCTCGGACTCATTCACATCGGGGTTCAACACCTTGATTCCGTGAAGCTTGCAGTCGGCCATGATCTTCTTGATTTCCTCCATGTTGCTGAGGTTGCAAGAAAGGTTGGCGGCGAGGAACTCCGCTGTATAGTGGCACTTCAGCCATCCGGTCTGGTAACTCACCCAGGCATAGCAGGTGGCGTGCGACTTGTTGAAAGCATATTGGGCGAACTTCTCCCAGTCTTTCCAGATCTTGTCGAGAGTCTTCTCGGGGTGACCGTTGGCCTGCCCCTGGCTCATGAACTTGTCTTTCAAGACCATCATCTCGTCTATCTTCTTCTTACCCATGGCCTTGCGCAGGCGGTCCGCCTCGCCCTTGGTAAAGCCCGCCAGCTTGCGTGAGAGGAGCATCACCTGCTCCTGATACACTGTAATGCCATAGGTTTCAGCAAGATACTCCTCCATCTCCGGAAGGTCGTACTCTATCTTCTGTACACCCTGCTTGCGCTCTACGAAGTCCGGAATGTAATCCATGGGGCCCGGACGGTACAGGGCGTTCATAGCGATGAGGTCCTCGAACCTCTCGGGCTTGAGGCGCTGGAGCCAGCTTTTCATGCCCTCCGATTCAAACTGGAACACCACCGTAGTATCGCCGCGACCGTAAAGCTCAAGGGTGGGCTTGTCCGCTATGTCGATGGCCTCTATGTCGATATCTATGCCGTGCCGCTGCTTGATGGTACGCAGGGTTTCGTGTATGATGGACAGGGTGATGAGGCCCAGGAAGTCCATCTTGAGCATACCCACGTCCTCGATATAGTGTCCGTCGTACTGCGAGGTCCAGAGGTCCTGCCCCGTTTCTTTATCCTTTGATATACAGATAGGTATGTAGTCCGTAAGGTTGCCGCGCCCTATGATGGTGGCGCAGGCGTGCATTCCTACCTGGCGTATGCTGCCCTCCAGCTTCTGCGCGTAGTAGAGCACCTCCTTGTTGATGTCCGGGCCGTTTTCGAGTTCGTTCTTGAACTCCGGCACCAGACGGTAGCAGTTGGCAAGAGTGATCTTGGCGTCCACTTCTTCCATACCCTTCTGGAAGGTACGCATCTGCTTCACGCCGTCTATCTCAACCTCTTCTTCCACCACCTTGAAACCGCTCTTGAGCGTATCCAGCTTGGGATTGAAGGGATATTTCTTTTCTACTTTTTCGCTTAGGCGGTCGGGTACCATCTTGGAGAGGCGGTTGGCCTCGTCGATGCTCACCTCGCTGATGCGGGCCACGTCTTTGATAGCGCTCTTGGCCGCCATGGTACCGAAGGTGATCACGCGCGATACGTGGTCAACGCCGTAGGTCTTTTCCACGTACTCGTGGGCGTCCGGCAAGTTCTCGAAGTCCACGTCGATATCAGGCATGGAGATTCGGTCGGGGTTAAGGAAACGCTCAAACAGGAGGTTGTACTTGATAGGGTCCAAGTTGGTGATTCCCAGGCAGTAAGCCACCACGCTGCCAGCTGCAGAGCCTCGCCCGGGGCCTACCAGGTAGCCGTGTGCGCGAGAGGCGGCGATATAGTCCTGCACAATGAGAAAGTAGTCCGGGAAGCCCATCTTGCAGATGGTTTTGAGCTCAAAGTCGATCCTCTCGCTCTGCTCCTCATTTAGAGTTGCCCCGTAGCGCTTGTGGGCGCCGCGGTAGGTAAGCTCGCACAGGTAGGCCACAGATTGGCAGAAAGCATCACCGCGGTATTCGCGCTTTTCGATGCCGGTCGCTTTGTCTTTGCTGACACTGTAGCGGCCCTCGTCGATGATGCTTTTGTACTGCTCCAGCTTGGCGTCGATGACGGCAAGGAAGTCGGGGTCGATCTCGTACTTGGGAAGTACGTGCGGGCGGTCTATCTTGTAGGCCTCCACCTTGCCGGCCACCTCCAGGGTGTTGGCAAGGGCCTCGGGATGGTCGGGGAACAGCGCGGCCATCTCCTCCTCGCTCTTGATATACTCCTGCTGAGTATAGCGGACGCGCCCGGGTGAAGAGATATTGTCGTTGAAAGTCAGGCAGATAAGACGGTCGTGAACGGGGCCGTCCTCACGGTTGAGAAAGTGCGCATCGTTGGTCGCCACGACCTTTATGCCCAGCTCCTCGGAGAGTTTGAATATGCCCTCGTTGACAATCTGCTGCTGGCGGTACACATCGTAAATCTTTTCGTACGCCTCGGCCGGGATGCCCTCGACCTCGGTCTTATGCAGCATTACCTCAAGGTAATAGTCGTCTCCGAACAGGTCTTTATGCCACAGTGCGGCCTTGCGCGCCCCCTCGTAGTCCCCCGCCATAAGGTTCTTCGAAATCTCTCCGGCAAGGCAAGCAGAGCTGCATATCAGATCTTCGTGATACTTCTCCAGGGTCTCGTGCGTGATTCGGGGACGATAATAGAAACCGTTTATGAAGCCCTCGGAGCATATCTTCATAAGATTCTTGTAGCCGTTGTAGTTCTTGGCCAGCAAAATCAGATGGTAATATGCCTTGTGGTCATTGTCCCGCAGGCGGTTGTCGTAGTGACGGGTAACGTAAACCTCGCAGCCCACGATGGGCTTGACGATGGGCTGCTTGTCGGGCCCGAGGTTCGATTTGTCCCAGCCCCACTTAAGGAACTCCTTGACTCCGTACATGTTACCATGGTCGGTAATGGCAAGGGCCGGCATATTCAGCTCGCGGGCGCGGGCGAAAAGTTTTTTTATATCAGACAGGCCGTCGAGAATCGAGTACTGCGTATGGACGTGCAAATGGACAAATGACATGATACAAATATACAGAAAAATACTTACCTTTGGCAATCCGTATTTGAAGTATTTATTATTTTTATAGTGATGAAAAAGTTGTTTGTTATCGCAGCAATGATGCTCGTCTGCGCAGGAGCATTTGCACAGAGAGGCATCCAAAACTACGTTTCATTGGGCGTTACCGGCGTTACCAACGAGTCGGAAGCCATGTTCCAGAACCCCGGCGTGAGCATTGCTTACGGCCTCCGCAACTTCAATCCCGAGGCTTTCGTATCCTTCTCCTATGGCGGTGAGGTATTCGCAAGCTTTGTCCCCCTCAACAAATTCCCCAGCTTCGCCACTTATGCCGCTCCTGAGATCGGTATAGTGATCGGCCCCGTGGGTGTTAAAGGACATTTCCACGCAGGTCCCCTCTTTGGATACAATTCACTTGCAACCCGTTTCGGAATTGGCTGGAAGTCCGGTTTCGGCATCGACATCGGCCGCCACATCGGCCTTGACGGCAGCTACTACTGGCTCAAAGGCAACCAGATTGCCGCATTTGCAGTACAGTTCCGCTTCTAGGGGTTTCGCCTGACAGTTAAACGGACGGAGATCGCTGAGATTTCCGTCCGTTTTCTTTATTCCCGGTCCGCGGGAGTTTTGTGTCGCAGGTCCCCCGACCTTCCGTTGCAGGTCCCCCGACCTTCCGCTGCTGGTCCTCCGTTTTTCCGTCGCCGGTCCACTGTTTTTTCGCTGCAGGTCCCCTGTTCTTCCGTCGCAGGTCCTCCGTTCTTCCGCTGCCGGTCCCCCGACCTTCCGTCGCAGGTCTGTTTTTCCCGGGGGGACCTGCGACACAAATCAACAAATCACGCACTCTACCGTCTCCGGTCCCCCCTTTCTTTTTCCGACCTGCGACACTCCCCGCCGAGACCTGCGACATAGAGCAACTATTGCCGAAAGGTTTTGCCTATTAATTATAAATTACTACCTTTGCCAAAGAACTGAACAAGTTTCAATGAAATAAAGACTATCTCGTCAATTAACGGACAAATTTGCACAGTTTAGAATAAACGACGGGATTGACAGTAGCCCCGCGCCTGAGGGTGCGGGAAATCTGCTGTCGTAGGGAGTGCAAACCCTTGTCCGTTTAGATTTTCCGCGCCTTCTTTTTTTTATTATAGGGCTGCTTGATTCTTGATTTGTTTTTATACTCACAACATCTTTATAGATTCTTTTGCAGCCCTTTTTTGCTTTTTCTGTATCTTTGCGCATATATACTTTGGGATATGGCTTGGAGATTGACCACAACACTAATTCTTTTTGTTCTTTGTTCTTGTGCTACATCTGAGACGCAGAATAATTTAAACCGAATTGAAGACTATATCAGACAAGACCCGAAACGGGCATACGTTGAACTTTCATATATCAAACCTTCCGAATTAGGCAATACTCGTGAACGCGGACTTTACTCCTTACTTTTATCCATGGCCATGGACAAAAATTATGTTGACATTACTTCTGATTCTTTAATTACTCCCGCTGTAGAGTATTATTCTCGCCATGGTAACAAGCAGCATAAATATCTGACATGGTACTACCAAGGCAGAGTTTACGAGAATGCCGGCCAATATGATGATGCACTGAGCGCCTTTGTAAAAGCGGAAACTGTCATTAATCATTCAATCTTGCCAGAAGACATCGTACGTCTATATGTGGCAAAGGAACGTGTATATATCCATCAGTTTGCTAGAGACAAAGCACTGGAAGAAATGTTGAAGGCCCGAGAAGTTTCTGCTCATATTGACAATCCGCAGTACTATCTAACAAATAGCACAGACATTGCCTTGCAGCAAATAGTATTAGGTAATTATGACAAAGCTTCTGGCGAACTGGACTCGCTTGCCTCTTGGATGGACAAGAGAAACATTGTTTACCCTCCCCTTTATTATGAGGCTAAATTGAGACTTCTTTTGCTTGATAATTCAGAGCAACAACAGCGGCTTGACTCTCTATATAATATTTATTCGAATGCTTGCTCCACCACAAACACAACGACTAATGCTTTTTTGATAGCCGAGTATTTTTCACAAAAGGGCGAATGGAACAACGCAAAGAACGCCATAATGTCCATTGATTCGGGGCAAGACCTATCCGGTTTTAACCGGGCCTCTTTTCTAGCACTTTGTTCAAGAATCTCTCAAGGACAAGGAGATTATCAAAAAGCGCTTGATTACAGACTACAATATGAAAATGTTATCGGAGATATAAACCTAACCGTATTTAATAACGATGTCCGATTCTTGGAAGAGCGGTACAAAACCAAAATAGAAAAACAACGTTCTTTCTTTATCGGTTTGCTGGCCGCGTTACTGCTGTTAGGTGCAACAATTGCTTTCCTATCTGTAGTAAGACGATCCTCTAAACGCAAAGCGAACTATGAGGCCGAGATTAAAAGCCTCAAAAAAGAATATTTTTATATAAAAACTCTTGTTAACGAAGGGCGCTCAGATGATAAAGACACAAATGATGCGCTTCAGAGTCGCTTAACGGCATTGCGGCCATACTTGGGTGATGAAGATTATGCTCCTTATGTATTAGGGCGCAAAGACATAGCGCGGCTTGAATCTGGTCGAAAAGACTTTCTGAAATCTATCGGGTTGTTATATGCTTTATCTTATCCCGGATTTGTTTCAGAACTAGTTCATTTCAAACTTACAGCCGAAGAAATCGGTCTCTGCGCCCTATATGCAATGGGGTATGAATCTGATGACGTGTCAAAAGACCTTGACAGCGGTAGTATTTATCATATGAACAGCAGCATTCGCCTTAAACTGAAAAGCGTTATTGGGCGACGCCTTTTACCGTCCTGGCTAAAAGAGCTATTTAAAAAGACGACCGTATAATTATCATCTTATTGCGATATTTCCGTAGGGTAAGCATACTTGTATTCAAATGTTTTTAGTGTTGAACCTTCTTTAGAAATAGACGCTAATCGTCCTTCTGTATCATATGTATAATTATTGCTTCTTCCTGACGGGTCTGTTTCTGACAATATTCCAACGAGTGGTTTCCATGACCAAGTAGAAACACGTACCCCGTTGGTGTTTCGTAATACGTTTGCATTATTTCCAATATTTCCTTGCGCACCACTTGTGGTGCCCGTTAGAGTACACGCTTGTGTATAATTCAGCCCCTCAATTTTTGCAGATAAGTATTGCCCTTTATATCCCCAAAGATATGATGTGGGAAAACTGTTAGCATCGCGAGTCTGAACAGGATTCCCATAAGTGTCATACTGATCAACATAAAGAACAGGATCCCAACTAACCGTAGACCCTCCAGAGTATTTACCCCTATAAATCGTTGTTGGCAAGATAGCAGAAACATTTGGCGATAATGACACCTGGCCATACTGGTATTTTTTTGCGTCACAAACAGTCCCGCCTTTTGTTTGAATTGTCGTTTCAACACGAGCAGGAAGTGCGTTGTTATAACCAATGTTTATAATTTCACTTGCTCCATCACTAGCCAACATGGTAATTGTCGTTTCCCTGCCTAATGTATTTAATACAACTGTTTTATCTTTTGTATATATCAAATTGTGGTCTTCTCCATATACTGATTCACTACTATTCCCTACATATGAGGACATTCGTGCAACATATCGTTCGGAGTAAGTGCTTCTGTACATAGACGGAAGCAAAACATAGTCTCCCGAATCATTAACACAGTTTGGTATTGTAAATAGAGCATACGTATTCTCATTACGATTAACTATATTGGTCGGAGCAAGGCTATTGGCATATACTGTGCGACTTAGCACTTTCCCGCTATAAAGGGAGCCGGCGCTACGCTGAAATTCATGCTCCTCCGACCCTATTTCTGTAAAAGATAAATTGAATCCGCCCAACACTACCGGCTGGCTTGTCGCGGAATGATAATATTCCGAAAGCGGAGAACTGACTGAAGAGGCAAAAATATACTCTGTTATCATTTTGCCCTCGGAGGAATCAAGTCCTTCTACAGTTTCAACTACTCTCGTGTATTCAATATTCGGCCGACCAAAACCAAGTTGAGAGGTTGTGGACACACACTCTCTATCAATTGTAAGATAATTAGACACAAGTTGATAATGCGTGTAAATCAATGGTCTGGCAATGAGAACTCCGCTACTTCCCCCTCCAATATCAGAATACTCAAACGAACGTTTTTGGGCAAGGGTTCCATCTCGATAACAATTATCAATTCGTTCTACACGTAACCCAGCTGTCGTATAAGAGCCTGACGATGCTCCCATTACAGTATAATCTCGGCCATATTTATTCTGACCATAAACTATTTCTGAATAGCCTCCTGTCGGGTATGTTATTCTCTTTAGCATTCCCATTTTTGTTTTGGTAAAATCATATACAGAGCGACCGCTTCCCAACAACGCGTTACGTGTGTTCCACATGGCATTTACGCCATTCTCAGAATAATTCGTTGTGTGCCAATAGTTTTGTCCATTATAGTACCCATACCAGTCAATCCCCGGTGTTCGCACGACAGGATAATTAGCATCTTCATCATAATAATCAAACATAGTCTTTCCTTTGCCGGAAATGCTTAACGACTTAAGAAAAACAACCGGATTCTTTTTCTTATATGTAAGGGTTGCTTTATGTATTTCTTGATTCTCATTGTTAACAACAGCTACTTGGCTCAACAGACCATCTGAATAGTCAAAATTAACGGTTGCTCTATCGTTGATAATGATTTGTGAAATCGGGTAATTGTCGGCAATATTAACAATCATTTGTCGTATTGATACTGTCTCCGGGCGATGTTCCCAGTTTTTTGAAACATGTCCGCGAGTGTCCGTCGTTTTTAAATGATCTATTGTGATAGCTGGTTGGTAAGAGTATTTTTTTTGATTAACCGAAGAATACACAAATTGGGCTACCCTACCCGTCTGCGTCTGTATTCTTGTCAATCTCCAAGAACCTGCCGTGTATGAAGGATCAAATGTGTTGGCATTTTGCTCATCAGTCGATTCTGCGTCTTCACGAAGCCCAAATGTATATATCGTACCATCTCCTGTGGATATTTCAAACGAGCCTTGTAGGGGTACTGTTGGCGACCAATTATAAGTCACGGTAATCTCGCCGGCCGGGGTATTTGCGTCGAAGACAATAATCCTCCCCCCTGGCTGCAAAACAAAAGAGCCCTTGTAGCCTAAAAAGTTATAATGATACACATCCGGTTCAACCTCTACCGCAAGGTATGGGTCTTGCCCACCGCTACTGGCTTGCTTGCGACGGCACAACAGGTATTCCGATCCTAATTCCCCTGTATATGCATAATCATAATCATTGACATAGTTTAATCCGGCATAAAGGGAGGCATATCCGGAAACATTCAACTTATGAGACTGATAATAACCTGAGATTATCGACTTTGCGAGATATGGGGAACCGCTCCCGGATAAAACTTCCGCAAGATGATATGCATCTTCTTCGGCACCGTTTCCTTCATCTTTTTTAACATATTCAAGATTTGTTGCTTCATCTGGTATTCCCCTGACTTCGCGGGTTATTACTCCTCCTACATTCAAAAACCACCCCAAGCCAAGAGAGCCTAAAGCCTGTCCGGGTTTAAAACCCGTCGAGCCATAGCTAATTGATACAGGAATGTCAAAATCGTTATCCTTGTAAACATATATAGGAATGTCCTGAGCCAGAGCTCCTGTAAAGAGAGAGACATTAAGGTCACCATATCTGGACATAGCGGCAGCCTCTGGGCTGCTTGGATTAAAAAAGCCTCCACAAAGTGATGTGCCGAGAGAGTAGTCATTCTCTTCGGATTGGGCATTTACAGCCCCGGGTGCCGACAGCAGAATAACTGCTGTTAGCATCAATAAATATTTCTGTTTCATTGATTTATTTTATATTATTGTTTTGGGTCTGCCGAATACATAAGCCACGCAAGAAACCGTATTTCAGCCACTTCTGGATGTTTTGCTGTATAGTTCTGAAGGTACCCTTGTATCTCATTAATATAATCTTCTTTTAAGCACCCCGGAACCTCTTCGCTTGGAATTTCTGTTATGGCGTTACCATTTTCAACAGAATAAAAGGTGCGTCCTGTTCGATCAAATCTATCAACTCTTTTTAGCCCCTCCTTTGTTGTATAAGTAAAGAAAACTTTATATGGTTCTTTTCGACCATTGTGTTCAATTCTTATATGATGATTGTATGCGGGAAGGCGCCTTAAACTATCTAATCCTTTATTAAACTCTCCTTCATTCGCGAAATCAGTTAGGTCAAAGATTAGTTTTCCTCGCTTATCAAAGAATGACGGGGAATAACTATACAGATAAATTTGTTTTTGATTGCTATAACACCATTCTTCCGGTGTACTACCATACAAAACAACACCTCTCTTGCCCCGATAGCTATAAAGAAAACAAGAATCAGGAAATGAAACCAACCGGCATGAGCCGAAAGGGCATAAATCATCAATTACAAACTTTGTATCGTTATTATAACGCTGCCAATATTCTGGGAATATATCCAAAAAATGACGTACGCCTGTATATTTTATATACCTTTTTGCATAATCCACTAGCTGTTGCTTGTTTTGAGGTGGAGCCGAATAAAGAGAGGCATAATAATAAATGATTCTTGTAAACGGCGTTTCTACACTATCGACCTCTTTTGCAAGTTGAATGGTTTGTTGCTGTCGTTTTGTTATTTGTTTTCTGTTTTGTTCTCCGGCACATTTATGATAACGATCCAATTCTTCCCTTGCTCTAATGTTTCTAAAATCCAACTGAACAGGAAAGATAATACAACTAATAACGGGTGTTTTCTGCTTTAAATCATTATATATACTGTATAAAAACTCTTCATATTCTTGCGGGCATTGATTCTGACCGGCAAAATCATCCGAAGAGAATAATACCCGTCGCTCATTTGGCAAGTATTTTACAATGAGAAAGCGAGTATTGCATTGCTCCGCAATATCAGGAATAATGCTCCTGCTGATTTCAGAAAATTCTTTCTTACGATCATCACACCAATAGTTATCTTCTACTTCGAATAAAACTTTGCCGTCAGCATTATATGCGGTTGGGTGAAAAAGATTATCGTAATCGAGATAACCGTATTTCTCTGGGTGTTTTAAATAATAAAGCGGATGCCCTCGGACGCAGCAACCTATTTTACCTTTAGATGCATAGATAAACACCGAGTCGGGATAAGCCGCCATCATAACATTGTTATCCTTTATAAATTCAAGCAAATCAAGGCCGTCAAAAGAAGTCATTATTATACCCTCCTCTCCATAATGCTCACGAAACGCCTCTATGTGCTGAATCAGTTCTTCCTTGCTCTGTGGAAGATGATAATAATTACAATAATAGTTTTCCACTAAATTATTAAGCGGAGAAAGCATCTCGTGCTTTACGGCTTTTTGATGAATTTTTTCAACCGATAAAGAACAAGAAGATAGTATCAATAATACTATTAAAAAATACGATTTCATTTTCTGAAAATATTATCTATTGCACGAATATAGGACAATGCATTCGGCGTATCATACATTACTTGCACGGCATCATAGTTCTTTCCATTATTCAAAACTAAAAAATGACCATTTAATGCTGTTTTTTTGTTCATTTGTTGCGGATATATAATAGGTGTTTTTTGTGGAGTAAGTCTTATTGATAAATCACTATTCTCTTTCGTTAAAACAGCTCTGAAAAAGGTCTTGTTTTTATCACATTTAAAATCCACACCATCATAACAAAAAGAGTATTCTCCTGGACGCATCCCAGTATAAAAGTTTTCTTTCCCTATTCCGTCCTCACTTGTGTAATACTTAATGATAAGGTTGTCAATATGTTGATACATAAAAGACTCCAGCGTTGTTTGTCCTTGTTCATTCTTCATATTTATTATCTGGCCAAATAAGCTATAGTATTGTCCTGTATCTGTATTTATGTACGTATATCCTAGGTCTGTGTATCCGCCTGCCTTCCTCTCTTTTTCACTCATTTGCCCTTGTACATACTTGTACTGAGTCTTCCCATATTCATCTTCGTAAGAGTACCAGTTATTTCCATTAGAATCAATGTTATTCACAGGATCTCCGGCACAATAAGCATAGGGCGAAAAACTCGAATATTGTTCGGACTGAGAATCTATCGAAAGAAAAACTCCATCTGTTCCCAGGAATCTTGCTTGGTTATCATACACAGGAGAATCAAAAGCTTGCATAATCCTTTCTTTGCCACACCAAAGATAATTATTTTGGGGCAAATGAAGGCTATCCGTTACCCAGGTTTCTCCAAAAGGAAGATAATTCGCCTTGCTTGTTACTTCTCCGCCACCGTCAAATACTGCTCTTATGCTACCAAGATGATCAAGAACGAAATATTGGTTACTCATTTGTAACGTTGGTGTTCCTCCTTGTCCTTCGATGCAACCAATCCTGCCGCCGGCAGCCTCGCTGCTATCCAAACGAATGCTACTTCCATTTATCTTATAGCGGAACGGTCCTGCATAGTAATAGCCCTTACTATCAGAGCCGATAGATGAAAGCTTTGTTCCATCGGCAAGGTACGTAATATTTAAATAGTTATTATTTCCAGAAGAGACATAGTCCGGTAAATTAAGGTTGTTGTACGAAATGATTGCGTTTCCTCCGGTACTTGTTACATTACCTGAATCATCGTAGGTATATGCAGCTCTTTGGTTACCATTGTATGTAAAAGAGAGAACTTCGGGGCTTGTAGATCCGTTATTACGGGTAATGGACGTGATATTTGAATTAAGATCATAGACAATGTTTTCTCTAAACTTGTTTTGCAGCACAGCCCCCGAATATTGGGTGGTATTTGTGAGCCGTGATTGATTGTCATAGGTAAACGCATATGTTTTGCGTTCATCGCCAGAATGTTTCCAAGACCAGCCGGACACCTTACCGGAATAATATACATTGTTGGTTGCCGGTATAATACCGTCGCTACTCAGCGGTTTATCGTAATAGAGGTCCGAGCGGAAGATTAATGAGTCCCCTTCATCTCTTACTTCGCGGCTGGTCTCTTTTCCCTGTAATGAATATTGAATATTCTGCGTGGCGATTACAGTATCTTCTCCCCCGTATAATAGATGGGAAAGACGTCCAAGATTATCGTAAACATAATCTATTGTGTTAGTTAAAGTAACGCCCTCGGTAGAAAGAGTTGTATAGCCACTTGTCATTCGTCCCCTCGAATCATAACTATACGAATCAAAAAGAGTCACATTACCACCTTGTGTTGCCCCTGGTTTTTGAAAAGATTTTGATGATGCAAGTACGTTTCCTTGATAATCAAAAGACACAGAGGTTCGCAACAGTGACCCGTCAGGCCGTGATTCAACTGTTTGAATAATGTTTCCTTTAGAATCATAGTAAAATGTCCGCCAAACATAATTACTTGTGTCTAATACATTTATCTTTTCAACCGTCAGCAGTCCCGATGTTCGAGAATCCAAAGAAGACGAGACTCCGGGGACGATGTTAAAACCATTGGACGACGGCGACAAAGAGTAATCATCATAATACCATTGTCTAAGAATGGTGCCTGAAGCCGAGTATAATGACGGAATCTGGCCGGAATCAAAGCCGCTTTGTAAAGAGCTTCGGGTCGCGACGCCAGAAACAAGTCTTTCTTCAGTAGGCCGACCAAAATTATCATACAGACATACCAGCCATTTGTTGTCATTTCGAAGATTGCCGTCTTGTGACATAACAACACGATCAAGTTTATCATACACATAGTACTGCTCTGAACATCCTGGGATCCGTTTTATAACTTGTCGCCCCGCAGAATCATAATCATATCGAAAGCACCATTGATTAGCAAAACTATCAAACATTGTATGCGAAGACCCACTATGTAACAGCGCGGTGCCATCTGGAGAAACAATCCATCTTAGACGGCCACAATCGTCATATCCAAATAGTGTTTTAGATGAACCTTTTTGTTCACAAATCGTTTTGCCGTCTTTGTCTATCCAAATTGAAAGGATATTTCCGTCTGCATCTGTCATTTCATTACACGATAGTGCATTAGCTGGATAATATGAAGAAATAGACAAGGCCCCCGTCGAACTGTTAATCGTTATTATGGGAATACTTTGAGAAGCGTTTCCACAATAATGATATCTTGCCGAATGAGCGTCCGACTGATAGTTTGCTCCGCAATCATATGAAGCTATTACCCTATCACCTGCGACCGGCTCATATAATTGACTCGTCCATGAGTATTCCTGGCCGTATGATAATCCATATAAATTGCGATAAAAAGACTTTTGCGACGCCTCTGGAGACAGAATATATCCTCCGGCGTTTGAGTTGACGGGATATGGAAGATATCTTCGTTTTGGTCGATGAAGGAAATCCAGCGTCTGAAAACTAACAAGATTCTTTGCCCCGTCTCCTGTAGCATTTTGCGCAATAGTCTGATTATTATAACCAAAATCATCATAATAGGCAATATCAGTTGCATGACTATTAGTTAAACGGTATGTTGTTGTTTTTATATAAGACTGTTGTGTGGAAACAGCGGGGGTTTCAGGGTCCAATGGAGAAAACTCGTCTTTCCCCGACGGCTCAGCCAGGGAAAGACCTATAAACAATAAAACTTGGAACATACAATCAAAAGTTAAAGAATCCTGTATATTCTAAGCCATTCTCTAAAGTGAAATAAATGTTGTAGCTTCCGTGTTCTCCACTAAACCCCACTTCAGCAAACAAATCAGAACTATCGACTGTTTCACGTAAGTATTCGCCAGATAGCTGATCTTCTATTTCGACTATTACCTCTCCTATATCATAATCAAACTCCAAATAAACAGAATCTCTCATTGCATAACCATGAATAGGAATCTGAGCAGGTGAGCGTGGAATATGCCCTTGTGAGGTCCCAACAATAATAGTAATTTCGACAGCATTTTGCTGAATGAAATGAGCCTTGGAGAAGGCAAATCCCCCGACACAGATACTGAGCGCCAGAAGAAAACTAATAATGTTTTTTTTCATACTTGATTTGTTTTTATACTCAATGGCAAAGTTACGGTAGCAAAGTCTTACCAAGAATAAAAACAAGATTTAAAACGCTTGATTAAGTTATTGATTATCAAGCGCCTATTTTTTTAGAGTTTTACAAATCCGGATTTTTCCTCTTACAGCATCTCCAGCAGCTGCCTGACGAAGGGGCGGGAGTGAACCTGGGGGTGCGGAATGGAGAGTTGGGGGGTGCTGACGGAGTGTTCCCCGTAGAACAATATATCGATGTCGATGATACGGTTGTGATAGACGCGGGAGCCGTCGGGGGCGTATTCGGGGGTGTCGGTGCGGCCCATCGAGCGCTCTATCCGCTTGCAGATTCTGAGAACGTTTTCAGGCTTTCGGGCGCTGCGGTACACCACAACGGCATTCAGGAACGGCGGCCCGTCAAAGCCGCATGCCTCCGTTTCAATAATATCGGAAATCTTAACCCTCCGCCCTCCGAAAGCCTTGTCAAGGGCCTCCAGGGCCTGGCGGATGTTCGCTTCCCTATCGCCCAGATTGGTGCCGAGCAGAAGTACGAGTTCCTGCTGCCTCATAGCTCCGGATCCCAGCCAAGGGCCACCCGCGCCTCGTCGGAGAGCATGCTCTGGTCCCAAACGGGCTCGAATGTGAGCTCTATCTGGCAGCTTTTAACGCCCGGAGTGCTCTCTACATTGGTTTTCACCTCCTCAAGCACCTCGTCGGCCATGGGGCAATTGGGCGCAGTGAAGGTCATTTTGATAAAAACTTCGTGCTCCTTGTTGATGTTCAGCTCGTAGATAAGGCCAAGGTCGTAGATATTGACGGGAATCTCCGGGTCGTACACCGCCTTGAGCGAGAGCACGACAGCATCGTAGAGGGGCGCAAGTGCCTTTACATCCTCCGGGGTCAGAACATCATTCTCACTCATTTTCAGCGGCTTTTGCTTTGATTGTTGCTATCATTGACGCGAGCCCGCCGGCCCTTGTGGGAGAAAGATTCTCCTTGAGCCCAAGAGCATCCAGGAACGAAAAATCGTCATTGAGAATCTCCTGCGGGGTTTGCCCGGAATAGACGCTGATAAGCAGGCTGATGATGCCCTTGGTGATGATGGCGTCGCTATCGGCAGTAAAGTTAAGCACTCCCCCACCCACCTCGCAATTTAGCCAAACCCTTGACTGACAGCCTTTTATAAGGCGGTCTTCGGTTTTGAGTTCCTCGGGGAACGGGGGCAGAGCCTTGCCAAGTTCGATTATATACTCGTACTTGTCGAGCCACTCCTCGTATAGCGAAAAGTCGTCAATTATCTGTTGTTGCTTCTCTTTGAGTGTCATTGGAGCATCTTTATTGCTTTGAGCAGCGAAGATACAAAATATTCCGCTTCCTGCATTGTGTTATACGGCGCAAACGACGCCCGGAGCATACCGGTTACGCCAAAGCGGTCCATCAGGGGCTCGGCGCACATCTGCCCGGAGCGCACGGCAATGCCCATCTTGTCCAAAATGAGTGCCAGATCCTCGTGGTGCACTCCCTGTACGGCAAACGAGAACAGCGGCACCTTTTCGGAGAGGTCGGAGCTCCGGCCGTAAAGCGTAAGACCCTCGATAGAAGTCAGCGTAGCGTACAAATAGTCCCGCACAGCATCGTCCTGAGGCATTTCCTTAAGCGCCTCTATGGCAGGGATCCAGCAGGGGACTGCAGAAATATCTTGCGTGCCGGCCTCGAATTTTGCAGGCAGGGGAGCCCAGGTGCTGCCGCTCCAGCGGACGGTACCTATCATCTCGCCGCCGCCGAACATTGGGGGCATCTGCTCCAGCAGCTCGCGGCGTCCCCAAAGCACTCCCGTACCCGGAGCCCCGTACATTTTATGCCCCGAAAAAGCATAAAAGTCGCAGCCAAGTGCTTGAACATCAACTCTCTGATGCACAATGCCTTGAGCGCCGTCAACAAGGAGCATGACTCCACTTTGGCGGCAAATGTCAGCAATGCGGCGCACCGGATTCACGAGCCCAAGCACATTGGAAATATGGGCAACGCAAACAAGCTTGGTGCGGGGCGAAATGAGGGAGGGGAGCAGATCCACTTGCAGATGCCCGGTATCATCCACCGGGAGCGTGCGAAGCGTGGCTCCGCGGCGAGAGCACATCAACTGCCAGGGGACAATGTTCGAATGATGTTCGCTCTCGGCTACTATCACCTCGTCCCCCTCGCCTATAAAGGCCTCTCCGATTGAAAAAGCCGCAAGATTTATGGCGTGCGTGGTGCCGGAAGTGAAGATAACTTCCTCACGCTCAGGGGCATTGATAAAGTCGCGAACGGCATCGCGCGCCTGCTCGTAAGCGTCCGTAGCCTCCACCGCCACACGGTGTACGGCACGGTGCAGGTTGGCGCTCTGCTCCGATGCGCTGCGGCTCCATCGCTCGATCACGCTCCGGGGGCGCAGCGAAGTGGCCGCATTATCGAGATACACCAGCGGCTTACCATATACTGTGCGCTGCAGCTGTGGAAACTGTGCTCTTATATCGTCAATACTATTCATCATAATTTGGTTAGTCCGAGACCGGGGGAGTCTGGCAGCTGCATAAGACCGTCGCGGACAGTCATCCCCTTGAATAAATCATTGGTTATCAATAGGTTGCCATCGATGTCGCAAAAATCGACCGCAGGCGCCAGATGGGCGGCGGCGGTGCAGGCGCAGGAGGTTTCGGTCATGCATCCCACCATCACCTTCATTCCCTCGGCCCTTGCGTAAGCAATCATTTTGCGCGCCTCCAGCAAGCCGGTGCACTTCATAAGTTTGATATTGATGCCGCTGTAAGCGCCTTTGATGCGGGGAATATCCTTAAGACGCTGGATTGCCTCGTCGGCTATGATTGGAAGGGGACTGCGCTCGGTAAGCCAGGCGGTATCGTCCAGACGCTCCTTAGGCAGGGGCTGCTCCACCAGCACTACCCCCTGCTCTTTAAGCCAGCATATCTCGTCAAGAGCCTTGCTGCGGTCTTTCCAGCCCTGGTTAGCGTCCACGGCCAGCGGAAGATCGGTAACGCTGCGGATGGTGCGTATCATCTGTTCGTCGCTGTCCAGGCCAACTTTTACTTTAAGAATTCGATACAAACCTGCGCACTCGAGAGTCTTCTCGCGCACTATCTCCGGGGTATCGATTCCAATGGTGAAAGTAGTCGGGCCGGCCTTGGCGGAGTTATATCCCCATATGCGGAAGAGAGGTTCCCCAAGCAGTTTGCCGCAAAGGTCGTGCAGGGCGATGTCAATCGCAGCTTTGGCAGGGGAGTCCCCTTCCGATAGCGAGTCCAGGTACTCCATTATGTCTTCCAGCAGAAAAGGACTCTGGAACCGACTCAGATCGACTTTGGATAAGAACGCGCAGACGCTCTCGACCGTGTGCCCGAGGTATGGGGGCATTGACGCCTCGCCGTATCCGGTAATGCCGTCAAAGTCGATTTCCACCTGCACGTCCGGCGTCGTGGTGCGGCTGTAACTCGATACCGTAAAAGTATGCGCAAGCTGGAGTTCATAGGGATAGAATCGCAGCGACAGCTTGCCGGAGTGCTTGTGAGCGGGTTTGGCTGCATGCTGCGGGCCAATATTACACGAAGCAAGACCGGCGGCCGCGGCGGCCGCGAGCGAAGCTCCTATAAACTCTCTGCGTTTCATCTGACTTGCTGAATACTAGAATACAAATTTACAAAAATTAAGTAACTTTGTAAAAACTACACACGCACTATGCTCGATTACATTTCCGGCCGCATCGCGGAACTTACTCCTACCAGAATGGTTGTTGACAACCAGGGACTTGGATACAGTCTTGAAATATCTCTGCAGACCTATGAGGCTCTTGAAGGCAAAAAAGAAGCAACCATCTACATTCAGACTCAGCTGAATCAGCGTGACGGCACGCAGGTCGACTACGGTTTTGCAGGAAAAGAGGAGCGGGAGCTGTTCCGTCTTATAACCGGCGTTTCAGGAATGGGTGCGGCGTCGGCGCGGATGATTTTGTCGTCACTTACTTCCGAGGAGTTGCGCGAGGCTATCCTTTCGGAAAATGTAAACGCGCTAAAGTCGGTTAAAGGTATAGGACTGAAGAGCGCCCAGCGCATGATACTGGAGCTGAAAGATAAGATAGTGAAGGGCGATGGGGCAAGTTCGGAGGTGCTGTTTACTGCCGACAAGAATGCGGCGGCGGACGAGGCTGCGAGTGCGCTGCAGATGCTCGGGTTCACCAAGCCAAATATCAACAAAGCTATTCAGGCCATACTCAAGGCCAATCCTCGTGCCAGCGTGGAGCAGATTATCAAGTCTGCCCTCCAAATGCTATAGCAGCGAAGCGTTCCACGTGGAACAATTAGCGGCCGAAATAAACTAAGAGCACAGAAATGTCGGCAGGGGAGACTCCGGATATACGGGAAGCTTGACCGATGGTGCGAGGAGCGTAACGCTTGAACTTCTGTCGACACTCGATAGTAAGTCCATTGAGCTTATCAAAATCAAAGTTCTCCGGAATCTCGAGCGACTCGAGGCGCCGCTGTTTATCGGCCTGCAAGCGCTCACGCTGAATATATCCTTTATATTTAAGATTGATTTCTACCGAATCTACTACCTCGCGGTACGGAATTCCGTCAAGGCCAAACTTAGCAAATGTTCCACGTGGAACAAGTCCAAGAATATCGGCCAAAGAAAGCTCGGGCCGAGTTGCAACATCAGAAAGACGCTTCGATTCTGTCAGCTCAGCAGAACCATTAAATCTCAAGAACTCATTAGAAGCCGCAGCGGTAAGCTTACTGGACTCGCAAAGCTCAGTCAAACGCCGGGCGGAATCGTACTTCCGCATCATACGGGAATAGCGCTCTTCGGTAGCCAATCCAATAACATGTGAGCGTTCAGTAAGCCGTTGGTCGGCATTATCCTGACGAAGCAGAATACGATACTCCGCACGCGAAGTAAACATCCGGTACGGCTCATCAACGCCCTTGGTGATAAGATCGTCAATAAGGACTCCGATATAAGCCTCATCCCTCGAGAGAACGAACGGATCCTTGCCGGAAGCCGCCAGCGCCGCATTGATTCCTGCAACAAGGCCTTGGGCAGCCGCTTCTTCATAACCGGTAGTACCGTTCACCTGTCCCGCCAGATACAACCCGTCAACGACACGCGATTCCAGCGTCGCTTTAAGCAGCGAAGGATCGAAATAATCATACTCAACAGCATACGCAGGGCGGAACACACGAACATTAGCGAGCCCAGGAATAGCACGAAGGGCATTCATCTGAACCTCAAAGGGGAGCGAAGACGAAAAGCCCTGAAGATAATACTCGTTTGTGCCGAAACCCTCCGGCTCCAGGAAAAGCTGATGTGCATCATTCTCCGGGAACACACGCAACTTATCCTCGATGCTAGGGCAATACCGAGGTCCCTTGCCGTGAATAACACCGGTAAAAAGAGGGGAGTCATCGAATCCTTCGCGAAGGCGCCGGTGAACTTCTTGGTTGGTGTGAAGGATGAAACAATCCATCTGCTCACCAATCTTCTGCACTCGGGAAGGAACATCCAAATATGAAAAGCGCTCCGGCTCGGCATCGCCCTTCTGGTGGGAAAGTACCGACGTATCAACAGAAGTAATGTCAATTCGCGGGGGAGTGCCGGTCTTCATTCGGCCGGTCGTGATGCCCCGCTCGACGAGCTGACTTGTGATATGATCCGCGCTCCGCTCTCCAATCCTGCCGCCAACCAATTGCCGGCGGCCGACGAACAAACGCCCCGACAGGAAGGTTCCGGCGGTTAAAATAAGCTTCTGACATTTAAAAATCCGCCCTCCAAGGGTACGCACGCCGCAGATTTTTGAATTCTCAAAGAGGAAAGATTCTGCCGTATCTTCGTAAATACTTAAGCCATAACGATTTACGAGAAACTCTCGCCATATCAGCGAAAATCGGATTTTATCGCACTGTGCCCTGGGGCTCCACATAGCAGGACCCTTGGACTTATTGAGCATCCTGAACTGCAGCGTGGCAGCATCGGTCACCAGTCCGGAAAACCCTCCGAGAGCATCTATCTCCCTGACTATCTGCCCCTTAGCAATACCGCCCATAGCGGGATTGCAACTCATCTTAGCAAATGAGAGCGAGTCCATAGTAAGCAGAAGCACACTCGCGCCAAGCCCCGAAGCCGCCATTGCAGCCTCGCAACCGGCGTGTCCGCCGCCAACCACTATAACATCAAAACTCTCCTGCATAATCTACTCGCTCATCCGGCGCCTAAGCTCAAGACTCTTGTTCTCCATGGAACGCATCTCCGCCTGGTCGGCCTCGGTATGATCGTCGTATCCTATAAGATGTAACAAACCATGAACAATCACCCTGTGCAGTTCCTCATCAAAAGAGGCACCGTAAAAAGCCGCATTCTCCCGCACCGAATCAATACTTATAAAAAGATCTCCCGACACAACGGGCTTCTCTGAATAGTCGAAAGTAATGATGTCTGTGTAGTAGTCGTGGCCTAAATATTGCAAGTTGATGTTCAGCAGATACGTATCGGAGCAGAAAATAATATTGACCTCACCGAGTCGGCATTGTTCCTGCTGAGCCACCCTGCGGAGCCAAGCGTTGTTGAAACGCCTGCCCGTGTACTTGTATTCAATATCCTCAAAAAAATAACGTACCATTTGCGTGCGGTCAAAAATCGCCGCAAATCTACAACAAAAATTGGAATTGAAATTAATAATTCATATCTTTACCGCTTGAACGAAATAAAATAACACTAGATATGGAAGTCAAGAAATCACAAAAGGCCAGTCTCGAAAATAAGCGTTTGCTTTTCGTCGAGATAGGATTTGTACTCGCTCTCCTGGCAGTGCTCTTCGCTTTCGAGTGGAGCAGCAAGGATAAGGCAGACTCCGGCCTGCTGGCAGAGAACAAAGAACTTATTGAAGAAGAAATCATTCCTATCACCCAGGAGACTCCTCCCCCGCCGCCCGAACTCGCTAAGGTTCCTATCCTTTCGGACCAGATCGACATTATCGACGACGATATCAAAGTCAACGATAATATCATCAACCTCGAGGATGAAGCCAACCTTGGTGTAGAAATCCAGGACTACGTAGAGGAAGTCAAAGAAGAGGTAGTGGAAGAGGAAACCATTCCGTTCCAACTCGTTGAAGAGAAGCCCAAATTCATGGGCGGCGACGCCAACGAATTCTCAAAATGGGTTAACCAGAGGCTCGTTTATCCCGAGGTTGCCAAAGAGAACGGAGTCCAGGGCCGCGTGATGCTTCAGTTCACCGTAGGTACCGACGGCAGCGTCTCCGGCGTCAAGGTTCTCCGTGGCGTTGACCCTTCGCTCGACAAAGAGGCCGTACGTGTTGTTTCCCAGTCCCCTAAGTGGACTCCCGGCAAGCAGCGTGACCGCAAGGTCAAGGTGACCTACACCTTCCCTGTTATCTTCCAGCTGAGATAAACACACACCTTAACCCTATAAAGGCTGTCCCTCTCGGATGGCCTTTTTTCGATATGGAAGAAAGAGCTGTATTTGTAGGAATAATCCGCCAAGGAGAGGACGAGCGAAAGGTAAAAGAGTACCTTGACGAGCTGGAATTCCTGGCCGACACCGCCGGAGTAGCCGGAGACCGCAAGTTTGTCCAAAAACTGGACAAACCCGAGAAAGCCACATACATACGCAGCGGCAAACTGGACGAAATAGCCGCCTACTGCGAAGAAAACGAAATAAAATACGTCATCTTCGACGACGAACTCACGGCAATGCAGCAACGCAACGTCGAGAAAGTCATCAAAACCTCGTCCGTCATCGACCGTACCAGCCTCATCCTCGAAATATTCTCCCAGCGCGCCCAAACATCCTACGCCAAAATGCAGGTAGAACTAGCCCGCTACAACTATATGCTCCCCCGTCTGGCCGGCATGTGGACCCACCTTGAAAGGCAGCGGGGAGGTATAGGAACCCGCGGAGGTATGGGCGAAAGCCAGATCGAGGTTGACCGCCGAATCGTCCGCGAGCGTATAGCACGCCTCAAAGAGCAATTAAAGAAGGTAGATAAGCAGATGGCCACCCAGCGCGGCAACAGGGGAAGCCTGGTGCGTCTCTCGCTCGTAGGCTACACCAACGTAGGCAAGAGCACCCTTATGAACCTGCTGAGCAAATCGACCGTCTTTGCCGAGAATAAACTCTTCGCCACCCTCGACACCACCGTCCGCAAAGTCGTCATCGAAAACTGCCCGTTCCTGCTCAGCGACACGGTAGGATTCATACGCAAACTCCCCACCCAGCTCATCGAGGCCTTTAAAAGCACGCTCGACGAGGTGCGCGAAGCCGACGTGCTGGTACACGTAGTAGATGTCTCCGCTCCCGACTTCGAAGAGCAGATGGAAGTGGTTCAAAAAACTCTCGACGAGATAGGCGCAGGGGACAAGCCGCAATATGTAATCTTCAATAAGACAGATGCTTACGAATACGAAGAATACGACCCCTTCTCTCTCGTGCCAAAGGGCAAGCAAAACCGCACCCTCGACGACCTGAAGCACGAATGGATAGACGAAAAGAAGGTTCCCTGCATCTTCATGTCGGCATTAAGCCGCAACGGCCTTCCCAAACTCCGCAGTGACCTTTACAAAATGGTCGCGGAAATTCACGCAGGCCGCTGGCCGTTCAATAATTTCCTCTGGTAGCTTCTTAGCTAGTCAGAGAATTTAGCTTTCAAGAACTCCCTGTTCAGGCGGGCAATGTGAGCCACGGTAATACCCTTAGGGCACTCCAACTCGCACGCACGAGTGTTGGTGCAGTTACCAAAGCCCAACTCATCCATCTTGGCAACCATAGCCTTAGCCCTGCGCTTAGCCTCGGGACGGCCCTGAGGCAGAAGAGCCAAAGAGCTTACACGCGCGGCCACAAACAGCATGGCGGAGCCGTTCTTACAAGTAGCAACACAGGCGCCGCAACCAACGCAGGCCGCTGCATCCATACTCTCCTCGGCCCTGTCGTGAGGGATAAGAATATTGTTGGCATCCTGCGCAGATCCGGTACGGACGGATATGAAGCCGCCGGCCTGCAGAATCTTGTCAAACGCAGTACGATCAACCACAAGATCCTTGATAACAGGGAAAGCTGCGCTTCTCCAAGGCTCTACCGTAATGGTGGCGCCATCCTTAAAATGACGCATAAACAACTGGCAGGTTGTCACATGGTCGTCCGGACCATGCGCGCGCCCGTCGATGTACAGCGAGCAAGCGCCGCATATACCCTCGCGGCAGTCGTGGTCGAACGATACAGGACCGCTGCTCTTGCAGCCGCGCTCCACAGCCACGGGGTCGCATCCCTCGCGGATAAGCTGCTCGTTAAGGATGTCAAGCATCTCAAGGAAGGACGCATCTTCCTCTATACCAGAAATATGATATGTTTCGAAATGGCCCTTTGCCTTGGCGTTCTTCTGACGCCAAATCTTTAAATTGAATTCCATATTAGTCTTTGTAATTTCTGGTAATAACCTTAATATTCTCGTAAACAAGCGGCTCCTTGTGCAGCTCGGGCTCTACGCCCTCGCCCTTGTATTCCCAAGCCGCCACATACATATAGTTGGCATCGTCCCTCTTGGCCTCGCCCTCTTCGGTCTGGCTCTCCACGCGGAAGTGGCCGCCGCAAGACTCGTTGCGGTTAAGGGCGTCGCGCGCCATAAGTTCGCCTATATCAAAGAAATCTTCAAGCCTCAGGGCCTTCTCCAGCTCCTGGTTGAACTCGAACTGGGAGCCAGGCACCTTAACGTTTTCATAGAAGCGCTGGCGCAGGTTTTTGATAAGTTCGATAGCCTTTTCAAGTCCCGCCTTCTCGCGCGCCATACCCACATACTCCCACATAATGTGTCCGAGTTCCTTGTGAATAGAATCGACAGTCTCGGTACCATTAATGGAAAGAAGCCTGTCTATACGTGCCTGGACAGCCTTCTCGGCCTCGGCAAACTCGGGACGGGTAACATCGGTCTTGGGCTCCGCGAACTTCTTGGACAGATAGTCACCGATGGTAACGGGAACGATGAAATAACCGTCGGCCAGGCCCTGCATAAGGGCCGAAGCGCCCAGACGGTTGCCGCCGTGGTCGGAGAAGTTGGCCTCGCCAATGGCGTACAGGCCGGGAATGGTGGTCTGCAGGTCGTAATCAACCCAAATACCGCCCATAGTGTAGTGGATGGCGGGATAAATCATCATAGGCTCCTCCCAAGGGGACGAAGCGGTGATCTTCTCGTACATCTCGAACAGGTTTCCGTAACGCTCGGCAACTTTCTGATGCCCAAGGCGTTGGATTGCGTCGGCAAAGTCCAGGAACACGGCCAGGCCGGTCTCGTTCACGCCGAAGCCCGCATCGCACCTCTCTTTGGCGGCGCGTGAAGCCACGTCACGGGGAACCAGGTTACCGAAGGCCGGATAACGGCGCTCGAGATAGTAGTCGCGGTCCTCTTCGGGAATCTGGGAGGCCTTGATCTGGTGCTTGCGGAGCTTCTCCACATCTTCCAGCTTCTTGGGAACCCAAATTCGGCCGTCGTTACGAAGACTCTCGCTCATAAGGGTAAGCTTGCACTGCTGGTCACCGTGTACGGGGATGCAGGTAGGGTGGATCTGAGCAAAGCAAGGATTGGCAAAATATGCTCCCTTCTTGTAGCACTGCAGCGCCGCCGAACCGTTGGAGTTCATAGCGTTGGTGGACAGGAAGTAAGTGTTTCCGTATCCTCCGGTGGCAATGATAACGGCGTGTGCTCCGAACCTTTCCAGCTGGCCGGTCACCAAGTTGCGGGTAATGATACCCTTTGCCTCGCCGTTTATAACCACCAGGTCAAGCATCTCGTGACGGGGGTACGACTTGACAGTGCCTGCTGCAATCTCTTTATTCAACGATGCATAAGCACCCAGGAGCAGCTGCTGGCCGGTTTGACCGCGGGCATAGAACGTACGGCTCACCTGCACGCCGCCGAAAGAACGGTTGGCCAGATATCCGCCGTACTCGCGGGCAAACGGAATGCCCTGCGCAACACATTGGTCGATAATAGCGGCGCTCACCTCGGCCAGACGGTACACATTAGCCTCGCGGGCACGATAGTCACCTCCCTTGATGGTATCGTAGAAGAGGCGGTACACAGAGTCGTTGTCGTTCTGGTAATTCTTTGCAGCGTTAATACCTCCCTGCGCGGCAATAGAGTGTGCACGGCGCGGAGAGTCGCTGATACAGAATATCTTAACGTTGTATCCCAACTCGCCCAGCGACGCAGCTGCAGACGCTCCGCCAAGCCCGGTACCCACTACGATAATCTCGAGTTTACGTTTGTTGTTGGGACTAACCAAGTGAATTTCCGACTTCCTTTTGGTCCATTTCTGCGCCAAAGGTCCCTCGGGAATCTTTGAAGTAAATTTATCGGCCATTTGTATTATAAATTAATTGGTATTCTATAATAGGGCGAAGATACAACAAAAATCTGACAAGGACAAACGGACGGCGTTAATTGCCTAACTCTGCTCTGTCTGAAGGAACACTTGATGCTGGATTGTTATGTTGAAATAGTGGGCAACGTATCCTCGTGGCAGTGGCAGCACGGAGGCATGCCGCTCAACGCCTGGGCCCTCTCATACGACAGGAACTCGAACATCGTATCGCATTCGATCTACAGTGGAGGCAGCACGCCGGAAGTGACGTCATTCACCCTTGTCGGCAACCAGCGCTATGACTATGACTACGACGCCAACGGCAACCTTACCTGCATGCACGACCTCATCACTCCAGAGAGTTATGAGGACTACAGTTCTACGCTTTCCTACAACCTCCTCAACCTGCCGCTGCATTTGACGACAGATGGCGACTATTATCTGGACTTCAGGTATCTGGCCGACGGCACCAAGGTGTCGGCCATAGGTTACGAAGACTATGGCTTCAAGTATGCCGGACCGTTCCGGTATCGTGTCGAGCTGGGGGACGCCTTCATTGAGAGCAGCGAGGCTGCAGGAGGGCGGATCTGGTGCTACGACGAAAACAACCCGGATACCCCTGCGCCGGAAAATCGTTACTTTATCACCGACCATCTGGGAAGCACGAGAGTCGTGCTGAAGGGCGACGGAACTCTCTCAATGCAGGCCGATTACCTGCCATATGGCGGATTAATCTCCGGAAGTGGACTCAATGTCGCGGAAAATGATTATCTTTGGACTGGCAAGGAATTGCAGCATCAGATCTTTGACACACCCGCGTACGACAGCAGCGCACGCCTCCTCTTCACCAACGGACTCTTTGCCTCGCCCGACCCCCTCGCAGAAAAGTATCCCGGAGTAAGTCCGTATGCTTACTGTAAAGGAAATCCCATTCGAAGAGTCGATCCTGACGGAATGACAGATTGGGACAAAGTGGTTGGTTTTCTCATTGGAACAGTAACAAATATAATTCCCGGGACTGGATTTGCTAGGGACTTGTACCAGCCTGAAGATAAATCCGATTACAATCAAGGGCTGAAGACATCAGACGATGTATCTGAGATAGTGGGGAAAGCGATGGTGGTAGCAGGCGGGACGCTTGATGCTACCGGAGGAGCGACCGCGGCAACAGGAGCTCTTGTATGCGCTTCTGGTGTTGGTGCCCCAGTAGGAACCGTTGCAGTTGTTAGTGGAGTAGCTGAAATAACAACAGGGGAAATGCTTGTTCTCGGCGGTTCGATGATGCTTGCCAACACGGCGGATAATGCTAAGCAAGGGTATAATAGAGGGCAAAATGATTCATCTGGTAATTCCCAAAAAACAGCGTCTGCTAGCCAGATTCAATCAATAATTAAGAAAGGACAAGCGCCGAAGTCTTTCAGAGCAGCACATAATGCGCATACACCAAACGGACAAGAACATATCCATATGAAGAATGGTAGTTCTTTTAATAAAGATGGATCATTACATGATAAAGGAAAGTATAAAGGTAATTTAACTAATGAAGAAAGACGTTTTATTCGAGAGCAAGGATAGACTGTCCCTAAACAATAATATTCTTAAGAATCTCACTGAGTGGATTCATTTTTACATCACAACAGGAGATAGTTTTTGGACATCAGATTTAGAAGATATGTTATTTCCTTATAAACTAAGAAAGGCAGATTGGTTTCGAGCCGCTGAATTAACATATAATCATATTATCTCATTACCAGATATTTCTGATAATAATATTCAGGTTGGAATGGTAATTGTCCTCAAACCATCATTAGTACCTAACACGCCTCCTTTATCATTATTACTAAAAGATAGTATTTGTCAATACGAGGGCCCCAATTTTGATTTTATGCGTGGTTCAAGGGACGCCATGATAAAGTCATACACTGATAATGGTTACAAAAAAATAAGTATTAAACATCCTTTTGATAATAATTTAGACGTGTTTTATGGAGAAATATATTCTCCAGATTATTACGATTCACAAAGAAACTATTATCAAGAAATCCCCTCTTATTGTAGATATCTTCTTTTTATTTGACTATCCGATAGTTACCAGCTATTACACTCCTGTTACAAGATCAGTATCCAGAAACAGATTTTTAAACCAATAAAGAGGGTTTCAAAAGAGATGTAGAAGCACTGTTTCGCTCGCATGGGTGGTTGTAATATCAAAAGGCCGGAGGAGCTCTTGACCTCGGAGACTGCGGCGGTTTCTATTGGATATCCTGTAGCGGATATTGTCTCTGTTTCTATTTCTGGTCATTCAATAGGAGAGCATCTTGATTCATTCATTGAGAGTAGGTATGGTAGTTCAACTGTTTCCTTGCCATGGGTAATAGATTATTAAAATATATAGCTCGATATCTTCTTAAGGAGCAAGAACTGCATATTAGTTCTTGGGGATCAGAAAGATTCATTTTGCTTGAATTATCAATTCCAGCAATACCTTTATATTGCCGATTAATAAATCATATACAACCTGATTTTTTAAAAGTATGTGCTTTTATTGTTTTATTTCTTATATACCCAACAATACCTCATTGGATTATCAGTAAAAAAATAGATGCTATTATCTCAGATACAAAAAAAACAAAAAATTTAAGGAAGAGCATAAAGTTCACAACTGCAGAGTATTGGATTATCTCTATTGTATTATTTATAGTGTCAGTTTTATTAGCTTTATTAATTAACTTTGGATTATCTACAATTGGCCTATAAATATTGGAAAAAAGAAAGATTAATAAGTATTATTATAAACATCATCAACAGTATTATGAGGCAAATAGATATTTTAGCTGAGCCGTTATTACTTGAACATGGTTTTACTTTAAAAAACACAACATGGTATCGTGCAACGGGAGAAGTACTACAACTTATTAATTTTCAAAAAAATCCATGGGGTGCTGATCAGTATTATTTAAACACTGCTCTTACTTTCTGCAGTAAGAGCATTAAAGAAATGGGAAGAACATTGCCCAAAGAATACCAATGCCCAATTCGGTTTAGAAGTGAAACACTCCCAGAAACAAAACGCTATGTTTTTGTGTTAGATTTTGAAAAAGATATTCCCAATGATATTAGAGAGTATAATGTATTAAAGCTTCTTGCTTATTGGCTTTCTTTTTTCGATGACACTCTTACACGAGAATCGGTGATTAATAAAATCAAGACAAATAGTATTGATAAAAGATTGGTTTTTTATTCTTTTAGACAAGAGCATGATTTAATCTAAAAGTGGGCATTCTCTATTTGTAGGTATCTTCTTATTTTTAACACTACGATAGTTACCAACTATCAAACAAATACAGTTCACGGCCAATCTACAGAATACTGAAAAACTCATCCGAACAAGCTCCCTTCATCGGGTTCCTTGATCAGGCCGAGGTGCTTGTAGGAGAGTTCGGTGGCAATACGGCCCCTCTGGGTACGTACTATAAAGCCTTCTTTTATCAAGAATGGCTCGTATACTTCTTCGAATGTGCCCTGATCTTCACCTATGGCAGTGGCTATGGTATTGGCTCCCACGGGACCTCCCTTGAAAGTGCTTATGATAGTACGAAGTATCTTATTATCAATAGCATCCAGCCCTCGGGTGTCGATATTAAGTTTATCAAGGGCATAGCGGGCTATCTTTAAATTGATATGTCCGTCGCCAACCACCTGGGCAAAGTCGCGCACTCGTCTCAGAAGACCATTGGCTATACGGGGCGTACCGCGGCTGCGAAGAGCTATCTCGCGCGCGGCATCGTCGTCGATACCAATCTTAAGGATCTGAGCGCTGCGTTTGACTATCTTCACCAGCTGATCGGTATCGTAATACTCCAGTCCGCTGTTTATGCCGAAGCGGGCCCTCAGCGGAGCTGTAAGCAATCCGGCACGGGTAGTAGCCCCCACAAGTGTAAAAGGATTAAGGGATATACGCACCGACCGGGCCCCGGGACCCTTGTCTATCATTATATCAATCACATAATCTTCCATCGCCGAATACAGGTATTCTTCTACCTCAGGCGACAAGCGGTGAATCTCGTCTATAAAGAGTACATCTCCCGGCTCGAGAGAGGTAAGAAGGCCGGCCAGATCGCCGGGACGGTCAAGCACCGGGCCGGAAGTAATTTTCATGTTTACCCCCATCTCGTTGGCTATAATATGCGCAAGAGTAGTCTTGCCAAGACCGGGAGGCCCGTGGAACAGGGTATGGTCAAGAGGCTCGCCGCGCAGCTTGGCCGCCTGTATAAAAATCTTCAGGTTGGATACTATTTCACCCTGGCCGGTAAAATCTTCCAGCTCCCTGGGACGGATTATTCCTTCTAAATCCTTATCTTTGCCCTCACTTGTATCGTGCGGATTGAAATCAGACATTTCGATTCTCCTTTACAATTACAAATATAGTTCTTTTAATTTATAATTTGATGATGTTCTACACCTCTGTTAATTTGTTAATATTTAACTAAGGTACTTGATTATCATTAATTTATACTTTAAAAGAGTGTTGAAAACCCTGTTACCGGGGCATAAAAAAAGTTGTTAAAAACTTAAGTACCTTTTTTATCAACAACTCTTACCGCCCTTATCAACAGGCTTTTCAACAACTATATTAACAATACATAATAAAGATGTTAATTAATTCTAAATCGACATCGCTTCTAGAAAGCAGATTATCTTCTTGCAAAGAGATTTTCTGCCGCTCCCTGTTTTTGTCCGCCCGCTGGTTCGTCCTTACCCAAGCCGCCCAAAAAGGCCTCCACTTTATAATTCTGCCTAACAAAGAAGCAGCTGAATACTGTTCGGCCGACCTTTACTCCCTCACCGAAGGCGACCGTGTATTCTTCCTTCCGGCCTCCGGAAAGAACATTGAACGCAGCAACTACAAGTCTTCACTTGGAGTACAGCGCACATCGGCAATAGAGAAAATACTTAACTACGACGGATCACTCCTTTATATAGTAACATATCCCGAAGCTATAGAAGAATATGTACCCTCGCAGACCAATATAAAGGATTCTACCTTCATTATTAACCAGGGAGACACTCTTAAATACGACTCAATCCTCGAAACCCTGGGCTCCCGCGGCTTCGAAAAAACCGACTTCGTATCGGCCCCCGGCCAGTTCGCCCTGAGAGGTTCGATAATAGATATATTCTCTTATTCCCGCAATCATCCTTTCCGTATTTCCTTATGGGGCAATGAGGTAGAGAGCATCCACCTGTTTGACTGCAACACGCAGCTGTCCATAGAAAAATGCCCCTCGGCTGAAATAATATCCGACATTATATCCGGCGGAAGCCAGGAAGGGGAGTGCCCGATCACCCTCCTTCCCAAAGATTCAACCATATGGCTCGATTCGTCGGATATGTATAAGGAGAAGCCTTTCTATCAGTATATAAACAACTACCGCAGGGTATTCATCGATACCCCTCTTTCACGTCAGGATGTTGATGCGATTGAATTCAATATAGCTCCCCAGCCGGTATTCAACAAGAACTTCGAAATTCTTACTGAAGATATACGCGAAAAGATAGAAAACGGCTTCGAAGTGTATATCTACGGCGAAAAGGAAACCCAGCTGAACCGTATCCTGTCTATTCTTTCCCAGAACGGAGGCCTTATACCCAACTTCGTAAAGGGCAAGAATATCCACAACGGATTCATAGACAAGCAGGACAAGATTTGCTGCTACACCGACCACGAAATATTCGACCGTTTCCACCGTGTGAGCCTGAGGCGCAGTGTCGAAAAGAGCGAGCAACTAACCATCAACGACCTTAGTTCCTTTAACATAGGTGATTACGTGGTACACATCGACCATGGCGTGGGTGTATTCGGAGGTCTGGTTCGCCTGAGGGATGACTTCGGTCGCGTAAAGGAAGTGGTCAAACTCACCTACCGCGACGGCGATGTGGTGTTTGTGTCGGTACACGCCCTGCACAAGATATCCCGCTTCCGCTCTAAAGACGGCGATGTACCCAAGATAAACAAACTCGGCTCAAAGACCTGGATAACGCTCAAGAACAGCGCTAAGTCGAGGGTAAAAGACATAGCCAAAGACCTTATCCAGCTGTATGCCAAGCGTAAGGCTTCACAGGCATATGCTTTCTCGCCCGATACCTATCTGCAGGAAGAGCTGGAATCGTCGTTCATGTACGAGGATACTCCCGACCAGGAGCTGGCATCCAAGGCTGTCAAGCGCGATATGGAGAATACCTGCCCCATGGACCGCCTGATCTGTGGCGACGTTGGCTTCGGCAAGACAGAAATAGCCATACGCGCTGCTTTCAAGGCGGCTGTCGACGGTAAACAGACAGCGGTACTGGTGCCCACCACCATACTCGCCCTGCAGCATTTCAACACTTTCACCGAGCGGCTCAAAGACCTTCCCTGCACGGTCGATTATGTCAGCCGCCTGCGCAGCGTCAAGGAAATAAACAACATTCGCCAGCGCCTTCTGGAAGGAAAGATAGACATCTTGATAGGCACCCACAAGATTCTTTCCGACAGCTTTGAATTCAAAGATCTCGGATTCCTGATAATAGACGAGGAACAGAAGTTCGGCGTGTCTGCAAAAGAAAAACTCCGCAAGCTGCGCTCGTCGGTAGATACCCTGACTCTTACAGCCACCCCCATTCCCCGCACTCTTCAGTTCTCGCTCCTGGGCGCCCGCGACCTTAGCATCATCAACACGCCTCCGCCCAACCGTATCCCTGTTCAGACCGAAATAATACTCTTCGACAAGAACGAAATAAAGAGCATAATAGAGTACGAACTCAACCGCGGCGGACAGGTATTCTTCCTTCATAACAAGGTTGAAGAACTGCCGGCGATAGAAGAAATCCTGCACCGCCTGATTCCGGATATGAAGATATGTGTGGCGCACGGGCAGATGGAATCAAAGGTATTGGAAAACAGGATGTTGGAATTCATCAGGGGCGATTATGACCTACTGCTCTGCACCACCATCATCGAGAACGGACTCGATATTCCAAATGCTAATACAATCATAATCAACCAGGCGCAGAACATAGGCCTGAGCGACCTTCATCAGCTGCGAGGCCGGGTGGGGCGCTCCAACCGCAAGGCCTTCTGCTTCCTCATCGTCCCGCCGCTCACTACCCTTACCGACGACGCCCGCCGGCGACTCAAGGCAATAGAGGAATTTAGCGACCTTGGCAGCGGCTTCAATATTGCAATGCAGGACCTTGACATACGCGGCGCCGGAAACCTCCTGGGAGCCGAGCAGAGCGGATTCATTCTGGATATGGGCTTCGAGACATACCAGAAGATTCTGTCCGAAGCTATGGAAGAACTTGGCGTCGAGGCCGGAATGGCACCCAAACAAGGGCGCGGAACCTACCATACCGACTGCACCATCGAAACCGACCAGCAGGCGCTTATTCCCGATTCGTATATAGACATAACCGCCGAGAAGATAAGAATTTACAAACAGCTCGACTCGCTCTTCTCCGATAAAGAGATCGACCTCTTCGCCCTTCAGCTCAGAGACCGCTTCGGCATATTGCCTACGGAAGTTGAAAACCTCCTCGAGGTGGTCAAAATCCGTAACGCCGGGGCCCGCCTCGGTTTTGAAAAGATCATAGTCAAGAACGGCATGTTCATAGCTTTCTTTATCTCCAACCAGATGAGTCCCTACTTCCGGTCCGACACCTTCTCAACCATACTTGACAGGGTCAACACCGGAGCGGTTAACCTGGAGTTTAAACAAAGTGAGGGAAAGCTTAAATTAATAACCCGCAAAGTGGATTCTCTCCAAAAAGCCCGCGCTATTTTAAGCAAATTAGAATAAAAATCACTAAATTTGCAGTCTTGTGAATTTGTTGATAGAAATAGGCAACACTGCTGTGAAAGCTGCTTGGGCGGACGGTTCCGTGCTTGGCAAGACCTTCCGTTATCAAGGGGAGAAGGTGATGCAATTCATTGCTTCTCTTACCGACAAGCAGGTGCCGCTGGTAATGACCGTAGTGTCAGCAAGGGTAATTACCCCCGAGGAACAGACAATCCTGCAGGCCTCCACCCAGTATCTTATACTGCTTGATCCGGCCCGCCAGGATGCCCTGTCACCTTATGGCATTCCGGATTACCTTTCTTACGACAGAGCCGCATCGCTGGTTGCAGCCCGTTACCTTTTCAAGGGTAAATCCTGCACCGTATTCGACCTTGGAACCACCCTTACGGTCGATTACCTCGACAGTTCGGGACGTTACTTGGGCGGCAATATTTCACTTGGCTGCCGTACCCGTTTCAAGGCCCTTAACCGATATTCCAAGTCGCTTCCGCTGGTGGATATGCCCTCAGACGCCAAGTTTCCCGGCGACTCGCAGGCATCGTCCATCGAGTCCGGCGTCATTTCAGGTATAATCTTTGAAATAGACGGCTACATACGGACCAACCCGGAAAATATCGTCATTTTTACCGGCGGCGATGCAATTTATTTTGCCAAGCGGATGAAAAACTCCATATTTGTCGTTTGTAATTTGGGTTTGATGGGTTTGGCCATCATTACTGATGACTATGTCAAGAAGAATATTCAGTAGTATAGCGCTGTCGGCGGCGTTGCTTTTGCTTTGCGGTTTGGGTGTTTCGGCCCAGACCTTCGGCAGCTATACCCCTTATTCCATTTTTGCCGTCGGCGACCTTGCCAATCCCGGCACCGCTTACAACAAATCCATGGCCGGCGTGGGCATTGCCGGCCGCAGCAACCGTTTTATCAACCCGGTGAACCCTGCCGCGGTAACAGCCCGTGACTCCCTTGCGTTCATGGCCGATTTCTCCCTCCATCAGGACAACAAAATCTTTACCCAGGGAAATATGCGCTCCGCATCCAACGCCATGAACATGTCCGACTGCATCATCTCCTTCCCCATCTGGCGCTCTTCCGCCATGATGATAGGTATACTTCCCTACAGCGATACGGGCTACGGTTACAACTACCTGTACACCGACCCCAACATCATCGGCAACGTGGGCAATGTGTCTTATTCGGCGGCAGGCAAGGGCAGTATCTATCAGATTTTCGCCGCCGCGGGCGTCACTTTCTGGAGGCGCCTGTCTCTGGGTGCCGAGTTCATCTATCACTTCGGAAAGCTGGAGAAGACCTTCACGGAAACCTTCAGCAACAGCACCTACAACGGTGCTTCCAACGGTCACATACTGCAGCTTAGCGCACCCGCAGGCAAGTTCGGCCTTCAGTACGAGCAGCCCCTGGGCGCCCGCAGTTCCCTCACTTTCGGCGCAACATACAAAACCGCCGCCCAACTTGGCGGAGAGGTTACCAGCTACCGCTACTCCACCGGCACGGCAGCTTCGGATACCCTTTATTTCAAGAAGGGCGCTCCCGGGGTTTTGCTCGCAGGCGAAATCGGTGCCGGACTCTCTTACCGTTACGGCGATAAACTTATGGTCGAAGTGGACTACTCCCGCTCTGACTGGAGAAACACCGGAGTCGGCACCCGCGAGGGCTTTACCGGCAACCTGAGCACGGGCGACGGCTATTCGTGCTTTACTCCCGGGGTGTCGGAGTCATGGCGCGCGGGCTTTGAATATGTGCCCAACCGCAACGACATCCGCTACTACCACAAAAAAATTGCATATCGTGGCGGAGTGTATTGGAAGAAAGACTATTACTTATTGGATAACAACCAGATACAAGCTTTTGGACTAACCCTTGGCGCTACCCTTCCTGTGCCTCCGGGATACAACGGAATCACAGTTGGTATGGATTTTGGACAGAGGGGTTCTTTGAAGGGCAATATGATCCGCGAGACGTACATCAACTTCTCCATCGGATTCAATTTGTTCGATATCTGGTTCCAAAAGCACCAGTACCAGTAACAACTAAAAATTGAAAGATATGAAAAAAGTATTTTTAGCGGCATTCAGCCTGAGCATGATTCTTTCCGGTGTGAATCTTTTCGCGCAGGACATGAGCAAATACGGCCCTAATGCCGACGAGTGCGTCAAGTACCTTTCGTATTACACCGAGTATTACAAGCAGAAGAATTACGACGATGCCACCCCTAACTGGCGTCAGGCATATAAGGTATGTCCTCCTTCCTGCAGCCAGAACCTGCTTATCCAGGGTTCCGAGCTGGTGTCGAGGCTGATTGCCAAGAACGCCAAGAATACCATTATGGTTGACGGGCTGGTGGACACCCTGCTCACCCTGCAGGACCAGAGGGCCGAGTACTTCCCCAAGTATGCGGTAACCGCCCTCAACAACAAGGCCACCTATGCCGCCAAGTACATCAAGAACGATCCTAAGCGCGTGTATGACATCTACGAAGGTGTTATCGCCGCTCTTGGCAAGGATACCAAGGCATCTGTGCTGTTCAACGACTTCAAAGCTGCCGTTGACGTGTATTCAGGCGGTGGTCTGGGCACCGAGGATGTGCTCAACATCTACCAGAGAAATCTTGGCATGCTGGATGCTATCGTTCCCGGTTCCGACCTGGAGGCAAAGCAGATAGGAGAGTTCCGCACCAATATCGAGAACCTCTTCATCGCCAGCAAGGTAGCAAGCTGCGAAGACCTGCTCGCCCTGTTCGGGCCCCGTTACGAGGCCAATCCTAACGACCTTGCTCTTGCGACTTCCATCGTCAAGATGCTGAGCCTGGCCGAGGACTGCAACGACAACGAGCTCTTCCTCAACGCCGTAACAACCATGTACACCCTCGATCCTTCGGCCGACGCTGCCTACTACCTGTACAAGCTGCACGGAGCACGCGGCAATGTTGCCAACGCCATCAAGTATCTGCAGGAGGCCATCGAAAAGAACAGTCCCGACGATGTGAAGGGAGACGCAGCTTACCTGTACGAGCTTGCAGTGTACTGCTTCAAGAACGGCCGTTCTTCTTCCGCTTTCGAGGCGGCAAGCAAGGTTCCTGCAATGGACGAGGAGCTGGCCGGAAAGGCATACCTGCTCATCGGTACCATCTGGGGATCGACCAGCTGCGGCGGCGACGAGATCGCCCGCAGGGCTCCTTACTGGGTAGCATGCGACTACATGAACAAGGCAAAGGCCCACGACCCTTCTCTCGAGGCGGAGGCCAACCGCTACATCGGTCAGTACAGCCGCTACTTCCCTCAGGCCGCAGAGGCATTTATGTACGATGTGACCAACGGCCAGTCCTACACCGTAGTCTGCGGTGGTATGAGGGCCACCACCACGGTCCGTACCGTTAAGTAGTTTTGAACTCTAAAACCAAATGTATAATGATGCTGGCAAGCGTTTTCGCGCTTGCCAGTATTGTCGTTTCTTGTAAGAGCAAACTAGCCCAGGCCGACATGCTCGACCTGAGCGTCACACCGGTGCAGACCCTTACCGACATGTTCACCGTGCAGACCTGCAACGGCAAGGTGGAGATGCGTATAGAGGCGCCGCTGATGGAAACTTACGAGAGCGACACCGTGAAACTTGACCTTTTCCCGAAGGGCCTGTCGGTTTATTCCTACAACGACGAGGGGCTCCTTGAGAGCCTTGTTTTCTCCGACAAGGCCAGCCACAAGGTCGATAAGACCCGCAAGACCGAAGACATCTGGTCGGCGTTCGGCAATGTGCTTATCCACAACGTCATCAAGCGGGAAACAATGGAAACGGACACCATCTACTGGGACCAGTACAACAAGGAAATATGGACGGACTGTTACGTAAAGATGTACTCTCCGGACGGTTTCCTGCAGGGTTACGGCATGCGTTCCGACGACCACGCGCGCAATGCCATCCTGCGCAAAACCTTCAACGGATACGGCGTCACAATACAGGATTCGACACTTGTTGTGATTGATTCTGTGAATTTTATTGGTGCTTTCCCAAAAAATTAGTAATTTCGCGGCTCATTTACACAGACATTAAAAAATAATAGAATAACACAATGGCGGTTCTTCAAAAAATTCGCGTAAAATTCGGCCTGGCGATTTCCATTATCATCGCCCTGGCCCTCCTCTCGTTTATTATTGATCCCAATACCCTGGGCTCTGCCCTTCAGAGTATGTCGTCCAAGTATGACGTCGGTACCATCGCAGGCAAGAGGGTGTCCTATACGGACTTCCAGGAGAATGTGGACAAATTCACAACTATTCATCAGATTGCCACCGGTTCTTCCGTCCAGAACGAGCAGACCCAGACCCAGATCCGCAATGCCGCATGGCAGGATTTCCTGGACAGGTATATGATGGCCAAGAACGTCAAGAACGCCGGCGTCCGCGTTGGCGAGGACGAAATGGTCAACCTCACTACTGGAGACAACATCTCCCCCGTGTTCGCACAGAATCCCGCTTTCCAGGATGCTGACGGTGTATATTCCCCCGACGCCCTGCGCGAGTTCGTGCAGCAGGCCGGTATGGACGACAGCGGCCGCGGCAAACTGTTCTGGAACTATCTCCAGAACTCGGTCCTGACCCAGAAGTACTACGACAAGTACGGCGCCCTTTTGCTTAACTCCTCCGCCACTCCCAAGGTATTCCTTGACAGGGCGGTTGCAGAGGCCAACACCACCGCTACCGTTGAGTATGTGATGGTTCCCTTCAACTACAACGACAGCACCGCAGTCGTTTCCAGCGCCGAGATCAACGCTTACTACAAGGCCCACAAGGATAACTACAAGCAGCAGGCCGGCCGCGATATCGAGTATGTGGTGTACGAGGTCACTCCTTCACAGGCCGACATCGATGCCGCCGGTGAAGATATCGACGCCCGTATGGCAGAGTTTGCCTCCACCAACAACATGAAGGCATTCCTTCTCCGCAACTCCGAGAGCGCATATTCCGAGCGCTGGTACACCAAGGACGAGCTTGCCAGCAACTTCTCTTCCGACATTGCAGATTTCGCATTCAGCGGAGAGCAGGGCGTTTCTCCTTTGTACAAGAGCGGCAACATGTTCCGTGCAGTCAAGGTTATGGGCAGCGCCAATCTTCCCGAGTCCGTATATGTAAAGCACATTCTGCTTCAGGGTGCCGACGCCCACGAGGTTGCCGACAGCCTCTGCAAGGTCGTGGCCAAGGGCGGCAATTTCGCAGCTCTGGCAGCCATCTATTCGGTTGACAAGGGTTCTGCCGACGGTGGCGAGCTTGGCAACATCGGCCGTTTCACCCAGGCCAACTGCATCCCCGGATTCGAGAGCGTGTTCACCGCCGAGGCCAACAAGCCCTTCGTCCTGGACACCCAGTACGGTTCGCACGTCGTGGTCGTTACCGATCGCGCCAAGCCCGTGGCAATGAGGCAGATCGCAGTTCTTGAGAAGACCACCCTCCCCAGCAAGGAGACCTACAACGAGTGCTATGCCAAGGCTCACCGCTTTGCTACTCTCGCCGCCGGTACCTATGAGGGTTACAAGAAGGCCATCGATTCTACCGGTGTGTATTCGCATCCTATGAACAATGTCACCGAGGCCACTTCCAACTACGGCGCCATCAGTCAGGCCAAGGAGATTACCCGCTGGGTATATGACAACAAGCCCGGCAAGGCTTCCAACATCATCACGGTCAACAACAACTACTTCTTTGTGGTCGCCGTCAAGGCCGCCCGCGAAGAGGGTTACAAGTCCGTCAAGGATGTTGCTCCTGCCATCAACGATATCCTCCGCAGCGAGAAGCTCCGCGACATCACCAAGCAGGAAGTTGCAGCCAAGATCAACGGTCTGGCCACTCTCGAAGAGGTTGCCGAGGCTTGCAAGGCTTCTACCAGCACCCGTGAGGATGTAGCATTCGGCGGCACCGGCGCTCCTTCTGTCGAGCCCGCTCTGCTCGGCGCCGCTTCCGTGGCTCCCGAGGGACAGATTTGCGGTCCTGTAGCCGGCGAGGCCTGCGTGTATGTATTCAAGGTGAGCAACCGTCAGACCGGTGCATTCTACACCGAGGAAGATGCCAAGAACACCGAGAAGCAGAAGGCCCAGTACGCCGCCCAGATGATCGTGCCCGTTATGATGGAGTACGACAACGTCAAGGACAACCGCGCACGGTTCTTCTAGCCGAGGGCTAGAAAAACCTTCCCCCGTCGCTTACGCGACTGCCCCCAGGGGCAATTTCGGCCTCCGGCCGGTCGTCTGCGACGACTTGTAAAAACAGATTGACAGCAGTCTAGCGCTTGCGCCTGTGGATACCACAGATGCAAGCGCTAGTTATTTTAGCCAAAGCACGATAGGGTAGTGGTCGGATACTCCGCCGTTGTAGTGGGGGCCGACGAAGGCGCGGCGGGGCTTGGTCCCTCCGAAGCTGCGGTCCCTCTCGGAGAGCAACGGGTCGGCGAACACGCTCTCGCGCACCTTGAGCCCGCGGGCGAAATAGCCGTCGATCTTTTCCCACGCGCCATTATATTTAATGGTACCGGGAGCCCCTGGGGAACCCCATACATTGTCGTTGAAGTCCCCGACCGACACAATTCTCCCGTGCCCTGAAGCCTGCAGCGAGTCCATAACGTCCCGCATCCTCCGTTGCGCGATTGCCCTGCGCCGTTCTGAATCACCCCCTACCTTGGAAGGATGGTGATTAACCAGTATGTCCAGAGAGTCGAACTCTGCAAGCAGGATATCACGGGTGCGCATCACTGCTCCGCCGCTGTCTACAAGGTGCTTAGGCATAGAGCGGCGGAGTTTCAGTACAGAGCGGCGGTACAGCAGGGCGCAGTCGATGCCGCGCCGGTCGGGCGACTCGTAATGGACGATGGCATAGTCGAGCTTGCGGAGGGGAGTGCTGCCCAGCAGGCGTTCCAGCACAAAGCGGTCTCCTACCTCTGTGAGGGCCACTGCATCGGGCAGGCGCCCTAAGCGCTCGGCTATCAGCAGCAGCGTCTTGCTCACGGCATTGCATTTGTTGTAGAACCGGCCGGCGGTGTAGCGTCCGGTGGAGTCGGTTCGATAGTCAAGGAAGTTCTCTACATTCCAGCTTACCAGCAGCAGGCTGTCGGGGGGAGCGGCGCACATGGCCAGGAACAGAAAAGACAGAAGCGTTTTCATAGCAGGTTTATTTTTGTTCCGCAAAATAGGACTTTCCTATGACAATTCAAACGAAGTTTTATATCTTTGTGTGATATGAGAAGAAGATTGTCTTACTTCATTGCCGCAATGCTCTGCCTGGGCCTCGCCGCCTGCAACGGCCCGCAGAAAAGCGGCCCCGGGGCCAAGGACAGCGGGGAGCAGGTCCCTTCCGAAATACCATCCTCAGACGAGCCGGCGGGTGAAGCGCCCTCCGGCGCGGAGGCACCGTCCTCCATATTCCCTACCGTTACAGTGCCGAGCGTTTTCGGCGACGACGAGCAGCTGCGTACCGACTATGTGCTTGAGCACTACTGGGATTCGTTCCTCGGTAGAGAAGGCGCCACAACGCCAAATGCCATTCTGGGCATCAGCGACGGGAGCGTCGAGCAGGCTCTGGCCAATTATATCCAGATACTTTCCAACATTAAGGCCACCTCTACGCCCGACGACCTCAAGCCTCTCAAGAAGGCCCAGAAGAGCGTGCAGAAGTTTTTCGACAAGATTGAAGCAAAACAGCAGGCGGACACGTCGGCACATACCTACCTGCGCCTTACCGAAATGGTGTCCCGCTATTTGTACGACCCCAATTCCCCGTTGCGTGACGAGGATCTTTACCTTCCCTTCGTGGAGGCAATGTCCAAGAGCAGCTTCACGCGCGAGGACATGAGGAACGCATACAACTACGAGCTGAAGATGTGCAAAACCAACCCTTACGGCTCCAAAGTACCCGACATCCGCTACAAAGATGTTAACGGGCACAAAGGCACGTTGTACGCCGTCAAGGCCGACTATACCATGCTCTTCTTCAGCAACCCCGGCTGCGAGTCCTGCAAAGGCATAATAAAGGACGTCATGTCCAGGGGGAACATAGAGTGGCTGATCTCCGACAAGAAACTCTCCATCGTGAACATTTACATCGACGAGGAAGTGTCCAAGTGGCGTGAATACTCGCCCAACTATCCGTCGTGCTGGATCAACGGATACGACTACACCTTCTCGCTGCGCGACAGCGGCGCCTTCGACATAAGGGCCATCCCGTCGCTGTATCTGCTCGATTCATCCAAACGCGTCATCATGAAAGACGCCCCCACCGAAAAGGTTCTTGCATTCATAGATACTTTATGAAACAATATCTCGATTTACTTCGGCACATCCGCGAGCACGGCGTCATCAAGAGCGACCGCACCGGCGTAGGCACCCAGAGCGTATTCGGCTACCAGATGCGCTTCGACCTCAGCGAGGGCTTTCCCCTGCTGACCACCAAGAAAGTGCACCTCCGTTCCATTATCCACGAGCTTCTGTGGTTCATTGCGGGGGATACCAACATCAAGTACCTGCACGACAACCATGTGAGCATATGGGACGAATGGGCCGACGAGAACGGCGACCTGGGCCCCGTGTACGGCCATCAGTGGCGCAGCTGGGAAGCCCCCGGCGGACGCAGCATCGACCAGCTCTCGCAGGTTATCGACCTCATCAAGAACCATCCCGATTCGCGCCGCATGTTGGTGTGCGCCTGGAATCCCGCCGATATCGACAAGATGGCCCTGCCTCCTTGCCACTGCCTGTTCCAGTTCTACGTTGCGGAAGGCCGCTTGAGCTGCCAGCTGTATCAGCGTAGCGCCGACACGTTCCTCGGCGTGCCGTTCAATATCGCATCGTACGCGCTCCTGACCATGATGCTCGCCCAGGTTTGCGGCCTGCAGCCCGGCGAGTTCATCCACACCACCGGCGATACCCACATCTACCTCAATCACTTCGACCAGGTGGCCGAGCAGCTCTCGCGCGAGCCCCGGCCGCTGCCCGTAATGAAGCTTAATCCGGAGGTCAAGAGCCTCTTTGATTTCCGCTACGAAGACTTTACCCTCGAAGGCTACGACCCTTGGCCCGCAATCAAGGCTCCGGTGGCCGTATGAGGCACAGTTACACCATAAAACATCCATCAGCAATGCTCAAGTGTCTTATTGTCGCAATAGCCGACAACAACGGAATAGGCGTTAAAGGCGACCTTCCCTGGCATATTCCCGAAGATTTGAAATATTTCAAGTCGGTAACTCACGGATACCCGGTAATAATGGGCCGTACCACTTATTTTTCGCTGCCTTTCCGCCCGCTCAAGGGCCGCAAGAACATAGTGCTTAACCTGGGCGGGGAGCCTATCCCCGAGGTGTGCTGTGTGTATTCCTTCGAAGAGGCTTACAAGGAGGCTGAGGCCACAGGCATGGACAAATGCTTCGTGATGGGCGGGGCATCGGTGTACCGCGCCGCGCTGCCCGATATGGACCGCCTTTACATAACCCACGTGCATACCGTGGTCGAGGGCGCCGACGTGTTCTTCCCCGAGATCGATCCGGCCGTCTGGCACCGCGTAAGCACCTCCGAAACCCATACCGATCCCGAGACCGGATACACATTTGAATTCGTTGTGTACGAAAAGTAAATAAAAAAACTTATCTTTGGAAGGTAATTAGTTAGTTAGATGGTACCTTCCAAACGGGAGCAATTCGGGAGCTCTCTCACTTTCATAATGGCTATGGCCGGCTCGGCGATCGGGCTCGGCAATATCTGGCGTTTCCCTTACATGGTAGGGGAGCATGGCGGCGGCGCTTTCATCATTGCATATATAATTTGCAGCGTCTTTATTGCTTTGCCTTGTTTTTTATGCGAGTCGCTCATCGGAAGGCGTGCGCGCAGCGGTGTGTACGGGGCATTTAAAAAACTGGCTCCCGGAAGCAAGTGGACCTGGGTCGGGGTGATGTGCATCGTGGCCAGCTTCGTCATTATTTCGTATTATTGCGTAGTAGGCGGATGGTCGCTGGATTTCTTGCTCCGTTCACTCTGCGGCGGGCTCGCGCCGGGGCGGCCCGATGAGGCGGTCGGGGTATTTTCCCGTATGGCCGCTTCGCCGCCGGAGTCGATACTTGCTTTTATCGGCTTCTTCTTTATTACCGCTTTTATAGTGCTGGGAGGCATTAAAAAGGGCATTGAGAAATTCACCAAGATTACAATCCCTATTTTGTTCTTCCTGATGCTGGCCATCGTGGTGTATTCGCTCTCGCTGCCCGGCGCATCGGCCGGAGTTGAATACATAGTCCGTCCCGATTTTTCCAAACTGGATGCATCCGGATGGGCCTGTGCCTTGGGGCAGGCGTTCTTCTCAATGTCGCTCGGAGTGGGAACGGTGCTCATTTATTCTTCTTTCATGAAGAAGGGAGACAATATCGTTAAGTCCGGATTCTGGACATCGGTGTCGGACACCGTGTTTGCAATCATTGCCGCTTTTGCCATAATGCCGGCCGTATTTGCCGCCGGACTTGAGCCCGGGGCCGGTCCTGCGCTGGTGTACGAGACGCTTCCGTACATCTTTGCCAGTATGGGTGTGGAGACGCCGGTGTTGAGCGGAGCGGTAACGATAGTGTTCTTCCTGGCAATTCTTATGGCTGCTCTAACCTCGTCCATTTCGATGTTCGACGTGTGTGTGGAGCATGCGGTGGAGCAATTTCATTGCAAGCGGTGGAAGGCCGTGCTGCTGTTTTTGATTCCGGGGATTGCGCTCGGGGTGCCTTGTGCCTTGTCGTTCGGCTGCCTGAGCGGGGCCAAGCTGTTCGGCCTTTCGATATTCGATTTCTGCGACTTCCTGTGCTCCAATATCCTTATGACTCTCGGCGCTCTGGCATTCACCCTGTTTGTGGGCTGGCGCATGAAGAAGGCAGATGTGCAGGAGGAGCTTCAGGGACCGTTCTTCAAGATATTTTATTTTATGATCCGCTGGATTGTTCCTCCGGTAATCATGGTCATCTTTATCAGCAACCTGCTGTAATCCTTCAGAAATATATAGGTATAAAGGCCTGGGGGAAGTATTGGATTCGGGGCTCGGGCTCTTCAAATACCACCGTAAGCACGTCAAACTGAACCTCCACGTCGGCGGGAAGGGTGCCGCGCAGGGGGCCGTTCATAAATGCGCCCGCGGCCCTCACCATGCGCTGGCGCTTGAGGTGATCGACTTTGCTTTCAGGGGCCACCGGAGTATCTCCGCTGCGGGTTTTTACTTCCACTATATGGATGGTACGCTCCCGTATCGTAATGATATCAAGTTCCAGATGAGAGGCTCTCCAGTTGCGCCGCAGAATGCGGTGACCCTGCCCTACCAGCCAGTTGCAGGCTTCTTCTTCGCCCCGGGAACCGACGATTTGCTTTTTGGTTTTCATAATTGTGCATTTAAGTTGTCGGGGCAAAGATGCAAATATTTTGTATATTTGGACTCAATATTTTAAACTATTTGATATGTCCAAGAATTCTTCAAAGCTCTTGCATACCGAAGATTGGCTTGCGGTGTGGATTGGATTTATTATTATCGCGGTAGCCCTTGTGGCCGTGCTAACCGGCAGTTTCGATTTTGCCGCCCTTAAATTCAAGACCTGGACCTGGGGCGAGACCGTCTCCGGTGCCGCCGCAGCAAAGATAGTTCCGCTGGGGCAGCAGCTCGCATCGGGCGCGTTCTGGCTCAAAATGCTCCTTACCGCCGTGGTGCTCGGGGTGCTATTTACCGTTGGTGCCAAGCTTACCGGAGGGAAGGTTTCAAAGTTCATCCCGGCGTTCATCGGGGTATTCCTCCTGTCGGTTGTTGTGCGTCTTATAAGCGCCGAATTCACCCTCAACCGTTATCTGGAGTGGGCATTCTGGGCGCTGATTGTGGGCATGCTGATTTCCAATACCATAGGCACTCCCGGCTGGCTTAAGCCTGCGGTGCGTACGGAGTTCTATATCAAGACGGGACTTGTGATAATGGGTTTCTCGGTGTTGTTCTCCAACATTGCAAAGTTCGGTCTGTACGGCCTTGGAATCGCCTGGGTGGTTACCCCTATAGTGATTTTGTTCATGTGGTGGTTCGGCACCAAGGTGCTTAAGATTGACAATAAGCCGCTCATCATTACCATGGCTTCGGCCACGAGCGTTTGCGGTACATCGGCCGCCATCGCCTCCGGAGCCGCATCGGGCTGCAAGAAGGACGACCTTACCATGACCATCTCCATCTCCATCATATTTACCGTGTTGATGATGGTGCTTGAGCCCGTGATCATCAAGGCCTGTGGCATGTCCCCCATCATGGGCGGCGCTCTCATAGGCGGTACGGTTGACAGTACCGGCGCCGTAGCCGTGGCGGGTTCTGTGCTGGGCGGCGAGGCCGAGAAGGCGGCCGTGCTGGTGAAGATGATCCAGAATATCCTTATCGGCTTTATCGCTTTCTTCGTGGCGTTGTTCTTTGCAACTCGCGTGGACAAGAAAAACGGTCAGAAAGTGGGCGCGGGCGAGATATGGACCCGTTTTCCTAAGTTCATCATCGGCTTCTTCGTGGCTTCGCTGGTGGCGTCGTTCATCGTTCTGCCTCTTGCCGGCGCCGACCAGGTGAATGCTGTCAACGGGGTGCTTGACCAGTACAAGAACTGGTGCTTCGTGCTCGCATTCGTAAGTATTGGTCTGGATACTAATTTCCGCGATATCGCCCGTCAGATGAAGGGCGGCAAGCCGCTGTGGCTCTATATAGTCGGGCAGACTTTCAATATCGTCCTGACCTTCGCCATGGTATGGTTCCTGCTTTCCGGTGCCGTGTTCCCTATCCCCGCGCTTGACTAATGGCAAAGATTCTTACGAACAGTCGTTTTGCCTCCGGCGAGCTTCGGCAGGAGCCCGCCGGCGCTCCTGTTCGTAAGGGCCAAAGTCGCGCCGGGAGGCCCCTGCCTGCCGGTGTCCGCTCGTGCGATGTTAAACCACGTCGAAAACTGTCGGCGGGGAGCGTTGCGGCTCTGTTGGTTGGGACGGTTGTGCTGGGCGCGGCCGTGTATATAATGGTCCACGGCCTCGGCCTAAACCCCGACCTTGACTTCGGCGCCGGCGCCTATTACTACGCCGACATTCCCGACTACCAGAACACCCTTAACTGGGATACATTCACCGCCCGCCTGCCCTTCTGGGTGTACGTCCTGCTATTCCTCGGCTGGGGCGCCCTCATGTGGCGCCTGTGGAAGCGGCTGGATAGATAAGCCGTTGCCGTGGGGATGCGGTTTTGCCAAATTCGGCAAAAATCGCTATATTTGAAAGCTATGGCAAAATCAGCGGAAGATACCCCACTGCTTAAGCAGTATTTCTCTATAAAGGCGCAACATCCCGAGGCCCTGCTGCTCTATCGCGTCGGGGACTTCTACGAGTGTTACTCCGACGACGCCGTGACCCTCAGCAAGGTGCTGGGAATCGTCCTCACGCGCCGCTCCAACGGCGACAAAGGGGACACGCCCATGGCCGGCTTCCCCCACCACGCCATCGACACGTATCTTCCGAAACTCGTACGCGCAGGCTTCAAAGTAGCTATCTGCGACCAGCTCGAAGACCCTAAACTATCCCAATCAAAACTCGTCAAGAGAGGAGTCACCGAGATACTTACTCCCGGCGTAGCCTTCGGCGAAACCATGCTCGAGGGCAAGGAACACAACTGGCTCGCCGGCCTGAACTTCGACGGTCCGGAGTGCGGAGCCGCCTTCCTGGACGCCTCTACCGGCACTTTCAAAGTGGCTCAGGGCAGCCCCGAATACATTGCCACCCTCCTTTACAGTTTCCGTCCCAAGGAACTCGTGGTTCAGCGCGATATCTACCGCAAGGTCAAAGAGCGCTTCCCCGACTTTTACATCACTTCCCTTGACGAATGGGCGTTCGTGCAGGACGCCGCCACCGAAAAGCTCTGCCGCCAGATGGGCACCCAGAGCCTCAAAGGCTTTGCCATCGACCGCTATCCACTGGCCGTGCAGGCCGCCGGCGCCCTCATATATTATCTCGAACAAACCCACCACGAAGGCCTCAAGAACATCTGCAGCATAGGACGCATCGACGAGGGCAGCTTTGTGTGGATGGACCGCTTCACCTTCCGTAACCTCGAGATTTTCCAGTCCAACGCAGGGGTGGAAGGCACAAGCCTGGTGGACGTTCTGGACCGCTGCTCTTCCCCCATGGGAAGCCGCCTGCTGCGTGAATGGCTCTCTCTCCCCATAATCGATATCCAGGCTCTGAACGGTCGCTACGATGTGGTGCAGTTCTTCTTTGACAACGAAGAGGCCCTGCAGGATGTCCGCACCCGCATCGGCGATATCGGCGATCTGGACCGCATAACGGCACGCGCCGCCACGGGCAAGATCAACCCGCGCGAGATGATGCAGCTTGCCCGCTCGCTCTCCCAGATGACCCCGGTCCGCACCATCTGCGACGGCACCGGTATCCCCGCCCTTGACAAGCTCGCCAAGGGCATCAAAGATACCGATCCCCTGCTGGAGCGCATCCGCAGCACCATGGCGGAAAATCCTGCCGTGCAGTTGGGCAAGGGCGACGTCATCGCCGCCGGCGTAAACAAAGAACTGGACGAGCTGCGCGCCATATCGCGTGGCGGCAAAGAATACCTCCAGCAGATGCAGCAGCGGGAGATAGAACGCACCGGCATCAGCTCTCTTAAGATAGGCTACAACAACGTATTCGGCTATTACATAGAGGTACGCAACACTTTCCGCGACCAGGTTCCCCCCGAATGGATACGCAAGCAGACCCTTGTGTCGGCCGAGCGATACATTACCGAGGAACTCAAGAAGTACGAGAGCCGCATCCTCACCGCCGAGGATTCCATCTACGCCCTTGAGTCGCAACTCTACGCCAGGCTCGTCGCCGACATCCAGAAGCGCATCAAGGACATCCAGGCCAACTGCCGCATCATATCGACCCTCGACGTGCTCCAGGGCTTCGCGCTCCAGGCCATCGAGAGGGGCTACTGCCGCCCGGTGATGGACAAGAGCCTCTCGTTCGACATCAAGGCCGGCCGCCATCCGGTTATCGAAACCATGATGGGCCCGGGCGAGGAGTACGTTCCCAACGACATTTCGATGGACAGCCGCCGCGAGCAGATAATGGTGCTCACGGGGCCCAATATGGCCGGCAAATCGGCCCTGCTGCGCCAGACGGCCCTTATAGTGCTTATGGCCCAGTGCGGTTCGTGGGTGCCGGCGCGGGAGGCCCGCATAGGCGTATTCGACAAAATCTTCACACGCGTTGGCGCCACCGACAATATCTCCCGTGGCGAGTCCACGTTTATGGTGGAGATGCTGGAGACGTCGATGATCATGCACAATCTTTCCGAGCGCTCGCTGGTGCTGATGGACGAGATCGGCCGCGGTACATCCACCTACGACGGCATGTCAATAGCCCGCGCCCTCATAGAGTATGTACACGAAAAAGGGCACGGCGCCAAGACTCTCTTCGCCACCCATTACCACGAGCTCAACGACATGGAAAACCGCTTCCCGCGCGTGCATAACTGGCATATTGCCGTAAAGGAAGAGGGGCACGACGTAGTGTTCCTGCGCAAGCTCGAGAGGGGAGGAGTGGCCCACAGCTTCGGTATCCACGTGGCCCGTATGGCCGGAATGCCGCAGGAGGTCATACACTCCGCCGAGAGGACTCTGCGCGAGCTTGAAAGGCGCGAAAAAACTTCCGACGCCCTGTCCAAAGACACCGCCGAGGACGGCAGTGTGCAGCTTTCTTTCTTCCAGCTTGACGACCCCACGCTCAGCTCCGTCAAAGAACAGCTCGAGAAGGCCGACCTCGACAACATGACCCCCCTCCAGGCCTTCGACCTTCTGCGAAAACTAAAGGAGGAAGTGGGGGCCGCCCAAAATTGATAGCACCATGAGACGAATTCTAGCCATATGCGCCCTGGCGCTCTGTCTGCTGCCCGCCGCCGGACAGAACTGGACCCACGACCCCGCCCTGGAGGCCGCCCTCAAGGAAGATATACTCCGCGCAGGCAACAACAACTACACCTATCATCACGGCGACCTGCGTGACACGCCTCCGCCGGCAGGTTATAAGCCATTCTACATCAGCCATTACTCCCGTCACGGCAGCCGTCACACCTGGGGAAGCGACTACTATGTCCTGATTCTGGACGTGCTGCACAAGGCCGACAGCCTGGGCATATTGAGCGACGGTGGACGCGCCGCCTTGGAAGAAACGCAGCAGGTGTTCGATGCTTGGGGCGGAATGGACGCCCGGCTTTCGCAGCGCGGCGTACGGGAGCACTCAGGTATTGGAGCGAGGATGGTAAAACGCTTCCCCGCAGTGTTCCGCGGGAGCCCCGAGATCCGCGCCATCGCCAGCGTATCGCAGCGCTGCATCATCAGCATGAACGCTTTTACCACGGCCGTATCGGCGGCGCGCCCCAAGACGCGGTGGTATCTCGATACGGGCGAGGCCCTTATGGAATATATAGGCGCCACGGGCCACAAACTGCCCATCTGCAAGGAGCTGGCCGTGCCTATGAAGGAGCATCTCTGGGACGCTCCGTGCGACAGCACATATATCCTTGGCACCTTGTTCACCGATGCGGCCGCGGCCCGCGGGCTTATCACGGATCTTGCCCGCTTCAACAAGGCTCTCTACCGCACCGCCACCATAGCGCCCTGCTGGGACATAGAGGAACGCATCCTGCCGCTTATGCAGTTTGAGTACCTCTACCGCTACTGCGCCTATGAGGCAAGTTCCCAGTACGCCAATTACGGCAGCGTTGAGGAAATCGATCCCCAGCGGCTTGATTCGGCCCATCAGCTGGTGGACGACATAGTGGCCAAGGCCGACGAGGCCATAGCGGGCGGCAAATATGCGGTGGACCTTCGTTTCGGGCACGATTATCCCCTCCTCACGCTCGTCTCATACCTTGGCGTCGAGGGGCCCGGCAGCCGCATGCCGTTCAGCGAGATTGCCTCGCGCTGGTGGTGCTGGCGCGAGCTGTGCATGGGCTCCAACCTTCAGATGATTTTCTACCGCAACCGGGCCGGCCGCGTACTGGTGAAGTTCCTTTACCAGGAGCAGGAGAGGAGCCTGAGGAAGCTCAAGAGCGTGAGCGGACCTTACTACGACTGGGAGACTGTTAAGGAAAACATTCAGGGTTACAGGCGATGAAGAAAGTTCTGATAATCAGTTACTACTGGCCTCCTACCGGGGGCAGCGGAGTGCAGCGCTGGGTCAAGTTCACCAAGTATCTGCGCGAGTTCGGCTGGGAGCCTGTGATCTACACCCCCGAGAACCCCGAGCAGCTGGCCGTGGACGAGAGTCTGCTGGAAGAGATTCCCGCCGGCGTTACCGTGCTCAAGCGCCACATCACCGAGCCATACGCTATCTATCATAAATTCTTCGGCGCTTCCGACAAGGGGGCCGGAGTGAATCCGCTCAACCAGCAGAAGAAGACCTTCAAGCAGCGCCTGGTGGTGGGCCTGAGGGGCAATCTGTTTGTGCCCGATCCGCGTGCGGGATGGGTTGGCCCGAGTGTGAGGTATCTGCGTAAATATCTGAAAGAGAATCCTGTAGATGCAGTGGTCACTACCGGTCCGCCCCATTCGATGCATCTGATAGGTATGCGCCTGAAGCGCCTCACGGGAGTGAGGTGGATTGCCGACTTCCGTGACCCTTGGACGGAGATGCATTACTTCAAGCACATGGGACTGCTGCCCTGGACGGCGGCGGAACACAGGAGAATGGAGCAAAAAGTGCTCGATAGCGCCGATGCCGTAATAGCCGTGTCGGCGCCCGTACGTGACGACTTCCAAGCCCGTACAGCTACGCCGGTGCACCTGATTACCAACGGCTTTGACGAATGCGACTTCGCCGCGTTCCCCAATCCCCTGCCGCGCAACGAGTTCAGCCTTGTGCATACCGGCCTTTTTGCTTCCGACGGCAACCCGCTGCGCCTTTGGGATGTGCTCTCTGGCAAATGTGCCGCCGACCGCTCCTTCAAGGAGCAGCTGCGCATACGCCTTGCCGGCAAGACCGACACCGAAATACTTGAGGCGCTCCGCATAAGGGGCCTTTCGGACAACGTGGAGAACCTGGGTTATCTGCCTCATAATCAGACTACAGCCCTGCAGCAGTCGGCATCCGTGCTGTTGCTTCCGCTGCGTGACGAGCCGGAGTATGCCAAGGCCCTTCCGGGCAAGATTTTCGAGTATATGGCAGCCCGCCGTCCGGTGCTCGGCATAGGGCAGGAAGGCGGCGCCGCGGCCCGCATGCTCTCCGAAACCGGTTCCGGAGTGATGTACGGCTGGGATAAGGTTGAGCCCCTTGAAAACTATATCCAGGCGGCTTGGGAGAAGCATCTCGCGGGCGAAGAAGAACCTCTCCGTGGGGACGTTTCGCAGTATTCCCGCAGGGCCCTCACCGAAAAACTATCCAAAGTGCTATGAGTTCGGTTTCGGCAATTTCGGCTTTCCGTTGCTCCCGCTGCGGCAGGGAGTATGAGGCCCTCGTTTACAGGATGATAGACGCTGAGGCGGAACCATCTCTGAAGGAGAAGGTCAAAGACGGCAGCCTATTCGTCAGGGAGTGCCCTTCCTGCGGATGCAAGGAGCTTATTTTAAGCCCGGTTATTTACCGTGATTCCCACCTGCTGCTGTGCCTTTCGGACCGTCCCATTGCGGTTGAGGGCCTGGAGGGCGTTCAGGGGCGGCTGGTGTCTGATGTTGGGTCTCTTATCGAAAAGGTAAAGGTTTTCGATGCGGGCCTTGACGATGTGCCGCTGGAGATTTGCAAGTACGTTACCCGTCAGGAACTTGGCAAGAGAGTCGATCTGAAATTCCTGCGCCTTGAGGGGGCGGACCACGATATCATATTCACTTATCCCGAGGAAGGGCAGATGCAACTGCTGAGCGTGGGCTTCAATGTGTACGAAGATTGCTGCGCAATAGTGGGGCGGAACCCTTCTTTGACAGCGGGCCTCCAGGGGCTTGTGAAGATCGACCGCGAGTGGGTGGAACAATTTATTGCTTAGAGCGTTATGAAGAAGAATCTGTTGATATGCTTGGGGATTGTGCTGGGTTTCCTGGTACTTTCGTACGCATTTGTGCCCGAGGTGCTGGAAGGTAAGGTTGTAAACCAGGGGGATATCTCCGGCTGGCAGGGAATGGCCCACGAAAAGATTAGCTGGGACAAGGCGCACCCAGGCGAGAGCGCAGCCTGGACCGGCTCCATGTTCAGCGGCATGCCCACCGCATCTATCCAGAGTTCCACCAAAGGCGACTGGACGCAGCCCCTCTATGACTTGCTGCTCACCGGCAAGCGCCCTGCTACATATCTGTTCATATCGCTCCTGGGAGCATTCCTTATGTTCCTGGCTTTCGGCGTGCACCCTCTGGTAGCGGCCGGCGGCGCCATTGCCGTCACGTTCTGCTCGTATAATATCCAGATCATACAAGTCGGCCACAACACCAAGATGCAGGCCCTCTCATTCCTGCCTTGGGTTTTTGCCGCCGTGGTGTTTACCTACCGTAAGGCATGTGGGGTATTGGCTGCCGGCGGATATGCCGCCGCCGCGACTTTGGCCCTTACGAACAGGAGCGGCGGTGGCATCTCCGCGGCAAACTCAGGGCCCCGAACTGCCGGGCCTCGCTGGCCAGAGGTAGTATTAGGCGCCGCCCTGTTCGGCCTTGCCGTAAGCTTCCAGGTCAAAGCCAACCATCCCCAGATATCCTACTACCTGGCCCTGATGATCCTGATCTACGTTGTGGTTCTCTTTGTGTCGCTCCTGCGCCGCAAACAGTCCCTCAAAGGCTTCTGGATAGCATCGGCCCTGCTCCTCGTAATGGGCCTCGCCGGCATTGGCACCAACGCCATCAAACTCCTTCCTACATGGGAATACACCCCGTACTCGATGCGTGGCGGCACCTCCGCAGGCTCGTCCGAGGGTGCCCGCAAGGGGCTTGACATCGATTACGCCACCGCATGGTCGTACGGATGGGAAGAACTCCCCAACCTGGCCATTCCCAATTACAACGGCGGCTCTTCCTCGGGCCCGCTGAGTATGAAATCCGAGACCGTGCAACTGCTGCGGCGCGCCGGTCAGGGCAACCTCCAGCAAGTACGCAAGCATCTACCGCTTTATTGGGGCCCCCAGCCTTTCACCGCAGGCCCTATGTACATGGGAGCGGTCACTATCTTCCTGTTTATCCTTGGCTTGCTGTACTGGAAGGGCCGGGAGAAATGGTGGGCCGTGGCCGCATCGCTCCTTGCCGTGCTGCTGGCACTTGGCAGCCATTTCCTGTGGTTCACCAAGCTCTTTTACGATATTGCGCCGCTGTACAATAAGTTCCGAACCGTGTCCATGGCTCTGGTGGTGCTGCAGTTTACCCTTCCCGTGCTGGGATTCCTTATGCTTGACAAGATTGTGAGGAGCGGCGCGCCGGCCCGCGAGCTTCGCAAGAAGGTGCTTGTCAGCGGAGGCATTTCGCTTGGGCTGCTGCTCGTTCTGGCTCTGCTTCAGAGTGTGCTGGGAACGTTCAGCGGCGGGGCCGATGCGGGGCAGCCGGATATTCTCCGCGAGGCCTTGGCGGCGGACCGTTATTCGCTGCTTTGGAGCGATACCCTTCGTTCGCTTCTGCTGGTGGCCGCTGCCGTGGCGCTGCTGGTCTGGGGCGTGTCTGGTGCCGCTTCTGCTTCTGGCAGGAGAGCCCCCGAAGCTCCTGTTCGTAAGGGCCAAAGTCGCTCCGGGGGCTCTCCTGCCATCGAAACCGCCAGCGAAGTCGCCAACTGTCAGGATGAAAGTAGTACCGGAGGCATTCACGTCAGACGGCTTATAGCTGCGGTATGTGTTGGTGTGCTGGTGCTGGTGGATTTGTTCCTTGTGGGCAAGCGTTATCTAGGGCCGGACGACTTTGTGACACCCAAGGCATTCAACAGCCAGTTCAACAAGCGTCCGGTTGACGAATTGATTCTTGCCGACACCGACCCCTCGTACCGGGTGCTGGACCTAACGGTTAACGTTTTCAACGATTCTCACCCCTCCTATTGGCATAAGAACATCGGCGGATATTCACCCGCCAAGCTCCAGCGCTATCAGGAGTATATCGACAGGCAGCTCGCTCCGGACATCCAGACTCTTAGCAAAGCCATAAGCGGCGCCGCCACCGTGCAGGAAGCCGAGGCCGCGCTGCCGTATCTGGAGAGTCTCGCTTCGCTTAACTGCCGCTATATCATCGTAGGAGAAGACAATCCCCCGCTACGCTACAGTTTTGCCCGCGGCAACGCCTGGTTTGAGCAAACAAGCGGAGATGATATTTCGTTGACTTCCTACGCTCCGGACCGGCTGGAGTATAGCTATACTTCATCTGAAGGCGGCCGGGCGGTGTTCAGCGAGGTTTATTATCCTGCCGGATGGGTGGCCCGCCTGGAAGACGGAACCGAGCTGCCCATTGAGCTTTATGAAGGATGTAAGATGGAGATAGAACCCGGGCTTCAGCCTGCCGAAGGAGAGGTCATCAACGATATCTGCCGCCGCATAACCAAGTGGCCCGTAGCTTCTGACCTGCTGCGCTGCGTGGACCTTCCCGCCGGATCGCACACCCTGGTTATGAGCTTCGAGCCGGCCTCCTACCGCCGCGGCGAAGCCCTCTCCCGCGCCAGCTCGATCCTCCTCCTGCTCCTCGTCCTTGGTGCCATAGGCCTTAAAATCTTTCCTAAAAAACAGCAGTAATGTCCGATAACGATTGGAAATCACGTCTGGGGGTGGTTTATTCCACCAATCCTGACTTTCAATATCAGCAGGCCGCCGAAGAGGAGCTGGCCACACTGCCGCCGGAGCGGCAGAGGCTGATCGTGCGTATCGACCGCTCTCACCGTGCCGGCAAGCAGGTCACGCTGGTGGACGGCTTCGTGGGCACGGGGGATGATCTTGCCGCCCTTGCCAAAACCCTTAAAACCAAGTGCGGCGTAGGGGGTACGGCCAAAGACGGCCAGATTACCATCCAGGGAGACCTGCGGGACAAAGTTACTGCCCTTCTTCAATCTATGGGCTATAACGCCAAAAGAGGAAACTGATGCCTGAGCTGTTCAAAGGAGGATTTCTGCATATGGCCACCGATCCTTTGGCCCAAAGCGGCGCGCCCCAGCTGTGGGCCGACTGCACCGTGAACCGCTGGGCCGTGGTGGTCGCCCTTATCCTCCTTATTATTGAACTGTCCGAAATACTCCGCATTTATCCTCATCTGCTCCGCTGCCTGGGCCGCTGGAAGGGCAATGCCGACCTTGAGCACAGCGTGAGCCTCGCCCGCACCCGAAATACCGTAGCCCTCGTGTTCGGCATTATTTTCTGCATCATCGCCGACCGCTGCGGCATTGTCGCTCCTACGTTCAAGCTCCGTCTTACGCCCGGCTGGCAACTCCCGGTAACCATAGGCCTCCTTGCCGGCGCCACCCTTATTAGACGCATCGCTTATTTGTGCTCCAAATTCCGCAGCCGCACAAGCGAGTTTGCCATGACACTACGCCACTCAATTTATAACTACCTGATTCTTTTAACCACGCTGATTTTTTTAAGCGTGCTCGTGATGGTGCCTCTTCACGCCCCCGACACGCTTGCAAGGGCTGTTTTGTATGCCGAATGCGCCGTTTTCTTCTTGCTGTTCCTCATAAGGCAAGGACAAATTTTGCGCTCACGTTGCGGTACTTTGGCAACAATTTTGTATCTTTGCGCCCTTGAAATTTTGCCGGTAGGCATACTGATATTTGCGTGTACACTATGAAGATACTGGTATCCCAGAAAGCACCCTCTAACCTCAACGCTTACAATGCGTTGGAGGAGAAGTACGGTGTAACCCTCGAGTTTCATCCCTTTTTCCTTATAGAGCCCCTTACAGCCAAAGAATTCCGCAGCCAGAGACTCAATCTGCCGGACTATACGGCCATTGTTTTTTCTTCGCGCCACGCCATCGATGCGTACTTCAAACTCTGCGAGGAAAACCGCTTCAAGGTTCCCGAAACGATGAAGTACTTTTGCACCACCGAGTTGGTGGCACTGTATCTTCAGAAGCATGTCGTGTACCGTAAGCGCAAGATATTCTTCGGCGACGGCACCCCCCAGAGCATCGTGGCCCAGATCGGCCCCAAGCACCGCGGAGAGAAATTCCTTATCACCACCTCCGCCGAGGCCAATACCGGTCCGATATCCGCTCTCTTCGAGAAGGCGGGGCTCGACTTTACCGTGTCGGTGATGGTCAAATCGGTCCTTCAGGACATCTCGGCCCTCAATCTTTCCGACTACGGCGCCATAGTGATGTACAACCCTAACGACCTTAAGTCGCTCCACGCCAGCTTCCCCAACTTCGAGCAAGGCGGCACCGCCTTTATCTCCTATGGTCGCGGGATTGCGGAAGCCCTTAAGAACGAGGGTCTCAGCATAGCGGTCCAGGGTCCTTCCGAGGAAATCCAGTCCGCAGCCAAAGCACTCGACGTTTTTTTAAAGAGCAAAAATATCTGTCAGTAACATTGACCAGAAGCGAGCGGCTGCGCGGCAAGACCACGATAGCCACTCTGATGAACAAAGGCCGGTGGAGGTCGACCCTCCATCTGAGATGTTGCTGCCTTTCGTCTAACGGCTTGGAGATCAACCGTATAATGGTGTCGGTGCCCAAGCGTCACTTCAAACGCGCCGTCAAGCGCAATCTTCTCAAAAGACGCATGCGCGAGGCTTACCGCCTGAACAAAGAACTCGCAGGAGCAGGCGGTCACGACATGCTTTTCGTTTACAATTCTCCGGAGATTGTCCCTTACGCCGACATCTGCGAAGAACTCAAGTCCCTCCTGAGCAGCATAGCAGCCGAGCGATGAAGGTCACGGACATCATAAAGCGCGTGCTCTCGGCGCCGTTCATTCTGCTGATCCATTTCTACCGGTTCTGCATATCGCCGTTCACGCCTCCCAGCTGCCGCTTCACTCCCACCTGCTCGCAGTACGCCCTTGAGGCCTTCCGCAAGTATGGCCCCTTCAAAGGCGGCTGGCTTGCCCTCAAGCGTATCCTCCGCTGCCACCCTAGGGGCGGCTCCGGCTATGACCCCGTACCGTAACCCCGCAAAACATTATCAACCATATGATTAAGAAACTACTACTTGCCCTGGGCCTGGCCGCCGCACTGAGCATAAGCGTAAATGGCCAGAACAACCGCCCGCCCCTTCCCATCGAATACCGCGTCCCTTCAGACGGAAGCGGACTGTGGTTAATTGACAAAAAGAACGAAGTTACTTTCCAGGGCCTGACGGGCTGGTCTACCATAACTTTCAGCCTCCCCGTGCAGGAAGAGCTTTCTGCCGGCAGTTATGTCCAGTTCTGCGTGTGCCTTGAGAACAAAGGCGCCAAGGCCCCCCAGGACTATATCGTCGAAATCAACGAGGGCGACGCCTGGCGCACCGAGGCCGGCTGCACCTTCGAGACAGTTGACTCCAAAGTCAAGCATCCGTCCACTTTCCTGCATATTTTCAAGCTTCAAAAGGCAGTATCCGATACCCTGTTCGTGCGCTGCAGGGTGAACAGCCCGCTGACCACCGGAGGCGAAAGGCTGCAGCGTACCGAGCCCGAAAACGAAGTGGCATTGAAGTGCCGCGGCTATGTGGGCGCGCGCCTCACCAGTCTCGGGAACACCGAACCCGCCGAGGAAAAGAACCTTCTGCTGATCGGTAATTCGTTCACTTACTATTTTGGCGAACCCATTATCCTGCAGGAAATTGCATTCTCGCAAGGCCTTCGCCTCAATATCACCGCATCGCTCAAGGGCGGCCAGTCATTCCGCCAGCACTGCGGCCTGAGGATGACGAGCCTTAGCATTAAAAAAAGCGTGTACGACTATGCCATCATTCAGGGACAGAGCCAGGAGCCTGCCCGCTGGGCTGCCGACCGCAAGACAAATGCCGACGTAAAGGCGGCTTTCGGCGAACTCTGCGACAAGATCCGCCTCTGCAGCCCCGACTGCAAGATATACATCGAGAAAACCTGGTCTTATCCGGGTGCCGACAACGGCGGCTTTGCCACGGAAGACAAGTTCTTCAATCTGCTTGAAAAAGGCTCGAAAAAGCTTGCCCGCGGCGCCAAGACATCGCGCACGCTGGTGGGAGATGCGTTCCGTATGGCCCGTCGCGAATGCCCCGGCATAGATATTCTCGACAAAGACTCCAAGCATCAGGCCCTCGCCGGCTCATACCTTAAGGCCTGCGTGACCTACCTTACCTTTAGCGGAAAGCCCTTCGAGGGCGAAGTTCCCTCCTGCGGCCTGCCCGATGAGGAAGCCGCTGCCCTTCGCGATATAGCTGAATATATCGTCTTGCGTTAACGGTTGAAACCAAGGATTTTAAGCCCCTTGAGCACGTCGGGATGCTTCATGAAGCAGTCCCACAGGAGTCCCGTGCGTCCGTTTTCGATCATCACCACTATCGGCCCTTGGTCGATGGCGATGTAAGACGGCGCGAACCAGGCCTTGTCGAGGCACATAGCGTCGAAGAAGCCGTACTCTCCCCACATACGGTCGCCGTACATATAGTAGAAAGTGCGCATTGCCGCAAGGCTCTCTTCCGGCACATACGGGTATGAGGCCAAGGCGGCGGTAGGTGCTATAACGCCCTTGTCGTTGGTGGGCGACGATGCCGAATAACCCCCGGGAATATCGCTGGCGGTAAGTCCCCAGCAAACATCGGAGTAGCCGGCGTGCCCTTTGGGATTGGCGCGGCAGTACTCAAAATTGATGCGTGCGTGCGCCGTGTTTTGCTCCCAATACGATGCGTAAGCATCCTTCAGCCCCCTCGGATCGAGGCCCATGAATGAATAGTGGGCGAAGAACATAGGTCCGCCGTAGTCGCTGCCCAGGGGCAGGGTTACGCCGTAGAACTTGCGCCCGTTGCGGATGCCGCCTCCTCTGGCCCATCCTTGCTCATAAACATCCTTGGAAACGGGATGAGTGGGAGACGAGGCTGCGAGCACATACACTATGAGCCCCTCGTTCCAGCCGCTGATGCTCATGTTCATGGCCCATTCCTGCGATGGAGACCAGTGCCAGTAGAGCGACTTGCCGCCGCGGGTGTACCAGTCCCATTCGACATCTCTCCAGATGGCGTCGATGGAGTTCCGTATATCCGCCTCTTCGGGACGGTCGAAGTATCCCGCCACCGCCAGCAGACCCTGGATAAGGAAGGCGGTTTCTACCAGGTCGCCGCCGTTATCTTTGGCGCTGAACGGAATTACCGCGCCGTTGCCTCCGTCGATCCAGTGGGGGTATGCGCCATGGAAACGCTGGGCCTTGCCGCCCAGGAAGCCCAGAATCTTGCGCATACGTTCTACGGCCTGTTCACGGCTTATGAATCCCCTCTCCACGGCCACGGGAATGCCCATAATGCCGAATCCCGAGCCACCGATGGCCACGGTGTTCTCCGATCCGAGCCGCTCCCGGGCAAGCCCGCAGAGGGGGTGGGCGTAGTCCCAGAAATACTTGAAAGTCTGGCGCTGTACAAGTGTGAGCAGTTCCTCGTCCGGCAGACGCTCGAACTTGTCGGCGGGGTTGTAGGCCGTTGTGAATTCCACTCGGCTCGACTCCAGCAGATTCACTCCGAAGTGCTCGCCCGCACCTATGGAGATGCTGTATTTGGTAAAATGGGAGAGTTTGCCCTCGGGGCGCAGCACCAGAACGCTCTTGTCTTTACCGTACGATGCGCTCAAGGCGCCGCCGGAAAAACTTATGTCGGCGGAAATGATATCGGGCAGGATTATCTCCCGGGTAAATTCGAAGGCTATTTCCACTCCGTCCACCGGCACTTCGGCCAGCGACCCCGATACGGGCACCATTACCCCGCAGACCGAGGCGTTAACTATTACCGCCTTGGGTGCTGCAGCCTCTTCCGGGTGCGACGCAGCGCAGCCGGAAAAAACGGAAAGCAAAAAGGCAAGGAGAACTATGCTCCTTGCCTTTGCGGTTTTAAAACTGAAATTACTCAAGAGAAATAGCCAGTTCCTCTTTGTAGAGGGCGTTGATCTCGGTCTCGGAGAGAGCCTTGTTGAAGAAACGGATCTCGTCGATGGAGCCGCAGAAGTAGTTCTGCCATGCATCGCTTGACTTACCCTCGACCCTGGATGCCCATGCACCCACGTAAAGGGCGTTGCAGTCTGATGCGAAAGCGGCCTTGATGCCACCCACGACCTTGTCGTTAGGAGTGAATACACCGTCGTTGACCTTTACACCGTTAGCAAAGTTTGCCCATGCGCCGGTGGAGGCGTCGTAGGTTCGTGCAACGTGGAACCAGACATCTTTCTTGGCATATTCGGGCGACTGGGCGTTGGGCCACATAGCTGGCTTGCCGTCAACGGAAAGGAAGTCGATACGGCCGTTGAACTGCTGGCCGGCTTCTTCGCTGAAGTTGTCGAACAGATATACGAAGGAAGGCCAGATGTCTTCAACACCGGTACCGTTGAAAGAAATCAGAGCGCCCTTGGCCTCTTTGCCGGCGGGGAGTTTTACCCAGCAGGAGAAGGTCATGCTCTCGAGTTTGGAGAAGGCGTTGCCGGCTGCGAGTTTGAGCTTGAGGAAAGCCTCGCTGTTGTTGTCGGCTGCGCTGTTGGTGTAGCCCTTGCCAATGAAACCGGCAGCAAAGGAGCCTGCGCCCTTGGTGGCATCGGTGCTGATACCGGCACCAACTTTAACGGCATCGGCGGCTGATTCGAGAGGCAGGTGAACTACCAGGTTCTCGGCAGCGGTCTTGACCTCGGGGGTCTTGGGCTGGTCTTTACCGGGACCGTCAGGGGTGCAGGAAGCAAATGCTGCAAGCATCAAAGCGGATGCTGCGAAAAAGAAAAATTTTTTCATTCTTTTGAATTGATTGGTTATAAACAGTAAATACAATATGTTGCAAAATCTTGCATTAGTAGGTGTATCCCGGGCTTGCGGGCAGGTTGGGGTTAAGCTGCCTCTGCGAGGTGGGGATGGGGAAGTGCTCGTGCTTTCCGGCCTTGAAGCCAAGGGGGCCGAGCACCTCGGCTGCCTTGCCCCAGCGCACCAGGTCGAAGAACCGCTGCTCTTCCATCGCCAGCTCGGCGTGGCGCTCCTCGTAGATATTGTCCAGAGTGGCGCTTACGCTCGCCAGCCCGGCCCTTGCCCTCACGGCGTCCAGGGCTGTCTGGGCCGTCATGCCGGAGGCGGGGGCGAAGCTTGCTCCGTTGGCCATGGCCTCGGCAAAGTTAAGCAGAATTTCCGAGTAACGAATGAGCCTCATATCGTAGTCCCGCCCATAGGCGTTGAACGACCATTTGTTGTAGCGCGAAGGAGTGTACACCTTGCCGTTGTAGTACGGATTGGTGCATTTGTCGGTCAGCACGTCGCCCTCGGGCGTGGTGGTTCCGCGGACCAGGATCGTGGCGGCCTTGCGGTCGGCATCGCCGCGGGCGTCAAAGAAATCCACCAGTTTCTGGCTGGGCACGTTGAAACCCCATCCCTGGAAAGGCTCCGGATTGTTGCGGGGGCCCTGGATGAAGGCGTAGTAGCACATAGGGGCGTCGCCGGCTTCCTGTCCGAGAGTGGAGCTCTGGATGGACATAAGGATCTCCGGGGAGTTTTCGCCCTTCATGAGGAATGCGTCACGGAACTTGGGTTGCAGGCTGAATTCGTCCGAAGCCATAATGGCGTCGGCCTGTGCCGCGGCCTCTTTCCAGTCTTTGCGGTACAGGGCCACCCTCGACTTGAGGGCGCGGGCGGTCCAGCAGGTGTAGCGGCCCGGATACTCCTCCCAGGACGATTCTACTGTGCGTATGGCGGCGTCCAGGTCGTCGTAGATGAACTTGTATATCTGCTCTTCGCTGGCGGGCTTGGCGGATGAGAGCTCTTCGGATGTCATGCTCTTGTCGATGATGGGCACGCTGCCGAAGATGCGGACCAGGTTGAAGTAAGCCCAGGCGCGGATGATGCGGGCTTCGCCGCGGCATTCTTCCACTTGCTTGAGAGCGTCCTCGGCGGTGATGGACTCCTTGAACTTGTCCATGGATTCGATGGCGTAGTTGGCCGCCGACGACATATTGTAGAAGTAGGTCCAGACGGTGTTGACGCAGTCGTTGGCGGGGTCGAGGGTGAATTCGTCCACCTGCTTTGCGGGGGCGCCGTCGTCGGGCGAAGAACCCTTGTCGGCATCGTCGGAGACGATTTCCATCACGGAAACGTAGTGGAACGACTCTCCCTCCCCGAGGCGCATGCTGGCGTATGCGGCGCTAAGCGGCATTATGATATTCTCGGTCTTGGTGTAGTCAAAACCGTAGGTGGGCATGGTAGCCTCGGTGCGTATGTTCAGAAAATCGGAGCAGCTGCAGAGCAGTGCCAGAAGGGCGGTGAGTATAAATATCTTTTTCATATCCGTAGCTCCTTAGAAGTTGATGTTGACGCCTGCGGTGTAGATGGCCTGCATGGGATAAACCGCCGAGCCGTCGATTCCGGTCTCGGTAGGCGAACCGCCTATCTGGGTGGTAAATCCGTTGTAGCCGAACAGGTTAAGCGGCCGCTGCGCGGAGAGGTAAGCCCTTATGCGTCCCGAGCCGAACACGTTGCGGAAGGTGTAGCCCAGCTGTACGTTCTGTATGCTGAACGCCGAGCCGTCCTCCACGAAGAAGCTGTTGCTCTGGGCCATAAGCGATTCGTTGAGGGCCCTGGGGCTGGGGTAGGTAGTGCTCTTGGCATCTTTGCGCCAGGCGTTCTTGTAGAATGCCAGGTCGTAGTTGCCGTCGGGGAACACCTGCTTGTTGATGCGCTTGGCATTGAAAATCTTGTTTCCGATGTTGGCGTTCATCACCATCGAGAAGTCCCAGTTCTTCCAGTCGAAGCCCAGGTTGAGGCCTAGCAGGAGCCAGGGAAGAGGAGAGCCCAGATAGGTGCGGTCGTCCTCTTTAATGATGCCGTCGGGATTGACGTCCTTGTACTTGAAGTAGCCCTCGTCGGCGGTAGTCTGGGTGACATCGCCGAGCAGCGCTTCCTTCTTGTTGGGGAAGATGCCCTCCACCTGGTAGCCCCAGAAGGCGCCGATGGGGTAGCCAACTTGGGTAAGGGTGGAGTAAACGCCGTTCACCATTGCTCCGGGTATGTTGTCGCGGCCCTCGAGGGCAAGCACGGTGTTGTAGTTGAACGTGGCGTTGAGTCCGGCGTAGTAGTTGAATTCTTCAGCGATGCTGTCGGCCCATCTGAGCGAGAGCTCGGCACCGGCGTTAAGCACCTTGCCGTTGTTGGCAAGCAGGGTGGCCACGCCGCCGCCGGAAGCTATGGGGGCGTAGAACACCACCTTGTCGGTAACGCGGTGATACAAATCGACTTCACCGCTCAGGCGGCTGCCGAACATGGCGAAGTCGGCGCCCACGTTGGTCTCGGTCACCACCTCCCAGCGGAGATAGTTCTGATACACGGTCTGTGCACCTATGCCGTCCACCACGGTGTTGCCGAACACGGCCGAGCTGCCGATTCCGGAAGCTCCGGCGATGTTCACGTCGTTGGCGGGCACGTTGTCGTTACCGAGCATACCCCAGCTGGCGCGCAGCTTGAGGAAGTCGAGCGCCTTGCGGCCCTGCATGAACGGCTCGTCGGAAATGTTCCATCCCAGACCGACGGAGGGGAAGATGCCCCACTTCTGCTGGTATTTGGAGCTTCCGTCGGCGCGCAGCGTAACGGTGGCGAGGTATTTTTCTTTGTAGTTGTAAGTGCCGCGGGTAAAGAACGACAGTCCGTTGTAGCGGGAGGCCCCGTCGGAGGTCTGCTGGTTCTTGTACGAACCGTTGCGCAGGTAGAGCGACTGCAAGTCGAAGTCGGGCACGCTGCGGGCCGTACCGCTCAGGTTGGCGTTGTACTGCATACGGGTCGACTGGCCCAGCATGGCGGTGAAAGCGTGGTCGCCGACTCGGTCGGAATAAGTGAGAGTGTTGTCGAGGATGTGATAGGTGCCGTAGCTGAAAGTCTTGCTCAGGCTCGACACTTTGGTGCCCTGCGAGCCTCCCACCATATGCTCGGGGGTGTAGCTCTTGCCGTCGTTGAAACTGAAGTCAAGGTTGTAGGAGGTCTTGAACTTGAGTTTTTCGGGGATGATGGTGGCCTCGGCGTAGGCGGAGAATACCGTCCTGTAGCCGTTGCCCCAACTGCGGTTGTAGAAGGCGCTGGCGGCGGGGTTTCCGTAGGAGTTGCCGTAGCCGTAGCGCTGGGGCGAGTCGAAAGGCTCGGGATAGGCCACTGTATTGGCGTCGTTGTAAACTCCGTACACAGGAGGATTGACGAACGCCTGGTAGTAAACGCCGGAGTTGGCGTAGTTGGCGTCAATCTTGGACACCACGGTGTTGAATCCCACCTTGAGCCATGAGCTCATGGTCTGGTCCAGGCGGGCGCGCAGGTTGAGGCGTCCGTAGTTGTTCTTGGTGAAATTCATGATACCGTCCTGGAAGAAGTAGCTCAGACCCACCGAGTAATTGGTCTTCTCGGTGCCGCCGCTGAGGTCCAGCGAATGGCTGTGGGTAAGGGCCGGATGCACCAGGGTGGCGTACCAGTCGGTGCTCACTCCGTTGTAATTGGCGGGATCTTTGGGAACGAAGCCCGTGGTGCCGTCGAAGGCCAGGTTGTAAAGCTCGCAGTACTGATCGGTGTTGGCGAGCTTCATGATGTTGGTCGGCACCTGCACGCCGGCGTAACCGTCGTAGCTCACGCGGGCGTGCCCCATCTCACCCTTGCGGGTGGTTACGATGATGACGCCGTTGGCGGCCCTCACGCCGTAGATGGCCGATGCCGAAGCGTCCTTGAGCACGGTCAGCGACTCGATGTCGGAACTGGCGAGGAAGTCGATGTTGTCCATGAAGGCGCCGTCAACCACATACAGGGGCTTGGCATAGTCGCCTATGGAGCCCACGCCGCGGATCTTCACGCTGGGGCCTGCGCCCGGAGCGCCGCTCTGGGTAATCTGCACGCCGCTCACCATGCCTGCAAGTGCCGACATAGGGTTGGCGGTAGCCTGCTTGGAGAGTTCGTCTCCCTTGATATTGACGATGGGGGCGGTGAGGTCCTTGGCCTTCTGGGTGCCGTAACCCACCACCACAACCTCTTCAAGGAAGGTCTGGTCTTCGGAGAGATTGATCAGCGCGGGCACTTCGGAAGCCTTGAAGCTCTGTGTGGCGTAGCCCATGCAGCTGATGTCGATCAGGGCGTCGGGACCGGACACCGTGAGCAGGAAGTCGCCGTCCAGCCCGGTAGATGTGCCGTTGGACGTTCCGGCCTCCATGACGGTGGCGCCTATCACGGGCCCCAGGTCGTCTTGTACCACACCCTTTATCTGATAAGCCTGGGCGGAGGCCGCGAGGCTGATCAGCAGGGCGCATGTAAAAATGAGTAATCTTTTCATATATGCTTGGTTGTTAGTTTTTGTAACGGAATCCCAGTTTTTCAAGACCTGGGATTATTTCGGGGGAACTCATGAAGAGCTTCCAAAGAAGGCCGCTCCGGTAGTTCTCGATCATCACCGCTTCGGGACCCTGGTCGATGGCGAGGTAGTGGTCGACGACCGGATTGTCTTTGGACGGGTTGTATGCGTCGTAGAAGCCGTAAGGGCCGAACATTTCTGTCTCGTAGAACAAGTAGCGCATCACCTGCAGCGACTCCGTGGGGGTATAGACTATGGAGCTTATGGCCGCGGTGGGCGATACGGTGCCGTTCTCGTCGGCGGTCCCGGGATGATGCGAACTGTAGCCGACGTCCGGATCATCCGAGGAGGTGAAGCCCCAAAGGTGCGCCCCGTATCCCTTGTGGCCCTTGGGATTGTCGATGGCGTATGCGCGATGGATGAGGGTGTGGGCTGTATTGCGCTCGAAGTAGTCGGTCTTGTCGTCAATCAGCCCGCGCGGGTCAAGCCCCAGGTAGGAATAATGGCAGAAGAACAGCGGCCCGCCAAGCTCCATGCCGAGAGGCAGGGTGATGCCGTAGTACTGCTTGCCGTTGTAATAGTAGCCGGAGGTCTTGTACGATGCCTCGTAGCACTCGCGGCTGATGGGGTGGGTGGGGGAACTGCCGGCCAGGATGTAAGTGATAAGGGTCTCGTCGTAGCCTTTGATGCGGTGGTTCATCTTCCACTCGTAATTCTTGGACCAGTGCCAGTAGAGCGAGTCTGTGCCGCGTGTGTACCAGTCCCATTCTACGTCTTTCCAGAGCTGGTCGCAGCGCTCGGATAGAGCCTCGTCCTTGCCGCGCAGCCATTGCCGCGCCGTCAGCAGGCCCTGCACCATGAAGGCTGTCTCCACCAGGTCGCCCCCGTCGTCGTACTGGCTGAAGCTGAAGGTCTCGCCGGTGTCGGCGTCGTACCAGTGAGCCCAGGCCCCGTGGAAGCGCTCGAACTTCTCAAGGCTCCCCACCATTTTCTCGATGCGGTCGATGCCTTCTTGCTGAGGGTAATATCCCCTTTCGGCTCCGGCAATCACCGCCATCATTCCGAATCCGCTGCCGCCTATGGTTACAATGGCTCCGTTGCGGTCGTTGTCCCGCTCGCGGGCAAGTCCGGTGGCGGGGTCGGCAAAATCGGTAAAATACTTAATCGTGCAGCGCTCTACCGTGTCCAGAAGGGCCTCGTCGCTCATTTGCTTTGCGGGCCTCGGGCCGCAAGAACCAAGCAGCAGGGCGAGCAGCAGGACCGCAGCTGCCATAATGCTATTCTTCATAACTGAAAGAGGCTTCTTTTACATTGTCGGAGGCTCCTCCGATGAAGACTTTGAACTCGCCGCTCTCGGGACCGAAGCTCATGTCGGCACGATAGAACGAGAGGGTCTCTTTGTCGATGCTGAAACTCACCTCCTTGCTCTCGCCGGGGCCCAGGTTTACTTTGCGGAAGCCCTTTAGCTGCTTGACGGGGCGGGTGACGCTGCCCACAAGGTCGCGGATGTAGAGCTGCATGGTCTCTTCGCCTTCTCTCTCTCCGGTGTTGGTAAGGGTAACGGTGGCCTCTATGGAGCCGTCGGCGGAGAATCTGTCGTCCGACAGGGTGATGTCGGAATAGCTGAAGGTGGTGTAGCTCAGGCCGTGGCCGAATGCGTACAGCGGCTCGTTGGGCACGTCAAGGTAGCGCGATTCGTACTTGGCCTCGGGGTGCACGTAGGGGCGTCCGGTGTTCTTGGCGTAATGGTAAATGGGGACCTGGCCGAGATTGCGGGGGAAAGTGATGCAGAGCTTGCCCGAGGGGTTGACGTCTCCGAAGAGCAGGTCGGCAACGGCGTAGCCTCCCATGGTGCCGGGATACCAGGCCTCCAGCAGGGCTCCTGCGGTGACGCTTTCCGCACTCAGGTCAAGCGGGCGTCCGTTGAGGAGCACTACCACCAGGGGCTTTCCGAGCGCGGCTATCTTTTCAAGCAGTTCGCTCTGCACTCCGGGGATGCGTATGTCGGAGCGGCTGGCCGCCTCTCCGCTCCATTGGCAATCTTCGCCGAGCACCATCACTATCTGTTCGGCACCGCGGGCTGCGGCAAGAGCTGCGCCGAATCCGCTGCGGTCTTCGCCCATCTCCTTGCAGCCCTCGGCGTACACTGCGGGCGTGACTTCACGTATGGCGTCGAGTATGCTGGCGGGAACGGACCTCACCTCGCCGGCGCCTCTCCAGGAGCCCAAAAGGTCGTCCTTGGAGTCGGCGAGGGCTCCGATAACTGCGGTGCGTGCGCCTTTGCGAAGCGGCAGCACGCCCTCGTTCTTGAGAAGGACGCAGCTTTGGGCGGCGGTCAGGCGGGCTTCCTGCTTGTTGGACTCGGTGAGGGTTTCAGACGCCTCACGCTCGGGAGAGCAGTATTTGAAGGGGTCGTCAAAGAGGCCCAGGGCGGCCTTGACGTTGAGGATACGGCGCACGGCCTCGTCCAGGGTGCTTTCCTTGACGGCGCCGCTGCGTACCAGATCCACCAGGTAGTTGAAGTACGAGGCGCTCTGCATATCCATGTCTATGCCCGCGTTCATGGCAAGGCGGCCCGCGTCTTTCTCGTCGGCGGCATAGCCGTGGCACACCATCTCGTTGATGCCGGTGTAGTCGGTCACCACAAAGCCCCTGAAGCCCCACTCGTCGCGGAGTATTTCCTGCATGAGGTGCTTGTTGGCGGTGGCGGGTACGCCGTCCAGCTCGTTGAACGATGCCATGACGCTGAGGGCTCCGGCATCGACGGCGGCCTTATACGGAGGGAGATAGAACTCCCGCAGCCACCTTTCCGACATATCTACGGTATTGTAGTCCCTTCCGGCCTGGGGAGCGCCGTAAGCAGCGTAGTGCTTGATGCAGGCGAGCAGGGTACGCTCGTCTTTAAGGTCTTCTCCCTGATAGCCGCGGGTGAGGGCCGCCGCTACTGCGCTGCCCAGGTACGGGTCTTCGCCCGCGCCTTCCGAAACCCTTCCCCAGCGGGGCTCGACGCATATATCGCACATGGGCGAGTAGGTCCAGTGCAGGCCGGCCGCAGCTGCTTCATGGGCGGCAACCCGGGCGGAACGCTCTATGGCATCGGGGTCCCAGGTGCAGGCCATTCCCAGGTTGATGGGGAAAATAGTGCGGAAGCCGTGTATGACATCATAGCCGAAGAGCAGCGGAATACCGAGGCGGGTTTCGTTAACCGCGATTTCCTGGAGCTTGCGGGTGTACTCGGCCGTGTAGGCGTTGAAGATGTTGCCGCAGCGTCCCTGGCGTATATCGTCGATATAGCCTTCGCGCATGCTGGGGCCCGTTACCGACCAGTCGCTGGTGAACAGGACGGTCTGCCCGACTTTCTCCTCGAGAGTCATTTTACGCAGCAGTTTTTCTACGCGGGGATCCGACCCTTCGGGGCCGCGGGAGCAGGCGCACAGGGCTATGGCGCCGGCGAGCAGGAGGTATAAGAATTGTTTCATCGGCTATTAGTGTTAGTTTACAAATATAATAATATAATTCAATTATCAATTGTTTGCGGAAGCTTGCTTTGCGCTGAATACAAAAAGATAACGAAAATAATCGTATATTTGTCTCTTGCCCTCGGGCAGAACATTAAAGACAGCTAATATGAGTTTAAAATGCGGTATAGTAGGCCTTCCTAATGTGGGTAAATCCACCCTTTTCAACTGCGTAAGCAGCGGCAAGGCCCAAAGTGCCAACTTCCCCTTTTGCACCATCGAGCCCAATCTGGGTTCCACGAATGTTCCGGACCGCCGTCTGGAGGTCCTTACCGAAATATGCCATCCCCAGCGCACCATCCCGGCCACCGTCGACATTGTTGACATAGCCGGTCTGGTTAAAGGCGCCAGCCGGGGTGAAGGCCTTGGCAATCAATTCCTTGCGAATATCCGCGAGTGCGATGCCATCCTGCATGTGCTGCGTTGCTTTGACGACGGAAACGTAGTTCACGTGGACGGTTCGGTCGACCCCGTGCGCGACAAGGAAGTGGTAGATACAGAGCTCCAGATTAAAGACCTCGAGACCGTCCAGGCGCGCCTTGGCAAATGCATCAAGGCCGCGCAAGCAGGCGACAAGGAGTCCCGCAAACTGGCCGATCTGCTTACGCGCTACAAGGCGGCTCTGGAGCAGGGCCGCTCATGCCGCAGCGTCAAGCTCCTCAACGAGGAGGAAGAGCATCTTGCCCACGACCTTTTCCTGCTCACCAACAAGCCGGTGCTCTATGTGTGCAACGTCGACGATGCATCGGCCGCCGCCGGCAACGCTTACGTGGATGCCGTCAAGGAGGCGGTAAAGGACGAGGATGCCGGTATTCTTATCATTTCCGCCCGCACCGAGTCGGAGATTGCCGAGATGGAAGAATACGAAGACCGCAAGATGTTCCTCGAAGAGATGGGCCTCGAAGAGTCGGGCGTGGTGCGGCTTGTTCAGGGAGCATATAAGCTCCTGGGTCTCAGGACTTTCTTCACCGCCGGAGCGGACGAATGCCGCGCCTGGACCATTCACGCCGGCGACAAGGCCCCCAAGGCCGCCGGAGTCATACATACCGACTTTGAAAAGGGCTTCATAAGGGCCGAGGTCATAAAGTACGACGATTTTGTGGCGTATCGTACCGAGGCCGCCGTTCGCGCCGCCGGCAAGATGGGTGTCGAGGGCAAGGATTATGTGGTGCAGGACGGAGATATCATGCATTTTTTGTTCAACGTATAATACTGATAACCAATGAAAGAGAAAATTCACAGCAAATTTACCAGCCTCTTTGGCGAGGGTGGCGTTTTTTACGCAGCCGCAGGCCGTATCAACCTGATAGGCGAGCACACCGACTACAACGGCGGTTATGTGTTCCCCGGAGCCATCGACAAGGGAATTATGGCTGAAATCAAACCCAACGGTACCGATAAAGTGCGTCTGTTCGCCATCGACCGCGACGAGTTCGCCGAGTTCTCGCTCGCCGAGGACGCCCTTCCCGGACAGCACTGGCCCCGCTATATTTACGGAGTATGCCGCGAGATAGAGAAGCGCGGAGGCAAGGTGGCCGGCTTTGACGCCGTGTTTGCAGGCGACGTGCCTCTTGGCGCCGGCCTCAGTTCGTCGGCTGCCCTGGAGAGCTGCTTCGCGTATGCTCTTAACGACATCAACGGCAACGGCATGGACCTCTTTACCCTGGCACGCATAGGCCAGAGCACCGAGCATAACTACTGCGGCGTGAAGTGCGGAATCATGGATCAGTTTGCCTCTTGTTTCGGTAAGGCCGGCCAGCTTATCCGCCTGAACTGCAAGACTTTGGAGTATCAGTATTTCCCTTTCAACCCCGAGGGCTACAAACTCGTCCTGCTGGATACCTGCGTCAAGCACCTGCTCGCCGACAGCGCCTATAACAAGCGCCGCGAGTCTTGCGAGAGAGCCGCCGCCGCCATCAGGGAGAACCACCCCGAGGTGGAATTCCTTTCCGACGCCAAGAGGGTATGGCTAGACGAGGTGCGCGACCGTATCCCCGAGGAAGACTTTATCCGCGCGGAGTACGTAATCGGCGAGGTGCAGAGGGTTCTGGACGTCTGCGACGCTCTTGAAAGAGGCGATTATGAGACCGTCGGCGAGATGATGTACCAGACTCATTTCGGCTTGAGCCGCCTCTACGAGGTGAGCTGCCCCGAGCTTGACTTCCTCGCCCGCTTGGCACGCAAGATGGACGTCACCGGCTCCCGCGTCATGGGCGGAGGCTTTGGCGGCTGCACCATCAACCTGGTAAAGGACGATCTTTACGACAGCTTTGTGGCCGCTGCTGCAGAGCAGTACAAAGAGAAGTTCGGCCACGAGCTCAAAGTTTACGACGTAGTTATTTCCGACGGAGCACGAAAACTTTAGCTGGTGAGACGTCTCCTTTCGCTTGTCGCGGCTATCTTCATGGCCCTGCCGGCCGCCGCCCAGTTCTATTCGCTGGGCAGCGAGCCGGCAGGCGTCAAATGGTATCACCTGCGCACGGCGGATTTTGACGTCATCTACCCCAAAGGGCTGGACTCGCTCGCCAGGGTTTATGCATCTACCCTCGAGCGGTATAAAATGCCCGTGGGAGCTACTGCAGGCTATTATCCCAACCAGCTTTACAGCAAGCGTCTGCCCGTAATCCTGCACCCCTGGACTGCCAATTCCAACGGTATGGTGGCCTGGACGCCCCGCCGTATGGAACTGCTCACCACCCCCACGTCCGTGGCCCCCATGCCTCAACCCTGGGAAGAGCATCTCGTGAGCCACGAGAGCCGGCACGTGGCGCAGATGCAGTTTGTCAACGAAAAGCCCTACAGGGTTGCATCGTGGTTTCTGGGCGAGCTTACAGCCGGCGCCGTTTCGGCCATCTACTGCGGCCCGTCGTTCTTCGAGGGCGACGCCGTTGCCGCCGAGACGGAACTGAGCACCACCGGCCGCGGTCGCAGCGCATCATTCCTGGAATACTACCGGGCGGCCTTCCGCGAGGGGGACACGCGCGACTTCTGGCGCTGGCGCTACGGCTCACTTAAGTACTATACGCCGGACTACTATAAAGTGGGCTACATCACCATGGCCGGTTTGCGCAGCGTGTACGATTGTCCCGATTTTACGGCCCGCTACTACGAGCGGCTCTTCCGGGGCAAGTGGCCTCTGCCGTTCTTCAATATGCAGGGCACCGTCAAGGAAGTGTCCGGCAAGCGTTTCCGCGATGCATTCACGGAGATCTGCGATACCCTGCAGGGGCGCTGGGCCCGTGACGAGGCTGCGCGCGCACCGTTCATGCCTTCCCGCCCCCTTACATTAGACAGCCGTCATTTTACGGAGTACACCAGCACCTGCTACATGGACAGCGTGCTCTACTGCGTCCGCGGCGGGGTGACCGCTCCTCCCGCACTGGTGAGGGTCGACACCGCGGGCCAGGTTTCACGCGTGGCGCCTTTTGCTTACAGCACATCGGCTCTCAAAGGGGACGATAACCTGCGGCGTATCTATTGGAGCGAGGTGGTGCCCGATGCCCGATGGGAGCTCAAATCGTACTCGGAACTATGGTACACCAAGATGGACGGCCGCCGGCAGCGATTCAGCCGCCGTACCCGCTGGTACAACCCCTCCCCGTCGTGCGACGGCATGGTGGTGTCGGCAACCGAGTATCCTTTCAGCGGCGGCTCCGCCCTGGTGCTGGTCGATGCCCTGAAAGGCAAGGTGCTGCGGCGTATCAAGGCACCCGACGGCATGCAGATTTCGGAGAGCGAGTGGATAGGAAACGACGTGTACGTGACAGCCGTTACCTCCGGGGGGCTGGGTATCTGGCGCATGGACGGGGACGGTTTCAAGCTTGTCCTCGACTGCGGGAGCGTGAATGTCAAGGGCCTTTTCCGCCGTGGCGGCGAACTGTGCTTTACCGCCGACCTGACAGGCGTTGATGAGTTATATGCTCTTGATCCTGAAGGAGGAAGCGTTGTGCGGCTAAGTTCTTCGCCTCAGGGCGGCGGGTCATACCGATTCAGTCCCGACGGGCGCTATCTGGTGTTCTCGGGCCTTGGCACCGGCGGGCGCAACCTTCAATTGACCTGCACGGATTTGCTTCCCTCCCCGGCGCCGGCTGATTTTACCCGCACCCACCGCTACGAATTTGCCGAAGACCTTAAAAGTGGGGCCGGGGAAGTTTCTGAAGCGATTTCTGGCGATGTCGAAGACACGCCCCTTCCGTACAACCGCCTTGGGCATCTATTCCGTTTCCACTCATGGGCTCCCGTGTACGTCGATTACGACGCCATCGAGGATATGAGCTTCGAGACGCTCACTACTATCGCCGGCCTTGGCGCCACCGCATTCTTCCAGAATCATCTTA
>JAEEGJ010002228.1_pt1 | contig 118534 bp, 85 predicted proteins | sample 8958761 | NCBI WGS metagenome assembly JAEEGJ01 (sample SAMN16246546, study PRJNA631951) | gut metagenome | biome: gut microbiome; feature: rumen; material: RS-attached | host: Bos | place: Iran: Karaj | collected 2018-10 | reverse complement strand
TTTGTTTGATTTGAAGTCTTTTTGCCACTTTTCTCGGTTACATAGCTCGCTATGCGCCCTCAAAAACTGACAAAAATCCAATCAAATCAATTCAAAAATCAATCCGACATAATTTTTAGAACCTACCATGATGAAAAAAATGATTACTCTTGCATCTTTGGCATTCATGCTGATGGCTGCACCTACATCCATGCAGGCTCAGAACATCGTCAACGCTGATGCTAAGGTGGATGCAAAGGCTGCCAAGAAAGCAGAAAAGGAACGACTGAAACAAGAAAAGAAAGCAGCCAAGGAAAAGGCTAAGGCTGCAAAACTTGTTGCCAAGGATGCAACAAACGCCGCTGTAGGTGCAACAGCCTCAGTTATCACGAACGAATTCAAGAACGAAAAACCAGCATTGCTCACTGCAGGCGATTCAACTGCCTACCTCTTCGGTATCTCTCAGTCGAACGGACTCAAAGCATATTTGGTGAATCAGATGAACGTTGACACGGCTTATCTCAACACTTTTGCACGTGGTGTCATGGACCGCGTATCCATCGACCCTGCCGACAAAGAGCTTCATGCTTACAATGCAGGACTCAACATCGGTGGACAGGTGGAGCAGATGACACAGCAGTTCTCCAACGACTATTACAAGGCGAACCCTGAGTCGAAGATTGACCCACGAATCGTGGCTTCTGCCATCATCGCTGGTCTGACAGGCCAGAGCGAAATGAGCTCAGAAGAGGCAATGAACAAGTTCCGCGAAATCATGACCGAGCGTCAGAAGCAGAACATGGAGGTTATGTATGGTGAGAATCGCAAGGCAGGCGAACTCTTCTTGGAGCAAAACAAGAAAAAGCCAGGCGTCATCACTCTTCCTTCAGGACTCCAGTACAAAGTGCTGACCGAAGGTAAGGGCGCCATTCCAACTGCAACCCAGAAGGTGAAGGTGAACTACGAAGGACACCTCATTGATGGTACTGAGTTCGACTCTTCCTACAAGAGCGGCGAACCAACTTCGTTCCAAGCAAACCAAGTCATCAAGGGATGGACAGAGGCCCTCACCAAGATGCCTGTAGGTTCGAAGTGGGAGCTCTATATACCTTACAATCTGGCTTACGGCGACAGGAATTTAGGCAAAATCAAACCTTATTCCGCTTTGATTTTCACGGTTGAGTTGCTCGAGATTGAGGACAACGCCGTCAACAAAGCCAAAGCCACTCTTAACAAATCGAAAGCTAAGAAGACAAGCGCCAAGAAATAATGAAAGCCCCCACCCGTCCTCCCCGAGGGGAGGAGACCATCCGGATGGCTCCCTCCCCTCGGGGGAACTGGTGGGGACTTCGTTTGGACTATGCCGAGTCGCAACAGAACCTTTAACTTGGCGTAGCCAATTCGATGCAATCAAATAAGGAAAAAGCAATTTAATCTTTCAATAATCTCTCTAAGAAGTGCCAAAACCGACATTTTGGCACTTTTTTATGAAAAAAAACCAAAAAATTTCGCTCATATTAAAAAAAAACATTACTTTTGCTTTTGCTGATTGACAAATCGCATTTATCGAACGAACCTTCAGCTCGGCATTCGCCAATTTCCGAATAGTTCCTTTCGATTGATTATCACCTACACCGATTTCTAAATTAAAGCTATCTCATAAAAATATTGTCATGGAAAAAATTGACAAACTTGACAAGCAAATCATGGAGATTATCTCCGGTAATGCTCGCATTCCGTTCAAGGATGTTGCGGCAGCATGTGGTGTTTCACGTGCAGCCATTCACCAGCGCGTTCAGCGTTTGATCGACATGAACGTCATCATTGGCTCTGGCTACAATGTGAATCCAAAGAGTCTTGGTTATAACACTTGCACCTATGTGGGCATCCGTCTTGAGAAAGGCTCCATGTATAAGCGAGTGGTTGACGAACTGAAGCACATTCCAGAAATCGTGGAGTGCCATTATACAACAGGTCCTTACACCATGCTTATCAAGCTTTATGCTCGCGACAATGAGCAACTCATGGAACTCCTCAACACCAAAATCCAAGGTATTCAAGGAGTGGATTCCACCGAAACCCTCATTTCGCTCGATCAAAGCATCAAGAAGGAAGTGCCAATTTCAACTGCTGAAGAAGAGAACTAAGGGATATTCATGTTTTTCATTTGAAGAACCAAAATCAGTAAATAGTCAATCTGTAAATCCGTAAATCCGTAAATCCCTTTATGGCCTCTTTACATTTCGAAGGACTATTAATTGGCATTGCCACATTTTTAATCATCGGAATCTTTCACCCTGTTATCATCAAAATGGAATACCACACCGGTACGCGCTACTGGTGGGTATTGTTATTGGCTGGCATCATAGCCATCCTCGTCGGACTGTTCTTCGTTGCAAACATAGTCCTGAACGCCATCCTTGGTGCCTTCGCCTTCTCATCTTTCTGGGGCATCGGCGAACTCTTTGCACAGGAAAAGCGAGTGCAGAAAGGCTGGTTCCCACGAAATCCGAAGAGAACCTACAAATGGGACAAGGAGAACGAAAACTGACAACATCTATTATCTAACACACAACTCATCTTTACTAACCAATCATTCATGCACCAGCCGTTCACAACAAGAACGACTGGTGTTTTTTTTGATGAATGATTATTTCATCTTTTCCAGCAGTTCTGCCAGCGCATCGACGTTTAGAGGAAAACCTATCACGTCGAGCACCTTGCCGTTGCGGTCGATGAGCCTGTAAGAAGGGAAAACCTGAACACCCAGATAGTTCTCTACGGCAGTCTGCTGCTCAACGGGCAGATTGTAGTGAACCACATTGTCGCCCATCACCTCATACTCCTTGATTACGTTCTTCCAGGATTCCTCTGGAGAGTTGTTGGCGAGATAGAGATAGACAATGTCGAAGTCCTTCAATCGCTCGTATTCCTCCTGCGACTTCGAGAGGGCAGCCTTGCAGGGACCGCACCATGTGCCCCACACATCAAGAATGATGATTTTGCCTTTGTACTGCTCAATTATCTTCCTGAATATCTTCTCGCCATCAGTCATATCCTTTACCGCATCGTTCGACTTGAAATTCTTTTCGTTGGTCACCATGAAGTTGCCCAGTTGCTCATATTTGTCGTTCAAGGCATGCACAGCATTCAGTGCAGCGGACGTATGGATATGCTCGTCGGCAAAGTCGAGAACAGTTTTGCTGAGCGGCTTGTACGTGTTCTTGAGAATGTGGCAGAAATAGCGGCTGAGGAAGATATCCTGCACGGTTTCCGACCATCCCCAGTTGTCCATCTCTGGCAGGAAATACTCCAAATCGCGCATGATGAACTTGGTGTCGGCATATTCTTCGTAGCCCTTGCGACTGATTATTTCGTTGACGACTTTCGCGAAGTCGTTCTTCTGAAACTCCTCGTCGATGACTGACCGCAAGCTGTCAGGGGCGTAGTTCCATTTCTCTTGGTAGGCAGGGAAAGCTTCGTCGTACTGCCTGATGGCTTCCCTGTCCTTGTCCGACAGGCTGACGATGCCGTCTTTTTCTGCCCTGTCCATAATCCATTTCAACTTGTAGTCAATCTTGCTTTGGGCTTTCTGTTCCAGACGATAGCCATAGTCGTTGAAGAAGAGCGAGAATTCCCGAGCTTCCATCGTGTAAGGCTCCTCGAATTGTTTCCAGTATTCTTCATCCACCGCCTTGCTGTATGCCTCTGGCACCACGTTGTCGTTTGGAACCAAATACGTACCTTGCCTCAAGACCAAATACATGCCCTGGGTCAAATGGTATGCACCTCTGACGAGTATCTTGTTCCGATAATAAGCGCGATACCTTTCCGACAGCGTTGGATGCTCACGACACAAGTCGTCCAGTTCCTGCATCTTTTCTTTTGTCTCTGCCCTGACGGTGTCGAGGATTGCCATGAGATAGCCTATTTCCTCCAGTTTCCCCATTCCATAAGAATGCGGCCAGATGCTGTGGGCATTCACCTCGTTCTGCAGACGGGCATTCTTGCCCATAAAGAGCACCTTTCCTGCCGATGGGTCTATCGCCAGGAAATACTTCTCATTAGGTTCTGCCACGACTCTCGCCGACCATTTGCCATAATTCAGCCAGAACGATGTAGTGTTCTCTACAGGCACTTTAAACTTGAAATGCCCCAGATAGTGTATCGGAACCGTGAGTGTCCATTCTTCGTCCGTCAAAATATTGGCAGCCTCACTCACGGTCACTTCGTTCCTCACGTCATCACCGAGTTTCTTTTCTATCTTTCTGATGATGCCTGGCTTAGAGGAAGGCCTCACCCATCCTTCGATGGTCACGCTGTCGCCCACGGCATAGTGGTTATTGGCAAAGGCGGTGGTGTCTTTCTCTGGGTAGTCGGGCAGATACCATCCATCAATCAGACTGCAATCAAACTGCTTGTTGCCAATGGTGATACTTCGCTTGTCATCCTGCTCTGGACCGAAACAGATGTCGAGACTGTCCAAACCATATTTCGCCTGAATGGTGTACGTTCCATTGCTCTCGTTCTTCTTTGCAATGCCCCACACCTTGCAGTCGTAAATCACAGCGTCCTCTGTGAGTCCAATCAGCCACTCGCCCGTTTTGTCGTCGCGCCAATAGGTGTCCGTGATGCCGTCGCCGCTACATCCGCAGAGGGCAAAGCTCATCACTACAGAAAATAAGAAGGTAATAATGGTTTTCTTCATCATATTCACAAGCGGAAACCGCAATGATGCGAAATCCTTGACAAAGGTACTACATATTTATGAAAACAATTACACAATCACTCCACCTTCTCGTAGAATTCATCCATCTTGGCACCTGTTATGGGGTTGAGCCAGATGATGTGCATCACTTTGCCGTTGTCGCTGAGTGTCAGTTCCATTGCGTTCTTCTTGCCATCGAATATATTACCACTCTTAGCATCGACTGTTTCCACAAGACATCCATCCTTCACTTCCCACTTGCCAGTTCCGCCAAGTCCGAACTTAGGATTGTTTGCACTCACGACACCCAAATTCTGGAAACTGCCATCGGCTGCCAAGATTTTGAGGATAGGACCATAACTGCGACCTTTCACATCGTCAACTACGAATCGCTGCCATACGCCAACGAGCATTTCTCTCGATGGATTCGCCAAAATATCCTTCTCTTCGAACTTCGCTGCGCGTGGAGCAGCTTCGGCAACGATGTCCTTCGTCAAGAACCACTCTCTGGCTACTTGCATCCCACGAATGTTGTCTTTCGTAGCATCCATTGCCAGACGGAAACCGAGTCCGCCATTCTTTTTGGCAGGATACTGCAAGTCGCGATAGGCGAGCTGACACCAATAGCTGAAATGACTGAATCCACCGCCTCTTGCCTGATGCCATGTCACCTTCGTAGGGCCTTTCGGATTCTTCTGCTCCTTATCGCTGTAAGGACCATTGTAGTCGCTGCACCATTCCCACACGTTTCCCGTCATGTCGAAGATGCCGAGTTCGTTCGGATGTTTGTTTGCCACGTTGTGCGTAGTGCGCGTAGGGTTGCTGTCGCCAGTCCACCCCACCTCATCCAGTTTGTTGCTGCCGCTATACACATAGCCCATGCTATGCAAACCGCCTCTTGCTGCAAATTCCCACTCCGCTTCAGTCAGCAGACGGAAGTTGATGCCTGTGGCTTTGTTGAGTTTCTTCAGGAATGTCTGGATTTCCTCATAGTCAATGCTCTCCACAGGGCGATAGTCCCCCTTGAAATGGCTGTTGTTATAACCCATCACGGCTGTCCACAGCTTTTGTGTGACTTCCGTCCGCCCCACGTAGTAGCTGCTGAGTGTGACGCGATGCAGAGGGAGAGCATCCTTGTTCTGCCGAGTTTGGTCGCCCATCAAGAACGTACCGCCTTTCACTTCAATCATTTCGATGGGAGCACCATTCACTGTAGTTCTGAGGTTCTGAGCCTGAACATTGGCTGCAAGCATAGTCATGCACAGTGCCACTGCGGATGACATCAAATGTGTTCTTTTCTTCATTTTTATATGTTTTTTATCAAGGATTTAAAGGATTTAGAAGGATTTTTTTAAGTAAAAAGTGTAACTTCGTTAAACTTTAAACGTTAAACGTTAAACAAAATTTTTACTTACCAAGATAATCCTTATTCTTCTTCGGATTAAACACGGGTGAGTCCTCCGACCAGATTCGTGGCAACACGATGTTGTAGTTAGCAGTACCTTCCAATCGCAGCAACTTGAGTTCATCGTCCTTCAGCGCAGCAGCAAACACGATGGGCACAGTGTTTTCGCGGTCAATCAGTATCTCCACCGATTCACCATCACGATACACGTCGTTCCATGCCACTTGCACGTTGTGGACCAACGCATAACTCTTGATTTGATCGAAGATTCTCTGCCAGTCTGACTCAGTGCCGTTCGGGATGGTGTAGATGGTTCCTTCGGCATGTTGGCGAATGCGTTCGGAGTTGTTGAACGTGACCAATTGGTATTGATAAGTTGGTCCATCGTAGATGACTCCCACACTGCCAACGTCTTTGCGTGACACGTACTCGCCGAACAACTTCTCCATTTCCTCCACAATGGCAGGATGGGCTTCGTGTCCCAATACCGCATTTGTGTTTCTCGAAATATAGCAGAAGTGCATGAGATTCCGATTGAACACCAATTCGACGTAGTTTTCCTGCGTGTCATCGTGAAAGTCGGGATAGCAAGCGAAGACGATGCCCTCGGCTGGGTCGTTCTCTCTGATTGTCTTCTTCCCCTTGCTTGGAAGCGACTTCAGTTTCTCAATCATCGGCTTCAACTTCTCCCACGTTCCGAGGAAGTCGTATTCGGGACGCATGGAGCGATTCACCCAGTAGCACACCTCGGTGGGCTTCAAGGTCACATAGTCGCTGTGGGGGAACGCACGATTCAGTGCTTCGTACATCTCCACCAAGTCTTTCATCGGCTCCACGAGGGGCGAAGTCTGTGCCGTCGTTCGCATCGTCACCCATGCGCACAGGATTAGTGTTGTTATTATGTATTTCAAGTTTTTAAGTTTTTAAGTTTTTAAGTTACTTTTCACTCCCCTCGCCTTTCGGAGAGGGGTCGGGGGTGAGGCTTCTTTTTACAAACCTTCATCTCTTACCATTATTCCTATTCCGTTCAAACATTCATTGATTTCCACCTCGTCATCCTCCAGCTGCATGACGGCTGACTTCATCATTTCCAGCCTTTGGCGTTCCTCAATCGTCATGAAATTGGCTGCTATGTATTGTGCCATCAGCTCTGCGTCCGTCGGTTCTTCGCTTTCCTCTGTTTCAGTCCTAACAGGAGCCGACTCCACTGCTTTTTTTGGCGTTGGCATTGGCGTTGGCTTTGGCTTCACCTTGGCGGGCTTCTCCTCAGCCTCCTTGTCCAACTTGGCGAGTGCATCTTCCGTGTCAGACACCTCGTACTGTTCCACCTTGGCAATCTTCGTTTCTTGCGTTGCCACGTTGTCCGTATCGTGAAGCATCCAAACTGCCAACGACGCAATCAGCAACGATGCAGCCACACCGACCGCCCATCTCATCGCAGAAGACAGTCTCTTCGTTTTCGTCATCGAGCCCCGATGGCTCATTCCCTGGAACATCACAGCGTATGCTGCCCATGCCTTGGGGAAATCATCATGCGAAGAAAAAAACTCTTTGAGCTCTCTTTCCTCTTCAATGGTGGTTTCGCTTGCCATGTAGCGTTCCAGCAGTTGTTGTATGTGTTCCTTCTCTGTCATCGCATTTCTCTTTTAATGAGTTCAAGCAATTTCGCCTTTGCCTTGCTGAGCGTACCCCTTGCCGACGATTCCGTGGTGCCCAATATGGAGGCAATCTCCGCATAACTCATTTCCTCTTCGCTCCGCATCTGTAGGATGGCTCGCCAGTGGTAAGGCAGGCGATTCATCGCTCTGAGGTAGATGTCGCTTGCCTCCAGTTCCTCCATCCTTCTCTGGGGCGTGTCGAACGAGGGAATCTGCACTTCGCTGTCCGTTTCCTCCTCGTCGTGCCTCCACAGGAGCCTCAGGATGGGATGCCGTCGTTTCACCTTTCTCCTGTCCAGACAGATGTTTTTCGTCAGCGTGTCAACGTAGGCATTCAGCCTCTTCGCGTCGTTCTCAAGACTGTCGTGCCGTTCCCACATCTTCAGCAGCACTTCCTGCGCCACATCCTCCACTTCGTCCGCGTCCTGTAGCAGTTGGGATGCTTTCGTCATAGCCAAGTGGCGGAATCGCTCTGCCAATGATATGTAGGTTTTCGTGTCCATCTTTATATATATACGACAAAGATAGTGGAACGCTACGGAAAAATCAAAAAAATAGCTTGAATGAAGCAAAAAAAATGAAAGAATGCGAATAAAAGCCAGAAACGATGAGAAAAAAACTTCGTGGAAAAGTTTTCCGTGTACAATCCGTGGTTTGGTTTCTACAATCCAAACCACGAAACGAAGTTTTATCCCCAATTCCAAAAATAATCCTACTCTATTCCGCATTATTTATTTTTCATCGTTCATTTTTTCATTCTTCGTCGAAAATCCTTATATTTGTGCGAAATTCTGCAATCACGAAATGAATCAACGGTTTTGCTAAATAATTCGACTACAAGAAACAATAAGTATTTATCAAAGATGAAACAATCTAAATTATTACTAACGCTATTCCTGGCGCTTGGGCTGAGTGCCTCAGCAGCAGGAGTGAAAAGAAGTGGAAACTTCGTGACGGTAAGCGTGGAGCAACCCGAAGCCAACGGTGCTCAGCTCGTGCGCTTGCAAGTGGTAAACGACAACATCATCCGTGTGCAGAGCACGGCTGAGAAAGCCTTTCCAAAGAAGCACAAGAGCCTGATGATTGTGGACCAAAAGGCAAAACCACAGTTCAGTGTGAAGGAAGAAGGCGGCAAGGTGATTGTCACCGCCAAGAACGTAAGGGCAGAAGTGGAGAAGAAGAGCGGTCGCGTAGTGTTTTTCGACGCACAAGGCAAGCAACTGCTGAAGGAAACAGCGCAGCAGGGCAAGACCTTCGAGCGCTTCACCGTGCCTGAAAGGGAAATCGGTGTAGGCACGCTCACCGAGCAGGAACGCAATGCCTGGACTTGGCACATGCAGTTCGACAGTCCTGCCGACGAGGCTTTCTACGGACTCGGTCAGCATCAGGCAGAAGACTTCAACTACAAAGGCATCAACGAGGAACTCTACCAATACAACACGAAGGTGAGCATTCCTTTCGTCATCAGCAACAAGAACTACGGACTACTGTGGGACAGCTATTCCTATTGCCGTTGGGGAAATCCTAACGACTACCAGCAGTTGCATCGTGCCTTCACCATCTACAACAAGGGTGGCAACAAGGGTTCGCTCACAGGCATCTATGTGGATGCCAGAGGCAAGAAGTTGGTGCGCGAGGAAGACTCCATCTATTTCGAAAACTCCGAAACCATCGGCAATCTTCCTAAGGGCTTCAAACTGCAAGGAGCAAAGGTGGTTTATGAAGGATTCCTGCAAGCACCTCAGACCTACAACTATCGTTTCATCCTCTACTATGCAGGCTACATCCGCGTGTTCATTGGTGGCAGGGAAGTAGTGGCAGAACGCTGGAGAACGGCTTGGAATCCTAACTCCTGGAAATTCACCTGCGACCTGGTGAAGGGAAAGAAAACCCCTATCCGCATTGAGTGGGAACCCGACGGAGGCGAGAGCTATTGCGGACTGAGAGCAGCCGTGCCACAAAGCGACGAAGTGCAGAAGCGCCTCAGCGTGTGGAGTGAGATGGCTCGCGACATGGACTATTATTTCATTGCTGGCAAAAATTTTGATGAGATCATCAGCGGCTACCGCACACTTACGGGCAAGGCTCAAATCATGCCTAAGTGGGTGCTCGGTTTCTGGCAGAGCCGCGAACGCTACAAGAGCAGTGCCGACATCGAACAGACCTTGAGCGAGTTCCGCAAGCGCAAAGTGCCTGTTGACAACATCGTGCAGGACTGGAACTACTGGAAACTGGATTCGTGGGGCGACCACAAGTTCGAAAGCAGTCGATTCCCTAATCCTCAGGCAATGCTCGACAGTGTGCATGCCATGGGCGGACGCTTCATGATTAGCGTTTGGCCTAAGTTCTATTGCACCGTTGACAACTACAAGGCACTCGACAAGAAAGGTTGGATATACCAACAGGCAGTGAAAGACTCCATCCACGACTGGCTCGGATACATGGGTTCCTTCTACGACGCCTACGACGCAGGAGCTCGCAAATTGTTCTGGAAGCAAATGAACGAGCGTCTCTACTCCAAGTATAAGTTCGGTATCGACGCATGGTGGATGGATGCCAGCGAACCAAACGTGCGCGACTGCACACCAATGTGGTATCGCAAGGCGCTGAGCGGTCCTACTGCATTGGGAAGCAGTACGGAGTATTTCAATGCGTATTCCATCGTCAACGCTGATGCCATCTACAACGGACAGCGCAGCGTGAACCCTAATCAGCGCGTGTTCCTCCTCACTCGTAGTGGATTTGCAGGTGAGCAACGTTACAGCACTGCCACTTGGAGCGGCGACATCGGTACCCGTTGGGAGGACATGAGAGCACAGATGACGGCAGGTCTCAACTACTGCATGGCTGGTATTCCTTTCTGGGGTATGGACCAAGGTGGATTCTCCGTTGAAAACCGCTATGTGAAGGCGCAGCAGATTTTCGATGAGACAGGAGAGGAAACGGAAGACCTGAAGGAATGGCGCGAGTTGCAGACTCGTTGGAATCAGTTTGGCTGCTTCATTCCGCTCTATCGTGCTCATGGCCAGTGGCCTCTGCGCGAGGTGTGGAACATCGCCCCTGACAATCATCCTGCTTACAAGACCATCGTTTGGTACGACAAGCTTCGCTATCGCATGATGCCTTACCTCTACTCCATCGCTGCATGGGCACACCTCAAGGACTACACCCTGATGCGCGGCCTCGTCATGGACTTCAACGGCGATAAGAACGTGGAAAACATTCCTAACCAGTGGATGTTCGGCCCTTCGTTCATGGCTTGCCCAGTGGGTTACTATGGCGCACGTTCCCGCGAAGTCTATTTCCCTCAGCAACGCGGTTGGTACGACCTCTACACAGGCAAGTACATCGCTGGTGGGCAGACACTTGAAGTGGAAGCTCCTTACGAGCGAATTCCTGTCTATGTGCCAGAAGGCTCCATCATCCCATTCGGTCCAGAAATACAGTGGAGCGACGAGAAACCTGCCGAACTCATCAATCTCTACGTCTATGAAGGCAAGGATGCCGAGTTCCTCCTCTACGAAGACGAAGGCACCAACTACAACTACGAGAAGGGCAAGTATGCCACTATCAACATCACCTATAGCGAAAGCAGCAAGACACTCACTATCGGTGCTCGCAAGGGCAGTTTCAACGGAATGTTGCAGAACCGCCGTTTCAACGTAGTGACTATCTCGAAGAACCATGCCCAAGCCCTCAACCTCGAGAATCCTCAGGGCAAGATGATTGAGTACAACGGTGCAGAAGTGAAAGTCAATCTTTAATAAATGAAGAGTGAAGAATGAAGAATGAAGAATAATGCCATCCGGATGGAGGTAAAATTTATTCTTCATTCTTCATTCTTAATTCTTAATTCTTCCTTTAACTGCTATGTCAAGATTTTTCTCCTTCATTCTCTATTTTTCACTTTTCTCTTTTCACTTTTCATTCCTTCAGGCTCGTGAGCGTCAGAACTTCGATGAAGGCTGGCTTTTCGTGCTGGCCGACTCAGCTCAGATGTCGCAAAAGGACTATAACGACGGGGCGTGGCGGTCGTTGAATCTCCCTCACGACTGGAGTATCGAAGGCGATTTCAACGCGGGAAATCCTGCTGGAGCAGGCGGAGGCGCTTTGCCTGGCGGCATAGGATGGTATCGCAAGCACTTCACGATAAGTCCTAAGGACAAAGGTCAGCGTTTCTACATCGAGTTCGACGGCGTTTATATGAACTCCACCGTGTATGTGAATGGGAAGGAATTGGGAACACGACCTTACGGCTTCATTTCTTTTTCCTACGACATCACGGACGCTCTGAACTTCAGCGGCGACAACGTCATTGCCGTGCGTGTTGATAACCACGACCAACCCAACTGCCGTTGGTACAGCGGTTCGGGCATCTATCGCCACACCTATTTACTGAAAACCAATCCAACACACGTTACGCAGTGGGGCACCTACGTAACAGCCCAACTGAACGACAACATGAAGCGTGCCGACATCGCAGTGGAAGTGCAAGTGGAAGGCTCACAGAAAGCCACCAAGGTTCGTGCCATTTTTCTCGATGAATTCGGCAAAAAAGTAGGGAAAAGCCAAGCTACACTGGCCAAATCCAACCACAAAAACGAACAAGGCAAGACGGTATCGACCTTCAAAGCTGACCTCACTCTCTCCAACCCTATCCTGTGGAGCATTGAGCGCCCTGCACTCTACAAGGTGGTGACGGAAGTGATGAACGGTTCGAAAGTAGTGGATTCCTACGAAACGACCTTCGGTGTTCGCACCTTCAAGTTCGATGCAAAGAAAGGTTTCTCCCTCAATGGCAAGAGCATGAAAATCAATGGCGTTTGCCAGCATCACGACTTGGGATGCCTCGGTGCAGCCATCAACGAAGACGCTCTCCATCGCCAACTCCAAATCCTGAAGGACATGGGATGCAACGGCATTCGCTGTTCCCACAACCCTCCTGCTCCTGAGTTGCTCGCCATGTGCGACTCGATGGGCTTCATCGTCATGGACGAAGCTTTCGACATGTGGCACCGTTCGAAGACAAAATACGACTACGCACACTACTTCGACCAGTGGTTTGAGCGCGATCTTACCGATTTCGTCCTTCGCGACCGCAATCATCCAAGCATCCTGATGTGGAGCACAGGAAACGAAGTGCTGGAACAATGGTCGAGCAACGATGGCACAGAACTCTCCATCGAACAGGCCAACCTCATCCTCAACTTCGGACACGATGCCTCCACACTTGCCAATGGCAACGAGAAGAGTGTCAATTCCCTCTTGGCAGAACGCTTGTCCGACATCGTTCGCCAACTCGATGCCACACGTCCCATCACGGCAGGTTGCAACGAGCCGAATCCGAACAACCACCTCTTCAAGAGCAATGCCTTCGATATCATCGGCTACAACTACCACAATGGCAACGTAGCCGACGTGCCAAAGAATTTCCCTGGCAAACCGTTTATCTTCACGGAGAGCAACTCTTCGCTCGCCACCCGTGGTTTCTACGTGATGCCGTCCGATTCTATCATCGAATCGCCTAAGGAATGGTGGCGACCTTACACCGACCCAACTTTCATGTGCTCCGCCTACGACAACCAACGTGCTTCGTGGGGCAATCTGCAAGAGGAAACTTGGGACCTCATCAAGCACAACGACTTTGTCACGGGTCAGTACATCTGGACGGGATGGGACTACATCGGCGAACCAACGCCATACGGATTCCCTGCCCGCAGCAGTTATTTCGGCATCATCGACTTGGCAGGCTTCCCGAAGGACACCTATTATTTCTATCAGAGCGAATGGACCGACAAGCCAACCCTCCATCTCTTTCCTCATTGGAACTGGATAGAAGGTCAGACTGTTGACCTTTGGTGCTACTACAACCAAGCGGACGAAGTGGAACTGTTCGTGAACGGAAAATCGAAAGGCACACGGAAGAAAGGCGAACACACATTCCATGTGATGTGGCGCGTTCCGTTTGAGCCAGGCGAAGTGCGCGTGGTGGCAAGGAAGAACGGAGAGGAAGTGCGCTCACAAACCATCCGCACGGCAGGTCAGCCTCATCATCTCCGCCTCACCACCGACAAAACAAGCATTGCTGCCAACGGCACCAGCCTTGCTTTCGTCACCGTGGAAGTGGTTGACAAGGACGGCAATCTCTGTCCTCATGCCGACACCCAAATCTTCTTCGAAGTGGAAGGTAGAGCCACCATCGCAGGCGTTGACAATGGTTGCCAGACCAGCATGGAACGTTTCAAGGACAACAAGCGCAAGGCTTTCAACGGCAAATGCCTCGTCGTCCTCCAAAGCACCAAGAAAGCCGGCACCATCCGCCTCACCACCAAGTCCTACGAGCTCCCTGCAGCCACACTCAGCATTTCCTCCAAATAAACGATAGCTCTTCAACGAAAACGAAAACGATAACGAAGGCTCTTTCCATCCGGATGACTGTCTTCGTTATCGTTTTTATTCTTCATTTAAATCCCTAATACATTCTACTCCCCTCGCCCTTTGGAGAGGGGCTGGGGAGGGTCTATTTATATTTGAAAAAGATGTCCATGCTATTGCACTCTTCCCCATACAAGTTGAAACTCTGCAACAGTTTGTCGCCTTCATAAATGGCATCTACTTGCAATGCTATTTCGTCGTCGCAACGAAATGCTCTGCTTTCCAGGTCTTTCATCGGGAACTGGTAATAACGGCCTCCATTGGTGAAGACCACACGGATGTAATGCTTTTCGTTTCGATACGTGAGGGTCAGAGGAAGGTTGAGCGGCTCGAAGCTCCATCCCACTTGGTCCGTGTTCACATAGAAGAACTTGTATTCGCCTGTGATGTCGATACTTCCATATTCCGAAAGGGCTTGGCTCAGGTCGGCATCCACATCTACTATCTTCGCAAGCAGACTGCAAGGGAAATGGTGGAAATACAGTTTTCCGTCGTTTGCCACAATCATGCGGGCATCTTCCACTTCTTCGCTATGGGCATTATGGACAATCAACTCCTTGACGGTTCCGTTGGGCTGCACCTCGTGTACTTTTTCGTAGGTGGTGAGGCTGTCGGTGTAAATGACATCGTAACGGCCTGAATAGCTGCCAGCAATGGCATGGCTGAATGTCTGTTGTTGCTTCAGGGAAAGACGTGGGACATCTTCATAATGATGGCAAGATGCCAAGAGGAAAACCGCAGCCATCAAGAAGATAGCTTTCATATAAGGAATTCGTTTCATAATGATTATAAAAGTTATTGTTATTGCTTAGATTATAAGTTTCTTTCCGTTCTTCAATAATATAACTGATTTCCTCCCGAATTATTGTTTTATTGACGTGTTTTTCTTGTATAGAAAGAAGCGCATGTGAGGATTTACTGAAACAGTTTCGAGGATTTTCAGAAGCGCATTTGGGGACTGACTGAACCGCTCCTTTGAATTCAACTAGTTGCCGAAGGTTCGTCATCGACATGGCGAGCCTTCGGCGTTGCGATGGCGAAGGTTCGCCATGTCAACGCCGAGGGCTCGGAATTTCAGTAAAATCAAACGAAAGGTTCAGTTCAATCGAAGGAAAGTGCCTGAACTTTCAAAGGAAAACGCCAGTAAAACAAAAGGAGAGTGCCAGCACAATCAAGGGAAAGTGCTGGCACAATCAAAGGATGGATGATTTACCACGGAGCGTAAGGCTTGCCAGTGCCAGGGTCTTGAGGCCATTCCTCTTCTTCTTCGTCGATGATGTCGAGCGTTTCATCGACAGAGACCTCAAATAGAGTGTGCTCCAATTGCAATTCGTGCTCCCTCATAGCGGGGTGTTGGTATGCTCGCTTGCCGTTATTGGCAATGGTTATGATGTTCTTTTTCATTTTCGATTCCTCCTATCTTTATTTTACAATATACTTTTTGCCATTCTTCACGTAGATGCCCTGACGAGGCACTGTTGTCAGTCGGCGACCAGCCAAGTCGTAAATGATGCCGTCGTTTTCTGTGTCGCCCTCCACGGCTTCAATGGCGTTGAGTTCGTCAGAACCAGTGCCGAAGCTTAGGAATGAAGGTGCTTCCGCCGCACCGCTGAGGGTGAGATAAGCACGACCTGCAGGGATGGTCTCGCCCGTCCAATGATAGAAGCCCACACCGTTGCTGCCCTTCACCAGCATGTAGGTGTTGGCAGGGGTCGTGATAGGCGTCGATGAGCCTTGGAGTTCGTTGTCTTCCAATGTGCCCGATATGCCGTCGGCAGAAGTCAAGTAGGCGGTTTTGGCGGTGGATTTCAGCAATACGGCATTGCCAGCAGGGATGGTGTTGTCTGCCACCTTGTTCAGAATCGCTTTCGTCTTGTCGCTGTTCACTTTGGCAGTATAGACGGTGGTGTTCTCGTCGGCGGTAAAGGATGCGTCGTTGTAGAACGTAGCCCAGTAGTTGCCCTCGCCGTCACTGTTGCACTTCAGAATAGCGTTTACAGTCCATCCTTCAGGTATTCCCCAAACGGCGCCGTCGCGTGGTCCGATTTCCCAGTCGTTCATATCGGCATCCTTTACGAATGTGCCTTCAGGAGCCACGTCATCGAGCCAGCTTATTGTGCAGTAGTCAGCAGAAATGTCGGTTGCCAAACACTTCACATAGTTCAAATTGGTACAACCACTGAACATGAAAAGGTAACAATCTTGTACCAGTGTGGTAGCAGGCAACTCAGGAGCTGCGGTCAGAGAGGTGCAGCTCATGAACATACTGTCGTAGCAGCCATTGACAAGCGTGGTGGCAGGCAGCTCAGGAGCTGCGGTCAGAGAAGGGCAGTCGTTGAACATCATCATGTAGCATTGAGGAGCCAGCGTGGTGGCAGGCAACTCAGGAGCAGTGGTGAGAGAGGTACAGCTACTGAACATGTCTTGATAGCAACTTGTAGCCAGCGTGGTGGCAGGCAACTTAGGAGCTCTGGTAATTCCTTGACAACCCCAGAACATGCCTTGATAGCAATAGTCGGTCAGTGTGGTGGCAGGTAGAACAATGTCCTTCGTAGGATGGTTGGTAATGGTGTTGTTTCCCTCCCACTGACTGTCCACGAATAGATATGCAAAGCAGTAGTCGTTGGTGAGTTCTTTCAGCGTCTCGAAGCCAGTGGAACTAATAAGACTCATCACATTACCATAAAGATAGCAAGTGTTGGAGCACTCAAACTGGATGCCTGACCAAACCTCTTCATTGCTTTTGAAAGTAGTACCATTGTTGCCACGGAAACTGATGACATCGCCAGCGACAAGGCTGATAGGTTGGTTCCACTCCACATCTGTCCACTCACCTCCGTTCATACTGCACTGGATGGCTTCGAATTCTGCCGTTTCGTCGTAGTTGACAGTAAGGGTTCCATCTTCAACTGCCTCAAAAGTCAGCGGCGTGGTATTAGGGTCGAAGGCATCGTCAGTGTTCTTAACAGGACGTATGCACTGGCCATCGGTACGACCACCATAGCTGTACCAACCCCAGTCATCCCAGCCGAGGTAGTAGGCGCCACCTGCATCCTCAGGATTTGCGGAACGCGACCAGTAGGCACCGCCTTCAAGAAGCATGTCGTCGATACGCCAACCTGTGATAGGCAGGAAGATGGAGTTGCCATTTGAACCCTCCACGTCGTAGCCTGTAACGTCTCCAATCGTCATGATTGTCCATGTACACTCGTTCAGCAACTCGTCCAACTGCTCCTTTGTAGGCATTCGCCATTCATCACCCCAGTTGACGTATGCGGCATCGTCCTCAGGGTCGAGTTCAAATTTGCCATCGGTGAAGCCATCCTTGCCACGACTGCTGTCGGAGCAGTATTTGGTGAAGAAGGACTCATAATCTACAACCTCGCACCATTTGTAGTTCTCCCAACTGAAGAGATAACCGTCGGAAGGGTCATTACCGTGCCCTTCCGTATCGCCCCAAGCGAAGTAGAGTCCAACATCTTGTGGTTTATTTGCTCCCACATTGGTTGTAGCCCAAAGGGTTCCACTTGGTAAGCCAAGGTCAACATAGTCGTGTGTCCCCTCCTCTCTAATAGGAACGAAGTCTTCACCCTCTTTCGCCTCTACGCTCCAGCCTTTTTCTTTTCCAATTGCCACCTGTTCAAGCGTGATTTCGTTTTGTTCCGTTTCACTGTCTCGATCGATGACTACGGTATATCCAAATCGTTGTGGCAACGAGTTCAACAGGTCCGTCATTGCCTCACCCTTGATTTGGTTGTTGAAGCAATAGAGCTGGTACAGTTCTGAGCAACCTGTCAGGTCAAGCGAGGTGAGCAGGTTGTCGTTACAGTTGAAGAGCATCAGCTTGTTATGGTTGGTCACGTCAATCGAAGTCAGTTGATTGTTTTCACAAAACACTTGCTCCAAGTTCGAATTGTTGGCGACATTCAACTGCGTCAGATTGTTTTCTTTGCAATCCAGCACACCCAAGTTGGGGTTGTGAGATAAGTCGAGCGATGTCAGTTGATTGTTACTACAATAGAGAAAGCTCAGTTTCTCGAGCTCAGCCAAATCAAGCTCAGTCAGGAGATTACCCGTGACATCAACGTGACGGAGGTCGGGACAAGTGGAGAGATTGAGCGAAGAAATCTGGTTTTCACAAACGACGAGCTTTCTCAGCTTGGTGTTAGCACTAAGGTCGATGGAGGAAATCTTATTCTTCTTATCTTCAGACGTAGTTTTGAAATTGAGAACATCCAGCTCGGTCAGTTCAGTGAATAACTCGATGCCTGTCAAATCCTGAATGCCGCATTCCCGTGCAGAAATCTTGCCAATGGTCGTTGGATCAAGAACGGTTTTGTTGCCGTTGGTCGAAATCAGCCATTTGCGGAAGTTCGCATCGGGGAAATTTTCCTCATTGATGGTGATGGAACCAGGAGGAATGACGGTTACCTTCTTAAATTCAATACCGATCGTCATCATCACCATGCCGTCATACTCAGGCATCGTGAAAGAGTAAATACCGTTTTCATCCACTGAAAGGTCATCTGTAGTGATGAGTTCGTCGATGGAGATGTTACCCGTGAACTCATAGCCATCGTACGGACGGAAGTCGAAGTAAACCTTATCACCAGGTTGTACATCGTCTATAAAACTGCTCCCGTCCATGTAAGCTCCAAGGTCCGTCGATTTTGCGACACGAATCTCGCCGCCGTTGGCAGGTGAGCCAATGACGAACACATATTGTGCTTTTGCTCCCGTTGCTATCGCCACGAGTGCAAACAATGAGAGCAGTGCTCTCTTGAAGAAAGATAGTTGTTGTTTCATAATGAAATGTTATGTTGGTTAGTGCTAAAGTTTGCAGCAAAAGTATGAAAAATACAAGTTCGAGCCACGGCTTCAACGGGTGATTTTGACGAACTGGCACCTGTGAGTGACGAACTCGATAGGCTTGTAAATAATTATGGGCAAACACTTTGCATTTTTTACTTTTTATTGTACTTTTGCGCTATGATGACATTCAAACGAACAATCTTTTTATGGCTGATGCTGTGCCTATACCTTGGTGCTCAGGCACAGATGGAGAGCCATCTGACTTATAGGCGATACGTGACGCAGGACGGACTGCCGCAGATGCAGACCGAACGACTGTGGCAAGACTCCAAGGGATATATTTATATAGGTACGCTGTCGGGCTTCGTGCGCTTCGATGGTCACGCTTTCGCGCATCTGCTGAAAGGGCGACTGAACATCGTGGGATTTGCAGAGGTGGAGGATGAAGTGAGGGCACTGGGATTCTTCCGTCAATGGCGTGTGGACTACGATGGTGTGGAAGCCATGCCGCTTGACCCACAAGGACATTGGCTGCTGAACAACCTGAACGCAGGAAGTCTGCCGAATGGGTATGTGCTATTGGAGGACAGCCTGGAGGAGCATCGACGACTATGCCTGATGACGAAGCAGGGGTTTAAGCCTTTGATAGAGCATCGACTTTTGGACGAGATGATGCCCGACCGCAAACTGTATTACGACACTGAAAAGAGTGAAGCCATTGTGCCAACGGAGAGCGGTCTGTGGCGAATTAAGGCAGGAAAAGCCACCAAGCTATCGGAGAAGAGCGATGTGTTTACCTTGATGCGTACTGACTCGACTCTGCTCGCCTTTGCTTCCGATGGTATCTACGTCGTAGAAGGAAATGGGTTGCGCCTGATACAAGCAGCCAATTGGTCGGCAGCAAGCTACGGTTTGTGCGTCAGGAAGTTGCGCTCTGGCAGTATGGTCATAGCCGATGAACATACCGTCTATATTTGGGACGGAACGTGCATCAAGGAAATCATGAGTGGCATCAACCTCATTCGCGACATGCTGGTGGATAGATGGGACCGCCTCTGGGTGGCAACCTATCAGGGTGTCTATCAGTTCTTCAACCGCTGTTTCAGCAACCACTGGCTGACTGATGAGAACGACATCGTCAGGGCTGTAGCCATTGATGATGCCGGACAACTGGTCGTGGGTACGTTGAACGGAAAGCTGATGGTGGGGGATTCGGTGATTAGCGACGATGCAGAGCAGTTTTTTGCGCCTAACGCTGCCAAGCTGGGAGGAAAGGTGTATGTTGCAGGTAATAGCGATGTGGTCTGCATAGCCACAGAAAAAGACCCCTCCAACTCCCCTGAGAGGGGAGAGCGTGAAGCGATGTCATCGTACAAGTGGTTAGGCTTGCCTCACGACCGCTATCAATTTGTGGCATCGGCATGGGGACAGCTCATCGTGGGCAGCAGGACATGCATCACGGCATGGCAGCCTGAGACAGGGGTTTTGGATACGCTGACGACAGAGATTCTTCACCCGTGGTGTGCTACCGAAGGAGCTGACGGATTGCTATGGATAGGCAGTAGCAGTGGTTTGTTCAGCATCAATCAGAAGCACGAAGTGAACAAACTGGAATATCCATCACAAAAACTAATCATCACAGCGCTTGTAGCCGACCATCGAGGCAGCATCTTCTTTGCTTCCGCGGATTCGCTGTTTATGGTCAAGAACGGACAGGTTGAGACTCTTAATCAGCAGATACCCGAACTTTGCGGGCATGAGGTGCGGTCTCTGCACGTTTCTCCTCGTGGGTATTTAGTGGTGGCTGTGGTCGATGGACTGTTTGTGTGTCATATCGACAAAGACTATCAACTGAGCGACATTCATTTCTTCGACCATCTGAATGGCTTTACCATGACAGAACCGCTGAAGGCAATGATGGCAGAAAGCAGCGATGGAACGGTATGGTTGCCAGGCGTGGAGCAGATGACCTCATTCAATCCTGAAGAGTTGTTGGCTCATAACGAGGAAGACACCTACATTGCCCCACCACTCCGATGGTGGCAACACTGGTGGGTGTGGCTGTCAGGAATACTACTATTAGCTTTGCTGGTTTGGGCTGTCACTCGTTGGTATGAGAAACGTCGCAACCATTTGCGAATGGTACGATTGCAACGGGAAAAACTCTGGCGTGAAGAACAGATTGAAGCCATCCGCAAGAAAGCACTCGAAGTGAGGGACAGCCAAAACAATTCGCTCGAATCCACCCAAGCGGAATCCCCACAAACAGAAAGTCCTCAGACCGCACTGGCTGAGGACATCGTGAAGATGACGGAAAAGTCGTATGAGGAGCGAATCACGCTGCGAACCGCAAGTGGGACGATTGTGGTAGATGTGAAGGACATTGCCTATTTCAAGGGAGACGGCAACTATTCTCAGATTGTGACCTTCCACGACACCGACACCGTACTGATTGGACTTGGTGCCTTGGCAAAGATGCTCAGTCCAGAAATCTTCGTCCGTGCTGACCGTAGTACGTTGGTGAATCTTCATCACATCTACAGCCTACTGCCCAAGCAGCGCCTCTGCATCTTCCGCTCACCAACAGGACAGGAGGTAAAGACCACCCTTCTTGCACCAGCCTTCAAGCGCCTGCAAGAGTTGCTTTACTGATAAAAGTGAGGAATGAGCAGTGAGGAGTGAGGAGTGAAGGCCCCCTCCAGCTCCCCTGTGAGGGGAGAGAAGCAATCCGGATGGAATAACTCCTCACTACTCACTGCTCATTACTCACAAAAAATTTATTTTTACTGAAAGAAAGGGGCAAAAGTCTCGTTGAGTTCGTCAGAATCGGAGAGACTGCCGTTGATGATGCAGACGGTTTCGACTTGGGCACGAACCACGATTTTGTTGTCGGATTTGCGGAAGATGTCCTGCATGAAAACGTACTTGACACCGTCTTTCTTTATCCAAAGTTTGGAGATGAATTCGTCGCCACTCTTGAGAGGAATCTTAAACTGCATGGTGAGTCGCGCCACAACACAGTCGATGCCACGATTGTGGAGCTCGGCGAAGCTGATGTTGTGGGCAAGGAGAAATTCGTGACGTGTGTGTTCGATGTAGTGCTGATAGTTGGCGTTGTTGACAATGCCTTGAAGGTCGCATTCGTAGTCGCGCACCTTCATTTCGAGTTCGTAGATGTAGTTTGCCATAGGAAATATTATTACTGAACTTTTTGCGGCGCAAAATTAGTGAAAAAGAGGAAAATGAAGGAATGATAGCCATAAAAAAGTTTAAAAACTTTGTCCTCCGAGCGGTTTGCACTATCTTTGCAGTCTATTTTGGAGAAAACTGGTCTTCCAGTCTTCCAATTTGTTGTGTGAATAATATTCAATCATTTTTTACATACATCGGATGAAAACCTACAAAATTGTTAACAACCTGACAGGTTGGATCATTTTTGCCATTGCTGCCTTCACCTATTGCTCGACAATAGAGCCGACAGCAAGTTTCTGGGATTGTCCTGAATTCATTACCACAGCAGAAAAGCTGGAGGTAGGACACCCACCTGGCGCACCATTCTTCATGCTCTTTGGCAAGTTCTTCACGCTCTTTGCAAGCGATTCCACTCAGATTGCCAAGATGATTAACATCATGTCGGCACTGCTCAGTGCGGGCTGTATCCTGTTCCTCTTCTGGAGCATCACCCACCTGGCAAAGAAACTGCTTTGCAAAGATGGTGCCAATGTTTCCGTAGGCAAGATGATTGCCATCATGGGTGCAGGAATCGGTGGTGCACTTATCTACACATGGAGCGACACATTCTGGTTTTCAGCCGTGGAAGGTGAGGTTTACGCCTTCTCCTCTTTCATCACAGCATTGGTGTTCTGGCTGATTCTGAAATGGGAAGACAATGCCGACCAGCCTGGCAGCGACCGTTGGCTGGTGCTCATTGCCTACCTCGTCGGACTCTCCATCGGTGTCCACCTCTTGAACTTGCTTTGTATTCCTGCCATCGTGCTGGTTTACTACTACAAGCGCAGCAAGAACCCAGACCTGAAAGGTTCGCTCACCGTGCTGGGCGTATCAGTGGTTATCGTGGCAGCCGTGCTCTACGGTATCGTTCCTGGTATCGTGAAAGTGGGCGGTTGGTTCGAACTTCTCTTTGTGAATACCCTCGGCATGAGCTTCAACACAGGTCTTTACATCTACTTGGTGCTGATGGCTGCTTGCCTCATCTGGGCACTCTACGAAACGACCAAAGCAACCAGCAAGCCAAGGATGAACGCATCGTTCCTCCTCAGTGTGGTGTTGCTCGGTATTCCTTTCTATGGACACGGCTTCACGAGCGCACTCATCGGTATTGTGGTTTTGGCAATCATTGCTGTTGCGATGGCTCTCTATAAGAAGCACGTCACACCACGTCTGCTCAACACAGCCCTGCTCTGTATGGCACTCATCACCGTGGGTTATAGCAGTTATGCAGTCATCGTGATTCGTTCTTACGCCAACCCTCCAATGGACCAGAACTCGCCTGAGGACGTGTTCACACTCGGTGAATACCTCGGACGTGAACAGTATGGCGACCGTCCTCTCTTCTACGGACAGACCTACAATTCTGTGCCAAAAGTGGTGGAAGACGCACAAGGCAGACTGATTTACGACACCAAGAAAGGTGCGAAGGTTTATCAGAAGAAGGAAAAGGCAAGTGCCGACGAGAAGGACCTGTACGTGGTTGCTAACGAGAAGTTTGAATACGTGTATCCAAGCAATCAATGCATGTTCTTCCCTCGCATCTACAGCGACAAGCACAAGGGCCTCTATGAGGAGTGGCTCGGTGGTGTGGAAGGCAAGACCATTCCTTACGAATATGCACAGGGCGGAAGCGTGAAAATTCCTACCCAAGCCGACAATATGAAGTTCTTCTTCAGCTATCAGCTCAACTTCATGTACTGGCGCTACTTCATGTGGAACTTCGCAGGACGTCAGAACGACATCCAGGGAAATGGCGAACTGGAGCACGGCAACTGGTTGACAGGTTTCTCTGCCATCGACAACGCTCGCCTTGGCGACCAAAGTCAGTTGCCAAGCGACCTGCAAGAGAACAAGGGCCATAACGTGTTCTACTGTCTGCCACTCATCCTCGGTCTGCTCGGCTTCTTCTGGCAGGCATTCCGCGGTGCACGCGGCATCCAGCAGTTCTGGGTGGTGTTCTTCCTCTTCTTCATGACAGGTATCGCCATCGTGGTCTATCTGAACCAAACACCAAACCAGCCTCGTGAGCGTGACTACGCCTATGCGGGTTCGTTCTATGCATTTGCCATCTGGTGCGGATTGGGCGTAACTGCCATCTACGACTGGTTGACCCGTGCCTTCAAGTCGATGTCAACGAAGAACGCGCAACTCTGTGCTTCCCTCATCTCTCTTGTACCTGCCATTGCAGTTCCTGCACAGATGGTGAGCCAGACTTGGGACGACCACGACCGTTCCGACCGCTACATCTGTCGCGACTTCGGTCTCGACTACTTGGAGACGGTGCCTCACGACGGTGTGATTTTCACGAACGGCGATAACGATACCTTCCCTCTTTGGTATAACGAGGACACAGAAGGCAACCGTACCGACGTGCGCGTCTGCAACCTTTCGTACTTGCAGACCGACTGGTACATCGACCAGATGAAGCGTCCTGCCTTCGAGGGTGAAGGTCAGTCGTCACCACTGCCAATCAGTTGGGCACGCATCGACTACACAACAGGTAGCAACGAGGCAACGGAGGTGAACCCATCCATCAACTATTCCGGTCAGCAGATTCCAATCAAGCAGCTCGTTCGCATGCTTTATCAGGAAGACCCAGAGAGTGCCAAGATGATTTGGGGCGAAGAGCCATTCGAATTGGCAAATGCCATTCAGAAATTCGTGCTCAAGAAGAACATTCCTGCTGAATACAAGGAATTCGTTTCGAGCCTGCCATCCTGCTTGCCATCCGATTCGCTCTACGTGAACGTGGACAAGGAAGAAGTTCGCAAGTCGGGCATGAAATTAGAGAAGGATTCGCTAGGCAACGAAATCATCCCTGACAAAATGTGGATCGACGTGACGAGCTGCGACCGTTTCGGCAAGAAGACTTCGGAAAGCGGACGTGTCTATAAGAGCTACATGATGATGCTCGAGATGATTGCCAACAGCAACTTCTCTCGTCCTCTCTACATGTCAACCACCGTGGGACCAAGCAACTACAACTTGCTCTACAAGCATTTCCTTCAGGAAGGTATCGCTTGGCGCTTCACTCCTTATTCTTACGCGAAGAACAGCGTGCAGAACACAGTTGCCGACACCGACAAGATGTTTGACAACATGGTGAACCGCTACAAATACGGCAACCTCTCCCAGCCAGGTCTCTACATCGACGAAACCACCATGCGCATGTGCTACACGCAGCGTCGTTGGTTCGGTGTGCTCATCCGCCAGTTGCTCAACGAAGGCAAGACCGACAAGGCGTTGGCTGCTGCCGAGAAGTGCGAAAAGGAAATCCCTGACTACAATGTGCCTCACGACTATACGAGTGGTTCGATGGACATGGTCAGTGCCTTCATGGCAAACGGCAAGACCGACAAGGCAGAGAAGATTATGAATGCGTTGCAGAAGAAGTCGGTGGAATACATCAACTGGTATGAATCGCTGGGTGATGGTCATTTCAAGAACAACTACATCGACATCTACACGCAAATCACCATTCTTGCCGACATCGAGAACGCCTATCGAGAAGCAAGCGAGAGCAGCAAGACAGAAAAGGAACAAAAGGCATTTGCCAAGAAGGCAGAGGAAATGGACAAGACGCTCCAGAGCTTCTACATACCTTTCGCTCAACGCTGCGAACGATTAGGAATTAACCTGAGATAAAGGAAAATGATTATTGAACAACCAAGCAAGTGGATGCGATGGCTCTATCCCAGTGCCATCTGGCGAATGAACCCGAAGGAGAAGGCGGTGTATATCACCTTCGACGACGGACCCATTCCTGAAGCCACGCCTTGGGTTCTTGACATTCTCGACCAATACGGAGTGAAGGCTACTTTCTTCATGGTGGGCGACAACGTGAGGAAGTATCCCGAACTCTTCGAAGAGGTGAAACGACGTGGGCACCGTGTGGGCAACCACACCTACAACCACATCACTTGGCTGATGCATTCCAAAGATTATGTATGGAACGTGCACAAAGCCGACCGCCTCATTCAGTCGAAACTCTTCCGACCGCCTCACGGATGGATGCGCAACAGACAATACATCAAGATGCGCCATCACTTCACCATCGTGATGTGGGACCTCGTGACGCGCGACTACTCCAAGCGACTCAATGCCGACGAGGTGTTTGAGAACGTGAAAAGCTATGCCCGCAACGGTTCCATCATCACTTTCCACGACTCTCTGAAGAGTATCGACAAACTCCGTACAGCGCTCCCTCGCAGTCTCGAATGGCTGCGCGACCAAGGTTACGAATTCAAAATCTTTGATGAAAACCAGCAATGGAGCAGACATTTGAAATAAGCCCCCTCCCTCCTCCCCGAGGGGAGGGGATTTTTGTTAGTCCACTATTTATATGTCATTTTCTCCAAATAATCATCAACTATCTTCAAAAAGCCTCCCCTCGGGGAGGTTGGTGGGGGCTTCCCTTAACATAGGTTTCTCCGCCTGTGGCATCGCCCGTGCTGACAAGGTGGATGAGAAGAATGCACAGGCATTTCGGACATGGATTCAATCGGGGAAGAACGCTTCCATGCAATACATGGAAAACTACGAGGAGAAGCGACTCGACCCACGCCTTTTGCTGCCTGGAGCAAAAAGCATCATCGTCGTTGCGCTCAATTATTTTCCAAAGGAACGACTGGCGGACGACCAACTGCAATTTGCTTATTATGCCTACGGCAAAGACTATCACGACGTGATGAAAGCCAAACTTCAGGAGTTGGCGTCATTGATAGAAGGCGAGCATAAAATCTGTTGCGACACCGTTCCCATGCTCGACCGCTATTGGGCTTATCAAGCAGGATTGGGCTGGATAGGCAAAAACACCAATCTCATCATTCCCCACGCTGGGAGCTTCTTTTTCCTTGGTGAAATCATCACCACCGCCACTTTCGACACCTACAACTCGCCCATGCCCAACCATTGCGGCACCTGTGAGAACTGTCTCCATGCCTGTCCCACGGGTGCTCTCACTACGAACGGACTGGATGCCAACCGTTGCCTCTCCTATCTCACCATAGAGAACCGCAACGCTATCCCCGATGCGGAAGCTGAAGCCATGGGCAAATACATCTACGGTTGTGACCGCTGTCAACTCATCTGTCCTCACAACCGCTTTGCACAAGCCACAGACATAGAGGAATTCTCCCCTTCCGAAGAATTTCTCAAGATGACTCCCGATGATTGGAAACAGCTCACCGAAGAGGACTATCGTCGCCTCTTCAAAGGCTCTGCCGTGAAACGCGCCAAATACGCAGGACTCAAGCGCAATATCGATGCCGCACTAAGCAACGACTAAAAAAAGGACCCTTCTCACGAAGAATCCTTCTTAAAAATTTTAAGAGTTACAAACCTTTTGTTTGGCATCTTATACTTCTCAGTATTTTTTGTGACGCCACTAAAATTACTTTTGTGATTGGATATACGAAATTTGCTTTTTTCTTTTTCTTGGTTGCAAAGATAATTGAAATAAATCTCCAAAACAAATCTTTTCGCGACTTTTTTGCAAGTTATCGTGTTTTTTTGGTGAAAAAAACTGAAAAAAACAAAGGAGTTCTCAAAACATCCTACTTTTAGCCCAAATATTGTGCAAAATGGTAATAGATAATTACAGAATAGTGACACAATAGATTTTTCCCTTGACTCTACTAGTGCGCTCCTTCGACTCTACTGGTACGCTCCTTCGACTGTGAAGAATCTCTCCTTTGCTTCAACTAAACTTTTCCTTTGCTTCAACTGAATAGCCGAGCCCTCAACGTTAACACGGCGAACCTTCGCCATCGCAACGCCGAAGGCTCGGCAAGTCGATGCCGAGCCTTCGGCAACTAGTTAAATCCAAAGGAGCGGTTCAGTTAATCCACACAATCAGTTCTGACAGTCCCCCAAAAACCCTCGTGGGAGCAGGAGGGTACGGTCCATTTGTTCATTCGAAACAAATACATGTAAGCTATAATATATAATAAGGTATAAGAGCCTCATCTCCTCCCAAACCCACTCCAAAGTGTGTGGGGAGTAGAACGTGAAGCGTGGAGTGTGAAGCGTGGAGCGAACTAACTTCGTTCAACGTTAAACATTAAACGATAAACGATAATCCCTGAACCATTAGCCCGGCATAGCCAAATCAGTACAAAAAGCCTTGAAATATGCTAAAAAGCATTCTGTGTTCGCACACAACCGTTGATATTCATCAAGAAAATCGCGTTTTTTGAGAAAAAAGCAAGAAAATATATTGCCGGAAAAGAAAAACTGCCGTACCTTTGCAGCGTCAAAAGAAAAAAACAACTTAGGATAACAACTTAGACCGATTCGGATAGGTATTAAAGGTAAAAAGATTTTTAGGTAACAAAAAGTACGACAGTACAACTAAAGAAAGGAGATTAAGATTATGTTGACATTGACAGTGATTCTCTCTGCAGTTGTAGCAATTGCAGCTCTTAGGAACTAAGAGAAAGATGGCTGAAAGGATTTTAGGTTTAGCTTCCCTGCAAGCACTAAAGCTAACGCCAAAGTCAAAGCCAAGCTAATGCCAAGTCCTAGCCCTAAAAATAGAGTTAACAAAAAGAGTTTTAAGGTTTAAAAAGATTGAAAGGGTAAAATTATGGATACATTGACAATCGTTATAGCTATACCAGTAGTTCTGGCAGCAATCATCAGCAACTTCACAGTGCTGAAATAAACACTCCTTTGCTGGAGTGAAGAAGCAAATGAGCTTTTTCGTGAAGGCAAAGCGTTGGGGTCAGCCCAACAAACATTCTTTTCATAAGGTTAGTTAGTTAGAAGTTAGTTAATATTAGTTAGGTGATATTTTTATACAATTAGGTGTTATTTAGTTAGAACCGTAATTGGTAGTGGAACAGCTCGTGAGAGTCGTTCCACTATTTTTTTGTAACGAATAATAATAAGTTGGGAGTATAATCAACCACGAACCTTCAGCTCGACGAAGTCAATTGTCTTAGGAAAGAAATTAGAATAATTAGAATAATTTTGTCAGAAATAATATGTTTTTGTTTTAAACAACACCATATTTTTGGAGTAATTATGATAATTATTCTAATTTCTTTCCTTTATAAAATCATCCCGAGTATTTTTAATGATGACTTATTACTACTTTGTTTGTTTTTCTCGGATTTAACATGTACCTTTGCCACGGCATTGATGAATAACACTTGCTATCTTTGCAGTGCAAAGGTATTTAGTCGGTTATAAATAAACAAAAAAATAGAAATATGAAAAAATTAATGACATTGTTGATTTGTGCATTATGCTGCATGTCGGTGAATGCACAGACTGTTTCAAATGAGATTCTTAACGGGACAAAGTGGGAAGTTCCTCAAACTAATCCTGAAGTATCTGTTATTATGTCATACACAAAAAAGACAATAACAGAAATTCTAAAGAGTAAGAAAACCAATAAAACTAGTGAGCGTAGTTATCGTTATTATTTAACTGATGAATACCCTACAAAATTTGACAAAAAGAAAGTTGGAAAACCAAATTCTGGAAAATACTTCTGTATGTTGATGCCACAGCGTGATTTGATGGTGGTTCAAATTTATGAGATGTCCTCACCTGATACTTTGTTAGTAAAAAGTGCTGATTCCAAAAATACTGGAGCTCTCATTGGAGTTGCAGTAAGAGTCAAATAGGTAAATCGTATCTTATTAGCAATAACAGCTCTGTTATTCTCTGCTGGCACAGATGCCCATTCAGAATGCAGTATGTGCTTGACATGGTTCTGTTGAGCAGCCTCCGCGGATATTACCTAATCATAAAAAGGAAAAAGAAGAAAGGAATTTGATTATGAAAAGAATTTTAGTAATGATTCTTTGTGTGTTGTGCTTCTTTTCTGTGAATGCACAAAAATCAAAAACGAAGCCATTGAAAGAGAGCACGTGGATTATGACCTATTATGATCCAGATGAAGGTCGTAATCCACCGTATCTTGTGCCTGATTTAACGATGAGTGAATTATTGAGTAGCATATTTATCGTTATCGATGGATACTATTTAGGGGATAATCCATTCGAGATAGCGGATACTACTATTTATACATTCGATAAAAGGAAACAATACAGCACAACCCACATGACCCGTAAAAATCCACCAAAGGGACATGAAGCTATTGATAAAACCTTCCAACGCGAATGTTTTTATTATTTGACAAATACCATTCCCCAAAAGTTTGAATATTCAAAAGTAGGTAAAGCTTCATCTGGGAAATACATCGTCATGCCTATGGATGAAATCAATTCAAAACCAAACCATTTTGAAGTTTGGGAGATTACTCAGAATGATAGTGATAAAAAGGTGTTTACACTTAGAAAATTTCCTATAGATGATTATATCGGTGCCCGTCTTGGTGCAAAAAAGTATTACAAAAAAGTAAAATAATTTCATTTAGTAATCGTTAAATAATAACTTGGTGTGATTATATTTTTTTAACCACGAATTACTCGTATTAAACGAATTTTTTTAGGATAATTTAATCGTATTCCACGAATAAAAATGCAGGCATTTTTTAAATTTGAGAAATAAGAGAAAAATAACATCTAAAATTGGAGAAATTGGCTTACGCTGAATGCTGAAGGTTCGTAAAATTCGAGTTATTAGTGGTTGAGAATAATCCCAAGACATTTTTAAACGATTACTAAATATGATAGAATATGGATAGAATATATCATTTTTTTAAATATATCATATTTTTCAATCTTAGAGGAGGCGAAAAGTATGGCAATACTATATCATCCAATTCGTTTTATTATATCATTGATTCTCTTGTATTTTCGTGTGTTTCTTTTTTAATTGTTGGCTTAGCATGGCCTATAATAAAAGCAAACCACAATTCACTCTTAATTTTAACTTCCATATTTATGGTTGCCATCGTTTCATGTATTATCCTACATTGTGATTTGAAAAAACGAAGGTTTGTGGAAAAAATAATTGAACAGTATTATAGTTTCTCTCAGGAAGTAAAAGAACGAAATTCTCTGAAATGGGGATTATTAGCCATATTACCAATGGTTTCCTTTCTGTTATTATGCGTGGTTTTCATATTCATTCGAAATCATTATTGACATTGAGTCGCAACAAATATGATGAAAAAAAACATATTCATTTTAACTGTACTCTTGTTTACTATGCATTCATGCATATATATTGACATGAATCATTTTGATCGTGATGACAAGGTCTGGTTATCTCCTTATAATGAAGGAGACACGGTATTATTTAGATCGCGAAGTGGTTTTGACACTCTTGTTGTGAAAGAGTGCTATTATAACGATACTTATGTGCCATTCTTTTTTTCTACTGCAAGAAATGTGATGAACGCTTATGCTTATGTAGATATGAAAGTCTTTCATAAAAATGATTCTCTTATGTGTATGCTTGCTTTAGAGAGAGAAGATGATGGCACAAGGATAAGTTTTAACTTTGACCACAATTTGGAAAAAGGGAATAAAGCGGATATTGTATTGAAACACATGAGAATAGGCAAGGATGACTACAATGATATATTATTCTGTACGGGTAAATCCTCCATTTATCCGTCAAAGAATATTGAGCATTATTATTGGAGCAAATCCCAAGGGTTGATACAGTATAAATACCTGACTGGCGAGACGTATAGTCTTTATAAGAAATTGCCAAATAAAAAGAAGAAAGGAATTTGGTGATGAAGAAAATTATAACAATCATATTTTGCATAACAACTTTAACTTCTTGTTTTTATACAGCCATGTATCACCTAACTGGGGATGACAAAAAATGGTTAGGTGAGTACAAGGAGGGAGATGTGCTGTTGTTCACTTCTAAATTTGGAGTGGATACTATGACTATTACCGAAAGAAAGGTTGTGGACAAAATTTTGCCTTTTGTGGAAAATGAAAGTAGTGACACTTTTCATGCTAACGCATCAATTAATTTCAGCATTAATCATAGTGGAAGCGAAATATCAGGTTGGCTGATAATAGTAAAAAAAGATGACAGTATAACTTCTCTTCATATTCGAATAGGCGATAGACAATACAATTTGGATGACACAAAGCAAGTCGTCTTTTCGAAAAAGGCCCGTACGGTGAATACACTTGATGATGTCATTTCAATAGATGTTAGAAATTCAGAATTGTATATTAAGTCAAAGTTTACTCCCGATTATTTTTTATGGAGCAAATCCAAAGGACTGATACAGTATAAATACCTGAATGGCGAGACATATAGTCTCTATAAGATATTACCTAATAAGAAGAAAGGATTTTGATTATGAATAAATTGTTAGTAATGGTTCTTTGTGTTTTTAGCTTCACTTTAGTTAGAGCACAATCTTTAGATCCTATCATCTATACGAACACACTTAAAAATAGCAAGTGGATACAGGTAAATAAAAGGTTGATAGGTTTTGATGAGGTATCTAAAGATGATGTATATAGACTTGATACAGTGTTCATATCTTTTGATAATAGCAAAATGCATAAACATCATAAAGATGAAAATCCTATTACAGGAGAAAAGATTGATAAGATAATAAAAGGAGAGTATTCATATTATTTAACGAATGAAGCTCCCAAAAAATTTGAGAAATCAAAGATAGGAAAAGTTACGTCAGGAAAATATATTGTTTGGCATAATACTTCTTCAAAAAATGTAGATCCTGAAGAGTATGAAGTTTGGGAAGTCGTTGAAACCGATAACTCCAAAATCGTATTGCAGTTTAAAGACACCTCTCTTCCCTATGTTTATATTATAGAAGGCGCAAAAATAACATTTATTAAAAAAGAATAGAGGGTAGTTCAATCGTGGTAGCCAATAATCAGCTTTGCGATTTCTCCCCTTTACATACAACTAAATAAGAAAGGATTTTGATTATGAATAAATTATTATATTCGATAGTTTTTATTGTATTTTAATAGTTGACATGATGAAAAAGTTCAGTTTATCATTACTCATTCTAATCACACTGATTTCCTGTGATTACAATTCCGTTCATCTTTTAGACGATGATGATCTGGCATGGATGGAAGCATACGAAAATGGTGACACGGTTTTGTTTGCTTCGACTGAAGGAATGGATACCATGTTCGTCTCAAGGACGATTCATAACAATCGCCATCCACCCTTTGGGATTTACTGCTTTACAGACCATTATGGAAATGCATTATTTGATAACACGATTATTCATCACCAAGAAAAAATATCACAGAGTTTCTTAATGGTGTGTACATATAATGATAAAACTCAAATAGCCATAGATTTCAATAAACGTTTCTGGGATTATCACCTCTTGCCTAAAGTTAAACTGAAAGATGTTGAAGTAGGCGACTCGGTTTATCATGATTGCATTATTGTTGACAGTTTAAATTCTCATGTCATCCGCAACTCTGATCTGAATTGTGATTTTCTTGTATGGAGTAAATCTAAAGGGCTGGTACAGTATCAATACCTGACTGGTGAGACGTATAATCTCTATAAGATTTTGCCTCATCAAAAGAGAAAACATTAATTTTTCAAGATTCTGCAAAAGAAATGAGTTTTTTCACTATATTTGCATAGAATATATTAAAGCAATCACAATATGCAGGTAAACTCTTCAAACGAATTGAATGTGCAGATATGGCGCGATATGGCAGAAATTGCCGACAATGAGCCTCTGATGAAGCAACTTGCCAAATATCTGAAAAAATTAGTTGCCAAGAAGCATGATGAAACCCAGATGACTAAAGAGGAGTTCTTCGCACGTGTGGACGAGGCAAGAGAGGAAGCCAGACAGGGAAAAGTTCACAGGGTAGAAACAAAAGAAGAACTTAACCAATTCCTGAATAGTCTCTGAAAGTTATTGCCTAATAAAATGGAAAATAAGAAAGGAATTTGGTGATGAAAAGAGTATTTGTTTATGTTGTCGCAATCATGTTTGCCTTGAACATGTCTGCACAGACACTTGTTTATGATTCTGCCAACGCTGGTGTTGTGAAATCATCGTTTATAGATTCTTTTTACAATGAGGAATGGCAAGATGTGGAACCATACGTTTTGAAGAAAACAACCACTGCATTCTCTAATAAGGGAAAGGAGAAATACGATATTCGTCTTTTCAAGTTCAAGAACTGGGAAGAGGAACCTGGTGATTTCAATGTGATACAGATTTCTTCCAAACTGCAACCTGCTTTTGTTCAAATGGATGGAGATGGCTGGAATTATTTTTACACAGAGAAGGACACAGCGGATAGTTCTCTGCCGTTCTATACCATCGAGATGGAGAATGGATGTACATTTGTACTCTTCTCAGGAATCACCATTGATAGTACTCCACCATTCTTGACGGTTTATGCCTTGAAGGATGGCAAGGCTACACTGGTATTTAACAAACATGCCTATATCAACGATTTGGTAGCGCTGAACGGTATTGTTGACTTCCACTTGCAAATGAATACGCTTGAATATGAAACATTGGAATCGACCGCTCCTGTTAAGCCAGCAGACATTCATCATTTGATATTTGAGAATGGTAGAATTTCATATAAGTGATTTTTCATTAAATCCATAATTATATGACTTAGCAAGTTTCCTATAGAAGATTATATTGACAAAATAGGCAGAACATTTTTATTGAAAAAGAATGAGAAGCATTTCGGCTTCTCATTCTTCTTTTATTGGTTATTGCGTTGGCAATGCCGTGCTAAAGGTTCTTCACGCTTCATTTGCCTTTATTCTTGAATGAAGACTCGCTGGACGCGGGTGCTGATGCCGGTGAGGATTTCATAAGGGATGGTGCCGATGGCGTCGCTGAGGATGGTAACAGGGAGGTCGTCGCCAAAGATGGTGACCTGGTCGCCTGCCTGGCAGTCGATACCTGTGACATCTATCATACATACGTCCATGCAGATATTGCCGAGATAAGGGGCTTTCTTACCATTCACGAGGCAATAGCCATTGCGGTTGCCAAGACGACGATTGAGTCCGTCGGCATAACCAATCGGAATGGCTGCCACACGAGTTGGACGGTCCACGAAGGTCTTACGACTATAGCCGATGGAATCGCCTGCTGGCACGTCGCGAATCTGAAGAATCGTGGTTTTCAGCGTTGCCACATTGTGAATCACTTCGTTGTTGCGTGGATTCACACCATAGAGACCGAGACCGAGACGAACCATGTCGAGATGGTATTGAGGGAAATGCTCAATGCCCGCAGAGTTGCAGATGTGGCGGATAATCTTATGGCTATAAGTGGCTTGAAGTTGAGAGGAAGCCTTGTCGTAGAGTTCAAACTGACGCTCACTGAAATCATCGAATTCGTCGTCGTCGCTACCCACAAAATGCGAGAACACGCTACATGGCACAACGGCAGACTGACGCTGCAAACGACTGATGAGTCGAGGCATGTCCTTCTCAGGATTGAAGCCCAGACGATGCATACCCGTATCGAGTTTGATATGCACAGGGAAATTGGTGATACCTTCCTTTTCTGCTTCGCGAATCAGTGCTTCGAGAATGTCGAAATTGAAAATCTCTGGTTCGAGACGGTAATCGAAAAGCATCTTGAAAGAAGTCATCTCGGGATTCATCACCATGATGTTTGCCGTGATGCCAGCCTTGCGAAGGTCGGCTCCTTCGTCTGCCACAGCCACAGCCAGATAATCCACACCGTGGTCTTGCAGCGTTTTCGATGCCTCAATGGCACCCACGCCATAGGCTGAAGCCTTCACCATGCAGACAATCTTTTCCTTCTTGGTGAGGAAGGAGCGATAGTAATTGAGATTGTCAACAAGGGCATTGAGATTCACTTCGAGGATAGTCTGGTGGACCTTGAGCGTGAGCTGGTCGCAGAGTTCATCGAAATGGAACTGACGAGCACCTTTGATAAGAATGAATTCATTGTGCAGATTGGCAAAGAGTTTACTATCGAGCAGTTCCTCCGTGGTGCGGAAGAAATAGCTTTCCATTGGGAAATAGTCGGCACAGGAACTGATTTCCTCCCCCACTCCAATCACTTTCTGAATGCCTCGACTACGCGCCATGAGTGCCACGCGGCTATAAAGCGAACGAGGCAACTCGCCACTCTGGAGAATATCGCTAATGATGAGCGTGCGAGACTGTTCCTTCGTGTCGGGACGACGCTGCATGAAGTCGAGTGCGATGTCGAGCGAATGAATATCGGAATTGTAGGAGTCGTTGATGAGTGTGCAGCCGTTTCGTCCGTCTTTCACTTCCAGACGCATGGCAACAGGTTCGAGTCGCTGCATGCGCTTACAGATTTCCTCCACGTCGAGATGAAGACTCACGCAAGTGGCAAAACAAGTGATGGAGTTCTGGATGGATGCCTCGTCGATGAAAGGGATGGTGAACTGACCAAGAACATCGTTGATGGAGAATTTCACCGTTGCGTTGGTTCCCTCCTTCTCAATGGAACGAATGATAATAGTGGCATCGCCAGGACGTGCGTTCTCGTAGGTGTTCCAAGTGATGCGTTCCACACTCTCGGGAACGACTTGCGAACAACGGGCAATGCGGTTGTCGCTCATATTGATGACACCCGTTCGGCAATTCTTGAAGAGTTGGAATTTCTCCGTACATTTAATGTCGTAGGAAAGGAAATTCTCCTGATGCGCCTGACCGATGTTGGTGATGACAGCGGTGGTAGGACGAATGATACGTTCCAAACGATCCATCTCACCTACGTCCGAAATGCCCGCTTCGACAATGGCTATATCGGTATGGCTGTCGATGAGCCAAACGGAAAGTGGCACACCCACTTGCGAGTTATAGCTGCGAGGCGAACGGCACACGTTGTGGTCGGGCGAAAGCAACTGATAGAGCCATTCCTTCACAGTGGTTTTTCCGTTGGAACCCGTGATGGCAATGACAGGAATATCGAATTGGCAACGATGATGCTCTGCCAAACGCTGCAGGGCGGTGAGCGGGTCTTTCACCTGCAAGAAAACTACGTCGTCAAGATGTTCGATAAACGGAATATCCTGAACCACAAAATTGCGAACTCCACGTCGATAGAGTTCTTCGATATACTTATGTCCGTCGTTACGCTTGGTGCGAAGGGCAAAGAAAAGAGTTTCGTCGGGAAAACAGAGGGAACGGCTGTCGATGAGCAACCAATTGATGCGGTTTTGACTACAACTCTGCTCGTCTCCAAAGCAATGGAGTTCAGCCCCGATGATTTTCGTTATTTGTTCAATCGTGTATTGCATTGTGATAATTCTGTGTCGAGATTGATGTCAGGGCACTTTTGTTTGATATAGTTAATTTTTTGAATCGTCTGTTGTATAAATTGTTGATAAGCCTCAGCTTCGGGATGAAAAGGCTTGTGCTCCAGCGCTGCCTGCACTTCACGACAAAGTGCTGACAACCGCTGCTCCTCCTTCTCAATGAAACAGTCTTGGAATTTCTCATAGATGTATTCCACGGCAAGTGGAGAGGGATGAACCATATCGGTGGCATAGAAACGATAATCGCGCAGTTCGTCGAGCAAGATTTCGTAAGAAGGGAAATAATAGGAAAGACCACCACCTGACCTCCCCGAGGGGAGGGAACTTGTTATTTGATCAATCGCCAAGAGCAGTTCTGCCTTGCTGAGCTGATTCTCATGCAGTCCGTCACGCTTGTGACGAATGGGACTGACGGTAAAAATCACATGAAGATGGGGATTGACACTCTGAAGCAGTTGAAGGAGAGGTTTCCAAGAATCAGCAATGTCGTAAGCAGAAAGACGCTCGCGGGTGAAAAGCGAATCGGGTTGCTTATGACAATTGGAAACCAACATGCCATTTTCCTTCAAACGATAAATATAGGAAGTGCCAAAAGTGACGATGAGCACATCGGCATTGCTAATCCAATCGGAAACAAGAAGAAGCGTGGAATTGAGCTTATCGAGCAATTCCTGTTGATTGGACGACGAAAACTGCGAATGGTGCATCCAGCTATGGAAAAGTCCATCTGCAGAAAGGATTTCGGGCGATTGGTCATCATACTCCCGCTCGCTGATGCTACGAAGCAGGAGCGCTGCGATGGAAGCGGGATTATAGAGCACACCAAAGGGATTGACCAAGCAATTGAACTTATCTGCTTGGAGCTTCGCACCGATTTCATCCACAAAGCATGAACCGAGCATCAAAATGCGCTGTGCATGATTGATGCTGAACGATGGCTTGGAAATATGTACTGGAGTGATTAAGTTCATAAGCATTGGTTTCCCTCAGCAAAGTCTCTATTATTCTCCTCCCCTCAGGGAGGTTGATAGGGGGCTTCCTTTTATTTACCTTTCACAATCCTCTTGATGTCATTCAATTTATTGAGTGCTTCGAGCGGCGTGAGGTTGTTCACATCAAGATGGAGGATTTCGTCACGAATCTGGCACAGTACAGGGTCGTCGAGCTGGAAGAAGGAGAGTTGCGCCGAAGCATTGGGAACGGAAATCGTCTCCGTGCGAGGACGAGAGATGGAATCGCCTGAGTTGTTCTTTTCCAACTCGTGCAACACTTGTTCCGCTCGTCGCACGATAGATGGCATCATTCCAGCAATCTTCGCCACATGAATACCGAACGAGTGCTCACTACCTCCCTCCACCAATTTGCGGAGGAAAATCACCTTGCCATCCACTTCCTTCACACTCACATTGTAGTTCTTCACGCGCTGGAATAGTTTTTCCATCTCGTTCAGTTCGTGGTAATGAGTGGCGAAGAGCGTGCGAGCATGATTCTTCGGATTCTCGTGGATATATTCCACAATCGCCCAGGCGATGGAAATACCGTCGTAGGTGGAAGTGCCACGTCCCAACTCGTCGAAGAGGACGAGCGAACGAGGCGAAAGGTTGTTGATGATGTTCGAGGCTTCGTTCATCTCCACCATGAACGTTGATTCGCCCATGCTGATGTTGTCGCTGGCTCCCACACGGGTGAAAATCTTGTCGCACACACCGATATGGGCACTGTCAGCAGGTACAAACGAACCGATTTGTGCCATCAGCGTGATGAGGGCGGTTTGGCGAAGCAAAGCGGATTTACCCGCCATGTTTGGACCCGTAAGAATGATAATTTGCTGACGCTCGGAATCAAGCAAAAGGTCGTTGGCAATGTATTCCTCTCCGATAGGCATGTTGCGCTCAATCACAGGGTGACGACCTTGCTTGATGTCGATAACCAAGGATTCGTCCACCACTGGCCGAACATAATGGTATTCCTTGGCTGCATTGGCAAAAGCCAAAAGGCAGTCGATGAAAGCTATCATACTGGCATCGGTCTGAATCAACGGAATGAATTCAGCCGAAGCCAACACAATCTCGTTGAAGAGTCGAGCCTCCAGACCGAGAATCTTCTCTTCAGCACCGAGAATCTTCTCTTCGTAGTCCTTCAGTTCCTGGGTGATGTAGCGTTCTGCATTCACCAGTGTCTGCTTGCGAATCCACTCCTGAGGCACTTGCTCCTTAAAGGTGTTGCGCACCTCGATGTAGTAACCAAACACGTTGTTGAAACCAATCTTCAGACTTGTGATGCCCGTCTCCTCAATGAGTCGCTGCTGCATCTTAATGAGGTAGTCCTTGCCGTTGAAAGCTATTTCGCGCAACTCGTCCAACTCGGCATTCACTCCGTTGGCAATCACGTTTCCCTTGTTCACGAGGAAAGGTGGGTCGGGCTGAATCTCCTTTTCAATGCGCTCACGGAGCACAGTGCAAGGGTCGAGCAGCATGCCAACACGACGAATACTTTCGTTATTCGTTTCCTCACACATCTTCTTGATAGGCTCAATGGCTTGGAGTGCCACCTTCAGTTGCACCAAGTCGCGAGGCGAAACACGTTGCGTGGCAATCTTCGAAGAGATACGTTCGATGTCACCAATTCGTTGCAACAATTCCTCGATGGAATCGCGGAAATCGGGCTCTCGGAAGAAATACTCCACCACGTTCTGACGCTCCTCAATCTTCTTCACATCCTTCAGTGGGAAGAGAATCCAGCGATGCAGCATGCGTCCACCCATTGGCGAGACGGTCTTGTCGATGACACTCAGGAGCGAATCGCCATCTTCGTTCATCGACGTAACAAGTTCAAGAGAACGTACGGTGAAGCGGTCGAGTCGAACATATTTGCTTTCTTCAATGCGCGAAATGTTGCGGATGTGTCGGATGTGCGTGTGCTGCGTTTGCTCCAGATAGAAGAGGATTGCTCCTGCCGCTACAAGTCCATCCTTCAGATGATCCACACCGAATCCCTTCAGGTTCTTCACCTGAAAATGCTGTTTGAGCTTCTGGTGTGCCGTGTCGAAAACAAACACCCAGTCGTCCATTTCGAAGGTGAAGTACTTACCACCAAAATTGCCTTCGAACATAGGTTTTCTGCCACGTTCGAAGAGTATTTCCTTTGGGGAGAAATTCGTGAGAAGCTTATCTACATAGTCGGTGGTTCCCTCCGCAACGAGGAACTCACCCGTGGATATGTCGAGGAAAGAAACGCCGCAAGCCGACTTGCCGAAATGCACAGCTGCCAAGAAGTTGTTTTCCTTATGGTTCAGCACCGTGTCACTCATTGCCACACCTGGTGTCACCAGTTCGGTGATGCCACGCTTCACAAGCTTCTTCGTGAGCTTAGGGTCTTCCAACTGGTCGCAAATCGCCACACGCTTTCCTGCACGAATCAGTTTGGGCAGATAGGTGTCGAGCGCATGATGCGGAAAACCCGCCATGGCGATGGCAGCATCAGCACGTGTGCCGAGGGCACTGCTGCGCTTGGTGAGGGTGATGCCAAGAATGTCGGATGCAATCACTGCGTCGTCGGCGTAGGTTTCATAAAAGTCTCCACAACGAAACAGAAGCAAAGCATCTGGGTGCTTCGCCTTCAGGTCGAAAAACTGTTTCATCATCGGCGTGATTTCTTCTTTCTTTGGCATATCTTGATTTTATGGTTTACAAATATACGTTTTTACAATTGAATTGATGGCTGCATTCAACAAATAACTGTGTGCTATTCCTCATTCACATCGAAGTTCTCATCGAGTCCTTCCTCCTGAGCATTGCGCTCCAAGATTTCCCTGGCACGTTCCAAGTCGCGCTCATACACCAGGATATCCACCCCTCCGATGGCACGATTGTACGAAAAGAAATTACCCATATCCTCATTCTTCAGCACCGAAGGGATTCCTTCGTTTTCAAGTGCTCCCTGAAAGATATGCGCCTGTATGGCATTGTCGCACGAAATGAGTAAAACCGTTTTCATATCATCAGTTGTTTTGCAAATTCCCAAATGACAATTCCTGCCGTGGTGGATACATTCAAAGAATGCTTCGTGCCAAACTGTGGCAGTTCCAAACAGCCGTCACACATATCCACCACCTCCTGCTGCACTCCCTTCACTTCGTTGCCCATCACGATGGCAAAGTGCCCATCTACTGGCAGCGTCAGATTTTGCAGCATGGTACTTCCCTCCACTTGTTCGATGGCAAAAACCTGATAGCCCATCTGCTGAAGTGAGGAAACAGCGTCCTTCGCATCCGCAAAGTATTTCCACTCCACTGAGTCCTCCGCACCGAGTGCTGTCTTGTGGATTTCGGGATGAGGAGGTTGCGCCGTGATGCCACAAAGGAAAACACCCTCCACACGATAAGCATCGGAAGTACGAAACACGCTACCCACGTTGTACATACTCCTCACGTCGTCAAGCACCACCACCAACGGCATCTTGTCGCTTTGCTTGAATTCATCGACGCTCATGCGTCCCATTTCCGTGATTTTCAGCTTTCGCATAGCATCATTCTTTATCACTTACTCTTTTTCAGCGAACGAAGCATGCACCACAATCCAGCCAACACAAACGGAATGCTCAGCATCTGACCCACATCGAACGTAGTGCTACCGTCATCCACTCCTCCCTGCACTTCCTTCAGGAATTCCACGAAGAAACGGAAGAGGAATATGCAGAAGATGCAGAAGCCGAAGTAGAAGCCACTGCCCACATCGAAACGACCAAGAGTCGCCTGCTTCTCTTTTTCATCCTTATTGCCGCCAAACTTCTCAATCGTCTTTTCTTTCTCTGTTGCCAAGTGCGAAGCCTTCTTCTTGAAAATCCACCACCCCACGATGAAGATGGCGATGTAAGCCAGTGCTTCATAGAGCTGTGCAGGATGACGAGGCACCAACTGCCCGTTCTGCAAGGCGTCCTGCGTGTGGAAAATGAATGCCCAAGGCACATCGGTCACCTTACCGATAATCTCTGAATTCATCAGATTTCCAAAACGAATGAACGACGCTGCAAACGGTGCTGCAATGCCAATCATGTCGAGCAGTTTCCACGTCTGCACCTGATGGATGCGAGCATAGAGCAGCAATGCCAAGAAAAGTCCTATCGTGCCACCATGACTTGCCAGTCCCATATAGCCAGTGAAGCGCCACTGAGATGGAAACTCATCGAACTTGATGGGCAAGAACATCTCCACCCAACCCTGAGCGGAAGTGAGGAAATAGTTTGGCTCGTAGAAGATACAATGCCCCAGTCGGGCACCCACCACCATACCAAAGAAGCAGTAGAAAACGAGCGGGTCGAACTTGCCTGTTTCCACCCATTTTCCTTTCTTGTCGAGCACAGGGTCAATCCCTTGGTCCTTGTAGAGCCAGCGGACAATGAAATAAGGTACAAGGACAGACAAAATCCACCCCATTGCGTACCAGCGCACACTGTACCCAAACAAGTTGAAAATCTCTACATTGGGCTGCCAGTCTATATATAACGTATTGAGCATATTGTTAAATTCAGTCAACAAATGGGCACAAATTAAGAATAAAAAGATTTTGAGAGAATTTGTGAGAATTTGTTGACTCTTTCTTTACACATTAAACCTAAAGTGCATGATGTCGCCATCCTGCACCACGTATTCCTTGCCTTCCACACCCATCTTGCCGGCTTCACGGACAGCGGCTTCCGAACCATACTTGATGTAGTCGTCGTACTTGATGACTTCGGCGCGGATGAAACCCTTCTCGAAGTCGGTATGGATGACACCTGCACACTGAGGAGCCTTCCAACCCTTCTTGTAAGTCCATGCCTTCACCTCCATCGGACCAGCCGTGATGAATGTCTGCAAGTTGAGCAACGAATAGATGGCTTTGATGAGACGGTTGCAACCGCTTTCCGTCAGTCCGAGGTCCTCCAGGAACATCTGCTTCTCCTCGTAGGTTTCGAGTTCGGCGATGTCGGCTTCCGTCTGAGCAGAAATCACAATCAGTTCGGCTTCCTCGTCCTTGATGGCTTCGCGAACACGCTCCACGTAGTCGTTGCCCGTGGCAGCCGAAGCATCATCCACGTTGCATACATAAAGCACAGGTTTCGTGGTGAGCAAGAACATCTGTTTCGCCACCGCTGCCTCTTCATCATTCTCCAGTTCCACCACACGTGCACTCTTGCCCTGCACCAGTGCATCCTTATAGCGCAGCAAAAGGTTGAGCTCCACCTTCGCCATCTTGTCGCCACCCACGTTGGCTTGTTTCTCCACACGCTTGATACGGTTTTCCACCGTTTCCAAGTCCTTCAATTGAAGTTCGGTATCGATGATTTCCTTGTCGCGAACAGGATCGACAGAACCATCCACATGCACGATGTTTCCATTGTCGAAGCAGCGCAGCACATGGATGATGGCATCACACTCACGGATGTTGCCCAAGAACTGGTTGCCCAGTCCCTCACCCTTGCTGGCACCCTTCACGAGTCCTGCAATGTCAACAATATCACAAACCGCAGGGACAATGCGCCCTGGATGAACCAATTCAGCCAATTTGGTCAGTCGCTCATCTGGCACCGACACCTGTCCCATCTGTGCATCGATGGTACAAAAAGGAAAGTTTGCCGCCTGTGCCTTGGCACTCGACAAACAATTAAACAACGTAGATTTACCAACATTCGGAAGGCCTACAATACCTGCTTTTAATGCCATATCTTCTTTAATTTATAATTAAGAATGAAGAATGTAGAATGTAAATAAAGCCCTCCATCTGGAGGAAAAAAATCTTCATTTGGAGCGAAGCAACTATTTTTCATTCTTTCATACCACTCCCCTCGCCCTTTGGAGAGGGGTTGGGGGTGAGGCTTTAATTCTTCATTTTATATTGATTCGCAAATTCTTTCGAGATGCTATTGTCAAAACTCTGGCATACCTCAGTAGCAAAGTCTATACCACATTGCACCACCTTCGTCCACATCTCTTCCGAGAGCGTGTCGAGGTCGTCGCGCCTGATGTCGTATTTCACCAAGCCATACAGGATGCCTGCATTGAAGTTGTCGCCCGCACCAATCGTGCTGACCGTCGGAACATCCTTCACAGGGAAACGCTTCTTGACTGTCGGACTGAGCACCAGCACGTCGCCACCTGCTGCCGTACACAGCATCTGTCTGCAATAGAACTCTATTTCCTTCTGATAGATTTTCTCTGCATCGCCACTGCCAAACAGGTTCTCAAGGTCTTCCGTCGAACCACGCACAATGTCGGCATACTCCAGGTTCTCCAGCATGTCAGCATAAATCTTGATTGCCTCCTGCTTATGAGTCCTGCGGAAATTGAAATCATAATAAATCAGTGCACCACAGCGACGGGCATATTCCAAGAACTGCTTCACCTTCGGACGAAGCACAGGATTCAACACAAAGTACGAACCCATCATCACGATGTCGTCCTTCTTGATGCGAGGCCAGTCCACCTCCAGTCGAGCTGCTGGATAGTCCTTGTAGAACATATATTCAGCATCATTCCTCTCGTTCAGCCATGCCAACGAAATGGCACTCCTACCTGTGGCGTACACAGCCACGTAGGAATTATCAACTCCGTTGTCCTTCATGAAGTCCATGATGATGTCGCCCACCTTGTCATTACCCGTCTCACTAATCATCGACACATCCAATCCCAGTCGTCCTAACGAGATGATGCCATTGAAGGTGCTGCCACCAGGCACAGCTGCCGTCGGTTTCCCATTCTTGAAGATGATGTCCATGATGGTCTCACCGATACCAATGATTTTGCGTCCTCTATCTTCCATGCTTATCGGCAGTATTTTAATTTCTAATTTTTAACTTTTAATTTATCTCATCCTATCAGTTTTTCAATCTCCTCCACCGTGGTCACGCGTTCCATCACCTCGTTCCAAGGCTTATTCACCACACCGCGACCAACAAGCTCATCTAAAAACTCAAACAACTTGTCGTAGAATCCATCGATGTTCCAGAAAATCACCTTCTTCTTGTGCATGCCAAACGTGTTCGAAGCGATGGCAGAGAAAGCCTCATCGAGCGTACCAGCACTGCCTGGCAGCACAATCATCACATCCGACTCACCAATCAACCATTGCTTGCGGTCGTTCAAGTCTTCGCAATAGAAAGTAATATCTACGCAATCACTCACGCGTCCTGCCTCCACCAGTTTTCGTGGCACCACACCGAACACCTTGCCGCCCGCTTCCTTCGTAGCCTTCGCCACAGCCTCCATCAGTCCAGAGCTGTTGCCGCCATACACCAGCGTCTTGCCAGCCTTGCCCAGCATTCGTCCCAGTTCAGCAGCCTTATCATAGAATTTCTGCTCCATCTCATTCGACGATGCACAGAAAACACCTATCTTTTCCATATCAGTATTATAAACTTTTTAAGTTCACACCTCTATAACTTTGCAAAGTTACGCAATTTTTTTCTCATGACCTAATCTATAAAAAACTTTAGACATTATCAACATTCGTTTCAGAGGTAGAAGCACTGAAAAACAATAGGCAGACGGTTACTATCATTCACCGTCTGCCTATATTCTTTATTTTCTATGATCTAAAGAAAGCCACCTTCTGCTTCCCCCCGAGTGGAGAGAAACCATCTGGATGGAATTCTTCATTTTTCATTCTTCATTCTTCATTTTATCTTACTTCTTCTTGTTGACACGCTTGGCAAGACCAATGGCACCTGTAGGACACACCAGTCGGCAGAGGTGACAGCCTACGCACTTGGCACCGATAATATGCGGTTGACGACTCTCACCATCGAAGTTGATTGCCTGATGACCGCCATCCCTGCAAGAGGTGTAGCAACGACCGCAGCCAATACATTTCTCATGGTCAAACTTAGGGTAAACAATGGTCTCACGGTCCAAATTGGATGGAAGTGAGAAATTCGGCAACTGCTCACCAACAAGAGCATCCAATTGCTCAATGCCACGCTCCACCATGTAGTTTTGCATACCAAGTATGAGGTCGTCGATAATGCGATAGCCATACTCCATCACAGCGGTACATACCTGCACGTTTCGGCAACCCAACTGGATAAATTCCAATGCATCGCGCCATGTTTCGATACCACCGATACCACTATACTCAATCTTCTTCATGATTTTGTTCGAAGCCATCTCGTAGATGAAGCGCAGAGCGATAGGTTTCACGGCGCGACCCGAATAGCCCGAAACAGTCTGTTTTTCGCTCACCGCTGCCGATGGCGACATCGTGATACTCTTGATGGTATTGATAGCCGAGATGCAATCAGCACCAGCAAAATAACAACCCATCGCAGGCTGATTGATTTGAGTGATGTTTGGCGTCATCTTGGCAATGACAGGAATCTTCACATTGCGCTTCACGTATGCCGTGTAGAACGTGACCAATTCCGCATCCTGACCCACATCGCTACCCATACCCGCCAGTCGCATCTGAGGGCACGAGAAATTCAACTCCACTGCATCCACACCAGCCGCCTCAGCCATCTTCGCCAGTTCAATCCATTCCTCCTCAGCCTGACCCATGATAGAAGCAATCACCACCTTCGAAGGATAGTCATGTTTCAGTCTGCGCAGGATGTCGAAATCCACATACACAGGGTTTTCGCTGAGTTGCTCCATATTGCGGAAACCCGCGAACGACGTACCGTTATTCTTCACGGCATCAAAGCGAGGCGACACCTCATGGATGTCCTCCATACAGATGGTCTTATAGAAAACACCAGCCCAACCAGCATCAAAGGCACGTGCCACCATCTCGTAGTTGGTGCAAACAGCAGAGGATGCAAGGAAGAACGGATTCTCGCAAGGAATGCCACAGAAGTCGATAGCGAGGGAAGGTTTGTTTTCTCTAACTGCAACATAGTCACGCTCCACGGAACGAAGCAACTGAGTGATTCTAATAGGTCTGTCGTAGTGAATGCAAGCCTCCTCAGCCTGCTTCAAATCTTCGTCCGTACATTCGGCAATCCATTGACCAGCCAATCTTTCGTTGCCAAAACGGATAGCGCGAATAGCGCGGGCAGGGTCGCCCTTTTTGCATACACGACTGCAAGGAGCATCTGCGCAGAGCAGACAGCGGGCAGCCTCTTCATTGATGTGCATCATATTATTCGATTTCAGTTTCTAGTTAATAAATAAGGTGAACGTATAGGTACAAAACAAAAAGTTTAATAATTCCTAAGTCAATGCGCAAAGTTACAAATTACCACTTAGAGACAAACTAATTCTCTCAAAAATTGATTCTCAGCCAGTAAGTTATTACTTGGGGGGGGATGGGGTTAGTGGGGTCATTAGGCTGTTGCCCATTAGATGCACTCCGCCTTTTGGAATGCCTTCAATGAACGATAGTTATTATCTTGCCTCAGAAAATTCTTGTCTTCATCCATTTTGTTCTTCGGTTAGAAATGATAAATATGAAGTGGTTAGTGACACTCACCAGTTCAATATTTTTCCTTTGCCATTTTACCTTTTAGGTATTTCCAATAGTAACCCCAAAGGGGTGTTAAGACCACAGGCAGGTGGTGAAGCGTAGCAAAACCCCTGCTAAATGATGCAAGGAAAACAGAGTGCCGAAGGTACGACAGAACTCACATCTTTCTATCCGTCACCCCTTCTGGGTTCAGTTGCTGCTGTGTCCGAATCAGGGGTTCCTTTTCATTACACCCCTGCCTATGGTCTTTCGCTCCTTCGGAGCTTATGAGCAATGTACTCGTATTGCAAAAGTTGAAATGTTCTTCTATTAGTTAAGTGTACTGCGAAATTTCAAATTTCCACTTAGAAACAAACAAATTATCTCAAAAAATTAGAATCTTATTCCCCTGTAGAACCTCCCAAGATGATATTCACCAATTTAACCACATCGCTAATATCCACCTTTCCATCGCCATTCACATCTCCTGTCGTTTGAGAGAATACCACATTCATCTTCGAACCTGCAGGAATCATCGTTGTCAGTTGATTGTTTTTCACAGACGATGTGACATCTTCACCATTGATAAGAACCTTTGTCAACTGGTAATTGGCATTTGGCTTGAATACAAATGTGTTCTCCGCACCATTATTAATTTCTACCTCATCGATGTCGTTGGTGAATTCTTGATTGTTATTGATGACAACTGTTCCTCGGTCAGTACAAGACAAAATCAACGAAGTCTTCTCAACCATTTCCTCTATATTGGCAATATTTTTCCAATCTCCTACCGCTTGATAAGCGCCTACTAAACCCTGTGGAACATAAAGAGTTACATGATTATAGCATCCATTAAAAGCAGTTATTCCTGTTTCAAACACATCGGTGATATATGAAGTGATGGATGTTAAACCGATACAGTTCTTGAATGCATCTCTTTGAATGGTGGTAACAGAATTTGGAATTGTGATTGAACCTAATTTTAGGCATTTCTCGAAAGCAAAACTTTGAATGGTCTTGACTGAATTTGGTATATCTATAGAAGTTAAGTTTGTACAGTTCCAAAAAGAACAGCTACCAATGGTTGTTACAGAATTTGGAAGGGTTACAGAAGTTAAGCCTGTACATTCTGTAAATGCATAACTATCAATCGTCACAACAGAATTTGGAATTGATAAAGAAGTCAAGCAATAGCAACCACGAAATGCAGATTTACCAATTTTAGTAACCGTATTCGGTATCACCGTATTCTGACAACCCGATACCAATGTATTGGTGCTTGTCTCAATAATTGCATTACAGTTGTCATTCGAGTTATATTTTGGATTACCTTCCTCCACCTTTATACTCAATAGATTAGGACACCATTGAAAAATGTTTTCACCCAAATAAGTAACGCTTCTTGGTATTTTCACCGAAGTCAAACCACTACACAAATTGAAGGCAAGGTCACCAATATTTGTCACAGAACTTGGTATAGAAATAGACTTCAATCCAATGCATCTCTGGAAGGCTTGATTTTCTATTTTTGTTACCGAATTCGAAATAGATACGTAAGTCAAAGCCAAACACTGCTGAAATGCGCGTTCACCAATAGTTGTAACAGAACTTGGTATATACACATTAGTAACACCTTTGCAGGAATAAAAAGCACGATAACCAATTTTCACAACTTGATAACCATTGGCAGAAGAAGGTATGTTGATAGCACCTGCATAATCAGAGTAAAAGTCTGATTCATTCCAAGTACTACGCTCTTCCTTCGCAGTCACTTCGCAAGTCTTATCCTGCTCATCCAGGATGTTGTAATAAATCGTTACACCATCATTGTTCTCAGCACTGAAGTCATACGCAGAAATGTTCTGTGCTACAAAACAAGTAGCAATCAGAAGAATGCTTGTTAATAAGTTCGTTTTCATAATAAAATAGTTTTTAAAGGATTATTGTTATTCATTGTTCTTCTATTAGTTAAGTATGCTGCAAAATTACAAAATTCCAATTACAGAAAAAACATGTTTTCCAAGAAAAGTGATTCTCACCCTGACATCTATTCCCTTTTGAGCGAGTTGAAAATGCTTTCTGTGCAGCGCGTTAGGGGATTGACTAAAGCACATTTGGGAATTATCTAAAGCTCATTTGGGGATTAACTGAACGTTTCCTTTGGATTTAACTAGTTGCCGAAGGTTCGTCATCGACTTGCCGAGCCTTCGGCGTTGCGATGGCGAAGGTTCGCCGTGTTAATGTTGAGGGCTCGGCATTTCAGTAAAATCAAAGGAAAAGTTTAGTTAAAGCAAAGGAGAGATTCTATTCAAGCAAAAGAAAACGCCAGTAAAAGCGAAGGAAGTTAAGTTAATTGGTGTCGTTTAACGATATTTCTCAAGTTTCCATAACTTTTTCTCAGAGAGTAAAGTTTATTGCATTTTTCTTGTTCTAAATCTGTGAATATCTTATTTTTGCAAAGAAATTCAATATTTACAAAAACATATCGTAACCATGAATAAAAACTATTATTTCGACCTGTCATTATTGATGGTTCTGATGACGGTTTTGGCTTTGGTAGCTTGTCATGATGATGACGAGGTTAAAGCTGATCAATCTTATACCTCATGTCCAGATAATAACCATCCTCATCTCATTGATCTTGGCTTGCCTTCTGGCACGAAATGGGCATGTTGCAACATGGGTGCGTCTTCCCCCGAAAAGTATGGGGTGTATTATGCATGGGGTGAAAAGGGGGTGAAGAATAAGTATAGTTGGGACAATTACATCTACCGTGTCCCTGATGGTACATACCCCGAGAGCTTTGACATAGGCAGCGACATTGCTGGCACGCAGTATGATGTGGCTCATGCGAAGTGGAAAGGAGATTGGCGGATGCCGACAAAAGCCCAATGCGATGAGTTGAGGGACAACTGTTCCTACAGATGGACTAAGATGAATGATGTTAATGGCTTCAAATTTATCAGTAAGACCAATGGCGGAACTATCTTCTTGCCTGCTACGGGATATCGCTTGGGTGACAAAATCTTCAATGAAGATACCAATGGACACTATTGGACGTCCACTCTTTACAAGTCGAATACGTCTGAAGCATACTCCTTCCTCATTTGGCCGGATCATCCTATCACGAGCGAAGCTGTTCGCTATGGTGGTCATTGCATTCGCCCTGTTTTAAAAAGAGTGACTCAAGGAAATTGAGAATAAAAATTCTTCTACTATTATCAGTCTTTATTGTTCACATAAATTATCATGAAAAATATGAAAAAGAATAATTATCTCTGCCTGTCGTTGTTGATGGTTCTGATGACGGCTTTGGCTTTGGTAGCTTGTCATGATAAGGAGGAAGATAACTCTGGCTCTACTAAAAATACAGATAAATCCTATCTTACTTGTCCAGATAGCAAACATCCTCATCTCATTGACCTTGACTTGCCTTCAGGTACACTGTGGTCATGCTGCAACATGGGTGCATTTTATCCTGAGGACTTAGGAGGCTTTTATGCATGGGGCGAGACGGAGGAGAAGGAATATTATGGTAAGAATGACTACATCTATTATGATGCTTCTTCCAACAGCTATCAAGACATTGGCAAAGACATTGCTGGCACGCAGTATGATGTGGTTCATGTGAAATGGGGTGGTATTTGGAAGATGCCAACTGAAGAACAATTCTATGAATTGATTCACCATTGCTCTTATCAAAGGTCTTTTATAAACGGAATCAGGGGAGCGATATACACAAGTTCGACTAATGGTGCATATATCTTCCTCCCTTCTGCTGAATATAGAGCCAACTATTGGTCATCGACTTATAGTGATAGACTTTCATCTGGTGCTAAAGCTCTTTATATCTTTCCAAGTACTTTTGCAGCAAGTTCGTATATGGACTATGAAGAACGCTCCGAAGGTTTACACGTTCGCCCTGTTGTCAAGAAATAATAAGTAAGTTCTACTTCGATATTTAAAAAAGGTGCGCTGAGTTTGATTGCTCAACGCACCTTTTTTAGATGTGTTCTCTTTTTTCTATTATAATATATGAAGAAAAATTAAAGAAATATAAAAACAATGAGTTGGAGAGTATTATTTATTTTTTTATTGTAATTTTGCAGCATGATGAAAAAGCTATTACTATTGGTATGCACAGCAATGTTTGTGGCATGCCCTGGCTTCGCCAAAAAGAAGAAGGTGGTGCCACCAAAACCTGCGCCAAAGCGCGAAGTGAGAAAACCCGCTACGAAAGGACTTTTCAATGTGCAACGACACAAGGATGACTGGTACCTGCAAGTGCCTGACTCCATGTTGGGACGTCCATTTCTTGCCAACACACGATTCGTAAGTACGCCTGTGGATGCGGAAGTGTATGGAGGTGAACTTGCCAACTCGCAAGTGCTCTATTGGGAACTGCACGACAAGCAGTTGCAGCTCCGCAGCATGATTTACCGAGTGGAAGTGAACGAAGAAAACAGTATCGCTCAGGCAGTTCGCGCTGCCAATGAGGACCCTATCGTGGCTTCCATTCGTCTGGACTCTGTGGAAAGTCGTCGCGACACAACCGATGCGCGAAAACCGATGATGTACAGCGTGAAGGTGAACGACCTCTTCAAGGGCGACAACTCCGTGCTGAGCATATCGAGTTCACGCAAGGAGTCGATGGGACTCACAGGACTGAAACCCGAACTGAGCTACATCGACACCATCATGACGTTCCCTATCAACACGGAAATCGTGACGGTGAAAACCTACAATGCCAAGAACACGAGTCGCATTACTTCGGCTCGCGAAACTGGACTTGCCACCATTCGCCTGCGCACGTCCTTTGTCTTGCTGCCCAAGGAACCAATGCGCTATCGCCAGTTCGACCCTCGCGTAGGCTATTTCGCTTCTTCTTTCCGCAAGTATTCCGACGAACAGCAGCACGTGGAGAACCGTACCGTGGCTGCTCGTTGGCGATTGGAACCAAAGGAAGAGGACATGGAGAAATACCGCAGGGGTGAACTCGTGGAACCCAAGAAGCAGATTGTGTATTACATCGACCCAGCCACTCCTCAGCAATGGCGCAAGTATCTCATTCAGGGTGTGGAGGACTGGAACGAAGCTTTCAAGGAAGCAGGTTGGAAGAATGCCATCGTGGCAAAGGAATGGCCGAACGACTCGACCATGAGTCTCGAAGATGCCCGCTACAGTGTGATTCGCTATTTGGCTTCGCCTATCTCGAATGCCTACGGTCCTCATGTGAGCGACCCTCGTTCGGGAGAGATTTTGGAAACCCACATCGGCTGGTACCACAACGTGATGCAACTGGTTCACGACTGGTACATGGTGCAAGCAGGTGCTGTGGATAAGCGTGCGCAGAGCTTGAAGTTCGACGATGAACTGATGGGACAACTCATCCGTTTCGTTTCGTCGCACGAAGTGGGACACACCCTCGGTTTGCGCCACAACATGGGTGCTTCGTTTGCTACACCTGTGGAGAAGTTGCGCGACAAGAAATGGGTGGAGGAACACGGACACACGGCTTCCATCATGGACTATGCCCGCTTCAACTATGTGGCTCAACCTGAGGACAACATCAGTGAACGCGGTATCTTCCCTCGCATCAACGACTACGACAAATGGGCTATCAAATGGGGCTACACCTATTTTCCTGATGCTAAGACTGAAAAGGAAGAGCGACTGGCTCTCAACAAGAAAACCATCGAGGCTCAGAAGAATCCTCGCTTGTGGTTTGGTGGCGAAGGTTACGACAACGACCCTCGTGCACAGACGGAAGACTTGGGCGACGATGCCATGAAAGCCAGCGACTACGGCATTCGCAACCTGAAGCGCATCATCAAGCAACTCCCTCAGTGGGTTCACGAAGAAGCCGACATGGGCAATAACCTTTCCACTGCCTATAACAGTCTGATAGGTCAGATGCGTCGCTATGTGGGACATGTATCAAACAATATCGGTGGTGTGTATCACAATTACAAGAGTGTGGAAGAAGAAGGCAGTGTGTATAGGGTGGAAGAAAAGGAACGTCAGCGTCGTGCTCTGATGTGGCTCGATAAGAATGTGCTGGTGGAACCTCATTGGTTGATTGCTGAGCCTTACATCACTCGTTTGACTCAGAACCCAGAAAGAATGATTCAGCCATTCGCCGACCAAGCTATCTCTGCACTCTGCTCATCTGGCACCTTCAGAAATCTTGCTGCCAATAGTTTCGACAAGAAAAGCTATCAGCCTGAAGACTACATTACCGACCTCATCAATGTGCTTTTCCGTGAGACAGCCACTGGCGAAAAGCTCTCTTCATGGCGTCGCTACGTGCAGCGCAATGCCGTGCAGCGACTCCTGAAGGACGAAACAAATGTGCTCAACGATGATGCTCATCCTTTCATGATCAGCACCATCCGCCGCATCCAGTCGCGCATCAATGCAGCCAAAGCTTCCGACAGTGTCACCCGTGCTCACTATCAAGATTTGGCACAACAAATCAAGATGCATTTCGAGAAATAAATAAGGAGGCCCCGAAGCCCCCTCGAAGCCCCCTCCCGTCCTCCCCGAGGGGAGGAGAAAAAAAGTTACTCCGCCATTGGAACAATCCTTAATGGAAAATCCAATGGCGGAGTATCTTTTATTGGTAAGAATTAGAATCAGAGTAACTTCAATCTCCTCCCCTCGGGGAGGACGGGAGGGGGCTTTGGAGGGGTCCTTCTTTTTACTCAAACACCACATCCATGATTTCAGCCAAGTCGTTCTCGTTCTTGATAAGCACCGAACGAGAACCGTCGGCTTGTTCCATGCCAACAATGGAGAGCAATTCGAGTTGACGAAGAATCACTTTAGTACGCTCTTCATCGAGCTTGAGTTTGCTTTGCAGAAGGATAGCATCTGCATCCTGGTAGTGAACCACCATCTTGGCACTGTCAGCCAAACGAGGGTCGAGTTGCTGCAATTCAGGAGCATTCTTCACCTTGTCGCGCAACTGCTCTTTCATGATGTCGGTGATGGATGACTGGTTGGCGTATGAAAGTTCTGGTATGTCGTCATCGTCCATGATTTTACCCTTCTTCTGAGTCTTTCCACCCTTTTTCGTGCCACCCAACGAAGGAATTTCGTCGGAGTTGTCGTCATCTTTCTTTTTCTTGAAGAAGAGAACCACCAGCAACCAAACAATCAGAATGCCTATGCCGGCATAAATCAGATAGGATGCCATGGGAAACTGGTCTTTATACTGATTTCCCAACATGATGCAACCCACACCCACAATCATCAGCAACAAGTTCGTTGTGCTGTTGCTTTTGTTGTTCTTTCCCTTCTTCGTATTCGAACTACCACCAATCTTCTTGTTGTAGCTCACGCCCGTGCCAGGAATACCTGCATTCACTTTGGCTCCATTGGGACCGATGTTGATTTTTGCTCCTTGCGGACCTATCGAAATGCTTGGCCCACTCTTCGTGATATTGAGGTAAACACCTGGAAATATCTTGATTCTCTTATTGACTCTTACACCCACGATGAAAAACAGTTAAAAGTGAAAAATGAAAAGTGAAAAATTATTTCTCTTGCAAATGTAATGGTTTTCTTTGAAATTAATTAAAAATTAATCATTAAAAATTTAAAGAGCCAAGGTGTACCCCCCATTTTTACTTTTTACTTTTTCATTTTTAATTATCAAGCTGTGCTTACTTCACTTTCTCGAACACAGGAATGTGCTCCAGCGTGGCTGGCAACTGGATGGTTTGTCCACCATCATAGTGCTTGCCCGTGAAATAGTCTTTCCATCCCTGTGGATGCTTTGGCAAATAGACTGAGACATCACCATCTGAGAGAGACTGATATACAGGACAAACAAGCAAATCATGACCGAACATGTATTCCGTTTCCTGAGCCAGTGCTTTCTCGTCGTTAGGGAAATCGAACAAGAGTGGACGCATCAAAGTACCACCTTCCTTTGCCACGAGTTCTGCCTCCTTTTTAATATAAGGAAGGAGTTTGTGGCGCAGACGAATCTGTTCCACGAAAAGTCTATATGTCTCAGGCTGGTAGTTCCAAGGCTCGGTGTTGCTCATATAACCATGCACACGCATCAATGGCAGGAACACCGAAGTCTGAATCCATCGAATCATGCGTTCCTGATAATCCTTATCGTTGTATTGATTGCCTGGACGGAAGAAACCACCTGCATCGTAAGTCCACCAAGGAATACCTGTTGACATGAGTCCGAGTCCACCTACAATCTGACGACGCAATGTTTCCCAATCATTGCCCACATCGCCCGACCACAAGGCTGCTCCATAGCGCTGAATGCCAGGGAAACCCGAACGGGTGAGGATGAAGTTATGGCTTCCTTCATACACCGTCTTACAAACCATCAAAGGATAAACATTGCGTACCATTTCGCCTGGCAATGTACCATTCCACACTTTCCTTCCTTCCAAGTCGTCATTTTCTGGTTCCGTAGCATCTTGCCACCAGCAATCAATGCCTGTTGGAATGAGTTTTTCCTTGAAATTCTTCCAGTAGAAAGCAGCAGCATCGGGATTAAAGAAATCAATCCAGTCCGTATTTGGAATGTAATAGCCTTTGCTTGCCGTTTCTTTTCCTAACTTGGAATTGCGGTCAATCTTCGACCACACGCTCAGCATCAGTCGCACATTCATCTGATGGAGCGTATCCATCATGGCAGCAGGGTTAGGATAGTGGTCCTCATCGAACTGCATGGCGTTCCATCCATACTTGCCCCACCATTGCCAGTCTTGCACAATCACATCAAGCGGAATATTCTCCTTTTGGAAACGACGAGCCGTAGTGATAATTTCATCCTGACTATGGAAACGCTCACGACAATGTATGTAGCCCAATGCCCACTCAGGCATAGAAGAAGCATCACCCGTCAAGCGGCGATAAGTAGCAATGATCTCATCGGCAGTTCCTGTGAAGATGGTGAAGTCAACACATTCAGCCACAGGTGAACGGAACGTGGTAATGTCGTCAATCTTGTCCCAATAAACAGATGGTTTGTCACCCTGATTGCCCTGCACAACGATGGTGTGGCGACCCTTCGTGAGATATACCTTCGTGGATGTCGTTGGTGGCAACCATACATTGCTCATATCAATGACCACCTCGTCATCAATACTCATCCAATGCTTGCGAGCCATCTTCTGACCCACATCGAGGAGGATGGTGTAATCGCCTGCCTTCTCAACGTTGATGGTAGCAGAATATGAATGTTGGCGACGCACTTCCCTACGGTTTCCCGTAGTGGTTGTTACATCCACCACTTCGCCTTTCGAGTCTTCATTCTGCTTCACAGCCTCCAACTGAACATGATTGCTGCAAGGATTGAATTCTGTCATTCCATAGTTGTTCCAAAGAATGGCATAGCCCTTGCTCGACATCATCATAGGAATGGAGATTTGCGTGTTCACCTGAGTGAGTCGGCGAGTCAATCCATACACATTCGAAACACCGTCCTGGAACTGTCCTAAGCCATACTGATATTCAGTACCTTTCAATGGTGACTTGAAACTCAGTTCAGCAATGTTGGTGGATTCACCCTGCACAGACGAAGGCTTGAGCGACATGCCAACACTCTTGAAAATGACTTTTCCTTTCGAGTTTCGTATGGTCACATTACCTTTCTTATCGACAAAAGCTTTTATGCCTTTACTTGTCTTATAGCTATAACCTTTGGCATAAGCTGGAGTCAAAAAATCTGGTATAAAACTCTTAGAATCATTGACATATACCCACTCTGGCAACTTAGATACTTGTGGTTTTCCATACTTAATACGCACTGCATTCTCTGCCAAAGGTATTATCTCTGCCTGTTGTGCACTCATGGAAGCACAACCCAATAAGCATAAACTTATTAATAATAATTTCTTCTTTATCATAGATTATATTATTTGTTATGAAGGATTTAAATGATTTTCATTTGCAAAAGTAAGGATTTTCTTTCAAATAAACGTTGGATTAAGCAATTATTGAATAGGACAAAACTATCAAAGATGGTATTAATATCAGGGATTTAAAGGATTATAAGGATAATTATAATAATACATAACATAATGGATTGAATCATGTAACTTGAAAAAATCCTTATAATCCTTTAAATCCCTGATTCAAAAAATTCCATGATGACCATTGTTGAAAACTCTGATGAAAACTGTTGAAAACTTTTTGAAAAAAAATCATAAGTTTTCTTGCTTGTTTCGGATGCCTTGCGGATAAAAAGTTTTTGGAAAACACCAAATAAAGTTATTCTTTTTTATAAAATTCTTTTCAGCCATTTATCAACACCATTTTGGCCTTTCGAAGCCAATTTTTTATCAACAATAGTAGTTTTCAACACATTGTTAATAAAGTTAGCAACTCTCTTAATTTTCAATCGTTTAAGCCTTTCTAAATAGTTGATAAATTGTTCATAAAAAACATTCTCAAGATAATAAGTTAAAAAGCAAATTATTTAACATAAAGTTTTCAACGTTTTCCACACCCTATCATCACAAACATAAGATTTAAAAATTAAAAATCTAATATATTTTTATTATGAGAAGTTTTGTTTCTCCCTATTAATACTTATCTTTCAAAATAGAAAAAGGTAGAAAATGATATTAAAAATGTCGCAAAATGTAAGAGAAAAGCACATTTTATTTTCTAAAAATTTCTTTATTTAATATATTTGCAAGAAATAAGAAACATATCTACTTATTATAGAGTATTTTTATTATACCAATAGTTACAATATCGAAATCTTATGACTGATAACCTTAAAAAAATCCCCGACAAGATAAATATCATGAATTTTGTTTCGGCTTATTATGATTTGCCCGATCCAGAATACAAACGTCGAATCATGCTTTGTGAGAATGTTCATAAAGCTCCCATGTTCGATGGAGTTTCTTTGGTGGAGTCATTTGTGATGGGTTACTGTGTATCTGGAGAAATTCAAATTCGTTACGATAATTGTGAATACACAATCAAAGAAGGTGATTTGATATTTATGTTTCCAGGTCATCAAATCATTAGCTATGAGCGGAGTGATGACTTCTTGATGTCGTATGTGATTGCGAGTCCTAAACTTGCCCAGAACTTGAGGGAAACCTATATCCTCAAGTCGAAGATTGTATATTACAATCATCCTGTGGTACATCTTACAGCTGAGGAAAATGCTTTTATACAAAAAGGCTTGAATATTTTGAAGTCGATTCTTCTGAATGACTTTCTCTACAAGGATTACATCATCAAGCACTTTTTTGAGATTTCTATTCTTTTCATCAATAATATAGAGGACATCAAGATTCTGCCAGAAAGAAAGAAGAGTAGAGTGGAACAGATATTCGAGCAGTTTTGTGAATTGTTTTTTGCCAACTATCGTCAGTCGAGAAAGATTATTTGGTACGCCGACAAACTGTGCATCACTCCAAAGTATCTTTCTTCGGTCATCAAGATGACTACGGGCAAGACAGCTGCTGAATGGATTAACGACTGCATAATGATGGAAATCAAAAATCTGTTGATATTGAATAAGCAGTTGGATGTGAAGGAAATAGCTTCATCTATGGGATTCGAAAATCTTTCCAGTTTCTGTAGTTATTTCAAAAAACATACAGGAACTACTCCTATGGAATTCAGGAATTCATAGAAAAAGGTAGAATATGTTTTTTCAAACTTCGTGAAATGAGTGTTGAAAAGCAAAGATATTTGTTCATTTATTGAGTTTTACATACATTTGCAAAAGTTATTAAAAATTGTTCGACAAAGAAGTTAATTTATATTTATTAGGTCCATTTCACTGAGTATTATTTTTTAAGGGAATAAGATTGAGATAATAGTGAGGTCCTTCCTTTTTTCAAGATGATAGAAAAAAGAAGGTCTTCACTATTTTCTTCTTTTATGAACATTTTAGTTAAATAATGAAAGAAAAAAGGTACTTATTAATGAATTATTGAAAGAAAAGTGCTAAATTTGCAACTTAGTTTTTGAAAGGAATAGTGATTCCATCATTTCTCAAGGCAAGATTGTTTTATTAATATTAATCATTATTTTCATGAAAAAGTTTTTTACTCTTATTGCATTATTTGCAATATCAACTTGTGCTGTGATGGCTCAGAACCAAATTCTCAATGGAGGATTTGAAGATTGGGGAGTGGATAAAGGAAATACTCCAAAAAGTGGAGAAACTGTTTCTACCAAGGTTTCAGAACCACGCTACTGGCATTCATTCAGCAGTGCATCTGGTGGTTGGGCTTTTATGGCTGGTGATCATTGTTTTATAAGTACGGATGCTCATAGCGGTAAGTATAGTGCTTGCTTAAAGTCAACGAAGATTTTAAAATATGTAGCTAATGGAACATTGACTACGGGCCGACTCAATGCGGGTGATATGAATGCTACTTCTACCTCTAACCACTCAGAACTTGACATGAATAAAACTGCAAAAGACCGTAATGATGATCCATTTTATCAAGTAATGACTGGTCGTCCAGATTCCATTGTTTTTTGGGTGAAGTATTCTACTGGAGCGCCAGGTACAAAAGCTAATATGAGTGCATATATTACTGATGGAACGTATTATCAGGCTCCTGAAGATAAGACTTACGAAAATAAGGTTGGATGGGCTGAGAATCCAAATATTGAACCATGCACTGAATGGACTCGCATTAGTGTACCATTCACCTATGCTGACAATAATTTAGACCCTATAGCTATCCTCCTTACTTTCTCTACCAGTGCTATACCTGGGGTAGGAAGTGATAAAGATATACTTTTTGTGGATGATGTAGAACTCATCTACAAAGGTGATGTGAATGGTGATGCCAATATAAATATTAATGATGTAGTTAGTCTTGTCAATATTATTCTTGGAAATCAAAATGACTATGACATCTATAAGGCAGATGTGAATGGTGATAAATCCATTAATATCAATGATGTTGTAACTCTTGTGAATAGGATTCTTGGAAACTAATTGTCAAGTTAATAGTTATTCTTATAGAAAATCCTCGAAGCCAATGTTCGTTGGTTTCGAGGATTTTTCGTTTCTTACTTTAGGATTTTCGTTACATTCTTGCTTTCTGTTTGTCGCCTGCACCAGAGCCGCGGTATTTGGAGTGAGCTTCATTGAATTTCCAAGTCACTTCGAGCGTGAAAGTGCGCCGTGCAGGATTATGCGCTATCAGTTCACGATAGCCAAAGATGATGGCATCGGTCTTATTCGTATTGAAAATGTCGTAACAACGAAGATCGGCATTCAGTGTGCCGAGGTGGCGCAAGTTGAAATCTTTCTGCACTCCGATATTCCCGATGATGCGTGGTTTTTTGATGCGGAAGTTATTGTACTCACCCTTCGTTGCCCATTCCAAGTCTGCATTCAGTAGGAAAGCATGAGGCAGCTCAATCGTGTTGCGCCAAGAGCCATTGAACCAAGGTTGGTTGAGCGTGATGGTCTTTCCTGTGGCGGTGGGCGATTGATAATTTTGGAACATGGCTACCAAGTTCCATATTGGATGCCAAATTCCGATGACAGGTCTTGCGGAGGCAACGATGGTAAGCCTGTCATAATCCTTCTGACTATTGATAGGACGCACAAGACTGATGAGAGGGTCTGTGGAACCTGGGAATGGTTCGGTGGACATGGTCAAAGCATCCTTGATGCGACCATAGTTCAATGTCAGGTTCATCCACTTGTAAGCACCGTTCAGCACAAGACTATGTGTATAGGTTGGCTTCAGATATGGATTGCCACTTTGGTAGGTATAGCGGTTGATATAGACAGTAGAACTGGTCAGATTGGAGTAGTTAGGTCGCTCAATGTCATGACGATACGACAACGAAAGCTGCACATTGCCGATAGGTGCAGAGATGACTGCAGTAGGAAACCAGTCACCATAATCGCGACAAACTTCATTCTCTTTGATGCCAAAGTTGAAATAGTCGTTCTTCAGATGCTCGTAGCGCAAACCCACTTGAGCAAACACTCTTCCGAATGATCTGCCGTATTCTGCAAAGGCAGATGCCGACTTCTCGTTGATTTTCGTATCGGTAGCTTTCACGGGCACGTTGTCTGTAGCCATGAAACTGTAGGCATCTGTGCGGCGGTTATAGGAGTATTCACCACCAGCGGAGAGGTTTCCTTTCCAAATTGGATAGCTGAAAATGAGTTTCGATGCCCAAAAGTTGTTGCCGCTAATAGTGTTGCTCTCTATGCTGCGTTGGACTGCTGTACTACCCACTACTGTGGTCTGCTCCTTGGTGTTGCCAGGAGTTTCGGTGTCATCAAACAAACCGTCAACGTTCAGGTCAATGCTCAATTGCCCTACCTTGCCATTATAATAGGCATTGAAGATGTGCTTCTTGAACTGGTCTTCCTGCACAATCTTGCTTTCCGACCGCTCTGTATAGATTCCGTTTTCGTAGTTGTCGGTATTATACATGCTGTTGAATTTGCCATTGGGATGGCGGTCATACTTGTAGAAGGCACCAAAACAGTGGTTCGCATTGACCATATAGTTCACCTGCAACTGTGGTGACCAGCCTTTCCAAATGTTCTTTGACTCTTGCGAACTGACTCCTTCAATGCGGTCAGGACCCTCATAGTAGAGCAGCGTGTTTTCTTGCAGCGATTTTGTATGACCATATCGACCTGCCCAAAATGATGCTGTGATGTCGAGTCCGCCCGTGCGATAGTTCACATCGAGGTTATTCGTCAGTGTGTGACCATATTGGTAGATGCCCTGCGCATATTCCTCGAAACTGAAGCCTTCTCCCTTTGCTTTCTTCAGCGTGATGCGCACCACAGCCTTCACTGAGGCAGCATAACGGGCACCTGGATTCTGAACCACATCTACATGCTGAATTTGGTCGGAACGCAGACGAGAGAGTTCTTTGATGTCCAAGACACGTCGTCCGTTGATATAAACCTCAGCATCACCACGTCCAATGACCTTCACGGCACCGTCGCGCTCAGCTTCCAGGGATGGAATTTTCGACAATGCATCGCTCACCGTTCCAGCCTTTTCCAAGATGGTTCCTTCGACAGTTGTACGCATGGCATCTCCTTTCAGATAGGTCTTTGGCAACTGACTCTTCACCACCACCTCACCGAGTATCTTTGTGTCCTCTTTCATCTGGATGGTCAGTCCATTGGCGGCTTTGTAATCCAAATACAGTGTTTCATAGCCTATGCATGACAATTTCAAGATTCCTTTGCTCTGGTTCGTCACAATCTTGAATGTCCCTTCTTCGTCAGTCACTGCTCCCTGCACGAAAGCAGAGTCAGGCAACGATAGAAGCACCACATTCACAAATGGCAGTGGTTGACCTGTCGAGTCTATCACCTTACCGCCCACATCCTGCGTCTTAGCCAGTATTTCCATGCTTATCATGATTGCTGCAACGAGTGCAGCCAATCTCATCATTATTCTTTCCATAGTTTTCAATGTTTTATTGTTATTTAATCTCTGTATTTGATACTCACACCGCCCAAGAAATTGCTGGCTACGATGTGCAGACAAAGAGCAGCGGAATTGATGTTGCGGTCAGTTTCATCATCCACTCCACCAAGAAAGCTCCTGCTCTTCGTCACCACATTCACATTCTTCGGAACGAGCAGTTCCACACCGCCTAAGAAGGTGTGAATGTCTATTTCCTCGTCCTCGTTGATGACAGCCTCACGCAAGTCAAGACGAATGCCGCCACAGAAGGCATCGAGTTGTGCACCGTGGAAGGTTTCACCATGATAGATGTATTCATCGCCTCCATAGCGGACGGAACAGCAAATCCGTTTTCCTTCCTCTGCAGTCGGGATAGCACGTTGCAGCCACTGGTCTGGATGGCGACGATAGCTGCTAATGACGAGTTCCACACCTATATAAAGTACAAGGAACACACCGAAGTAGGTAGTCCAAGGTTCTTTCCCTATCCATTCAAAATGCCAGATGCCCCAAATGTCTGCCAGTCTCAACAGAGCTGCCACAATGAAAATGATTCCAATAACTTTTCTTCTTTTCATAATTCTTTTTGTTTATCGTTTAAAGTTTAACGTTTAACGTTTAATGAAGTTACTACGCTCCACCCTTCACAGCCCCCTCCAACTCCCCCAAGGGGGAGAGAATGCCATCCGGATGGTGTCCTCCCCCCCTTGGGGGGAGCTAGAGGGGGGCCGGGGGTGAGGCTTTTTCGACTGCAAAACTACGTATCACTTCATTTACCTGCAAATTATTGGTATATTCTGCCGGTTTTTGTGACGAAAGTTTGGGTAGATGGGATGAATGGTATGAAAATGTGACGAATGGTTTGGTGAAATGACAGATTAGTAGTACCTTTGACGCGTTATGATACAAGGACAGAAAGACATCATTCGTGTACGAATCATCAGTACAGCCTTCACGACGTTAGCACTTGCCGTATTCAAACCCTTCGGACTGGAGGTTTGGCAATGGCAGGCATATATGCACCTCTTCTTTCTCTTTATATTAGGTGTTATGGTGTGCCTCTTGACAGATTTCTTGATGAAGTACATCGTCAGGAAACCATGCAACATGAGTGACAGTCATGAGGACGTCAACTACTTCATTCGTCACAACCTGTATTTCCAAATCATCAACACCCTGTTGGTATCGCTGATGATTTGCCTCTACCGCCATTTCTTCTTGAGTAAGCGAGTGGAAGGCAACCTGCTCTCGTGGAGCAATTTCTTCGAGACCTTGCTGATTATTGCCTTCTGTTCCTTTGCCATCGGACTCTATTGGCGCTTCAAGTTCCGCAGCCGCTATTTGTCAGCTGAATTGGAGGAAGTGAAGATGATGAACGAACAACTGAAAGCCCTCACCCCCACTCCATCTCCCAAGAACGAAGAGCGTACCATCACACTGAGGGGTACGACCAGCGAAGTGGTCACACTCAACATTTCCAACCTGCTCTACATCGAAGCGGTAGGCAACTACGTGAAAGTCTGTCAGTGGCGAGACGGAAAGCTACAAAGCGACATGCTCCGCGCCACATCCAAGCAGATAGAAAGCGAGTTGCAAGCCTATCCGACGGTTGTTCGTTGCCATCGCGCTTTCCTCGTCAATCTCACTCAGGTGGAGCAAATCGTCTCTCATTCTGGCAGCATGCAACTCCACATCCGCCATAGCCACGAATTCATCCCTGTATCGCGCAGCAATATGTCGCAAGTAAAGGAAGGGTTGATGAAGAACAAAGGATAATTTTCCTAAATAGAGGAAAATATTGCTGCATTTCTTTGATTTGTGAGAACCGCATGTGGGGACTTTCTGAAGCTTTAATTCGACTAAAGTAAACCGTTCCTTTGGATTTAACTAGTTGCCGAAGGCTCGGCATCGAATCGTCGAGCCTTCGGCGTCGCGATGCCGAGCCTTCGCCATAATAACGCTGAGGGCTCGGCTTTTCAGTAAAAGCGAAGGAATGGTTTAGTAAAATCAAAGGAAAACACCTATACAATCCAAGGAGAACGTTAGTACATTCGAAGCCTCCTAGTCGTTATTCTCCAATATGATTATATATGCGATAGTTGAGAAATTTATTGAATCAGAATTCACATAAAGATTGATACCATAAGTTGGATTTTTCTCGATGAATTCGGGAAAAATTGTATTTGAGGTGTTTTTGCTTTCGTATCAAAACAAATAGAAAAGTTTGCCGGTATCGGCAAAAAACACTATCTTTGTCGGTGTAAATAATGCAAAAACATTGCCGATAGAAATAATATGGAGTATCAATCAGTCAAACAGTTTGCAGAGAAATATGGTATTTCGGAACGTTCTGCTCGCAATTATTGTGCGAACGGAAGGATTGAAGGTGCTTTCTTAACAGGTAAGACATGGAACATTCCTGTTGATGCTGTTTTGCCAGAAAGAAAGGTGTCGAAAAGAAAGACATCACCGCTTCTGAATATGCTGAGGGAGCAAAAGGAATCCAGACTCAAAGGAGGCATTTATCATCGAATTCAGATAGATTTGACCTATAATTCGAATCACATTGAGGGTAGTAGGCTGACTCACGACCAAACGCGATATATCTTTGAGACGAACACCATTGGTATTACTGAAATGGCTGTCAGTGTTGACGACATACTGGAAACTGTCAATCACTTCAGATGTATCGACTATGTCATCGACCATGCTGAAGAGAAATTGACAGAAAACTTCATCAAGCAGCTGCATTTGTTGCTGAAATCGGGTACGTCAGACAGTCGGAAGAATTGGTTTGCTGTGGGAGATTATAAGCGTTTACCTAATGAGGTTGGCGGTATGAATACTTGTCAACCCGAAGATGTTTCTACGGAAATGAAAAAGTTGTTGAAGGAATATAATTCAGTCAAGGTACACTCCTTCGAAGATATTTTGGATTTTCATGTATGCTTTGAGAACATTCATCCATTTCAAGATGGCAATGGTAGAGTCGGCAGACTTCTGATGTTTAAAGAGTGTCTGGCAGGTGGTCATGTTCCCTTTATCATTACTGATGAATTGAAGATGTTCTATTATCGAGGACTTCGTGAATGGGGACACAATAATGGCTACCTTACTGATACTTGCAAGACTGCTCAGGACTATTTCAAAAGTGTGTTGGAATACTTCAGGTGTGTTCTATAAAAATTGCCTATTCGCGAAGAGACACGGTATTTCCTATGCGCAGTTTTTCTTCTCTTTTCAACTCGGCAACATACTGGCTGGGCGTCTTTCCCGTGTGTTTACTGAAAGCACGACGAAAAGTGGAAATTGAAGCGAAACCGCTTTCGTATGCCACATACTCGAAGGTGTACTCGGGATGCTCAACGATGAGAGGTAGTGCGGCACGCTCTATGCGTAGACGGTTGATGTAGTCGTAGAAGGTCTGACCCACTTGCTGACTCAGGTAATTGCTGACGTATGTTCGGTTCGTGTTCAGCTCTTCAGCCAACTCCTGCAGCGACAGATTAGGACGAAGATACAGCTTGTGCTCTTCCACAACCTGTTCAAGACGTCCTTCCCTTAGGGCGGAAAGTTGCACCTGTGACGGTAACTCCTGTGAGTTAACACTTTCCTCTTTTGTGATATCGATGGGACGAAAGTCCCAGCTATAGTATAACGCAACCAGCCAAAGCGCAATGACGCTGATGTAGTAAACAATATCTGAAGCCACCTCTGCATAAATCGAAGTAAAAAGCCACGCAAGCTGCCCGATGATGGCAAAAAGAAAGACGGGACGCAGCCAGGAAACATCAATACGGTCAATATTAGAATACTCGCGACGCACATATCGCAAATAGCGTTGCATCTTCGTCCATCCAATGAAAACCACTATCCATGCGTAGCACCAAAGGAACAATCCGTAAGCATAAAGTACTGGTTTGGTATGCAAAATGGCAAATGCGACCGTGAAGGCTGCAAATGGTAAGGCTAACAACGCAAGCCGTCGCCACGAAGTCCAACCAGGCATGACAACCTCGAAGATGAACACTGTGTAGGTGAGTGCCGACCAGCCATCAACGATAAATATCCATTCTAACACTTCCTTTCTGTACATGCCAGGGAAGGTTATCAGCAAGTCCTTGGCACACCATACAGTCCATACAACCATGATGATGCCCATGATTGTCTGGAAACGTGTGCGCTGCCGACCTCGACAAAGTATATGGAGGGCAAAGATGGAGAAGAATGCCGTTGCCACTCCAATCATAAATGCTTCTATGTTCATGATGAGACAAAGGTATGAAAAAGAATTTGATTAAAAGATTTATTGCATCTGGAATGGGCTCATTTTATTTTTTGATGCTTGTATTTTTACGCTTTGAACGATAATTGAATTGTTGAAGCATAATAATTGGACGAATGGAGCATCATTTGATGTATAGAGACAAACGATTAGCATACTCTTCGTATCTTTGCACATCAAGTTCTTTATTTATTAACCATTAAAAGTTTATTGATATGAAAAAGAAAAGCACAATGTTTAGCCTCGCGGCTGTTGCAATCGGAATGTTACTTTTTTCCTGCGGACAAGGAAATTCTAATTCTCAGGAAGCCGAAAAGGATTTAGCAGCCTCCATCCCAACCGACGGACTGCTGAAAGAATGGCCAAAGCTGATTTACGAAGCGGAAGTGTATAAGGCTCAGGTCAAGAAAAAGGAGCAAGAGATTCGCGAAAGTGGAGAAAAGGAAGAGAAGATTCGTCAGCAGCTGGAAATCACATGGCGTGAAGAGAAAGAATTTAAGGATGCGAACATCAGTCGCCAAAAGGAGGTACGCAAACAACTTGAAGGCGTAGAAATCCCAGGCGAGGTGGAAGAAGGTATTCCTTTCAAACTGACGTCAAACTATGTGTTCCACATAAACAGCCTGCGTGCAGAAGGTGAATATACTGCCAATGTTTCTGAGGAAGAATCTTATTCGGACTATATGCTGCAAGTGCTCGATAGTGACGGCAATATCATCTTTGTGTCTGAACAAGTCTTCTTTACAGAAGATGGCAGGAAGCGCTTGGCAGGAACCAAAGGTTACTCGCCTGTAACACCTTCTATCAACGGATCGAACGCAGAGGGTTGGGCAAAGGTTGCCAAAGTAGTCATAAAGAGAGGTACGAAGCAAGAGCGTGATGAACTCAAGGAACAACTGAGAGAAAAGCTCGATGCATTCCGCCAAAGTCTTAAATAAAGGATAAATCTAACTCAACTTTCGCAAGTATAATATTAAAACCACAGATTTCTCAGATTACACGGATTCTCCTGACAATTAAAGGCTGTATTGCACAGATTTTTTGAAAGCCCCAGGGCTTTCGTCTGTGAAATCCGAAAATAATCCGAGTAATAGTCAGAAACAGACGACAAACAATCCGTTAAATCTGTGTAATCTGTGGTGAAAAGAATTTTCGAAACTTCAATAAATCTAATGAGCTGAAGTATTCGTTATGACCTTTGGAAGTCATGTGAAATTGACTTCCAGAGGTCTTTTTGTATGTTCAACATTCACCTATTTCAGGACTTCATCGATATTCGTCTTCATCTCCTCTAAGCCAGGCCAACCCTTAATGACTTTTGCGAGTTTGCCCTCGCTGTCGTAGATGAGGTAATGCGGAATGGAATAGGCGTAATTAGGGATTTGCATTTCCTGTATCTTGTCTTTTGGTATGATGTAATGGTCACCAGCGTGTCGGCCTACGTAACTCAACCAATCGTCGGCATTGCTGCTGGTGTCGGTGATATACACGAAATCCACTCCACGTGCAGTCAATTCGTCCTTCACACCTTCCATCGCCTTCATACCCGTTCGGCAGGGACCGCACCAAGTTGCCCAGTAATCGATGAAAACGACGCGTCCCTTATGTCCGGCAACGATTTTCGGCAGCCACTCCTGTGGAGCACCTTCCGGCAAGTCCCGACAAGTGCCTTTACTCTCATTAAGCTCCTGTTGCATCAATGCCTGCACCTCCTTGATTTGTACTTGGAATTCTGGCGAGAGAGCATTCAGTTGGTTTTCCGTCACCGACAACCGAGCTTTCACACGGGTCATCACAGCCTTGGCTTCGTCCAGTTCCTTGTACCACCGTCCTAAGGGCGAGTCTTCCAATCCGTTTGCCTCGATATATTCTTTCCCCTCGTTAAAGAGATTCTTTAGGCAAGCGTAAAAGCCAGTGATGTTGCGGTAGTAGGTCAGTTCGCTAACATGAGGATCTTTGAAAGTAAATTGCTTCTCAAACATTGCCAATGAGTCTTCATCAGTGATGGACTTCCAACTTGTCTTCGTGAACATGAAATTTCTTAGTTTGTTGAGATAATCCTGTTCAATCAACATTCTATGGAATTCCCGTTCTTGTGGTGTGAGGTTGAGAGAGTCCAACTGCTTCACCACATCCTGAAACTCATCCCAACACGTTTCGCACCATTCGTCGTAGGAGTCACGGGCATGAGCCTGAGAGTATTCTCGACTTACACCACTTCTTATTTCCTTCATCCGCATGGGCAGGGGTTGAGGGAAAGTACCACCTTCTATATGCACCGCCTTCTTCCACAGTTCCTGCAATTTCGGCGTAGAAATGCTGTCGGCGGATTGTTTTTTGTAGGCATCATATTCAGCGAATGCACTTTTATTGATATCAAGCCTTATGGTATCGCCTGGAAAGAGCAAGATAGACCATCCATCAAATTGATGTCTCAGCGGATAGCAGATGTCCCACACGAAAGTGAACGTATGTGCAATGGAGTCAGTGGTCATTTCAGGGAAATCACCACCCTTCAGCGATTCTTTGTTCCCCCAAAAACTGGGCATTTTGCCCTTATCGCCTTCTTTCCAGTCAACATAACGTCCCAGAATAACGGCAGGAGCACTCTTTCGCTCCCACATCGGAAGGTGAGACGGAGTTTGTGAAAACACAGGAAGACAAACTGCAAATGTAAGCAGGAGAGATGCGATAGTTTTGTTATTCATAATTCGTTTTGTGATGATTGCCACAAAGTTATGGCATTCTTATCAAAACTCCAAGGATTTAAGTTTACAAATAGTTTACATTTGCATTAGGACGAAAAAAAGAGTTTGCAAACTTTATGCAAACTCTTATTACTATGTGGATTTCTTTAGATGAATTCGGGAAAAATTGTTTTCGAAATGCTTGTAAGATTCGTTCTACAAGTAAGAAGAAAGTCGGAAAATGTCGGAATTATATTTGACAAAGAAAATCAGCAGCAGACATCACGGGAAGATCACAGAATTCTGTGAAGTCACGCACATTATTGGTAACAATGACATCACAGGCAGCAGCCTTAGCACACTGGTATTGCAACAAATCTTCAAAGTCATGGACCCTTTGATTCATGGCAGCAACAAGTTGAGCATCATCGTTTGGCAGAACAACGATGAAAATGTGTAAGTCGTGGAATAGTTCATATATATCAACCTTTCCTCTCAAGATGTAAGCCATATTTGCGAATGTAAGAAATGAGGCAGATAGGTTTACAGAGCCATTCTTTCCATGTTGCAGAAGTTGCTCAGCGTCATCACCATGATTACGCCCTAAAATATAGTCTATGAGAATGTTTGTGTCGAGAAATACGCTTTTCATCATTTCAATAGTGCTTGAAGACGTGGGTCGTTATCAATCTCTTCTTCGGTGAATGATACGCAACCGTTCCACTTCTTGATTTCAGTCGATACAGGAATTTTCTTGTAAGGTTTCTTTGTATCAGTTTCTGTATTTGCTTGCTTTAATGGAGCCAGTGACTTCACAAAAGCCAGAACTTTCTCAAGTAGTGCCTTGTCATCAGCAATTCTACCCATAGCGCGATATAATTCTGCATTCAATTCTAAAGTTGTCATACTCCTAACTTATTATGTTTTGGTGGCGAATTTACAAAAAATTAGTTGAAACTTCAAAACAATAAACACATAAAAAGCTTTCTTTAGTTTGAAGGCCTTTATAGTTTATCGTTCATTATTTCTTATTCTTCTTTCTTTTCAGATGGTGCTTGGCGACGACGAGGGCATCGGTGATGTTGTCGCAGATGTTGTTGACACCCACCAAGCCGTTGAAACCGTTCTTTTCGAGCACGGCACGCACGCGGTCGTTCACACCCGAAAGGATAATGGTGATGCCGTTGCGGTGGCTCTGTTCGATGAGGTTGGTGAGGTTGTGAATACCTGTTGAATCTACGAAAGGTACCTTACGCATACGAATAATACGCACTTTTGGCTTGTCCTTCATGCGGTTCATGATGTCCTCGAACTTGTTGGCAACACCGAAGAAGTAAGGTCCATCAATCTCATAGACTTCCACACCTTCAGGGATGTGGAGGTGATCCATGCTGAGATTGGCAAATTCGGTGTTTTCCGTTGGGTCGATTTCCTCAGTAAGTACACTCACCTGAGTGGTCTCAGCCATACGACGCATGCAGAGGAAGCAAGCGAGGATGATACCTACTTCGATGGCGATGGTGAGGTCGAAAATCACGGTGAGGAAGAAAGTGAGCCAAAGTACGGTGATGTCGCTCTTTGGATTCTTCATCATCTGTCGGATGGTGCGCCATCCACTCATGTTGTAGCTGACCATCACGAGCACGCCTGCCAAACAAGCCATAGGAATATAGGCTGCAAGTGGCATGAGGAAGAAGTAGATGAGCAGAAGTACGATGGCATGGATGATACCAGCCACAGGTGTTTTTCCACCGTTGTTGATGTTCGTCATGGTGCGAGCGATAGCACCCGTGGCAGGAATACCGCCAAAGATAGGAGACAGGATGTTGGCAATGCCTTGACCAATCAGTTCTTGGTTGGAATTGTGGCGATGACCGATGATACCATCGGCAACGGTGGCACTCAATAAACTCTCGATGGCACCAAGAATGGCGATGGTGAGAGCAGGAGAAATGAGTCCCTTGATGCTTACCCAAGTGAGCGCTGGAACGGTAGCTTCGGGCACGTTGGGATTGATTTGGAAACGGTCGCCAATCGTATCGACATGAATACCAAAAAAGTTGGTTAAGATGACTCCAACAATGGTCATGATGATGATGGCAATGAGTGAACCAGGTATCTTCTTCGACACCATTGGCGTGAGTGCGATGATGGCTACGGAGAGGATACCGACGATGGTGGTTGGGAGGTCGATGGATGAAAAATTTTCGAAATAGACTCCCCACTTGGAGATGAAGTCGGCAGGCACTGCTCCATCAATCGTCAGACCGAAGAGATCCTTGATTTGTGTGGTGAAGATGGTGAGCGCGATACCGCTGGTGAAGCCAATCACGATGGGATAAGGAATGTAGCGGATGATAGTGCCAAGACGGAACACACCCAGGAGGATGAGGAAGATGCCTGCCAAGACAGTGGCGATGGCAAGTCCTTCGAGTCCGTATTGCTGGATGATGCCGTAGATGATGATGATAAAAGCACCTGTAGGTCCTCCAATCTGCACGCGGCTACCACCAAAAGCAGAGATGGCAAAACCTGCTACGATGGCGGTGATGATACCTTTCTCGGGCGATACACCAGAGGCGATACCAAAGGCAATGGCAAGCGGAAGTGCAACGATACCAACGATGATTCCTGCCATCAGGTCTGCCATGAATTTCTCTCTGTTATAGGTCTTTAAACATTGAAAGAGTTTGGGTTGAAAAGATACGAGTTGTTTCATTGAATCTTATTTTTGTTATCCTTGTTTTATAGTGCTATAGGAGGGTTCAACGACGATTAGTACTTATTGAAAGATGAGCGTGGTGAGGTTTTGTTCTGAGAAGAGGTCTTGAGCCACTTGTTGAAGGAGTTCGGGAGTGAGTTTGTTGAGATGCTGAAAGGTGTCCTCCACTCCTTCGAATTTGTTGTAATGCAGGAAAGATTTTGCCATGTCGAGGGCATAGTTTTCAAAGTTATCACAAGCCACACCGATTTGACCTCGTATTTGCTTCATAGCCGCGTCAAATTGACGTTTGGAGAGTGGTGCTTGCATCAGCTTGTCCAATTCTTTTCGAACGATTCTGAGGCATTTTTCCACATCTTCCGTGTCGCAACCAAAATAAATGGCAAAGGTGGCAGTATCGGTGTAATTGTTCAGACTACTTTCCACCGTATAAACCAATCCTTTGTGCTCACGCAAAGCTACATTGAGAATGGAATTCATGCCTGGACCCCCAATCAGGTTGTTCAGAAAATAGAGAACTACGCGTCGCTTGTCGTTTGAAGGATAAGCCGCGCAACCTATCATCACATGGGCTTGGTGAGTACCTTTTTCTTTGACGATAGACCCAGCGGACCCACCTGAAGCCCCCTCCCGTCCTCCCCGAGGGGAGGAGAATGCCATCCGGATGGCTTCCCTCCCCCTCGGGGGAGTTGGAGGGGGGCTTTGGGTCCATTTCTCCACTATTTTCTTTACCTTTTCGAATGAGTAGTTTCCGAAGACGAAAAAGACCATTCGTTCGGGACGATAAAGGCGCTGAGTGAAGCGAAGGGCATCTTCAGTACGGAAGGAACGAACCATTTCCTTGGTACCGAGGATGTCGTGACCAAGGGGATGACCTTTGTAAATGATGTCTTCGAATTCATCAAAAATGAGTTCGGAGGGATTGTCGTTGTAGCTTTCAATTTCCTCCACGATGACTTCCGACTCCTTGTCGATTTCGTGCTGAGGGAAAGTACTGTTGAAAACCACATCGAAAATGAGTTCCGTGGCACGTGCCAAATGCTCCTTCATGAAAGCGGCATATACCACGGTTTCCTCCTTGTTGGTGTAGGCATTCAGGTCGCCACCAACTGCTTCCATTCGATTAAGAATATGCCAGGCACGACGCTTCTTTGTTCCCTTGAACATCATGTGTTCGCAGAAATGCGCCATGCCTTGCTCCGACTCCAATTCATCGCGAGTTCCAGCATCAATGGCAATACCACAATAAGCCACATGGGTTGGCGAAACCATGTGGATCAGTCTCATGCCATTGGGCAAGGTATGTGAATGGAATATTTCCTTCAAGGGAGATAGATTAAAAATGTAGAATGAAGAATGATAAATGAAGAATGTAAAATACACTACAAATGAGAGTAAAATACATTCTTCATTCGGAGCGTAGCGACCATTCTTCATTCTTCATTTACAAAGATTCGAGCATTCGCTTGAGCACTACCTGTGCGGAGATTTCGCGGTTGGCAGCCTCTGGGATGACGATGGAAGTAGGAGACTCAATGACATCATCACTCACAATCATGTTGCGGCGTACAGGCAGGCAGTGCATGAAGAAAGCGTTGTTGGTCACAGCCATGTGCTTGGCATCCACCGTCCACGACATATCCTTGCAAATGACCTTTCCGTAATCCTCAGGACGAGTGACACCAGGACAACTCCAGTTCTTGGCATAGATGAAATCAGCATCCTCAAACGCTTTCATCTGGTCGTATTCCACACGGGCATTCCCCACAAACTGAGGGTCGAGTTCATAGCCTTCTGGGTGAGTAACCACAAAATCCACATTGGCAGCGTTCATCCATTCAGCGAATGAATTAGGAACAGCTTGTGGAAGAGCCTTTGGATGAGGAGCCCATGTGAGAACTACCTTTGGCTTTTTCACGGAAGAAAGTAAACCACTTTCCTTTCCGATAAAAGAAAGTTCATTACCCTTTTCATTCACATCCTCGTTGAAATGACGCTTGGTCCAGTATTCCTCGATGGTGATGAGGTCGGCAAATGCCTGAAGAGGATGCACGGTAGCACTTTCCATAAAGAAAACAGGGCGGCCACTGTACTTGATGAACTGATTAAGAATCTTTTCTTCGTAGTCGTCTTGGCGATTTTCAAAACGAGCAAAAGAGCGCACACCGATGATGTCGCAGTAACAGCCCATCACAGGAATTGCCTCCAACAGGTGCTCACTCTTGTCGCCATCCATGATGACACCGCGTTCTGTTTCCAGTTTCCATGCACCTTGGTTCACGTCGAGAACGATAACGTTCATGCCGAGGTTCATGGCTGCTTTCTGAGTGCTGAGACGCGTGCGCAGACTATTGTTGAAGAAAATCAACAACACAGTCTTGTTCTTACCCAATGTTTGAAACTTGAAGCGATCTTCTTTGATTTCGAATGCTTCCTGCATGGCAACCTTCAAGTCGCCTATGTCGCTCACATGCTGAAATACTTTCATATTGTAACTATTTTTTCTTTTTCTTCTTTTTAGCAAATTCACCATAGAAAGGTTGGTCTTCCACTTGTCCTTCGAAGAAGCGAGCCCACGTTGGTTTTCCACCTTCGCGTCCTTTCTTTCGAATTTCTACGAATGGGTCGTCGGAGTAGCCTTTCTTCCCTCGTTTGGCAGGACGCTCATCGCTGAAAGCTTTTTCACCTTTCTTCTCTCCACGTTTCTTTCTGCTTCCCTCGCCCTTTGAAGAAGAGTTAGAGGAGAGGTTTCTTCCTTCGCGTCTTCCTCTGCTTCCTCCCGAACTTTCGGTCACTTCTAAGTTGATTTTTCTTCCGTCGTATTCTGCACCATTCATGGCAGCGAGCAAAGTGTTCGTCTGCTCTTCAGGCACTTCAAAGAACGAGAACGTCTTCATCAAGTCAATGCGGCCGATGTCGATTTTCTTGCCTTTGGCACAACGGTTCACAAAACCCATCAATTGGCGAGGATTCAGGTTGTCAATCTTTCCGATGTTGATGAAAAGACGCGTGTAACCTTCTTCTGCTTGGTTATTGCGGCTGTTGCGCTCGTGACGACGTTCTTCACGAGTCTTGCGCACACTGCCACCCTCTTCCTTCTTTTTCGAGCGGTCGTCGGGTTGGATGATTTCGGGTGCGTGCTTATAATAGTTGAGGAAAGTATTGAATTCCATCGACACCATCTTCTTCAGGATTTCGTCCTTTTCCATCAAATCGAACTTGCGATACACATCGTCGAGGAATGGAGCGATTTCTTCCTCATCCACTTCCACCTTCTCAATGTCGTCGAGCAACTTCATGAGTTGCTTTTTGCAAATTTCAGGTCCGGTAGGCATGACGCCTGCCACGAACTTCTTGCCAATTTGCTTTTCAATCGCACGTACTTTCGACTTTTCCTTCACATGGATGATGCAAAGGCTTGTTCCTGCCTTTCCAGCGCGTCCAGTTCGTCCGCTTCGGTGCGTGTAGCTTTCTATGTCGTCGGGCAGACCGTAGTTGATGACGTGAGTGAGGTCGGCAACATCGAGTCCACGAGCAGCCACGTCGGTAGCCACAAGCAACTGGATGTGGTGCTGACGGAATTTCGACATGGTGAGGTCGCGCTGTGCCTGACTCAGTTCGCCATGCAGACTGTCCGCATTATAGCCGTCCTGAATCAACTTGTCGGCTATCTCCTGTGTTTCGAGTCGAGTGCGGCAGAAGATGATGGCATAAATCTCTGGATAGTAGTCAGCCAATCGCTTCAGCGCATTATATTTGTCCTTTGCCTGTACCAAGTAATAAATGTGGTTCACGTGTTCAGCACCTTCGTTACGGCTTCCCACCACAATCTCCTTGGCATCGTGCAAATAGTTTTTGCTGATTCGTTCGATTTCCTTACTCATCGTGGCTGAGAACAACAGCGTGTTGCGCTCCGCAGGTATTTTCTCCAGAATCGTATCAATGCTTTCGGAGAAACCCATCGACAGCATTTCGTCTGCTTCGTCGAGCACCACGTTTTCCACTTGGTCGAGTTTTGCCACACCACGCTCCATCAAATCGACGAGTCGTCCTGGTGTTGCCACAATGACCTGCACACCTTTCTTCAGTGCACGAATCTGTGGTTCGATGTTGGCACCACCATACACCGCCAACACATGCAAACCATCAATGTATTTGGAATAAGATTTCAGGTCGTCAGTGATTTGCAAGCAAAGTTCGCGAGTTGGTGCAAGAATGAGTGCTTGCGTCACGATGCCTTCGTATTTTGTTTCCTGTAAGTCGGAATTGAGCGAAACCTTCTGCAATACGGGCAATCCGTAGGCTGCGGTCTTACCAGTTCCTGTTTGTGCAAGAGCCACCACGTCGTTATTGTTTCCGAGCAAATATGGAATCACTTGTTCCTGCACGGGCATGGGTTGTTCATATCCTATTTCTTCAATGGCTCTGCGAATTTCTTCCGAAACTCCTAATTCTTCGAATGTCTTCAAAATCTTTCTTTATCTAAAAAATATTATACAAAAGTCTTTTCATTCTTTGAAAAGTAGGTGCAAATTTACGTAAAAATCTTCTTTTAATCGTTAAAAACCGCTGAAAATCACTTAATTATTCTCATTTCTTGAAAAAAAACAATAACTTTGCCATCTCAAATTAGAGTTTTCTTTGTTTTTGGACTCTTAATGAAGTATCATTTTAGATGAAAAGATTGTTCCACATATCTCCTTTTGCTTTTCGCTTTTTGCTTTTCGCATTGGGATTTGTTCTTTCTCTCTCTCTGTTCGGACAAAACTTTGCGAGGAGGACCAATTTGCCGCATGTGTTTATCAACACCTTCGGTAATGTGGGTATTTGGAGCAAGACGGATTATGTGTATGCAACCATGAACTATGTGGATGAGGAGGACAATGTTTTGCAATTCGATTCTTTGCAGATTCGTGGTCGAGGCAATTCCACTTGGAACATGGCAAAGAAACCCTATCGCATCAAATTTCATGAGAAAGAGAAATTCTTGGGGAAGGGATATGCAAAAGCCAGGAACTGGACACTTCTTGCCAATGCAGGCGACAAGACAATGATTCGCAATGCCATCACCAATGAAATGGGACAATGGCTCGGACTCAAATTCAATCCTGCTCACAAGTTTGTCGATCTCACGCTGAATGGTTCCTATCAGGGCACTTACCAAATCAGCGACCATCTGGATGTGCGTCCGCATCGAGTGGATATCATCGAACAGGACTATCCACTCACCTCCACTTCCGACATCACCGGCGGCTATCTGCTCGAAGTGGATGGATTCCACGATTCTCCTTATTTCAGCACCAACCAAAAAGTGTATATCAGAATCCATTATCCAGATGAGGATGAAATGGATAATTCTCAGAGGAATTACATCCGAAACTATGTGAACGAATTTGAGTCGGTGCTCTTCAGCGAACAATTCACTGACCCCAAACAGGGGTATCGTGCCTATGTGGATTCCGTTTCGCTCATCAATTGGTTTCTTGCCACGGAGATTTCGGGAAATATCGATGGCTACTACAGCACCTATTTCTACAAGAACCAACAGGACTCCCTACTCTATTTCGGTCCTCTTTGGGACTACGACATCGCATACGGCAACGACAAGCGATTGGGCGACACCAGCAGGATGCTGATGACCGACAATGGCTATGGCGATACCAAGATATGGATGAACCGGATGTGGCTCGACCCTTGGTTCTGTACGAAGGTAAACAATCGCTACAAGGAAGTGGTGGATGGTGGACTCGAAGATTTCCTCATGCAGAAAATCGACAGTCTCGTGGATTTACTCCAAGAATCCATCGTCATCAACTATAGGAAATGGGGCATCTCCACCCGTATGTATAACGAGCGTGTGCTTTATTCCACGTATGATGAATATGTTTCCGACTTGAAGGACTACATCACTATCCACATGGATTATCTGCGTCATGCCTTTGCCAGCAAGAAGGTGTTCGACCCTGCCGAACTCTTTGCCACGCAGACCCATTATTTCCATATTCTCAACACCAACACTCAGAATGCACTCGACATCTACAATGCCTCCCGAGAAGCCTATAACGATGAGAATCTCCCAGCTGAAGGTTCACTCATTTGCTCGTGGACTGAAGATGAAACGCATCTTTCTCAGGATTGGAAAATCACACCTGTCGGTGACTACTACTTCATCGAGAATCGCCTGAACAATCTGGCACTCTCCGACCCTACCATAGGTACTTCCACTGCCACCACTAACGTGGGTACGCAGCTTCAAGTGGCAAAAGCCAATCAAAACGACGACCGTCAGTTGTGGCGTATCACCCCTCAAGGCACTTCGGGACGCTTCAACATCGTCAATAAATACACGTCGCACGCCATCAATCTCAATGGCGGTAGTAGGAGTGACGGTACATCCATTCTCAGTTACACTTCCGATGTTCGCAATGCCACGAGCACCAATCGTCAGTGGTTCGTGAGCGAATCGGCTGAAATCCCTGGAGCCAATAGCATCCGCACCGTTTCCAACCTCGACTATGCCTTGGCATACGACCCTGCTACGCAGACACTTCATTTCGGTGCTGAAAACCTCTCCGAGCTTCAGTTCACAGCTCGCGTTCATGCCTTGAATGGCCTGTTGCTCGTCAGCTTCCCTGCCTCAGAGGAATGCTCTCTCTCGCATCTCCCTCCAGGCACCTACATCGTTTCTTGGACGGAAGGCGGACGCACACGCTCCATCAAGTTCCTAAAGAGTGGAAAGTGAACCTTTAGCTCGGCGTAGCCAATCAGGGATTTATAGGATTTATAAGGATTCCTGAACCTTGTAACTTCGTTAAACTTTAAACTTTAAACTTTAAACGTTTTAAAATAAGACTCATTTAAATCAAACAAAATAACTATGTTTTATCATCAGCTTATGCAGAAAGCGTTTGTTCTTTTTATCGCTCTGTTTTTCTTCTCACATTCCAGTAAGGCACAGAGCGAATTGGTCATCAATGAAATCATGGCTGCCAACGTGGACATGTTTGTGGACCCTTCCTTCAATTTCGGAGGATGGATAGAAGTTTATAACCCTACCGACCAAGCACTTAGTTTACGTAATTGCTACATCAGCAACGACCCCGAGAATCTCAAGCTCCACTTGCTTTCTCCTTCCATTTCTTACGTGCCTGCTCATGGTTTCAAAACCATTTGGTTCGACCACCTTTCCCAATATGCCAAGACGCAAATAGGCTTCAAACTCGATTGCGATGGTGGCACCATCTATATTTCCGACATCAAGGGAAATCTGCTCTTTTCCCAATCCTATCCCGAAGCCATTTCTCGTGTTTCGTATGCCCGCACCACCGATGGTGGCAATGATTGGAGCTTTACCGCCAACCCTACTCCGGGCTCTTCCAACACCAAGAGCAGTTTTGCTGTGGAACGTTTGGAAGAACCTATCATCTCCCATCCATCATCTTTCTTTAAGAACAACTTCACGGCAACTGTCACCATACCTGCAGGTTGTACGCTCCGCTACACCACGGATGGTAGCACCCCTACCCTCACGAATGGTTCGCGTTCCACAACGGGTTCCTTCAACATTTCCAACAACACCGTCCTCCGTGTTCGTCTTTTCAAGAATGGTATGTTGCCAAGTCCCGTCGTCACTCGTTCTTACTTGAAGCATAACGATGGCTACACGCTTCCTGTCATCTCTGTGGTTGGCAAGGATGCCTTTCTCTATGGCGACTCGCTCGGCATCTTCGTGCAGGGCGTGAACGGACGTCCTGGCAATGGTAATTCAGGCAAGTGCAACTGGAACATGGACTGGGACCGCCCTGTCAATTTTGAGTATTTCGATGCCGATGGCAACATCCTGCTCAATCAGGAATGCGACATCAGTGCCTGCGGAGGATGGAGCCGTGCGTGGACTCCTCATTCTTTCAAATTGACCGCACAGAAATCCTACGAAGGTGGTATCAACTATTTCCCTTACGCTTTCTTCGAGGATAAACCGTTCTTACGCCACAAGTCGCTCCAAATTCGTAACGGAGGAAACGACAACAACTGCCGTTTCAAGGACCCTGCTCTTCAGACCATCATATCCCGAACCTCGCTCGATGTGGATTGCCAGAGCTATCAGCCTGTGCTCCATTTCATTAACGGTCAGTTCATCGGACTCCTCAACATGCGCGAAACCAACAACAAGCATTTCGCTGCCAGCAACTGGGGCATCGACACCGATGACATGGACCAGTTCGAGATGAGTCCCGACTCGGGTTATGTGCAGAAGGCGGGCGACAAGGAGGCACTCTTGCAATGGTACAAGCTTGCTGAGAATGCAGACAACGAGGACAACTACGCCGAAATCTGCAAGCTCGTCGATATGGACGAGTACATCAACTACATGGCTATTGAACTCTACCTCGGCAGCAACGACTGGCCACACAACAACTGGAAAGGCTATCGTCAGCGTTCCAACGACGGACGTTTCCGCTTCGTCATCTTTGACCTCGACTTCGCCTTCAACCGCACCGGCACTTCTTTCAGCGACTTCGCCAAGGAGAAGACTTTCACATTCAATGACCTTTACGACACCTACGACGCAAACGGACGGAAAATCACTCGAATCACCGCCGAAATAGAACTCGTCACCATCTTCCTCAACATGTTGAAGAACGACACATTCCGCAAACGCTTCATCGATGCCTTCTGCATTGTGGCTGGATGCGTGTTTGAGCCTAATCGTTGCAAGGAGATTGTCGATGAACTCGAACAGCGCGTCACCGCCCCTATGGCACTCGAAGGTGGTGGCGGAGGCTGGTGGAGCTGGGCTCCTTCCCCTGCGAATACAGCCAACGAACTGCGCAACCAACTCACTGCCAGCCGTCAGAACACAATGACCAACACCTTGCGCAACTATTCCCCAATGAAGCTTTCTTCCACAACCAAACAGAAAGCTACCATCGTTTCCACGCTCCCAACCGCGCGCATCTTCTACAACGAGCAGCAGCTCCCTACAGACCGTTTCAGTGGTTACATCTTTGCTCCTTCCACCCTTCGTGCTGAAGCCCCTGCAGGTTATCGTTTCCTCGGTTGGAGCAGTCCTGAAACGCTGACAAAGGGCAAATCCATCTTCGATAAGGCATCCTCTTGGAGATACTACGACAGGGGTTCGCAAGATGCCACCGACTGGAAATCCAAACTCAACTCCACTTGGCAGCAAGGAAAGGCACCGCTTGGTTTCGGTTCCAACAACTCCGTCTATAGCACCGTTCTCAGCTATGGCACCGACAGCAACAACAAGCGACCTACTTACTACTTCCAGAAGGTGGTAACCCTCGATGCTGAACCTACTTCAAGCGATAGTTTCACCCTCGATTGGGATGCCGACGACGGATTCGTCATTTACGTGAATGGCAAGGAAGCAGGACGCTATCTCATGCCTGACGGCACCCCATCCTACTCCACTTTCGCCTCTACCTACGCTCCCGATAATCCTGCTTCGGGAACCATCTCGCTTTCTGCTTCGCTCTTCCATAAAGGTACGAACCTCATCGCAGTGGAAGTGCACAACAATTCTGGCAGTTCCTCAGATATCTATTGGGATGCTTCCCTTTCGGCTGTCTTGATGGGGGGCGACAGTATGGATGATGGCGAATTCGTTTCCACAGATGCCACTTACACTCTCCCTTCAACGGGTGAAATCAACCTCGTGGCTTGTTTCGCACCACTTCCTGACACCGCTGACAGCGACCTCCATCCTGTGAAAATCAATGAAGTCAGCGCTGCCAATGGTATTTACACCAACGAATACTTCAAGCATAACGACTGGATAGAGCTCTACAACAGCAGTTCCGAGGAAGTGGATGTTGCAGGCATGTATATCAGCGACAACCTCAACAAGCCTGAACGTTTCCAAATTCTTGAAGCGTCGGTTGTCGATGCACGCTACTCCACCATCATCCCACCTCATGGCTATCTCGTAATTTGGGCTGACAAATTGGATTCCGACCGACAGATTCATGCCAATTTCAAGTTGGCAGCTGAAGGTGGTAGCATCGTTCTCACCGCTGCCGACCATTCCTATGCCGACACACTCACTTACATGCCTCACACGTCGCAGGAATCTGTAGGTCTCTATCCTGATGCCACCACAGCTCACTACGTGTTCAGTCATCCAACCCCAGGTGCAGCCAATCTCTACACCTCACTTGCCACTGACTACGACGAATCTGCTTACTACACCGGCATCCACGACATTGCCAACGATGCTCCTCATTCCGTTGCAGACGACCCTTATTACTACACGCTCGATGGCATGCGCCACACCACCCCTGTGCCAGGCATCAACATCCACCGAGGCAAGAAGATTCTCGTCAAGTAGCTATCATTCATTCTTCTGCGATAGTCATTTCAGCCACCGTTGGCTTCGGTTTAGCCGAAGCCCCCCTTCATTTGAACTGAACCTTTCCTTCGCTTTTACTGAAAAGCCGAGCCCTCAACGTTTTTATAGCGAGCCCTCGTTATCGCAACGCCGAGGGCTCGCCGTTTCGATAACGAGCCCTCGGCAACTAGTTGAATTCAAAGGAACGCTTGACTTTCGTCGAGCTAACGCTTCAGATAATCCCCAAAAGTAGCCCCTTCCAGCCCCCTCCAGCTCCCCCAAGGGGGAGGGAAGCCATCCGGATGGCCAACTCCTCCCCTCGGGGAGGTTGGGAGGGGGCCGCTCTGTCTCCTTTTTCTTCTTTTCGTGTTCATTTGTGATAATTTGTTGACTCTTTTTTGTCCTTGTTTTTTACTTTTTGCTCTTTTGCCCGTCTAATAGACAGATAGCTAAAGAAAACGAAATGAAAAAGATTGTTTTATTGGCGTTGTCTATGTTGATGGGCAACGTTTCTTATGCTGAAGATATCACTATCAGCTACAAAGGTTCCTCCGCAAAGGTGACACAGACCACAAAGGACAGTGTGAATGTGACTGTAGATGGTGCCAAAGTGAGTGTTGAAAGCCAATACACTGACCACAAGCTCACCCTCTTACTGAAGGGCAAGAGCGACGATGGACAACTCATCCTGAAAACTGCTGGAAAGGCGAAGATAAAACTCGATGGCTTGAACTTGACCAGTCAGGAGGGTGCTCCATTCCACTTGAAGAATGCGAAAAGAGTGGAGGTGGTGGCTGCCAAAGGTACGGAGAATACCCTCACCATCACTGCTTGTAACGATACTGTCAACCATAAGGCTGCGGTCATTTGGGCGAAAAGCAAACTCATATTCTCTGGTAAGGGCACCCTTAATGTCATTGCCACTGGCGACGGTTGCCGAGGCATCAAGACAAAGAAAGATATCATCATCGAGGACCTCACCCTCAACGTGACGACTTCGGGTAATAATCTGGGAGAAAAGCCTTTTAGCTTTGGTTTCCCTGGTTTCCCAGGCTTCGGAAACCATGAAGAGAACGACAGCACAATGCGTGGCGGCTTTCCTGACTTCGGCGGCGGCTTCCCCGGTTTCCCTGGTGGTTTCCCAATGGGTAACGACAGCACGATGCGTGGTGGCTTCCCAGACTTTGGTGGCGGCTTCCCCGGTTTTCCTGGTGGTTTCCCGATGGGTAACGATAGCACGATGCGTGGTGGCTTCCCTGACTTCGGTGATGGCTTCCCTGGTGGTTTCCCGATGGGCAACGATAGCACAATGCGTGGTGGCTTCCCAGACTTTGGTGGCGGCTTTCCTTTCGGAAATCGTGATGAGAACGACAGTGTGCAGGGTGGCTTCGGTGGTTTCGCTGGCAAGCATAAGTATGTCGCTTCCACCAAGGGCATAGCGTCGAAAGGTACGATTTACATCAACAGTGGCAACGTGACCGTGCGCACCTCCACTGCTGGAGCGGAGGGAATAGAAGGTAAGAAAGGTATTGTCTTCAATGGTGGAAACGTCGATGTGTTGTCTCCTGATGATGCCATCAACGCCAATGCAACTATCGTATTCAACGGAAGTCATGTCGTTGCTCGCAGTACGGGTAACGATGCCGTCGATTCCAATCCAGAGGGTGGCTTCTTCATGCCTTTTGGTGGTAACAATACCCAGAATCCCGACTCTGCCATCGTCATCAATGGAGGCACGGTCATTGCCTTTAGTCAGGTGGGTTCGCCAGAAGAGGGACTCGACTGCGACTTCTCTCCTTTGTACGTTGAGGGTGGTACTATCTTCACGGTTGGTGGTGGTATGGGCGAAATGCCTTCCGTGCCTACGAATGCAACCGCCAAGCAACCTACAGTGCTACTCATCGGCGTCAACATCGTCAAGGATGACCCCATCTATGTCTTAGATGACAAAGGAAAAGTCCTCGAAAAACTAACCGTTCCTTTCTCCCTGCGTCGAAGTGCCAGCCTTGTTGGCAGTCCAGCCTTCAAGCTCGGTAACACCTACACCGTGAAGACAACGGGATACGAAAAGACCTTCACCATCAACGAGAACTTCACCACCATCCGATAATAAACCCACAATTCAGCCTTTTAGCAGACACCAAATATTATCAGATAAAAAAGGCAGGGAAGAAGCTCCGAGCTTCTTCCCTGCCTGCCTTTTAATTATATTTATCCCTTAATTTCCAAGGATGAAATTCACGAGGGTGACGACATCTGAGATATTGATGCTACCATCATGGTTCACATCGAATTGCTGGTCGAATGAGAGTGATACGGTCTGAACAGAACCAATATAACTTGTTGGTAATCGCAAATAGCATTTGTCAGCGTTAAGCGTCGCTTCTGCGGATTGGAAAGAACTGCTACTTACACTTCCTTCATTGAAAATAAAGTTCGTGTAACTGCCCTTAGTTTGCGGAATGACGGTTTCGGCATGAACTCCAACCAAGAGATTTGGGAAAAATTCTGGCGTGTCTGCCATCGCAGGAATGGTGTAGCTTTGGTTGGCTGTTCCAACAAGTATGAGCGCTGAATTAGCTGGTACTTGCTGAACTCGTTTCAAATAGAGTGTACCATCCTTGTAAGAAGATGCTATGTAGGCTTTCAAATCATTTCCACATGGAGAGAAATCCAAATGACATGTCGTGTAATATGTCACACATTCATGACTCAAAGCGATTTCTTCATTTTCTTTCTTCGGTGACATCACACGAATCTCCGTGATGAAACAACGCTTAGCAGAAGTGGAAATGGTGAAAGATGGATTCTTAGGAACATTCTCCAATTCGATGTGGACTGTTTCATAATCATCTGACATCTTTGCTGTGTAAGAGTAGGATTTAGTGGTTCCTCCATTGACAGAAACATTCAGCTTTCCTTCCACGGTGGTCCAACCCTTTACGTCGATTTCAAGAATGAGTTTTCCACCATCAAAAGTGATTTGTCGAGTGGTCAATGAGCCTGGTTTACTTCCTGTTCCCAATTTAACGGCACCACCTGCTTGGTAAACCGTATTGACACTTGTGATATTGGAGTTTCCATTCCAAAGAGTACCTGAGCCGCTTGTATCGGTGTCATTTCCTAAAGTAATATCAGAGAATGGTTCAACAAAAAGGTTTTCTTGTTGCTTAATCGCTGGATAATAAAATTCTTCATCCGTTTCATCGGAGAATTTGTAAAGCGTTTGAGTGGAAAGGTCAAAAGCCTCTGTCGTCTTATCTCCCCAAATGTAGAATGCCAAATTAGGATAATCGATGAAAGGATTTCGATTCTTTTGCTCTTTCTCAACTCTGTTGTTTCGGGTGATTTCCCACTCACTCACAGGGTCGTTTTGATGCCATTCCAGCAGCATTTCTTTCATATTAGCGTTTAGTGTAGGATAATCCTCTTTGGTGAAAGCTGTGTTGTTATTATTGGCATTATAAGCAACCCATTCCACGTTTGGATAGCAGGTAGCGACATAGAAATAAATACGTGCAAAATCTCCCTTGTATTCATCGCATGGCTCAAACACCATTTGTCCCGTCTTGTCGTATCCCGTTTTCATGCGAGCATTAGAGGTAGAAGGAGAGCCAGAAACAACCCCTAACGGATAGTTGTTCTTATTGCCGTTTGCTTGAGTCTCAGAAGGAAGCACTTGGAAAAGGTCAGAACCCACGGCAATAGTTGTTCCTCCACCCCACCAACTCTGAGGTGCTACGTGTTCCTTATTCATACCCGAAGGATCCTTACCGTTTCCTGTGAAATAGTGAAGGCTTGCGGAATAGTAATCCATGATAAGATGCTGCCCCGATTCGTTGGTCTGAGGCAGATAATCCACCTTTTCATAATACTGCCAAAGATTATCATACGAGAGTTTGGTATGGTTGGATAAAATCGTATTCAGCTTCGACTTCAGCTCAGTTTTTTTTAAACCATTGATACTTTGATAGTAGCTTGCAGAAGGTTGAGCAATAGCAGACACAAATGCAAAAGGAACCAAAATGGATAATAATACTTTCATCTTCATTTTATTCTTTACTTTTTAGTTAGGTTCAAAAAACTTGTCGGATTGTTTTTTGAAACGAGGTGTTATATAGAAATAGTGTTCTTGCAATATTGCTTGCAAAGATAAACAAAAATTAGTGAACAGTCGTAAAAAATGTCATCAAACAATATGACAAAGTCTTTGGTGAAACACAAAAAATGTGTACTTTTGCAACCGATATGAGTAGTCAGGAATGTATCAGTCGATTTTCGCCCAACCTGTTTTGGGATGTTCGTCTATCTGATTTGAAGATGGATGAAAACCAAGGCTATATCATCCAACGTGTGTTGGAGTATGGCGAGATGAATGATTGGTTACTCATCAACCGCTACTACGGCCTTGACAAAATTGTGGAGGAATGTAAGAAATTGCGTACACTCAATCCTGTTTGTCTGGCTTTCATTTGCACGATTTCGCACACTAAAGAAGAGGATTACAGATGCTATCACTTCAGACAGTCTTGCCCGACACTTTGGAACTCTTGAAGACACTTACGCAAATGCCTGAGTTGGAGGATATGAGACTGGTGGAACCTCACTTTTTCCATTACTTTAAACTCTACGTTGATGAAAAGACTATTTATGACATTGTTGATGCTGGTTTGCTTCTTGTCGATTAGTTGGGCACAGATATGCCGAGACAAAAGCAATATGCAGATAGGTAAGATTGAATCGAATGGTGTTGTACGCAATTCGTCAAATATGAAGATTGGCAGTTTCGACCGTAATAATACGATTAGGAACGCTTCAAACATAAAAGTTGGTTCGATAGATAATAATGGTGTTATCAGGGATAGAACCAATACGAAGATAGGCACCATTGATAAAGATGGTGTTGTTAGGGATGCCACTAATATGAGGATTGGTACTATTGAAAAGAAAGGAGTTGTTAAGGACAAATCCAATATGAAGGTGGGAAGTGCGGAAAATGTCAATCCTCAATATGCTGCTGTTTTCTTCTTCTTTTTCCATTTGTTTCGATAGAAAACATTTGACCATATAGAAAGAGCAAGTGGATTACTCGACAACGGGAGTAATCCACTTGCTCTTTCTTGTTATCATCAATACTTATTTCACGCTCCACTCGAACACGCCGCAGGAGTGCTTTTCTGGCTGCACGATTTCGAGTTTCACGGCGGTGGTGCGAACAGGGTCGAAGTTGACGATGTTGGCAATGCCCTTACCTGTGCCATAGCCTGTAGGGTTCTTCACCTCAGCCCATTCGCCTGCATCGGTCTTGTAGTAGAGTTTCCAGCTCTTTGGCACGCGGCAACCGCCCCAAGGACCATCGTCGAACCAATAAACAGTTGAGTTGCTGATGGTGGCAGCCTCCTTGAAGGTGTAGCTGAGCCACTCCGTAGAGTTGTTCTTTGGCCACCAGTGCGTGTAAGGGATGCTGCGGTCGTCACCATCGCTTGGCACGAGTCTATCGTTGATAGCAGAGAGTGCTGGCAGACGGCGTGCAGAAGCGTCAATCTTGCTCTCTGAAGCGAGTGATGGTGGGAGTGCAGGACTGGTTGCATTGAGGTCGATAGGCATCCAAACTGTCATCTTTCCGTTGCCACGGTGAGCCCATGCATAGTAAGGAATCAGCACGATGCGTTCGTCCTTGGCTGTGAGTCGTCCCTTATCGTCGAATTTCAGTGTCTGAGCATCCGTTGTGATGGTTTGCACGGTGGTGTTCTCGATGGTCTTCTCCCCCATTGTATATTGAGGTTCCTGATTGAGCAGAACGCTCAGCACGTCGCAATCATTGTCTGGCCATTCAGCACAATAAACCAATGGTCCACGCTCGATTTCAGCACGTCCCTTGTCGGCACTCACCTTTCCGTTTGCCCTCACGAGTCGAGGTTCCATGTCGAAGTGTACGCTCACCTTGTCGCCACTCTTCCACTTGCGGTTAATCACGAAATAGCCGTCCTTCAGTTCGCTTTCTACTGGCTTGCCATTCAACTTCACCGTGTAGCCGAGTTGCTTGCCATCCACATAGTGGTAGAGGTCGCTTGGCACCACTTGTCCGCGTACCCATCCAGGGATGCGGATATTGAGGTTGAAGTGACCGCTTGCCTTCTTCATGGTCATTTCGATGTCGCCGTTCCAAGGGTAGTTAGTCTTCTGCTCGAAGGTGATTTTCTTGCCACCCACCTTCACTGTTGCCTCGTTGCCAGCGAAGAGATTCACGTAGAAGTTATTGTCTTTCACGGCATAGATGTACTGAGGAAGCGATGGAATGAAGCGTGCAGCGTTGCTTGGGCAGCAAGCGCAACCGAACCATGCCTGACGCTGGTGCTGACCCATGGACTGCAATGGGTTTGGATAGAAGAATTTACCACCGTCGATGCTGATACCGCTGATAACACCGTTGTAGAGCGTGCGCTCCAGTGCGTCGTAGTATTTCGATTCGCCATGCAGGAGGAACAATCGGTAGTTGAGATAAACCTGAGCAATGGCAGCACAGGTTTCGCAATAAGCCGACATGTTTGGCAATTCGTAGTTCTTACCAAATGCCTCACCACTGCTCGTGGCACCCACACCACCCGTGATGTAGTATTTCTTCGAGATGATGTTATCCCAAATCCTGTCGATGGCATCGATATAGCCCTTGTCGCCTGTCAGTGCAGCCACGTCTGCCATACCTGCATACATGTAGCCGGCACGAACGGCATGACCCACGGCTTCATCCTGTTGCAGCACAGGAAGATGGCTCTGGCTGTACTCCGTCTTGATGGTAGTGTAGCCGCGCTTGTCGAGGAAGAATTTCGCTTGGTCGAGATACTCCTTCTTGCCCGTAGCAAGATAGAGTTTCGCAAGTCCCATCTCAGCAATCTGGTGTCCTGGCACTACGCATGCCTGTCCTGGCTTATCGCCCACTTCGCGCACCACGCAGTCTGCAAACTTGCAAGCGATGTCGAGCAGCGACTTCTTGCCTGTGGCATTGTAGTGAGCCACAGCAGCCTCGCAGAGGTGTCCGAGGTTGTAGAACTCATGGCTCAAGTCCTCTACCTTCGACCATCGCTTTGGACCAGCCCATCCGTGTGGGTGCTCTGGGTTCTGTGTGCGAGCCGTGTAGAGATAACCGTCAGGCTCCTGTGCACTGCCAATCACGGCAATCACACTGTCAACGTAAGCTTCGAGTTTCTTGTCAGGGTAAGTCTGAAGCAGATAACTTGCACCTTCAATCGTCTTGTAAGGGTCGGTATCGTCGAATGAATACCCCATCACGCCGTCCACCTTGAACACCTTCGAAGGGTCTTTCAGGTGCTGGGCAGCATTCGAGAAATTGGTGTAACGCTTTTCGCTTTCGCACTTGCTGAAAGCCAACGGAATCGTCACTTCGCGACTTGCCTTCAGGCGCTGTCCCCAAAACGTGTTAGGAGTGACCTTCACGCTGGTGAAAGGCACAGGAGTGATGGGATAGCCCGACTTGTCGCTCTGAGCTTGTGCGGTGCCTGTCACGGCGAGAATTCCGCACACGAGTAAGAATTTCTGTAATTTCATAAAGTTAGTTAGTTTGTATATTTTGTCAACAAATGAACACAAATGAGGCACAAATATTAATATAAACTTTGGGAAAATTTGTGGAAATTTGTTGACAGCATATTTGTTGACTGCAAATATAAATAAAATATTTGAATCCATAAATTTTTCCACCGTATTTATAGATTTTCAATCTTTTATCTCCCCTACCCCACTCTATTTTTTGCCAAAACGCCATTCACATAGGGGATTGTCTGCAGCGATTGTGAGGATTGACTGGAGCTCATGTGGGGATATATAGCAACTCATTTGTGGATTCACTGAAGCGTTCCTTTGGATTTAACTAGTTGCCGAAGGCTCGTTATCGAAATGGCGAGCCTTCGGCGTTGCGATAACGAAGGCTCGCCGTGTTTACGTTGAGGGCTCGGCATTTTAGTTGAATCAAAGAAAAGGTTCAGCTGAATCAAAGGAAGAGTTCTGCTGAATCAAACGAAAAAACCAGTTGAATCAAACGAAAAGTTCTGCTGAATCAGGGGAATGATTGGCTTTCGCTAAAGGTTTGCTGACGAAAGCCTTTAGGGCTTTCAAAAAATCTGTGCAATATATCCTTTAATTGTCAGAACCATCTGTGTAATCTGTGCTATCTGTGGTTTAAAATCCTGTGGTTTAATATCACACTTGCGAAAGTTGAGTTATTTCAGTTGTCTTTGAAAAGCATTTTTCCTAACATTTACCTGGCATCTCTGTCAGCATTCATGCCACAATGCAACACAGAAAACCTACCACTCGTCTTCACGACGAATGGCAGGATGTGCGCGCCTTGTCATTATTCATATTAACTAATCTTCTTATGAAGTTTCATCTTTACACTTCTTTCTATCATCTTTCAGGTAATTCTGTTTGTTGGAGTTGAGTTAGTCATGTATGTTGTGACTTGCTGCCAAGAGGTCGTAGCGGATGTTGTCTTCGAGGACTGACACGCCGATTTTTCTTGGCTCTTCGTTGGCGGAAGGAGTTGGTGTCGAGGTGGAATGTAGATGCAGAGCGTCGTGGGAGGTGGTTCGATAGACGGTGTCGTGCACTACCTCGCGCAGATAGATAGTGTCTGTGGTGGTTTGGGCTGTCAAGTCGTGTGGCGTATCTGCATGGGGTGTAGGGCGCAGGCAGTAGCCAAAGATGAAACTGATGACGCAGGCGGCTGGAAGGGCAATGTACCAGGCGATGCGACGACGTGACGATTTCCAAGGACGTACATGCAGTTGGCTGTTGTCCTCTTCGCGTATGCTTCGTGCTATGGCGATGATGTCGTCGTTGCTCATATTCTTGGGATGTTGTGGATGTGTGGTCATAGGTCTGCAAGTTTTTGACGGATGATGTTGAGTGTCTTATAGATTCTTGATTTCACGGTTCCTTCTGGCAGATGCTCAATCTGGGCAATTTGGGAGAAGGTGAGTTCTTCTTCGTAGTGGAGGGAGAAGAGCAGATGGAGCGGTGGTGGTAGGGACTGGAGCGCTTTTCGCACGGCATCCCGCTGTTGCTCTTGTGTCAGCCTCACTTCCACTTCTTCCTCTGTCTGTGGTTCGGCATCGAGGGTGGCGAGGAAACGAGTGATGTGGTCGTTGTGGCGATAGCTGTTCTTGCACAGGTTGTAGGCGATGCTGAAGAACCATGTGGCTACGTTGCTACCTTCTGCGTATCTATCTTTGGCTTCATACGCACGGAGGAACACGTCGTGAGTGAGGTCTGCCGCTGCTTCGTCGTCGCCTCCCAACTGCCTAAAGAAGAAGCCTTGCAAACGTCGTGCATAGCGTCGGTAAAGTTCTTCGAATGCTGCATCATTGCCACGACTCGCACGCTTCATCAGTTCTTCGTCGGTCATTTGCCGATAGGATTTGAACAGATGGATGCTCATGGGGCTGTGGATGTTGTCGCCTCAAAGTATGGGCGAATTTCTGATTCCAAACTGCTGAGACTCTCTCTGTTATAGACTTTCCGCCATCGGTCGATGGTCTTGAGCAACAGACCGCTCAGCCAATGGCAGCGCTGGGGATTGTACTTCTGATAATGGGGCAGGATGCCTTGCAGGAGAACAATGGTTCGGTATGCACAATCGGTGGCATCGGACCAGTAATGCTCGTTATCCCTCAGAGGAGAGAAAGGAAGGTAGAGATAGTCGAGTTGATAGCGTTCTTCCACATTGCGACAGGTGGCAGCAATGTTGTCGTATGGCTCGGATGAATAGCGCAGGAGCAATCCCTCGTTGTAGAGATTTTTCAGCATTTCCTTTGGCAGTTTCGACGCATAACGCTTACTGTTTATCCAACTATCGAAAGATGAGATGTAAACAGGGCGCTGACTATGTTCGGCTATCCAATCCACCATCATTAGTGCCCGAGTAGCAAAATAGATACTGGGATTGTCCGTGTCCATTTGAACGGTCTCAGCCCAGTTCTCATCGGGGAATGGAACACCACATAATTTCCAGATGTGGGCCCAATCGTCATTTTCGTTGACGAGTATCTTGTCGCAATGCATTCCGAAAACCAGTTTAATCATCTTCTTAGGAACAATTTCTTGCTCAGTTTGAGCATAGTAGATGCCTCCTTCTTCCATGCCCTGCATTTCGTTGTAATGATAATAGAGAATATCGGGCGACATCAACCCGCTCTCGTAGTATCGAGTCAGCATGTCCTTCAGTCGTTTTTGGTCTTTGTCGCACAGATAGCAGCACCATATCTCGTAATCCTCTTTCAAGGGGTGTTCGGGCATGCGCTTCATGGCTTCCTCGGCATACTTCTTAATCTTGGTGGATTCAATCGCTGTTTTCATTGCCAAGAGGTAGTATGTGTAGGTGTTAGGGATGGCATTCTCGACTTGTTGCATGAATTCCTTCCGTTCGTAATCAAAATCTTTTGGCTTGTGCCAAATCATGTGCCTGGTTTTCGCATCATACAGATTCCTCCATCCCATCTCGTCCTTAGGATGCTTCTCCACGTATGCCTCCCACTTCTGGAGTCTCTTCAAGCTGGAAATGGAATCACTCATATTCCACAGCTCTAATTTCGCACCTTCCGTTTCCTGTTGATGGCTCTCCGACTGAGGTTGGCACGAACACAACAGCCCTGCCACAATCCCTGCGATAACTAATACTTTTTTCATCATGCTCTTTGTTTGTTTTGTTGAGTGTCCCCCACCCTATCGGATGGGAACTTTCTGAAACAGCATACACTTAAGAAATGAAATAGTTTCCCTAACGACAAATTTTTTTTGCAAAATTATGTATTTTGTATCTGAATAAAAAACGTTGTTTTTATGAAAAGTATTATAGGTTTGCCTCCTAAAACGACGCACCACCCACCCAAATATGTCAATGATAGCTAAAAAACTACCTTCGAATGAGGAGAATTCTATATGGAATAGTTTTTCATGTACACGGAAAAGCCTTCCATTGAGTTTTTTTTCCATCGTTACTGTTTTCAGTTTGGAAACACGAATAGTTTGTGAATAAGTAGTCAAGGAAATTTGACAAATAGAGGATTTACGAAAAATATATGGCTAATTGATTGCGGATAATCGTTTCTTTCTTTTTTTGCATGAATTTGTTGACTCTTTCTTGTTGTTATTGAAAAAATATCGCTACTTTTGCGATGTGAATTCAAAATTATGTCGAACCTATAATACTCTCATCCCAATAAGAAACAGATAATAAACCCTTAATTAGAAACGCAAAGCAGAGGATTTTTCCCTGCTAAAAGAGACTAATAACTACAATTATTCACTCGGCGTTTCTGCTTAATATATAACATAAATACTTGGACTTTAAGTCCTTGTTCTCGCTTTGCAAAAACCGCCAATTATTGTACAAGAGAACAAGTGATGAAGGTTCACGTCTATTAGGCGTGAACTGTTCTTGCTTTTCTTTGTACATGGCTACTTGGCGGTTGCCTGCAAAGCGGAAAAGCTACAGAGCAGTTCCGCCTTTTTTTTCTAAAAAATGAAACATTTATTTCTTAAATGTATTCTTCTGTACATCCTTTCCTTAACTAACAAATTCCTGTTGGGGGTAAGGTTCTTACTTCCCTTCCTTTTGTTTTTTTGCTTTCATTTGTCTGACATTTTTGCGCAAGAGCCGACACCTATACTGCATGACATCCAGACCTCCACACTGATTGGGCAGATGGAGCAGGAATTGTCGTCAAGCGTGAACAGAGGCAAGCGCGTGCAGGTGTTCGGCGGTTCGTTGTCGGTGCTCCCACAAAGCGAAATGGCGAAGGACCTGTGGCGTACCCATCTTGGCATGGACGTGCAGAGTTGCGGACGCGGCGGCGCGGGATTCGCGCTCGACGAGAGCCAGCCCGACGTGAACATGGCGAGCAACAACGGGCTCGAGTTCCATGCCGACAAGAACTCCATACAGCGTCAGGTATGGTGGTACGCCTCTGCCGAATACGACATCTACGTACTATGGGCGTCCACCAACGATTACACCATGAATCTCCCCATGGGCTCGCCCACCGACTACACGGAGGCGGACGGATACGACGAAGGAAAGCTTGACACACAGTGCGGCGGCATGAACTACTGCATACGCCATCTGCGAAAGCTGAATCCAAAGGCAGAAATCTACATCTTCAGCTCCCTGCCCTTCTTCGAGCACGATGGGGGCTACCGAGCTGACTCCGGCGTGAGGAACAAGACTGGGCACAGCTTCCACGAGTATGTGCAGGCACAGCGCGAGGTGGCAGCCCTCCAGGGCATCCCGTTCCTCGACCAATTCTCACTGCCTGGATTCGACACCGACCATGAGTCTCTCTACTATATCGACAAATACCACCTTACTGAAGTAGGCTATCTTCACCTCGCACCCTACCAGCTGTACTTCCTCGCAACAGGCCACGGCATGGAGAAGCTCAAGTCGGGCTGTTCCCTCTCCATGGGCCGCTGCCCTGCCGCGCAAGACAGTGAAGGCAACTTTCTTCTTCCCTGCGTTCCCACTGACTCGGCAGCCTCCGTTTCGCCTGACATGCTGTCTCTGGAGTCTGGGGATATGGTCGCTCTGTTCTGGGACAATCGCCAAGTGGGGGCTAACGCAGTTGTAGGAACCCTGCGAAAAGCGCACAACCTGCTCGCTTTCGCCCGCATACGCACAGACGACCAGCAGCCAGACGAAACCCTCATTCCGCCTCTTGGCTATGTGGATGCCAAGGTGGAGCTGACCACACTTCCCGTCGTCGTGCTCAATCTGAATCCCAACGACCGCATCAGCAAAGAGCTGGAAGCCCGGGGAACCGTGACGGTCATAGACCCACAGGGCAGGACAAACAGCACAACGGTTAACACATTCCACATAAAAGCCCACTACCGCGGTGACACTGCCAGCACTTTCGACAAGAAATCCTACAGCATCTCCCTTTTCAACGAAGACGGCGACGAGCTGGAAACCAAACTGTTTGGCATACGCAAAGACGACAAGTGGATTCTCGACGCAATGGCGATAGACTGTTCCCGCATGCGTAACCGCTTGTGCTTTGAGACATGGAACGAGATGAGCGGACTGCAGTCTGCCACCATGAAGCGCAACGGCATCGTGTGCGAGTACGTGGAATTGCTGCTCAACGGAGAGTACCGTGGCGTGTACGACCTTTCGGACAAGGTGAACCGCAGTTTACTTGGCATTGGAAAGGTGGAGGAAGGGGCAAGCGGAGATGTAGTTCTTCACGGCCTGCTCTACAAGGACAAGCATGCCTCCTATGGTACCAACTTCCTCACTATGCCCGAAAACGCCTGGAGTACCGCAATGGATGGTCTGATGTGGTACGACTGGGAGCTGAAATACCCTGATGACCATCCGTCTGAACAGGCATGGCAGCCCCTTGTCAGGCTGATTGAATTCTGCGACAGTATAGACGACCACCCCGACTATGTGTCGAAGCACTTGTATGAGCGTTTCCATGAAAGGAACATCATTGACTACACCGTACTCCTGTTCGCCTATATGCCAGCCGACAACATGATGCACAACTGCTACCTCTCTTTCCAGGACGTGCAACAGCAATGCCCCGCATGGATCACACCCTGGGACATGGACGGAAGCCTTGGCAGGAACGGACATGGCGTCCTCCATGACTTTCACGTCGGTTCCTGGCGGACGCTTCAAGACACAAAACCCTTCCGAAAGCTCTATGACGAGCGGATTGGCGACTACTACCAGCACGTTGCTGAAAGGTGGCAGACTCTGTGTAGGGACGTGCTCTCCCCAGCACGGTTCTGCGAACGTGTTGACAGCCTGGCTGGTGTCCTTGCCCAGTCTGGCACGTGGCGCAGGGAACACGCCGTGTGGAACGGAAATCCCATCGAACTCGGAGAATCGCCCCAAGAGGAGACGGACTACATGAAGATGTGGTATGAGAGGAATTTCGAGCACCTCAGCCGTGAATATGGAGGATTCCTCTCTTCCGTTGAGATGATAGAAGAGGATGCTGTACATGAGAAGAATGGACAGGACTTCAATATCTATGACCTCACGGGCAGACCGCTCAAAAGTAAGCCTGAGCGCGGTTTTTACATTCAAAATGGAAAGAAGTGGCTGAAATGAAACCAACAGAAGTCATAAAAAACTGGAAAAGATATCCGTCACCCCCTCTAGGGTTCTGTTATTGGACATCACTTAGCAGGGGTTCCGTGCTTCGCATTTCACCTCCTGCCTGTGGTCTTTCATGCCTTCGGCATTTTAAGCGAACCCCAATGAAAGTAATATTTTTTCTGCGTATCTCTGCGCTTTCAGCGTGAAATTATTTCGATGCAATCCATTTGTTAGAACTTCCATTGGAGTTGCAGTTGGAGGTCCTCACGATGGTTGTGGAGAATTTGGTCGAGACCTGTGCCGATGGTGCTGCGGTTGAAGTAGCGGGTACTGCCAAGTTTGGTCACGAGGTAGAGGCGATAGATGATGGGAACTTGGGCAAGGAGGGCGAGACGTATGCCTTCGTAGTAGAAACTGTGCATGCCAAAGGTATAGAGAAGGCTGGGCTCGTAGGCATAGATGCGAGACTCGTAATCGTCTGTATGAAAATAAGTTAAGTTGATAGACATCTTCCCTCCCTTATTCGTTTGATAGATGGATTTCAAGTGAATCCACGGGGTGGAAAATTTCCAGTTGAGGCTCTCCCCTACCCCAAAACCAAAACGATTGCCGTCGGCTTTGTTGCTCACCATCGAACCTAAGAGAAGTGTCTTCAGTTGGATGCTTTCGGAGAGGTTGGCTTGATACTGAATGCGAAGGCTGTGTGTCGTGTTGAATCCCAATTCTTTGTAGGTTTCTTTTGCTGTGGCTCCCGTAAATGTCAAGTCCTTTTGTTTGGATTTCATGCGGTAGCGAACGGAAAGAGAATGTTCTTCGTTGAACTGGTGTTGTAGTTGTGCCAACACATCGAAAGCGTTGGATGCCTGACTCACTCCATATTTCATCCAAGGGAAGTGCATGTAGTCGAAATAGGCTTGCAAGAGAGTGCTACGAGAAAGGTAGCGTTTCCAACCAAGGAAGAAACCCAATTCGTTTTGGGGTTGGGCGTTCTCACTAAATGTTTTTCCATTGATACTCACGTACTTAGCACCATAGTAGCGCTGAATGAAGGTGAAGGTGTTGCCTCGCCATTCCGTTTGGAGCGAGTTCAAAGTGGCGACTCCCCCACCCGACCCGCTTGCCGTTTCTCCGTGTAAACGAAAGAGTCGAGAAAGGTAGGAATACGACAGGCTGTAGTTGGTGAAATCGGTGCCTGTAGCGTTATAGCGTCGATAAAACGATGCGTCGGTGTCGTGCTTGGGCGCCAAAGGAACGGAAAAGTGGGAGTGTGAGACGTTGGCTCCAATCTTCAACTGATTCCATTGCCAACTCAGACTTCCTCCAAAATCCTGTTTGCGGATGTTTCCCTTCTTGCTCTTTTCGAGAAGGGTGCGATGGAGACCATCGGTTTTCAAACTGCTGATGCCCGAGGAGTCGGCATTGAAAGTGCCATCGGTTTTTTGGTTCGAATAGAAGACGGTGAGATGGAGGTTTTTCAGAAGATTCACGGTGGTAGCAACGCCACTGAAATATCCACTTTCCATCATGGATGAATGTTTGCGAATACCGCGGTCCATTCTCCCTAAACTGCTAAGCATCATTAGTTTACCAAAGGAAGAAGAACTATTTGTCACCAATCCCAAACCGAAGGAAAGACGATAGTTTCCAACAACGAGACGGTCGATAATCCCCATGTTCTTCACCAATGCGTAGGCAGAAAAGTAGTCGATTCCCGATTCCCCAACGTCTTTCTCCAATTGGATGCCTGCCTCCACTTTATTGAGGGTGCTGAAGGTATAGCGAAGTGAGTAGTAGGGTTGCGAACCTCGGTAGATTTTGTTGGGACTTTTAGCCAGGGTTTCCTCGCCATAATGGGCGAAACCCATCTTGGTGTAAAGAGGGATGTCGATGCGAAGCATTAAATCGTTGTTGGAAGAGCGGATGGCATCGGAAAGAGTGGGGGAGGGTTTGGGCAATTCACCCGCATAGCAGAAGAGTTGCAGGAGGCGGCGAGTCCAATAATCGAGTGAACGAATCGCCATCAATTCACCCGTGGAAAGAAGGGGTTTGTGACTATCTGTATAAAGGATTAAGTCCATGATTTGGATATCGTTGAGAAAAGGCAATTCACGTAACTTTTCTTTATCAAAATCATTCAGATTCAAGGGATTGCAATGAAGTTCATAGAGGTCTTCCACCAACTCTTCATCCAGTGTTTCAGCATCTCCTGTTTCACTCATCATTTCTGTCAAACTCTCCATAAAGTCCGACCAATCGGGTGTATTCTTTTCTTGTGAATGGAGTGGGGGAACCACCATCCAAAATGCCCAAATGAAAAGCATCAGGAATGGATGAAAGAAACGTGTTTTCATCGGAAGTTGATGTGTTTTTAAGGCATTGAATACGATTAACCAATTATTTGTTTAAGGTAATCACCCCCTCCCTCACAAGGAGGGCTGGGGTGGGTCTGTAGGGTGATGAGTGGGTGTCGTATGTTTAGAAGCTTATCAATGTGCCTCCAACCAATTCTTTCCCCATCCGCAGTCGGCAATGAGAGGCACGGACATGGTGTAGGCGCTTTGCATTTCCTCTATAACAAGACGTTGGAGTGCCTCCTTTTCTTCTGGTAACACACTGAAATTCAGTTCGTCATGCACTTGCAGAATCATCTTGGAGCTGAATCCTTCGGCTTGCATTCTCTTGTCGATGCGCACCATGGCAATCTTGATGATGTCGGCAGCAGTTCCCTGAATCGGTGCATTGATGGCATTGCGCTCAGCAAAACCACGTACCGTAGCGTTGTGGGAATTGATGTCGGGGAGATAACAACGACGTCCAAAGAGCGTCTCGGTGTAGCCTTTCTGACGTGCCATTTCGATGGATTTCTCCATGTATTCCTTCACCTTTGGATAGGTGGCAAAGTACTCGTCGATGAGTTCTTTTGCCTCTGCTCGGCTCACCTGCATGCGTTCTGCAAGTCCAAAGGTTGTGATTCCGTAGATGATACCGAAATTGGCTGTTTTTGCTTTTCGTCGCTGGTCGGAAGTGACTTCTTCGATAGGGAGTTTATAGACTTTTGCTGCTGTGGCACGATGGATGTCGTGACCCTCAACGAAGGCTTCAATCATGTTGGCATCACCACTCAAATGCGCCATGATGCGGAGTTCGATTTGGGAGTAATCGGCAGAGAAAAACTCGCTTCCTGGTTCAGGGATAAATGCCTTGCGTACTTCCCTTCCGTTCTCGTCGCGAATAGGAATGTTCTGCAAATTCGGATTCGATGAGGAAAGGCGACCTGTAGCGGTAACTGCTTGATTATAAGAGGTGTGGATGTGTCCCGTCTTTGGATTGATAAGTTCGGGAAGGTTGTCGATATAGGTGGAAAGCAATTTCTTATAACCTCGATAATCGAGGATTTTCTCCACGATTGGATGCCTGCTGCGGAGGTTCTGAAGAACTTCCTCCGAAGTGACGTATTGCCCCGTTTTGGTCTTCTTTGCCTTCTCGATAATCTTTAGTTTTCCAAAGAGGATATCGCCCACCTGACGAGGGGAAGAGATGTTAAATTTCTCCCCTGCCATCTCATGGATTTCCTTTTCGATTTCGTCCATCTTTTGGCTGAAATCGAGAGAAGTTTGTTTGAGTGATTCCGTGTCGATCATCACGCCGTTTTGTTCCATGCGTGCCAGCACAGGCATGAGTGGCATTTCGATGTTGTGGAAGAGGTCGAAGAGTCCTTCGCGTTGAAGTTCCTCATTCAACACCTTATATAATTGAAGGGTGATGTCGGCATCCTCCGCTGCATATTCATACACCTCAGTTGGTTGGAGGTCGCGCATAGATTTCTGGTTCTTGCCACGCGGTCCAATCAGTTCGTCGATGTGGATGGTTTTGTAGTTGAGGTAGATTTCTGCCAAGTAGTCCATGTTGTGACGAAGTTCGGGATGGAGCACATAGTGAGCAATCATCGTGTCGAACATTTCACCTTTCACCTCGATGCCATAGTTTGCAAGTACCGTAATGTCGTATTTCAGATTCTGTCCGATTTTCAAAATGGACTCGTCGGCATACACTTTTTTGAATTTTTCCAAAATTCGGAGTGCCTCTTCGCGTTCGGATGGGATAGGAACGTAGTAAGCCTCGTTTTCCTTCACGGAAAAGCTCAATCCCACCAATTCGGCACTCATGGCATCGGTTGAAGTGGTCTCTGTGTCTAAACTGAGATTTTTTTCAGACAGAAATTTTTGGCAAATTTTCTCAATATCTTCCTCTGTTTCAATCAGTTTGTAGTCGTGAGGGGTCGTTTTTAAGCCTCTGAGAATCGTTTTTTCTGCTGTTTCCGCACCCACGGACGTAAAAATTGCATTCTCAACGCCTGTTTTTTCACCTTCTTTAACAGTTTCTTCGCTAAAAAGTTCGAATTGTGGATTTTGAGGAGTTGGGGTGGAAGGAGCGCCGAAGAGGTCTGCCATTCCTGAATTTTGCTTTTTCTCTTTCTGAAGAGTTTTGCTTGTTGAGAAAATTTTTTCTGGTTCCACGATTCCCGAATGCGCTTCCATCACTCGTTGGGTGAGTGCTCGAAATTCGAGTCGCTCGAAAATCTCCTTCACATCTTTCAAATTGATGTCCTCACGTTTCAGCTCTTCGAGGGAAACGTCGATAGGTACATCCGTCTTGATGGTGACGAGAAATTTCGAGAATTTGATTTGCTCCTTGTTTTCTTCCACTTTCTTCTTTTGAGCACCTTTCAGTTGGTCGGTGTTCTCCAAAAGATTGTCGATAGAACCAAATTGCTGGATCAACTTCACGGCGGTCACTTCACCAACGCCTGGACATCCTGGCACATTGTCGGAGGCATCACCCATGAGTCCGAGTAGGTCGATGACTTGACTCGTGTTTTCGATACCGTACTTTTCACAGATTTCTTTCACTCCCAAAACCTGGAAATCCTTTGTTTTCGTGTCGGGTTTATACATCCAAACATGTGGGCGTACCAACTGGCCGTAATCCTTGTCGGGAGTCATCATGAAAACGCCGATTTCATCGGAAGAAAACCTCCATGCAAGCGTACCAATCACATCATCTGCCTCGAAGCCTGGAACTTCTAATATAGGTATATTGTAGGCTTGGAGAATGTCCTTGATAATAGGTACAGCAAAGCGAATGGCTTCGGGAGTCTCTTCACGTTGTGCCTTGTATTGAGGATAGATTTCATGTCGGAACGTGCCTCCTTTTGGGTCGAAAGCCACACCGATATACTCTGGATTTTCCCTTTTCAACACGTCTTCAAGGGTGTTGACGAAGCCCATAATGGCAGAAGTATCCTCTCCTTTACTATTTTTAATAGGAGTGCGAATAAAGCCGTAATATGCTCTGTAAATGAGTGCGTAAGCGTCAAGAAGGAACAGTTTTTTCATTTTTTTGAAAATTTTGCCCTCAAAGTTAAGCAAATAATTCCAAGTCCCAAGTTTATTTGCTAAATTTGTACCCGATTTTGTGAATATTTTGCCTATTGCGTAAAATTTTCAAATCAACAACTCAGAATGAGCGGCATTGACAAATTAGTAAAACCAGTTGAGAATGAAATGAATCAATGCAAGAATTTGTTTGATTCATTTATGTCACATTCAAGTAACCTTCTTTTGAATGATGTACTTCAGCGCATCAGTTCGAGAAAGGGTAAGATGATGCGCCCTTTGCTTACGATATTGGTTGCTAAATTGTTAGGTGAAATCAACGAAAGAACTTATTCTGCAGCACTCGCTTTCGAGTTCTTGCACACAGCCAGTCTTGTTCACGATGACATCGTGGATGAGAGTTGTGAGCGTCGTGGCAATCCCTCTGTAAATCAGTTGTTTGGCGACAAAGTGGCTGTGCTTGTAGGCGACTATTTGCTCTCGCATGTACTGCTGAATGCTGCTAAAACAGAAAGCACTCGCTTGATAGAAATTGTGGCACGGGTGTCCGAACGCTTAGCAGATGGTGAGTTACTTCAGTTGCGAAATATTTATAATCAGACGATTTCTGAAGATGTTTATTTCAATATCATTCAAGGAAAGACGGCAGAACTATTTGCTGCTGCTGCCGAGGGTGGTGCGCTGACGGTGAATGCCTGTGAGGAGGATTTGGAACGCCTTCGTCTTTTCGGCGAAACGGTGGGAATCTGTTTCCAAATTAAGGATGATATTTTCGATTATATTGCTGGAGATGAGATTGGAAAGCCAACAGGTAATGACATGGCTGAAGGAAAACTTACATTGCCTGTCATACATGCCTTATTCTCAAAGAATCAAGAAGATATGTTCCAGTTGGCGTACAAAGTAAAGGATGGTTCTATTTCTGCCGATGAAATCGCTACTTTGGTGCGTTTTACCCTTGAAAATCAGGGTATCGACTATGCAGAAAAAATCATGGGTGATTATGCCAATAAGGCTAAGTCCATGCTTTCATGCTATCCAGAGAGCAACGTGAAATCTGCTTTGTTAGATTACGTGGATTATGTGATTAATCGTAACTACTGATGCGCTAAATTCCTATGGGATTTCAGTGCATTTTTTAATTGTATTAAGGTAAATTTATATATTTGAAATTCAATAAGTATGGGAGGTTTTTTTGGGACAGTTCAGTTGCAGAACTGCGTCAATGACTTATTTTACGGTACGGATTATAACTCGCACTTGGGAACCAAGCGTGCGGGTTTGGTTACTTTTGATGATGACAAAGGATTCACACGCACCATTCATAGTTTGGAGCGTGATTATTTTCGCTCTCGCTTTGAACCCGAACTAGATAGTTTTTTAGGGAATTCAGGTATCGGTGTGATTAGTGATACCGACCCACAACCCATTTTAATCAATTCACACTTAGGACGTTACGCTGTTGTGACTGTTGCAAAGGTGAATAATCTTCGTGAGATAGCATTGGAACTCTTGCAGAAGGGTATGCACCTGAGTGAGATGAGTTCTAACAACATCAATCAGACCGAACTTATTTCCATTCTCATCAATATGGGAAAGACCTTTGTGGAAGGTATCAATATGGTGTATGAGAAGGTACAAGGTTCTTGTTCGATGTTGATTCTCACTGAAAACGGAATCATTGCGGCTCGCGATGCCTTGGGAAGAACTCCTATTGTTATTGGAAAGAAAGAGGGTGCTTATGCCGTGAGCAGTGAAAGTACCAGCTTCCCAAATCTTGATTATCAGCTTGTTAGAGACTTAGGTCCAGGTGAGATTGTTCGAATTCATCCCGAAGGTGTTGAAGTACTTCAAAAGCCTTTCAAACGCAAGCAAATCTGTTCCTTCTTGTGGGTTTATTATGGTTTTCCTGCCAGCGATTACGAGGGAGTCAATGTAGAAGTCGTGCGTGAGAAGTGCGGAAAAGTGATGGGACAAGAAGATGAAACGGAAGCCGACCTCGTTTGTGGTATTCCAGACTCAGGTGTTGGTACCGCTTTGGGTTATTCAGAAGGACATTGCATTCCTTACAAGCGTGCAGTTTTGAAATATACACCTACTTGGCCACGTAGTTTTACCCCTGGAAATCAGATGCGTAGAGACTTGGTAGCCAAGATGAAACTGATTCCTAATGGAGCGCTCCTGAAAGATAGTCGCATCGTTTTCTGCGATGATAGTATCGTGCGTGGCACTCAGTTGAAGGACAACGTGAGAACCTTCTACGATTATGGCGCAAAAGAGGTGCATGTACGCATTTCTTGCCCTCCATTGGTATATGGATGCCCTTTCATCGGTTTCACGGCTTCTAAGAGCGATTTGGAGCTCATAACACGCCGCATTATTCGTGATTTCGAGGGAGATCCAAATAAGAATCTTGAGAAATATTCCACTACCGATTCCCCTGAATACAAGAAGATGGTGGATGAAATTGCAAAACGTCTTGGTCTTTCCACCTTGAAATTCAATAAGGTAGAGACTTTGGTTGATGCGATTGGTTTACCAAAATGCGATGTTTGCACGCATTGTTTCGATGGAACAAGCTTCAATTATTGCAAATGTCACGAAACAGAAGAAGAAAATAAATAATTTTCCATACTTGAATTATTAGAAAGGCACTGTGTTCGCTCTGAACCAGTGCCTTTTGCTTTGTAGGTAAGTCCTAAAAATGCTGTTATTTTAGTTCTCTACTTACCTGTATAGGATAGGGTAGGGGATTAGAAGAATTTCACTTCCTCTCCTGTGATGTCGCTCAATAACTTATTGGCGAGAGAGCTGGTGCCGAGACGCAACCATTGGTTGGTAAGCCATTTTTCGCCCAAAACCTCCTTCACGATGGTGTAGTAGGTGAGTGCATCTTTCACTGTTTTCATTCCGCCAGCAGGCTTAAAACCTATCTGAATACCCGTTTTTTCGTAGTATTCTTTGATTGCCTGGCACATCACGAACGCCGCTTCTGGTGTGGCAGCAGGTTCCAACTTACCAGTGGAAGTCTTGATGTAGTCTGCACCTGCATACATGCTCAAAATCGACGCTTTTTTGATGTTTGAGGCGGTTTTGAGGCATCCGGTTTCCAATATCACCTTCATCTTCTTATCACCGCATACAGCCTTTAATTCTGCAATATCATCGGCAACACCTTCATAATCCTCACTGAGGAACTTGCCTACAGGCATCACGATGTCGATTTCTGTAGCTCCATCCTTGATGGCAAGGGCTGTTTCTGCTACTTTCACTTCGATGAAAGTTTGGGAGGAAGGGAAACTGCCCGATACGCAAGCGATTTCCACCTCTTCGTTCTCCAAGGTGTCGTGGCAAATCTTGGCGAAATTAGGATAAACACATACCGTTGCTACGTGTCCCAATTCCGGATATTTGTCATCAAACTCATTTACTTTCTCCACAAATTTCAGTACGCTTTCCTCGCTGTCGGTGGTTTTGAGGGTGGTGAGTTCCACGGAATTCAGCAAGAATTTCTTCACTTCAACCGTGTTGTTTTCTTCCAAATGCTCCTTCAAAAGGATTTCAACCTGTCGAGCCACCTTCTCGTCATCGAGATTTAGGTCGTACTTAGCAAACGTTTGCTCATATTTGTTTGTTTCCATGATGATAATTATTTGAGGTTCAAAGATTTATCTTCAATTTTCGCCGAATTCATCGACTATTCTTTGTTTTTTGTGTCCATGCAGATGGTCACAGGACCGTCATTGAGCAGTTCCACCTGCATGTAAGCACCAAATTCACCCGTTCCCACTTCCTTTCCTAAGCATTGCGAGAGGGCGGAACAGAACTTTTCGTACAAAGGTACGGTGATTTCGTGACTTCCTGCTCTCAGATACGAAGGTCGATTTCCTTTCTTGTAGGATGCCCAAAGTGTGAATTGGCTGATAACGAGGATTTCTCCGTTGATGTCCATCACTGAACGATTCATCACTCCGTTTTCATCGTCAAAAATACGGAGACTCACAATTTTCTTACTGAGCCACTGAATATCCTCATCGTTGTCTGCATTCTCGCATGCCAATAGTATCAAAAGACCGTCTCCAATGGAGCTTTTTACTTGTCCCTCAATGGTGACAGATGCGTGTGATACTCTTTGAATAACTGCTCTCATTCTATCTTCTTTATTTGTCTTTTGCAAAATTAGTAATTCTTCTTCAATTCTTTTCCATGTTCTACGTGAAACTTTCTGAAATCATAGTTTTATTTCAGTCCTTCCTTCACCAGTTTTGCTTTGGCAGGTCCGATGATTTCGGCAATCATTTCTTCGCTTGCTTCCTTGATTCGCTTCACACTATGGAATTTCTTCAGTAATTGCGTTTTTGTAGCTTCGCCAATTCCTTTGATACCATCCAATTCCGAAACCAACTGATGTTTGCTTCGTTTCTCCCGATGGAAGGTGATAGCATAGCGGTGCACTTCGTCTTGAATTCTTGTGAGAAACTGGAATAGTGGCGAATTCATCTCGATGCCGATGGTTTGGATAGGGAATCCAAATAACAGTTCGTTGGTTCGGTGTTTGTTGTCCTTGGCAAGTCCAGCAATCGGTATTTCGAGCTGCAGTTTGTCTTCCACCACATGACGCACCACTTCCATTTGCCCTTTTCCTCCATCCGTAATAATCAGGTCGGGTAGGGGAGTGCCTTCTTCCACCATTCGTGAATAACGTCGTTCCACCACTTCCGCCATGGAAGCGTAGTCATCCGGACCTACCACCGTTTTGATATTGTATTTGCGATAATCGTTTTTCGATGGTTTGGCCTGTTTGAAAACCACGCATCCTGCCACAGCATCTGAGCCTTGAATATTCGAATTATCGAAACATTCTATCGTCATAGGGAGTTTTGCCAAGCCTAATTTCTTCTGCAATTCCTTCAATAGATTCGTGCTTCTTTGCTCAGGATTGAGCTTTTCAGCCTGCTTCATCTTGTCGAATTTGTATTGCTTCACGTTGGCAAGTGAGAGGTCGAGCAGATGTTTCTTGTCACCTCGCTGTGGAACAGTAATCGTAACGTTGTTTAGTTCGATGTCGAGCGGGAAAGGAACGACAATCTCTTTGGATTTGCTCTTGTAGCGTTGTCGCATTTCTACAATACCCAGGGCAAGCATGTCTTCGGGCGATTCATCGATTTTCTTTTTGAATTCGAAGGTGAAGGCTTGGTTGATGCATCCGTTCGTCACGTGCAGATAATTGATGTAGGAGCACTTCTCTTCGTCTTCGATGCTGAATACATCTATGTCGTAATCATACCCTGCAATCACCTCACTCTTCTCCACAAATTCACGCGCCAAATCGTATCTCCTTTTCAGAATCATCGCCTCTTCGAAACGCATCTGTTCTGAAAGACGCTCCATTTGTGCTAGCATTCTTTGGCAAACAATCTTGGTATTTCCCTTTAAAATTTCGCGAATTTCATCGATGCTTTTCATATAATCTTCGCGAGTTTGCTTGCCTATGCAGGGTGCCAAACAGTTCTTGATGTGGTATTCAAGACAGGTTTTGTACTTCCCTGCTTTCACGTTTTCTTCCGTGATTGGCATCCTGCATCGACGAATCTGATACATTCGATTGATGAGATCGAGCATGTTGTTGAGGGTTCCAGCATGGGAATAAGGACCGTAGTAGGTACCCCATTTTGCATTGATAGTTCGGGTTTTGAAAACGCGTGGAAGGTATTCGTTCGTGACGCAAACCGAAGGATAGGTTTTGTCATCCTTCAGAAGAATGTTGTAGCGTGGCTTGTATTTCTTGATGAGATTGTTTTCCAAGAGGAGTGCATCTTCGTCTGATGGAACCACCACATAGTTGATGTCCTGAATCTTCGATACGAGGATTTCCGTCTTCCTGCTTTTCTGGTTCTTTTGGAAATAGGAGGAAACACGACGCTTCAAGTTCTTGGCTTTACCGACGTAGATGATGGTTTTGTTCTCATCAAAGTATTGGTAGCAGCCAGGACTCTCAGGAAGATTCAGTACGATGTTCTTCAGTCTTTGGAGGCGCTCTTCGTCTTTTGTCATCTTTTTGGGGGGTTGGTTCAAGGGGGTTCTTCTCTTTTCTTCGAGGGAAGGGCTGCGGCGGAACCGCAGCCAACGGTTGCTAAAGTTGAAAGGGGAGAAGGGGCTTGGGTTAAAGTTTTGGTTGAAAGACAAATTATGCCCAGACTTGTTCCACGTGAAACAAACTGAGCATAACTTTCGGTCTTTCAGCGGTTTATGGAAATTGGCTTTTCCAATGCTTTTCTTTGTTAAACGCAGATAAGGGAGGTTACTTCAATGCCATCACCAATATTCTCGCGGCCATATAGTCCTTCATCGCGAATCTCGATGATGAAGTTCATGTAGCACTTCTTTGGATTGAATTTCTTCACGAGCTCCCAGGCTGCCTTGATGGTTCCGCCTGTAGCGAGGAGGTCGTCGTGGATGAGCACCACGTCGTTCTCGTCGATGGAGTCTTTGTGGATTTCGATGGTGTCGGTGCCATACTCCTTTTCAAAAGATTGGCTGACGGTTTCTGCTGGCAATTTGCCTGGCTTGCGGCACATCACGAGTCCTGCGCCGAGACGACGGGCGAGGATGGCGCCCATGATGAAACCGCGCGACTCAATGCCCACCACCTTCGTGATACCCTTGTCCTTGTAGAGTTCATAGAGTTCCTTGTCCATGATCTTGATACACTTGGCATCCTTGAATAGGGTGGTGACGTCGCGGAAGTTGATTCCTTGTTTTGGGAAGTCTTCGATAGAACGAAGGTGCTTCATCAGATATTCATTATTCATGTTCCTGTGTGTTGAGATATGTTGTTTGTTTCTATTCTGGTTGTTGGATTGTTTCACGTGAAACAAATTCCTTATCTTCCCATCAGCACGAGCAGCACATTGATGTCGCTGGGCGATACGCCTGGGATGCGGCTGGCTTGAGCAAGGGTGACGGGGTTGATGGCTGTGAGTTTCTGGCGAGCTTCGATGGTGATGTTGTTCATGTTCATGTAGTCGAACTTGCCTTGGATTTTGATGTTCTCCAAACGAATCATCTTCTCAGCCATTTCCCGTTCGCGCTGGATGTAGCCGCTGTATTTGATTCTCACCTCCATCGCCTCGAGGATTTCCTCCCGCTCCGCCTCGCTCTTGCCTTCAGTCTGTTTTGCCACTTCGGCTTGGAAGGCTTTGATGTGAGGCAGGATGTTCTGCAAGGTGACCTGAGGGCGTCCCAACAACTCGGCGAGTTTGCAACCGCGTTGGAGTGGGGTAGTGCCTATCTGTTCGAGGGCAGGATTGATGAGTGCGGCTTTGAGGGAGAAGTTCTCCGTGAACTCGATGAGTGCCTCGATGCGCTTCTTCTTGTCGAGCATGCGGTCGTAGCGTTCCTGCGTGGCAAGTCCCATTCGGTAACTGCGCTCTGTGAGACGCATGTCTGCATCGTCCTGACGAAGGAGGATGCGATACTCAGCGCGGGAGGTGAACATTCGATAAGGCTCGTCCACACCTTTGGTCACGAGGTCGTCAATCAGCACACCGATGTATGCCTCGTTGCGCTTCAGCACGAATTCCTCTTTCCCTGCCACTTTCAGGGCGGCATTCACGCCAGCCACGAGTCCTTGTCCTGCTGCTTCCTCGTAGCCTGTGGTTCCGTTCACTTGTCCTGCGAAGAAGAGTCCGCTGATGATTTTCGACTCCAGTGTGTGCTTCAGTTGGGTAGGGTCGAAGAAGTCGTATTCGATGGCATAGCCTGGACGATACACGACGAGGTTTCGGAAACAAGGCATGCGGCGCAGCGCTTCGATTTGCACATCCATTGGCAACGACGAACTGAATCCATTCAGATACATCTCGTTCGTCGTCTCCCCCTCAGGTTCGAGGAAGAGCATGTGCTGGTCGCGGTCGGGGAAGGTGTGGAGCTTGGTTTCAATGCTTGGGCAGTAGCGAGGACCTATACTCTGAATCTGTCCATTGAAGAGAGGGGAGTCGGCAAAGCCAGTTCGCAGCACCTCGTGCACCTCGGGAGTTGTGTAGCAAATCCAGCAAGGCAGTTGCTTCAGTTTGCGAGGCACGTTCATGTAGGAGAAGCTGTGGTAGTCCGAGTCGCCATCCTGTTGCTCCATCAGTGAGAAATCCACGCTGCGCTTGTCGATGCGCACAGGAGTGCCCGTCTTCATGCGTCCGCTGCGGATACCATGCTGCGTGATGGATTCCGTGAGCAGTGGCGAAGCAGGTTCTGCGATGCGTCCTCCAGGGAGTTTGTTGCGCCCGATGTGCATCAGTCCGTTGAGGAAGGTGCCAGCGGTAATCACCACGCATTTCGCTCTGAATTCTGCGCCAAGGAAAGTTTTAACTCCTTGAATTTCAGTGTTTTCAACGATGATTTCCTTTACTTGGTCTTGCCAAATGTTGAGGTTTTCCGTGTTTTCGAGGATGCCTCGCCAAGTCCAGATGAATTTTTCTCTATCACATTGTGCTCGTGGACTCCACATGGCTGGTCCCTTCGAGCGGTTCAGCATTCGGAATTGCAGAGCGCAGCGGTCGGTCACGATTCCCATCTGTCCGCCCAGTGCGTCAATCTCGCGCACAATCTGACCTTTTGCAATTCCGCCCACGGCAGGATTGCAACTCATCTGCGCAATCTTGTTCATGTCCATCGTGATGAGGCAAGTCTTTGCGCCCATCCGTGCTGCTGCCGAAGCCGCCTCACATCCAGCATGTCCTGCTCCCACTACGAGAACGTCGTATTCAAAAATCATTATAATATTTATTTCACCTTGCAAACTTACACATTTTTTTTGACATAGAATAATTTAATTCAAAAAAGGCATCTGCGATGAGATTTTTTTTCGTGGAGATGTTGAAGGAAAGAGGCAACAAAATTGAAGCAGCATAGTGAAATGACTGATGGAGTCCTTTGCTTTTACTGAACGAGTTCTTCGCTTTTTCTGAAGCGAATTTGGGGACTGACTGAAGCGCTCCTTTGGATTCAACTAGTTGCCGAAGGCTCGGCGTTTCGATAACGAGCCTTCGGCGTTGCGATGGCGAAGGCTCGCCGTGTCAACGTTGAGGGCTCGCCTTTTCAGTAAAATCAAAGGAAAAGTTCACGCGAATCAAAGGAATGTTTTTCATGAATTGAAGGAGCGGTTTATAAGAATCGAAGAAGCGTAGTTCTACTGATGAAGAGGAATAATTTCAGCGTTGAAGAAGAATAACTTCAGCGTTGAAGGAGCGTAATACTAATGTCGAAGGGGCAAATTACATGGTTTGCGGGAGGGAAGGAGAGCGAGGGAATTCTTCAGTTGCACAAAGCAAAATCTTGGTTTTGATGGAGGGGTGGGGACGTTTTTCAGTGAAAACGAGAGAAAAAGGTGGAATAATTTCATCAATTCGTAAAAATTCATGAAATTTGTGGAAAATCCTAAATTACATCTTTAAATTATGAACAAGAGAGTCATCTTTTTCTTATTTGCGTGCTTTGTGCTGAGTTTGTCGGCAGTGGCGCAGGTTACTACCTCATCGGTTAGTGGAAAAGTGGAGGCTGAAGGCGACCCCGTGATAGGTGCATACGTGGTGGCGCTCCACACCCCTTCAGGAACGAAGTATGGTGCAGTGACGAACAACAAGGGACGCTATTCCATCCAGGGTATGCGTGTGGGTGGTCCATACACCATCACCATCTCCTATGTGGGCTATCGTGATTTTGTCCGCACCGACATCACCCTGGCACTCGGTGAGCCTACCGAAGTGAATGCACGTTTGGTGGAAATGAATAACGTGCTGGACGAAGTGGCTGTGACGGGTATTGCCACTCATGGTGGTAACGGAGCTTCTTCGAGTTTCGATTTGCAGCAGATTCAGAATGCGCCAACGGTGAATCGTGCGATTTATGACATTGCCAAACTCTCTCCACTCGTGATGGATAATAAGTTTGGTGGCATTTCCATTGCTGGTGCGAACAACCGCTATAATTCCTTCCAGATTGATGGTATGGTGAGCAACGACGTGTTTGGTTTGGAAGGCGATGGAACGAATGGTGGACGTGCCTATGGCTATTCCGTGCCAATGGATGCCGTGGAGCAGTTGCAGATTGCCGTTTCTCCTTTCGATGTGCGCCAGAGCGGTTTCACGGGAGGAGCCATCAATGCCATTACGAAATCGGGTACGAACAAATATACAGGAACGGCTTACACCTACTACACCGACGAAAACATGTATGGGCGCTACAGCCAGCAGTATCGTGAGCGTCAGCCATTGACCGACGAAACGACCAAAACTTTTGGTGGTACGATTGGCGGACCTATCGTGAAGGACAAACTCTTCTTCTTCGCTAACTTGGAATACAAGAAGAACGAATATCCTACGAGCTATGCTGCAGGTGGTGCGGACTATTTCATGACTTCCGAAGTGGCTAAGGCGATTTCCGACCGCTATGCTGAAATCACGGGGATTCGTGAAACCTACAATCGCAAAAACATCGAGAAGAAGGCACTTGCCTTGCTGGGTCGCGTGGACTGGAACATCAGCACCCGCAACAAACTCTCGCTTCGCTATCAGTTGAACGACTCCTATTCCGACAAATGGTCCCTGGGTGCTCATAGCTTCAATTTCGACAACAGTAGTTATCGCATGGTGAACAAAACCCACACGTTCTCCTTGGAGTGGAACTCGCATTTCCGCGATAATCTCTATAACGAACTCCGTGCGGGTGCCACTCTCGTGCGCGACGACCGCGACGTGAAGTTCCAAGGTCCAACCATCTATATCACCAATGCTGGACTCTACGACCTCGCATCGGGCATGGAATATACGACGGACCCTGTGACGGGTTACAAATATGGTACGAACACGATTAACATCGGAACGGAATATTCTTCGGGCGTGAACACGCTGAAGCAGGACATCTTTACGCTGGAGGATAACCTTTCTTGGTATTTGGGCAACCACAGCATCACTTTCGGTACGCACAACGAGTTCTACAACATGAAGAACGGTTTCGTGCAGTATGCCAATGGTGAATATGCTTACAATGCGGGTCTCACTTCGTTCTTCAACGACACCCCATCCACTTTCTATTACAGGTATTCGGATGCCAGCATCACGGGTACTACCCGTTGGCTCACTCCGTTCAAGGCAGGACAGTTTGGCGTGTATGTGCAGGACAAGTGGGAACCAACCACTGCGTTCCAGCTCACCTTTGGTGTTCGTGCCGACCTTCCTGTCTATTTCAACAGTCCTTCCACCAACAGTGAGTTCAATGCCAGCAGCTATGCAAAGATTTATGGCGACGTGATTGGCAAGACACCAAAGAGCAACGTGATGATTTCGCCACGCGTTGGTTTCCGTTGGTTCCTCGACGAGGCTCACCACTCACTCCTTCGTGGTGGTGTCGGCATCTTCAACGGACGTGCTCCATTTGTTTGGATTGAGAATGCTTGGGCTAACACAGGTATCGAAATGAAGGGAACCACCATCAATTCGGGTGATATTCCAACCTTCACGCAGTTTGGTGGCAAGGACCCAATGGAGGCTGCCAACAGTGCGAAGGGTACGGCTTCGAAGCCCGACATCAACCTCGTGGACCGCAACTTCAAGTTCCCACAGGCTTTCCGTGCCAACTTGGCTTGGGAATACACCACGAAGGACAACTTCAAGATTACCCTCGAAGGAATGTACTCTCGCACATTTAATAATATATGGTACGAAAACCTTGCCCTCGTGGATAACGGCGAAAAGGTGTATGCCGTGAGTGCCGATTTCCCTCGCAGTGCCACCACTTACTACAGTCGCGACTTGGGTTCTTACAACAGTATCATCCGCATGAAGAACACTAACCGCGGACACAGCTATTCGCTGAGTGCAAAGTTGGAGAAGAAGTTCCGTTTCGGTCTCGACCTCATGGCAAGTTATGCCTTCGGACATTCCTATTCAGTGAATGATGGAACCAGTTCAACTGCCACTTCCAACTGGGGCTACTACTATTGTGTGGATCCTAATCAGAATACTGTTTCCTATTCCATGTATGACCAGCCTCACAAAATCACAGCACAGATTGGCTACAACTCCAAGAAGTATGCAGCAGGACGCTTGCAGACGCATGTGAGTGTGGTTTATCATGGCAACAGCGGACAGCGCTACAGCCTCGTGATGAGTGATGCACAGAGTTCTTCGTTCAATGGCGATTATCGCACGGGCAACACGCTCCTTTATATCCCTAACGACTACGAACTGGGTGCCATGAAGTTTGTCAGCGAGGCCGACCGTAAGCAGTTTGCCGAGTGGATTAGGGATGATGATTACGCAAGAAACCATCGCGGACAATATGCGGAGCGCAACTCCAACCTCTGCAAGTTTGAGCATCGCGTTGATGTGCATTTTGCTGAGGACTTCTACTATCTGAAGAATCGTGGCAGTAAGATTGAACTCGTGGTTGACGTCATCAATTTTGCCAACTTGCTCAACAAGCACTGGGGCACGTACTATTCAAGTTCTTACAACCAGAACATCCTGCAAGTCACTTCCACCAGTTTCGACGACAACGGCGACCGCGTGGGCACATACAAGTTCATGGGCAACTCGCCAACCGTGAGCGATTTCTACAGCCGCTGGCATTTGCAGGTGGGTGCTCGTGTCACCTTCTAAAGCTTTTTCGAAATACGCTGTATTTTTTGTTAAAAACGAGGGAAGCATCTAAAAAGTGCTTCCCTCGATTGATTCTTTGTCATTTCTTAACAGCTCATTATCAGATTTTTGCAAATAAATTCGTAATTTTGCAGCCGAATTAAGAAACTAAGTAGTATAGAAGGCGTGAAACGTGAAGATTTTGAAATCATGGCTCCTGTGGGGTCGAGAGAAAGTTTGGCGGCGGCAATCCATGCTGGTGCGAATTCCGTGTATTTCGGCATCGGAAAGCTCAATATGCGCTCCCATTCGGCGAGTGCCTTTGGCATTGACGACTTGAAGGAAATCGCTGCCATTTGTCAGAAAGCGGGATTGAAGAGCTATCTCACGGTGAATACAATCATCTACGGTGAGGACCTCGACACGATGCATGAGATAGTGGATGCAGCCAAGGAAGCCAAGATTTCTGCCGTTATTGCTTGCGACGTGGCAGTGATGATGTATTGCCAGCAGGTTGGACAGGAGGTGCACCTCAGCACGCAGTTGAACATCTCGAATGTGGAGGCGCTGAAGTTCTATGCTCAGTTTGCCGATGTGGTGGTGCTGGCTCGAGAATTGAATATGTGGCAGGTGAAGGACATCTACGACCAGATTGTAGAGCAGCAAATCAAGGGACCTTCAGGTCAGTTGGTGCGCATTGAAATGTTCTGCCACGGTGCCCTTTGCATGGCGATTAGTGGCAAGTGCTATCTCAGTTTGCAGAATGCAGGACGCTCAGCCAATCGAGGGGAATGCGTGCAGATTTGTCGTCGTGGCTATGAGGTGAGAGATGTGGAGACAGGTACGGAGCTGAAGGTGGACAATAAATATATCATGTCGCCAAAAGACCTGAAGACGATACGCTTCATCGATGTGATGATGAATGCAGGCGTGCGTGTGTTCAAGATTGAAGGACGTGCCCGTGGACCTGAATATGTGGAAACCGTGGTGTCGGCTTATAATGAAGCCATCAATGCTGTGCTCGACGGCAGTTTCCATAAGGATGAAGCACGACAGGACCGTTGGGACGAAGAGCTCGCCACCGTGTTCAACCGTGGCTTCTGGGATGGTTACTACCAAGGACAGCGTTTGGGCGAATGGTGCGAGGTGTATGGTTCGAAGGCAACGGAAATGAAGGTCTATGTGGGCAAGTGCATGAAGTATTTCTCCAAGATTGGCGTGGCGGAGTTCTTGATAGAAAATATCGACTTGCATGTGGGCGATAAGATTCTGATTACGGGAACTACGACGGGTGCGCTTATCCAGCATGTCGATGAAATCCGCTTCGACTTGGAACCTGTGCAAACTGCCACCCGAGGGCAACATATCTCCATCAAAGTCAATGAGCGCGTACGCCCTAACGATAAGCTCTATGTGATGCAGAAACGCTCGCTGAGCAGTATGTGATAAATGAAGAATGAAGAATTAAGAATGAAGAATTAGGCCATCCGGAAGGAACATTCTTTATTCTTCATTCTTCATTAAAAAAAATCATTTTTTTTGTAACTTTTTTAAATCTCAATCGTCTTAACACTTAGAGAGATGAAGGAAATCAGTTTTCGAAACGATGTTTTGCCACTGAAAGACAGGCTCTTCCGACTGGCACTTCGTATCACTCTCAACCGAGAGGACGCGGAGGACATTGTGCAAGAAACGCTGATTAGAGTGTGGAAAGAATGTCAAGAAGGCAAAGAAATAGACAATGTTGAGGCTTTTTCCCTCACGATTTGCCGAAACTTGAGTCTCGATCACAACGCCAAGCTGGAACAAAGGAATGTCGCTTTCGACGAGGATGTTCACGACCAGCCCGACACTACTCGCTCGCCCTTTGAGGAAATGGTTGACCACGAGCGCTTTCAGATGCTCAACGCCTTGATGAATTCCCTGCCCGAGAAGCAACGCACTGCCATGCAGTTGCGCGACGTGGACGGCAGAAGCTACAAGGAAATAGCTGAGGTGATGCAGATTTCTGAATCCGACGTGAAAGTCAACATCTTCCGAGCGCGAAAAGCTATGAGAGAAAAATTACAACGCTAAGCGTTGAAACTTGAAACTTGAAACGGCGCTTGCGCCCTGAAACCTGAAAAAAAGACATCCAAGATGGATTACAAATACATAGAACAACTGTTGGACCGCTATTGGGAGTGCCACACCAGCGAGGAAGAAGAGCAGATTCTCCGTTCATTCTTCGCTCAGAAGGATGTGCCTGCACACCTCATTCAGTATGCGCCATTGTTTGCTTTTGCCAAGGAAGCCAAGGAAGAGCATGTGTCGGCAGATTTCGACAAGCGCTTCGCAGAAATCTTGGCGGAAGAAGAACACAGCCACGAAACTGTTCGCACGCAAGCACGTACTATTTCGTTCCGCAAGCGCATCGCACCATTCCTTCAGGCTGCTGCAGTCGTGGCTGTGGTGCTCACTATCGGAGGTGCTGCTGAAAGAGCCATTGGAGGTGCACATCAGGAGGAGGGAACCGCTGCCCCAGTCGTTGCCAACACGTACATTCGTTCGGAGCGTGTGGCTGAGGTCGTAACTCCTGCTGAAACCAAGAACGAGGCAACCGCCATTGCACAGTCAGATTCCATGTCGCGTGTGCAAGTGGGTGTTGACGTTCAAATCACGGAAAACTAATTCATTCGATACTTTTACTTTACTAATATTTAATTAAACATTCTGCTACTTAAAACGAAGTTTGAAGCTGTGAAGTTTCCAACTCTCTCGAAATCAAAAAACTTGATACTGGTTCGATGAAGAACCAGGAAAGCCTCACCTCCTCAGGTGGGGCTTTTTCGATACATAGTAATGATAAAAAGCACGAATTCATCGGAAGAAAAGTGATAACATCTTTTAATTCGGACAAAGATAATTTGGTGCGTCCGAAACTTTTTTGTTAATTTGCAGAATCAATGTTTAACACTATAAATAACTTCTATGTTGCTATCCAAATAATTGGACAATATTTATTGTTTATTAACTGTTTATTATTAGTCACTTAGCATGAAATCCGATAGTACGATGACTTT